>JAEEGH010001048.1_pt1 | contig 83079 bp, 93 predicted proteins | sample 9134181 | NCBI WGS metagenome assembly JAEEGH01 (sample SAMN16246544, study PRJNA631951) | gut metagenome | biome: gut microbiome; feature: rumen; material: DP-attached | host: Bos | place: Iran: Karaj | collected 2018-10 | reverse complement strand
GAACATGCTGCGCATCACAGTGTAAACAGAGTCGTCGATCCATTCTCCGGATGGGTGGATACCTTTATTCTGCCGGGTTTTGAATTCAAGGCAGTTGATGTTATGCAGACCAATTTCCATCTGCCCAAGTCATCACTGATAATGCTGGTCAGCGCTTTTGCAGGTCAGGAACTGATAAAGAATGCCTACTCTGAAGCGATCAGAGAGCGATACAGGTTCTATTCTTTCGGAGATGCATGTCTGATCATCTGATTTGATCATTGAGCCTGGAAATCTGTGTTTCCTGAAAATGAGTCATGGCTATGGCAAGAGCATCCGCTGCGTCATTTGGTTCAGGTATCTTATCAAGATTAAGAAGCATTTTTACCATTCTCTGCATCTGAGTCTTATCTGCTCCGCCGTAATTTGAAACAACACGTTTTATGATCCTGGGAGGATATTCAACACATTCAATTTTATGTTTTGCGGCGAGAAGCAAAACTACTGCCTGTGCCTTGCCGATGGCTATTGCGGTTTTGGCATTCTGTCCCACGAACGGACTTTCGACTGCCATGGCATCGGGCTTATGCTCGGTGATGAGCTCATCGAGCGTATTGTAGATAAGCAAAAGGCGCTCCCCCATGGGAGCGCTCTGCTTGCATTTAATAGCACCGTAGGTGACTGCTTTCTGGTCACCTGTTCTGTCATCAACGATTCCATATCCGCATGATATGGTTCCGGGATCAACCCCAAGTACTCTCATGATTAAAGAGACTCGTATTTCTCCATTATTTCATCGGTGAACTCGGCGTCAGTGTAAACGTTCTGTACATCATCCATTTCCTCAAGCTTGTCGATAAGCTTAAGTACCTGGATGGCAGTCTTTTCATCAAGAGATACATAGTTGGTGGGAACAAGGTTTACTTCAGCTGAATCGACTTTGATACCGGCACCTTCAAGAGCTGTTCGAACAGTTTCAAGATCAGCAGGTGCAGTGACGATATCATAAGTATCTCCGTTGTTTGTGAAATCTTCAGCTCCTGCATCAAGAGCCTGCATCATGACATCATCTTCATTCAGGCCTTCGCTCTCGATCGTGATGATACCATGCTGGTTGAATTTCCATGAAACGCTTCCGTTTTCACCGAGATTGCCGCCAGCTCTGCTGAGTGTGCTTCGAATCTCCTGGACTGCACGGTTACGGTTGTCGCCGAGGACTTCGATCATGACTGCGACTCCACCGGGTCCGTACCCTTCAAATACCGCTTCAAACATGTTGGCGCTTTCGCCTGCACCGAGACCCTTGTCGATACATCGCTTGATGTTGTCGTTGGGCATACTGGCGTCTTTTGCTTTTTGAATGGCAAGTCGTAATCTGGCATTGCCGTCAGGGTTTCCGCCGCCCTGTTTAACAGCTAAGATGATTTCTCTTGATAACTTTGTAAAAAGCTGGCCCCTTTTTGCATCAGCAATTCCTTTCTGATGTTTAATGGAGCTCCATTTATTATGTCCTGACATAGGTCATTCCTCCGTTAAAGTATTTTAGATTATACAGAAAACTGCTTTATTGGCATACTGCGCATGCAACTGCGTATTCTCTCGTGTGGCTTAGGCTGAGATCAATTTCTTTGATTCCCATTGAGTCTGCGTATTCTTTTGTTTTTCCATAAAGATTGACTACAGGTCTTCCCTTGGAATCCATCAGGATTTCTATTTCCTTGAAGTAAAGGACATCGGAATCCAGTGCTTTGAAAACAGCTTCCTTGCCTGCGAAACGTGCGGCCAGTGACGGAGGTTTCAATCGGAAAAACTCTAATTCCTGAGATGTATAGATACGATTAAGAAAGCCATCCCCCAATTTGTTGATGGCGTTGCTTATTCTTGCTATCTCAATAATATCTGTTCCAACGTGAAGCATTGTTATGTCATTATAAAAAATGATGCTTCATTCTTCAAGAATCAGTATGAATAATTTATCGCCTGGATAATGTAAAATAGCCTTATCAAGCGTTGTAACGGAGAAAGATATGGGCGTACTTGCTGACAAAGACATAAGAAAACTCATGACCGGGGAAAGACCTATCCTTGTCGATTGCGTGGATTTTGACACACAGCTGCAGCCGAATGGTGTGGATATGACTCTTCAGTCAGTCTCAATGATTCTGGATGCCGGACAGGTCGATTTCAATAACAGTGAGAGACGGGTATCAAAACAGGAACAGATCCCATTTGCAGAGGATGGATATATTCATTTGCTCCCGGGAGCATATTCTGTGAGATTCAATGAGATCGTCAATATTCCCAAGGATGTAATGGCTTTAGGCAAAACACGTTCTACTCTTCTTCGCTGCGGAGCAAGTCTTCAGACGGCAGTCTGGGATGCAGGATATTCAGGCAGAAGTGAAAGCCTGCTGCTTGTCAGCAATCCGAACGGAATTAGACTGAAGAAAAACGCACGTATAATGCAGCTCGTCTTTATTAAACTGGACAGTATCGGCAATAAACTGTATTCGGGTATCTATCAGAACGAAAATACCTAGAACATCATTTTAAGCGCACTCTTTTCAACCGTGACAACGATGGACCCTTTGCAGACTACTTCTCCGTCAGCCTGGACGGTCGCATAGTCAGGTCCGTTCAGTTCGATCCTGGTGCCCATGTATTGCTTTACTTCGGGTTCGTTTACATGTTTGCCCTTATATATCTTGGGGAATACACGTAACAGGCGCGCTTTTCCGATTTCCTTTATTGCCACAACATCGAAAAGATTGTCCCGTATATCTGCATCGGGAGCTATCTTCATTCCGCCTCCGAAGTATGCACCGTTTGCGACCACAACGGTCATAATCTTCATTGGCTTTGGTTGACCTTTGTCGATTTTCAGAGATACGTTGAAGGGTTTAAATGACGGCAGAACTTTAAGGAGACTCTTAACAAAAGGCATTGTTCCGCTGCCGCTGTGTTTTTTCTTTTTGTCTATATCTTTCTGAACGTCATTTATTATTTCTGCATCGAAACCCATTCCGCATGCATTAAGGAAATAGTATTTTTCTTTTACACCGTCTTTTAAATATTCGATCTTCCCTACATCGATGGGAACATAGTGCGGTTTGAGAATCCTTCGGCAGTTCTCTTCAAAATCATTGGGGATCTTGGCCGATCGTATGAAATCGTTGCCTGTTCCTGAAGCTATTACTCCGATACAGAGATCGTTTTCAGAACCGGCATTCATCATGCCATTTACGACTTCACTGTATGTCCCGTCTCCGCCGAGTGCAATGATGGACGTACGACCGTTCTTAACTTCATTGCAGGCGATCTCAGAAGCATGTTTCGGGTACTCTGTGAATACATGATCATAATCATATTTGTTTTCATCAAGGATCTCTTTAATCTTTAGCCAATTGAAACCGGTGGTTCTGTTGCCGGCAATAGGATTGATTATGATAAGCGGTTTCATACAAAACCCCCTCGTATGTGTAATCAGGTAAGATTATAAGGCATTCTCCATGTGTAAGAAAGACATATTTGTTATAGCGTGCCCATAGCCTTTTCCCCGGTCACTTTTTCCCCGAGTATATTGGCGTGGTGTTCTGTATAGAACGAATAATATGATTTATTATTTTCTGCCCTTTGTTTCTGGAAATAAGACAGATTGCACCATATCGCAGATGGAATTCCGATTATGAACAGATAGAGAGGGCCCAGTATGATCGATTGGATCGTGTGGCCGTATTCATGGACCATCAGTCTTCTGAAAAGGCTGTTGTCAGGCATTCCGTCTGCGGTTCTATCTATCGGGCCTCTGTCTGAGGCTACGAATACAAACATTCCCAGTGAGACACACATGTTGCCATACACTTCTGTGACGACTGATCCGTGAAAGAAATGATGAGGGTGTCTGATGTTTATCAGAAAGTAACAGAATCCTGCCAGGGTCTGGGGCAGACCCCATGTGCACTGAAGAAGTATGTACAGAATCTGAGTGATTATCATTTGCATTCAATTATACAAAGGAAATCATTCAGAGAGACAGTCGGATTTTATTTGGCTTTGACCGGAGGATTGTTGTTATTTTTCTCAGGGTCCTTGCCGAACTGAGTATTATAAAGCTCGGTGTAAACTCCGCCTTTTGTGATCAGGTCTTTATGTTGTCCCCGTTCTACGACCTCTCCGTTCTTAACAACAAGGATCTCATCTGCAGCAAGGATAGTGGAAAGACGATGGGCAATGAGTATGCTTGTTCGGGACTTGATAAGAGGATCGATAGCATCCTGGATCTTGGCTTCTGATATCGAATCAAGAGATGAGGTAGCTTCATCAAAGATCATCAGTGCAGGATCTTTAAGCAGTACTCTGGCAATCGATACCCGCTGTTTTTCACCACCTGAAAGTTTGAGTCCGCGGTTGCCGACAACTGTGTCCAGACCTTTCTCCTGACTGGATATAAAGTCATAGATATTGGCTTTCCTGCAGGCGTCGATCAGTTCATCCTCGGTTGCATCTGGTCTGGCATAAAGCAGATTCTCGCGGATAGTTCCGTTGAATAGATATGTATCCTGTGTGACTATGCCTATCTGGTCTCTGAGATACTCTACATCGAGTTTTCTGACGTCATTTCCATCGAACAGAACTTCTCCGTCAGTTACGTCATAAAGCCTTGGAACAAGGTTCACAAGAGTACTTTTTCCTGCGCCGGAAGGTCCGACTATTGCTATACTGTGCCCGGGTTCAAGGTGGAAACTGATTCCCTTCAGAATTTCGCGTTCCGGACTGTAGTGGAAATAAACATTTTTGAATTCGACTTCACCATGGCTGACAGCAGGTACCAGAGGATCCTTGCAGTTGGTGATCTCGGGTTTCATGTCAAAATAATCGAAGATACGGGTGAAGAGTGCCATCGAACGTACCCATTCGACATGGAAGTTGAGCAGCCTGTTGACCGGCATATACATCCTTCCAAGCAGAGCGACCATAACGGTGATGTCACCGACAGAAAGAGTGCTGTCATAGTTCATGATAAGGATACCGCCGGCCAGATAAAGAAGCATAGGTCCGATGGATGAGAATGTGCTTATTGCAACACGGAACCATCGGCCGGCCATGGATTCCTTCAGATTCAGCTTCATCATTTTTTCGTTGGCATCGCTGTATTTCTGGTATTCTTCTTTTTCCTTGGTAAAGAGTTTAACCAGCAGCTGTCCGGAAACAGACAGTGTTTCGTTCAGAATGCCGTTGATGTTATCGTTGTATTCCTGAGCCTGACGGGTAAGCGTCCATCTTGTCTTTCCGGCAGCTCTTGTAGGGATAACAAAGAGAGGCACACAGAGAAGTCCTACCAAGGCCATTATCCAGTTCTTCTGGAACATGGCGACAAGTGCAACTATAAGCGAGATCGAGTTTGAAAGGATGCTTGTGAAGGTGCTTGATATTACTGTTTTAACTCCTTCGATATCGCTTGTCATTCGTGTGATGATATCGCCCTGGTTGTTGGTCGTGAAGAACCTCTGGGACATTGACTGCAAATGGGCATACATCTGGTTTCGCATATCAAAGGTAATATGCTGGGATATCCATGAATTCAGATATTCCTGGGCTACACCGATAAGATTGGACAAAAGAGTCACACCGAATGACATCAAGATCAGGATAATAAGGATCTTAAGGTTTCGTCCGATGATACCGTCATCGATGATCTTACCTGTGAGGATCGTCGGAAGGAGACTTAGAGATGTGGAAATGAGCAGGCAAAGAATAACAAGAACAAGCTGTTTCCAGTAAGGTTTCAGATAGGAAAATACCCTTTTCAGAAGTGCCTTGGTGATTTTAGGGGCGTTTTTTTGTTCTTCTTCAGTCAGATATTCTCTTCCGGGACCGCTTAATCCTCTGGCCATCTATTTCCCCAGTCAAATAACGATACAGTATTATAAGTGCACTACGGCACCAGACGCCATACTTTTTTTAATAAAGATCCCTGTGGCAGCTTTGAATCTATTTGTTATCCATCATTTTTTTGACGTCATCGGGAAGAGTGTCGGGGTCGTAGGTCTTGAAGTCTTCAGGAATCTGCTCGATTATCGGATCCTCTGCTTTTACAACGACTTGATACTGATCTTCATAGATTATTTCGCCCGGAGTATTTGTAAAGATCACGAAATAAGGGTGGTTATACTTCTCAAGAAGCCATAAAGACGGACGTATCATCTTCAGCATTTCATCAGAATTTTCAGTCTTGAAATAGCAGATGACTTTTTCTTTATTCATACAAGGTTCCGGAAAAGGCAGATTCTCAGCAAACCAAGCATCGATTTCTTTGTATAGTTCCGCATCCTCTTCTTCCATCTTGTCATCATAGATTAGCTTCCAGACCATGGAGAAAACACCTTTCCCCTGCATCGTGGTCGAGGCAAGCTCTTTGCCCTGTATTCTCAGATATTTGTAGTCGATAAGATACTTAGATTCCATAATTTTGCTCCTGAACAAAGTATAACCCATTTGTTTGATTTTTTAATTAAAGCAATGATTGAACAGTTACAGGAAATTGCAGAAAATACTAATGAAAATATAGTAACAAGAGCTGCGCTGATAATCATTATTTCTATGGTAATTGTGTTTTTGTATAATTACTAAAACCGATTGATAAGGATACAGGTATAACAATGAATACAGGGCTTATACTTCTTGCCGTGGCAGGTGGAGTTATTATTGCAACTTTAATAATTGCTGGAGTTGTTTTCCTGAGGATCAGACATGCTGTCAAGAAAATGACCGGACAGGATGTCCGCATCAATGATGTTAAGGATGCCATTTCGGAATTCCACCAGGAACAGGCAGATACCCCCAGATCTGTATCCTCAATGACCAGACTTGTCCTGCCTGCGATAGTCAGAGATTTTCCCGATTTCGATCTAAATGAGATGAAAGGAAGAGCTGAAAATGTTCTCTATTCTTATCTGAGGGCAATCAGTGAGAAAAATGCATCTGTTCTGTCCGAAGGAAACAGTGAACTGAAGAATGCACTCAGAAACCATATAGAAGCACTCAAAAATGAGAACCTGACCGAGAGATTTTCAAGGGTTCGTATCCATCAGACCGAAATTGCCGATTACCGCAAGACTTCCGGCAGATGCATAGTTACTTTCCAGTCTTCAATAGAGTACTTTCACACCGTAAAGAATGCAGACGGAAAAGTAATAAAAGGCAGCGAAAATCTTGTTGAACAATCAAAATTCAACACTGATCTTATATATATCCAGGATAGGGATATAGCTGAAAACGATCTGGATGGAACTGTCGCCATGAACTGTCCTAACTGCGGAGCGCCTCTGAAAGGTTATGGCGCAAAAGTCTGCGAGTACTGCGGTGCCCAGGTCATTGAACTCAATCTTAAAGCATGGACTTTCTCCAGCGTAAAAGAAATCGTCTAGACAGTACGCAGTTAAGACTGATCCGTATTATTTGTTTTTCTGATGTAATCCAGGAACTTATCAGCAGGTACGGGTTTTGAATAATAGTATCCCTGAAGATAATTGCATCCCATTTCACACAGAGCATCTGACATTTCTTTTGTTTCGACGCCCTCAGCTGTGATCAGAACTCCGAGTTTAGACATAGTCGCAACCATGTTGGGGAGTAGCTTGTCGGGTTTGTTGAAATGTGCCCAGACGATCCTGGCATCAAGTTTGAGGCCTTTGAACGGAAATTCACGCAGCTGGAACTGGTTGGCGTATCCGCTTCCGTAATCATCAAGGACAAAAGAGAAACCAACATTTATCAGATCAGTCATCTGTTTTTTGAGGACGGCTTCTTCGATCAACGCTTCCTCTGTTATTTCGAGTCTGATCTTGTTTGGTGAGACATTCCAGTTATTTATTATCTTTCTGAAATTGTCCGGAAGATTACGGTTTAAACATTGCAGAGGAGAAAGGTTGACGTTGATGAATTGAAGGCCTAATCTGTCCAAGTCATTTTCAGAAATAAACTTACAGACCTTGTCGAGGATCTGATCTCCGAGATCAATGATGGTACCGTCATGTATGGCAATATGAATGAATTCCCCTGGTGGAATAAGGCCCAGTTCTTCATTCTCTATTCTTGCCAGTGCTTCAGCAGCAATGGGCTTTCTGGTTGCAGTCGAAATAATAGGCTGGAAAAATACTTTTATCTGATTGTTTTCTATGGCTTTGTTGAGGGCTTTTCTGACGGAAAATTCACGAGCGATCTTATTCTTCATACTGTCATCAAGCAGTATATGATCCAGTACATTGCTTTTTTCTGCCTGTTGCAGAAGGTAATGCATACTTTCTACAGCTTCATCTGTTTTTCCAAACTGAAGAGTCGGATCGGTTTCGCAGTAAATGACATCGAAATAAACACTGGTATTCATTACGTTCCATGGCTGTGCAAATCTTTCCATGATAGTGCTTTGAACATAATTAACATTGGTGTTCTGGGGACCGAGGAGAACAAATTTACCGCTTTGTGCATAGAAAGGTGTCAGTTTCGGGAATGTCTTATTCAGGAAATCCCCTATTTGTGAAAAGGCAAGATCGATTGTTTTCCCGCTGTAAACCTGTCTCATTTCGAGATAATTGTGTATAACAATTGCACATAACCAGGATTTCCTGTTTGTGATCAGACGGTCATGTATCACGTGGTGGAACGAAGAATACAGGAAAGTTTCTGTACGGGGTTCGAGATAAATGCTTTGATTTTCCAGCGCAATATACATGATAAGTGTTGCCAGCATGAAAAACTGGTTCATGGAGATTGTGTGAGGAACAAGGAATCTGACAGTGTATCCCAGAACCAGCATTCCGTATGCCATGAACATGCTGAACAATTCATATTTTGACAGCTCTTTATGTTTTATTATTGTGCCGCCAATACCTGTGATAACGATGGTATAACTCCATGCTCTGTTTATCCAGAAAAGACTTCCGGCATGGTATCCGGTCTGAGGGTCAATTGTGAACAATGCACCGGTGAAAAAAGATGATATTGCTATCAGCAAAACAATTATATACAGACCGCGGAAGATGTAACTTCTTTTTTCTGTCCTGGGGCTGACGATCTTGAGTGCGGCAAACGTATATCCGAGAAACATATAACTTCTGAAAAAGCTGAATACAAAATAGAGAGTATTTATAAAATAAAGAAAACCGACTGAGTAGCTTGTGAAATTAGCAGATGCAGAACCGGCCATTGCATCTATGGCCAGTGTGACCATTTCCGTAATAATAAAACCATAAAAATATCTTGAACGTGTTACAGGCAGTCTTCGCCATCGTATATTGGTTGAATAAATAACAACCAGAACAGCTGCAGTAATAATACCGAAGTTTAATGGTCCAGCCATGCTTCTTAAATGCCTCCCACCAGACTAGCATTTTGTACAGTTTCCGAATATTGTATCAATAAGTGCCGCTTTTTTGAATACAAATCTAGACAAACACGACTTTTTGTATGACGTTTGAGTGAGAGTATTTGTTTTGCCGGGAAATTTTAGGCTAATTATCCTTTATGTCAGCTAATGCTTTTCCTGTTTCAAAGCAGCGTTTCATGATTATCGGGAACTGCTGGACATCGCCGACATTTTCTACACTGGGGCATGAGAAAGTCATGGCCAGTTTTATGTTTCCGCATCTCAGGAAATCTTTGATCGTGGCAATGGATCCATCGAACAGATCATCCCCGTATCTTGATGCAGTGGTAATGAATACTGCAGAACGTTTCTTTTCGGAAAGATAGGGCTGCTTAAGGACATATTTGGTTGCCCATAGCACCTGCATTCTGTCGATGACGGTCTTCAGCTGTGATGAAACATTGGCAAAATGCAGAGGCGATGAAATGAAGATCAGATCAGCTTCATCCATCTCTTTGAGAAGGATATCCATATCATCATGGTATATGCACTTTCCTGTTTTCAGGCAGCTGTCGCAATGTATGCAGGGGCTGATATTCAGGTCTATGACATGAATGGTCTTTGTTTCTGCCCCGCTGGCTTCACAGCCTCTGAGTGCTTCCGCCAGAAGAGAGGAACTGTTGCCTTCCTTTCTCGGACTTCCGCATATGCCCAATACTTTCATTTATTCAAAAATATCCTTTAGTTCTTCAATGATATCGTCGGTGTGTTTCCACATTACTGTCTTGCGTTCTTCTATGTCATGATCATATCCGAGAAGGTGCAGCGTTCCATGAACCAACAGGATGGCTGTTTCCTTCATGGCTGAGTGTCCGTGTTCCTTTGCCTGTATCTCTGCCTGCGGATATGAGATGACTACTTCGCCGATATGTCTGATGCCGTCGTCTGGAACAACAAAGTCCATTCCCTCTTCATTTTCCTGCATGGCAAATGAAAGGACATCAGTGTCATGATCGGCATGAAGGTATTCGTTGTTGAGTTCCAGTATATATTCCTGACCGGTCATGAGGATGCTCATCTCAGCATCTTCTGCGTTTTCGTGTTTCAGAGCGGTCGTTGCGATTCTGATCAGTATTTCTTCTGCTACACAGTTTTCAAAACCTTCATCATATGAAACAGAAACTTCCACATTCTTCTCCCGGTTTCAGTTTTAAATGTAAACAGATTATAGCATTATAATTAATGTTGGACTGTGATTTATAATCACATAACATTGGTTAAAAGGAGAGTAATCATGGCTGGTGAAAAGAGATTCAAGAGGGTATTCAGAGAAGGCAATTCTTTACAGGATGATGGTCTTAAACTGATAATGGTCGATAGTGAAACAGGCGTGCATTATCTTCTTTGGAAAGCGGGCTACGGCGCAGGAATAACTCCCCTGCTGGGTGCTGACGGAAAACCAATAGTAGAAAAAAATCCGTTTTAATAAAATTATTCTGACAGACAAAAGACATGGATGATCTGATTCTTCGTATTGCATCTTCCGATGATGCGTCTGCATTGGTGAGTATATATGCTCCGTTCGTTAAAGATACTGCCATAACATTTGAGTATGTTGTGCCGGCTGAGGACGAATTCAGGGCTCGTATTGAAAAAACTCTTCAGTCATATCCTTATCTTGTTGCGATATGCAATGACGAAATAGTGGGATACGCATATACGGGAAGGTATCATCCCAGAAAAGCATTTGACTGGGCAGCTGAAACATCCATCTATCTGAAACAGAATAGTCAGAAGCTGGGAATTGGAAAGAGGCTCTACGAGGCACTCGAATATATTTCCGTAAAACAGAATATTACGAATCTCTACGCCAATATTGCTTATTCTGAAACAGAGGATGAACATCTGACCAGAAACAGCGTCGAATTCCATGAGCATATGGGATATACGGTCGCAGGTCATTTGCATAAGTGTGGATATAAATTCGACCGATGGTATGACATGGTCTGCATGGAAAAAGTCATCGGTAATCAGAAGGATGCTCCGAAACCATTCGTGCCATTTCCGGAAATAAGAAGAAAGATTGATATTCAGGAATTAAATAGAAAACAGACGTGATATTCTGACTGAGTTCCATTGCGGAACAGTTCATGATTACAATATTTTCTTTGATCATCCTGGGAGCAGATTTTGCGGCCTGATTAGCTGTGTCCAGATTTGAAGATAAAACCAGATGACAAAAGAATTGTTTGGTTTGACATAAACGGTCAAATCAAAGTAATATAAAAAAACCATGCCAACGTAGCTCAGTGGTAGAGCAGGAGACTCATAAGCTCTTGGTCAGTAGTTCAAATCTACTCGTTGGCATTTTTCTTTTTCTGAAGTTACCCACCATGATACTGGATACAAGACTCCGGATACAGCTATCGATGTGAAGATCGAAGCTTTCTCGGAAGAATCAGAACGAAGTGCTTTTTATGTGCATGATGACCACGTATAATTATTTCAAAATCACTGACTGCTATCAGGAAGGTAAGAGATGGATATTTTTCGAATACCGAAAAAAGGAAATGCCGGAGCACTGAGGACTTTTTCTTACAGCCCGGGATATTCTGATATGCGCGGGGCATATCATCAGGATAAAATCGAAAAAAAAGATAATGGTGAATGGGAATTTGTCAGCAGTAACCGTGATATGCATTCGTCTCCGATGATGCTTACAACATATAGAGTATCGGCTGATGCTGTGGCAGAATTCGAGTCATTCATCAAGGAAAAGAATTTAATAGACTTATCAAATCGTCCTGACAGTGACATGTTTGTTTATGATTACAGCCCCCGTTCATATGGAATCGTATTCGACTGTTCTGCTGTCGGCGGAAGCAGGTATGAAAGCTATGGATTCTCCCAATACAAAGTCTTCTCCGACGATGACAATGCCCTGCTGAAAAAGGTCATAGAAATGTTTTATGCGTTAAGAGGCGAAAAGATATCAGAATCGGAATCCGATAATTCCTGGTAATCAAATAGAAAACAGTACTCTTTTTCAGATCAGATCGAAACCTAACTGCTTCATGCCTGATGCGAGATCATAGGGCATTTTTGTTTCAAGCGTTATAGGTGCATTTGTCACAGGATGTGTAAAGGTAATTGAATGCGCATGAAGGAACTGTCTCGGGAACAGTTCATTCTTCTTTCCGTAAGTCTCGTCTGCAACGATCGGATGCCCCAGTGATGCCAGGTGAACTCTTATCTGATGAGTTCTTCCGGTTTGGGGTCTTGCCTCAAGGAATGTATACCCCGGAATGGTCTGCAGGACTTCAAATTCAGTCCTTGCTTCCCTGCCGTTTTCATAATTGATACACATTTTCTGTCTGTTCTGGGGATTTCGTCCTATGGGAGCATCCACGATGAACTGCTTATCGTTGATCTTCCCCAGTGAAAGAGCCCAGTATTTCTTATGGATGAGCCGGTCCTGAAACTGCTGATTCAGATAATTGAGGGCGGTTCTTGTCTTGGCCACCAGAATTATTCCCGAAGTATTCATATCCAGTCTGTGAACGATTCCCGGCCTCTCGGGTGCCGATGAATCAGGAAGGTCAGGCAGGTGCCATAGGAGGGCATTGACCAGGGTCCCTGTTCTGTGTCCTACTGCCGGATGAGTAGGCATGAACGGAGGTTTATTGACTGCAATGATATCGTCATCTTCAAAGACTATGTCCAGAGGAATATCCTCAGGAGTAAGCGGGCTTGGTTCTGCTTCCGGTTCTGTAATTGAAATAACATCATCTTCACGGATGATGTAGCTGGCCTTGATGGGTTTTCCGTTGACGATGATATGGTCTGTTTTTATCAGTTTCTGGATGTAGCTGCGGGTAAATTCAACAAAATAGTCTGCCAGATATTTATCGATTCGTTGTTCGGCGTCTTCTTCTGCAACAACGACTGAATACATCAGCTCTCATCCTTTTTGTTTTCATCACTGTCTTTGACGACGAAAATGAGAAGTATTGCCAGGAGGATACAGCCGCAGACAATATATGAATCGGCCACGTTGAATACCGGGAAATTTCCGACACTGATAAAATCCACCACGTATTTGTTGACAGCACGGTCGATCAGGTTCCCTACTGTTCCGCTGAAGATCATTGCAAAACAGACTGTAAATGAGGTCGTATTCATATAAGCAATTCTGTGCGAGAAGAAAAGGAAAAAGATAAGGAACGCAAGTGCGGCGATAACAGAGAAAACAGTAAGGACCATGGTGCTGTTGTTGAACATGCCCCATGCGGCACCGGTGTTATGGATGTGTGTGACGTTTAAAATCCCAAACAGATGAATGTTCTGGCCTATTGCGAGATGTGATGATATCCATGCCTTTGAAAGCTGATCTATTACAACTGACACAATGGAAATCAGCCAAAATAATACATATCTTTTTGCAAGAGAGTTATTCATAGGGGATATTCTAGCATTAAATGTGTTCGTAAAGATATTTGACGCGCTCGAAAACTACATTGATGGGATTGGCTGTCGATATAACATCATCGGCATGCTCCCTGAGTTCTCCGATCGGAAGCTGGGCGTTGATACGTCTCATTACATCTGCTCTTGTCATTCCACGGGATTTTCGGAGTCTTTCAACAATAACATCGATCGGAGCAGTTGTAAGCCATACCCGGTCTACGATCTTTTCGTATTTTGCATCGATGAGCAACGCCGCTTCCAAAGCCACGACATCGGCTCCTTCGGATTTGTACTGGCTGAGTTTTTCTTTTATCTGCTCTTCGATCAAAGGATGGGTGATCTTGTTGAGGATCTTGAGCTTATCGTAATCTTCGAAAACAATGTTGCTCAATTTCTTGCGGTTGATAAGGTCATTCCTGAAATCAATGATGCTGTCGCCGAAAGCAGCTATTACGGCATCATATCCGGGTGTGTTAGGTAAATAAATATTATGTCCGATTTCATCTGCGTTGATGTACTTGGCGCCGAAATCGATCATCATCTTGCAAACGGTACTTTTACCGCTGCCGATTAAACCTGTAACTCCAACAATTTTCATGACTAATTACCACGATTATTTTAATTCAACCCTATGTAATAGACAATAATCGGTCGTATTCTTCAGCCTTTCTTTATTGTTTCACAAACTTTATTATATCGGTGTGTACGGTCATTAATTTAAGGTTTATAATAATTAAGAATTCGTTATGTAAAAATCTTTCGAAAAGGTAAGAATAATATGCAGTTTGGTTTACCGGAATTACTCATCATCCTTGCGCTTCTGGCCATTCTCTTTGGCACAAGAGGACTTAAATTTATCAATCAGAAAAGAAAACAGCAGAAGGGACAGGTCAAATCAGCTCCTGCTGCTTCAAAGGTTACGACATCTTCTTCAAAAGCAACGTCCGAATCCCCTTCAGTCGTGATTTCGTCGACAGATGCCAAGAAGAATAACAAAGATGAAGCTGATCCTACCAAGACATTGAAATACGCGGGAATCGCATTCACTTTTATCGGTGTCATTCTTATTCTGGCGACAATTTATTTCCCTGAATTATCCAAGTATGCCATTCTTTTCTATATTGCCGGCGGTCTGATCGCAGGTATAGGCGTTGTATCTCTCATAATGCTTTTTGTCCTGAAGAAGAAATAACTGCTCTTACGTAAATCCTTACGCATTCATGGCATCCGAAAAAACGGATGCCTTTTTTGTTGACATTGATAAGACAAAAAGTATAATTTGTTATACAAAACATACTTGTTATACTTGATTGCGGAGGTAAGCGCTATGAACGCACCTAAAGGAAAATACGCATGGACTGCAACTGTGGGAGAGAAAGGTCAGATCGTTATTCCCAAACAGGCCAGAGAGATATTCGATATCAAACCGGGAGACACCCTTCTTCTTTTGGGTGATGAACAACTTGGTATAGCGATTCCCCCTAAATCATCGGTTGATTTGCTGTCATCTCATGTTTTCGGAGGAAAATAGCACTATGGAATCCGTTCTTGAAGTTAAAGGGCTGTCTAAAAAATACCCTTCATTCGAGTTGAAGTCAGTTGGTTTTCATGTTGATCCGGGAATGGTCATGGGGTTTGTCGGCAGAAACGGTGCCGGAAAGACCACGACTCTGAAATCCATTCTCAATCTTGTTCATCCTGATGCAGGCAGTGTCCGCGTTTTCGGTCTGGATTTCATGGAAAATGAAGATGTGATCAAGCAGCAGATCGGATATGCCGTCGGAGGCGTCAGTTACTACAATCGTAAAAGAATATGCGATATCGTTGCTGTCACCAAGATGTTCTATGAAAACTGGGATGACAGTGAATATAAGCACTATCTCAATGCTTTCAAGCTTGATGAAAACAAAAAGCTGAAGGAATTGTCATCTGGAATGAAAGTGAAATTCTATCTGACTCTTGCACTGTCTCATCATGCAAAGCTCCTCATTCTGGATGAACCTACCAGTGGTCTGGATCCGGTTTCCCGCGAAGAAATAACTGATATTTTTACAAAACTTGCACAGAAAGGAGTTGCGATCCTTTTCTCAACTCATATCACCAGCGATCTGGACAGATGTGCAGATTCAATTACATATATCAAGAATGGAGAGTTGATGTTCTCCGGTAATAAAAGCGAGTTTATCCGTTCTTATACAGAGAGTATGGGTAAAGTGCCCTCGCTCGAAGAGATCATGGTATTCATTGAAAAAGAGGAGGTTGTACTGTAATGGGCAAACTTCTGAAAAAAGAAATGAAACTTACCGCAAGTCCTCTCAGCTACTGGTTTATTCTGTTTTCTTTTATGACATTCCTTCCGGGGTACCCTATTCTTGTCGGAGGCTTTTTTGTCTGTCTTGGTATTTTCTTTACTTATCAGCAGGCCGTTGAATACGATGATATAACCTTCTCGGCTCTTCTTCCTATCAGAAAAAAAGATGTGGTGAAAGCAAAATATGCATTTGTCATTATTATCCAGATGATTTCATTCGTGTTGAGTGCATTGTTTACTGTTCTGAGAATGACTTTATTAAGTGAAGCAAAGGTATATCTGGTCAATCAGATGATGAATGCAAACCTGTTTTATCTGGGATTCCTTCTTCTTGTTTTTGCCGTTTTCAACACCTGCTTTATGAAAGGCTTTTTTAAGACTGCTTACAGGATCGGCAAGCCGTTCATCATCTTCTGCATAGCTGGCTTCTTATTGATCGGTGTCGGGGAAATGCTGCATCATCTTCCCGGAATGGAAGCATTGAACAGTACTTCCGGAACAAGTCTCATACAGGCATTTGTATTACTCTTTGGAATCGTTATTTATGTTGTTCAGACATTGATTTCAATGAATTCTTCCGAGAGAAATTTTGAAAAGATCGATCTGTAAGATTTACAAGTTCAGTCTCAATATGCTCAAATGTATTTTTATAGGGTATTAATTCTGTAAGCTTTTACTGTTTACAGGACGAAGGAAGTACTATTTGAGAAATATACTGCGTTTTCTGAAGGGATCTGAGCCGATAGTGATCGGTATCGTCATTATCCTGATTGTTCAGGCGTACTGCGATCTGTCCCTTCCCAAATATACAAGTGATATTATCAACGTTGGTTTCCAGCAGAACGGTATTGAGAGTCCGGTTCCTGAAACTATCAGACAGTCATCTCTCGATGATCTGTATGTGTTTATGACAGATGATGAGATCACGATTGTAGAGGGTTCTTTCGGTGTTGCTGATCCCAATGGTATCCGTTCGCTGAAAAAAGATGTGGACATCAGCAAAGTTGAATCTGTATTACTGCTTCCTGAAAGCATTGTTTACCAGTTGCAGAACGTGCCTGAGATGGGGATCTCTCTGCAGGACGTGAAGATGGCTTTGGCATCCGGTGCGATGACCAGAGAACAGCTGCGCGGACAGATCAATTCCATGCTGGCTGAATATGAAGAGCTTGATGCTAATTATCTGAACCAGATAGCTGTCAGTTATGTTTCACAGGAATATTCTGCTCAGGGTATTGATCTGAGCAAGATTCAGAATAAGTATCTGTTCAAAATCGGCGGAATGATGCTGCTTGTTACCCTTGTCATGTCGATTGCTGCAATTCTTACAAGACTGCTGGCTGCAAGAACATCTGCCGGCATCGGACGAAGGATCAGGGAAGAACTTTATACAAAGGTTATGAAATTTACTTCTTCTGAAATGGAAAAGTTTTCGACCGCCTCTCTTATAACCCGTTCCACAAATGATATACAGCTTGTTCAGATGGTCACAGTTCTCCTGCTGACCATGGTGTCATATGCCCCTATTCTGGCTATTTTCGGTATTATCAGAGTTGTTCAGACCGGTGCCGGAATGGGCTGGATCGTTGTAGTGGGTGTTGCCGCATTGTCAGCCCTGGTCGGAATTTTGGTTGCGGTCGCAATGCCGAAATTCAAGATAATGCAGACGCTTATCGATAAACTGAATCTTGTTTCCAGGGAAATTCTTTCCGGCATTATGCCTATCCGTGCATTCCACAGGGAAAAATATGAAGAGGATCGTTTTGAAGAAGCCAACACTAATCTTTACAAGACGCAGCTTTTCACTAACAGGACAATGACATTCATGTTCCCGATAATGATGATCATCATGAATGGTCTGTCTGTGCTCATCGTGTGGGTCGGTGCAGGCAAAGTCGATGTAGGAACAATCCAGGTCGGAGACCTCACGGCATTCGTTACATATGCCATGGTCATCGTAATGAGTTTCTTTATGCTGACGATGATTTCCGTCATGCTTCCGAGAGCTGTTGTTGCAGCCGATCGTATTGCAGATGTCATGAACAGCAAGATAGCTATTTCTGATCCGGATGATCCTCAGGACGATAAGATCAAAGACTGTAAAGGTCGGCTTGTATTTGATCATGTTGATTTTGCCTATCCCGATGCTTTGAGCAATGCCGTGGATGATATCAGTTTTACTGCTGAACCGGGAAAGGTCACTGCAATTATCGGGTCCACAGGATGCGGCAAGACTACATTGATAAATCTCATTCCCAGATTCTTTGATGTGACCGGTGGACAGATAACCCTGGACGGGGTGGACATACGGGATCTGACACAGAAAACTTTGCGTGATCAGATCGGATATGTTCCTCAGAAAAGTATGCTGTTCTCCGGGACGGTTGAAAGCAATATCAAATATGCTTCCGATGAAGTTACGGATGCCGATATAAAGGAAGCTCTTTCCATTGCCCAGGCAGAGGATTTTGTAAATGCTATGCCCCAGGGTATTGAGTCACCCATCTCACAGAAAGGTGCTAATGTATCGGGCGGACAGAGTCAGAGATTATCTATAGCCAGAGCAATTGCCAGGCATCCGAAGATCTATCTGTTCGATGATGCATTTTCTGCACTTGATTACAAGACAGATGTGAAACTGAGAACGGAACTGAAGAAATATACCGGTGACTCCACCGTGATCATTGTTGCCCAGAGGATCGCCACTATTCTCCATGCCGATAAGATCATATGTATGGATGAAGGAAAGATCGTCGGGGAAGGTACTCATCAGCATCTGCTGAAGACCTGCAAGACCTACAGGGAAATCGCTGAAAGTCAGCTTTCTGTTGCTGAACTTGATATGGTAGGAGGTGCTTCTTAATGGCTGAAGCAAGAAGTCGCCGTCCTATGCGTCATGGTCCGGGAGTTCCGGCAGAGAAACCCAAGAATTTCAAGGGTACTGTAAAGAATCTTCTTAAATACCTTGGCAATTACAGATTTGCCATTTTGGCTGTGATGATCTTTGCAATCGGATCTACGGTATTCAACGTTATCGGACCCAAGATCCTCGGTAATGCCACAACTGAGCTTTTCAATGGTCTTATCGCTAAGATCAAAGGTACCGGTTCGATAGATTTCAACAGGATTGGAACCATACTTCTCACATTGCTCGGACTGTACGGCATCAGCAGTTTGTTCGGATTCATCCAGGGATGGATTATGGCGACCGTATCACAGAAGATGTGCTTCCGTTTGAGAAAAGACATTTCCAGGAAGATCAACCGTATGCCGGTATCCTATTTCGAATCAAATAAGATCGGAGATGTGTTATCACGAATTACAAATGATGTTGACACCCTTGGACACGGGCTTAACCAGGCCATCACACAGTTTATTACTTCATTGTGCACGGTTGTCGGTGTCGTTGTCATGATGCTGTCTATATCACCGCTTATGACACTCATTACAATTGTTATTCTTCCGATATCGGCAATACTTGTTGCTGTCATCATAAAGAGTTCCCAGAAATACTTCATTGCCCAGCAGAAGTACCTTGGTGCTATTGACGGGCAGATCGAAGAGACTTTCTCAGCCCATAATATTGTCAAGGCCTTCAACAGAGAAGAGGCTGAACTTGAATCATTCAAGAAGACCAACAATATTCTGTTTGAATCGGCCTGGAAGAGTCAGTTCTTCTCAAGCATCATGATGCCGATACTTAATTTTGTAAGCAATCTCGGTTATGTTGCTGTTGCTATCTCAGGAGCTATGCTGGCTGCCAGAGGAACCATTATGGTTGGTGACATCGTTGCTTTTATCCAGTACGTCAAACAGTTTACTCAGCCGATATCACAGCTTGCCCAGGTATCAAATATGCTTCAGTCAATGACTGCAGCTGCAGAAAGAGTTTTTGAGTTCCTTGCAAGCGAAGAAGATGTTCCTGATGTGGCGAACCCTGTTCCTGCCGGTGAAATGAATGGTCATATCGAATTTGACCATGTTCGTTTCGGCTATGAAAAGGATAAGCCTGTAATTCACGATTTCAATCTTGATGTTAAACCCGGACAGATGGTTGCCATAGTCGGTCCGACGGGTGCAGGTAAAACAACTATAGTCAAGCTTCTTATGCGTTTTTATGACGTTAACAGCGGAGAAATAAGGATCGGAGGACATCCTATTCAGTCCTACGCCAGAGGCGATCTCAGAGAAGGAATCGCAATGGTGCTTCAGAATACGTGGCTGTTTAAAGGCACTATTATGGAGAATATCCGTTATGGCAAGCTGGATGCCACTGACGAAGAAGTGATAAATGCCGCAGATGCCGCCAGAGCAGATCATTTCATTCGTGCTCTTCCCGGCGGATACAATATGGAACTCAACGAAGAAGCAGATAATGTTTCCCAGGGTCAGCGTCAGCTGCTTACAATAGCCAGGGCCATTCTGGCAGACTGCCCTATTCTAATCCTTGATGAAGCCACTTCATCCGTTGATACCCGAACTGAGCATTTGATCCAGACTGCAATGGAAAACCTCATGAAAGGCCGTACGAGTTTTGTGATCGCCCACAGATTGTCTACCATCAAAAATGCTGACATCATCCTTGTAATGAAGGACGGAGACATAATTGAGACTGGCAATCATGAAGAACTGCTTGCAAAGAATGGCTTCTATGCAAGCCTGTATAACTCACAGTTCGAAGAACAGACCTAAGGTTTGCAGGTACTGCAGGGACTATATCCCTGGGCGACCAGGATCTCACGGGTTCCGACGTATGTGGCTTTGTTCGAATCCTTAATGTCATTGATTCCGGGACAATCGGTATCATGGTATTTATGGGAGTTGGTATTAAGGATATATGTTGTAACTACGCCCTTGATGTTTGGATCTTCGTGATTATCTCCGGTCTTGTAGTCGATGATCACGCCCGGCTGGGCATTGTAGCAGTAAACATTGAAGCAGACACCGTCACCCTTGTCCTCCACTGAATATCCTTCCATATGTACTCCGCTTGCAACAAGGTTGTCGCCATCGTAGATGGGAGTCACTCTGTACAGGACATGATTGTTGGTTTCCTTGATGTAGTCTGCGATCAGGTTTTCAAACGGAAGCATACCAACATTGTTGAGGAATCTTGTTCCGGTGATCAGATTATTCGGATTGGCATTTTCTCCGCTCAGCTGCCATCCGATCAGATGGCATCTGTTATACAGCGAATTCTCTTCAACAAAGGTATAACGGCTGCTGTGCCAGCCGGTCGGTCTGATAGAACTGATGGAGCCTCTGGCTGTCGTCGGCATCAGGTCGCGGCCAAGGCAGGCATATGCCATGGTGCATCGTCCGAGTTTGTCGAGGTCATAATATTTCTCAAATGAACCTGTCACCTTCTGGCTGAAGGACGGCTCGTTGTCGTTGATTATTACGTAAGGAGTTGAGTACTGGAAAGGTGGAATAAGATCGAGAGAGAAAGTGTCTTGCTGGGAGATGGAAGATGTATTTGATGTCTGGGTTTTAGGGGAGGTATTGGTCGTTTTTGTGGTTGTAGGCTGAGTCGTTACGGTCGTTTCGCCTATTCCGTCAATAAAACCGTCAATGAATGATTCCACAACAGCGCAGCCTGTGGTACAGAACATCAAAGTGATTACAGCAATTACAGCAAATATTTTTTTCATGTTTAAATTCTTTCGTAATACTCAACAGTTATTTTGTCATGAGATGATCCGGCGAATTCTTCGGAGTTTTTAAGAAAGAAGTTTTCCAGTGGCAGATCAAACTTCAAATCTGAAGGATAAACCCTGTTCCATTTGTAAACTATCAATTCCCTGATTTTTTCGGCTGAGCTGCCGATCTGCTTTGTCTCGCACAGACAGTAGTCGTTGTCTCCGCAGGCATCAAGAAAGAAGTCGGATATCACTGTTCTCTGCATGCTTTTTGCAAAGAGCCGGCCGGAAAAGGAATTCATCCAGATCGGCTTTTCGCCGACCAGCTTGGACATATGTTCGATAAGAAGCGAATCCCTGCTCTGCCGTCTTCTGCCGAATTTCATTCCGTTGTTATCATCAAGAATAACTATCAACCTCATAATTTTAATTTTAGCTGAAAACAGAACCAAAAATACATATGACTCAACGACCGTAAAAATAATTTGAAAAAAACTTGATAGAAAAGAAATAATGCGTTATTATATTTCTAGCAATCTGCATCAGGGATTGCTAAATTTTTGGAAATCAAGCTGTTTTGAAATAGGAGGAATTAATTAAAATGGCTGTTAAACCCTTAAGTGACCGAGTTTTGGTCAAACCAGTTGAACGAGAAGAAATGACTAAAGGCGGTATTTACTTGCCTGATACAGTAAAAGACAAACCCCAGGAAGGCAAAGTAATCGCAGTAGGTGTCGGAAAACGAAACGAAAATGGAGAGATCGTCCCCATGGAAGTTAAAGTCGGCGACACCGTTATTTATGCAAAATACGGCGGTACTGAAATCAAAGAAGACGGCGAGACCCTCATGATCCTTCGTGAGAGTGATATTTTGGCAATCAAAGACTAGGTAAAGGAGAAATTGATATATTATGGCTAAACAGATTAAATGCGGCGATGACGCCCGACAGGCACTCAAAAAAGGTATTGATGTACTTGCCGATACAGTAAAGGTTACCCTTGGTCCTAAGGGTCATCCTGTTGCCCTTGCTAAGAAATGGGGCGCACCTACCGTTATCGATGACGGTGTTACCATTGCAAAGGAAATCGAACTCCCTGATCCGTTTGAAAACATGGGTGTTCAGTTAGTCAAGGAAGCTTCATCCAAGACCAATGATGCAGCCGGTGACGGAACCACTACTTCAACCGTTCTTGCCCAGGCAATCATCAATGAAGGTTTCAAGAACATTGCAGCCGGTGCTGAACCTCTCGGCTTACGACGCGGTATTGAAAAAGCTACCGAAGCTGTAGTCGAAGGTCTTAAGAAAGCCTCCACCCCTATCACCGGCAAAGAACAGATCGTCCAGGTCGCAACTATCACCGCAAAGGATCCCAAGATCGGTGAACTTATTGCTGATGTCATGGACAAAGTCGGCAAAGACGGTGTTATCACTATTGAAGAATCAAAGGGTACCAAATTCGAAACAGATACCGTTGAAGGTATGCAGTTCGACCGAGGTTATGTCTCATCCTACTTTGCAACCGATACTAACCGAATGGAATGTGTCATTGAAGATGCATCCATCCTTATTACTGATAAAAAGATCTCATCAGTCCAGGAAATCCTTCCTTCACTTGAAAAGATTCTCCAGAACAACAAGAACCTTCTCATCATTGCTGACGATGTCGAAGGCGAAGCTCTCGCTACTCTCGTATTCAACAAATTACGAGGTACACTGAACATCTGTGCTGTCAAAGCTCCCGGTTTCGGCGATCGACGAAAAGCAATGCTTGAAGATATCGCAATCCTTACCGGCGGTAAGGTAATCTCTGAAGACCTTGGCCGAAAGCTTGATTCAATCGAGATCGAAGACCTTGGCCGAGCACGAAGAGTCGAAGTCACCAAAGACAAGACTACCATCGTTGAAGGCAAAGGCAATTCAGAAGAGATCCAGAACCGAGTTAAACAGATCAAGACTCAGATCGAAGAAACCGATTCTGATTTCGACAGAGAAAAATTACAGGAAAGAATGGCCAGACTTGCAGGTGGTGTTGCAGTGATCAAAGTCGGTGCTGCCACTGAAACCGAAATGAAAGAAAAGAAAGCACGAGTTGAAGATGCCCTTGCTGCTACCAAGTCTGCTGTTGAAGAAGGTATCTTGCCCGGTGGCGGTATCGGTCTTCTCAATGCATTACCCGCACTTGATAATCTTAAGCTCGAAGGTGATGAACTCACCGGTGCAAACATCGTCAAGAAGGCAATTGAAGAACCTATCCGATGCATCGCAGCCAACGCCGGCCAGGAAGGCGCAGTAGTTGTTGATACCGTAAAGAAGAGCAAGCATGGTATTGGTTACAATGCTGACAACAATACCTATGGTGATATGGTTGAAATGGGTATCATCGATCCTACCAAAGTCGTCCGATCAGCTCTTGTCAACGCAGCAAGCGTTGCAAACATGGTCCTTGTAACCGAATCCTTGGTTGCAGATATTCCTGAACCCGAAAAACCTTTACCTGCTGACCCCGGTATGGGCGGTATGTACTAGACCCAGAATAAGTAATCGTTTAAATGCCAGTGCAAAGCCCTGCACTGGCATTTTTTATTTTATTAATTCTTGATGTTATAAGTGACCAGGTTGCCACATTACCTTTTATCAATAATAATCAACCGAATCTATTTGGATATGACTACCTATAGACAGGTATGGACAAATTGTCGGTACTGTAGGTAATAAGCTGGATCATTTTGGTTTCTCCGCTGATGCCAAAAAGAGGTTTTTTCTTATATGATCCTGCTATACATATATTGTTTTCGGGGTCCAGGAACAGATTCCAGTAAACAGCATAGTCTCCTGAATGTTCCTCGCTGTAGTAATGAAGGCATTGTCTGCCGTCGACATCTGTCTTGCCCTTGTCATCCAGCTGTCCTGCGTTCTTCTGCATGTTGTAGCATTCTGCAATTCTTGATTCGAAATAATTAAGCGTGTCTATACCGACTGATTCGTCAGACATGACAAATGACTTGGAACCCTTGTCCTTTTTATACATTGCGTACTGACCATTGTCTTTCTTTTCAAAAACGTATTGCTCATCGCTGTCACCGAGTTCGAGCCAGACAGTACCATTCAGACTGATCTCTGACATTACATAATCTTTTTTCAGAGAAGTACTGTCTTCTTTAACTTCATATGAAATATAAAAATCATCAGACAGGACAGGTGCAGTATCGGTCGGGACCGGTCTGGAACATCCTGAAAGTACCAGCAGCGGAACGAATAAAAGAGAAATTAATTTTCTTATTGATGATGGAATCATTTAGAAATGATTATATCAGTTATTCCTGCTTATTCAATTTTGTGTCAATACTTAATTGAAAACTGAGTTATTTCAAAGCTGAATGGCATTGCCAAACCATGGACAATACTGTTGCAAGAGTGTCAACCGGTGTATTTTAGTCCTGGTTCTCCGGAAGGATTATTCGGACCATCCAGGTTTACATAAAGTTACAAACTGCTATTCATTATCGGGCGGATTCGTTTCATCATCGACCGGTTCATCCGGCATGATTATGGCCATTACAAAATAGGCGATTATTCCCATCCACAATGCCGTAAACAGCGTAATAAGGATATATACGATCCTCACAGCAGTCGGATCGATTTCCAGATATTTGGCGATCCCTCCGCATACACCGCAGATCTTTCTTTCAGTTAGCGAACGATAAAGCTTTTTGTTTTTCATATGCAATACTCTTATGTAAAGTTATTCTAGTTCTTTGTGTTTCTTTTTATGAATCAAATGTCCAATCCCGTACAAACCCCAGCCGACAAGATCTGCCGCTGCCCCCAGCAAGGAGATCACCAAAAAAACGATACCGAAGAATGCCTGGAATAACTGCCCCCAGCCGTTATCCGATGGTTCACCTATGACTCCATAGGTGAATAAAAGAGAAAAAGCAATGGCAATGATTATCAGGTAAGCTGGGATAAGTCTTATCCACAGCTTTTTTGCCACAACACAGATGATTATCTGTATTACAGCTATTGCGACAAGTATCAGTATCGGAACTATGTTGTCTTCATTCAATATTGATATGTCATTCATTCTCGAAACCCTTTAGTCTTCTTATTAATACAATAGCTCGATATATCAGCCATCCGAGTGCGTCTGCAATGATCAGTATTAAGGCAAATGTAAAAAGCGCTTCTCCAATAACAAGGTTCCAGATTTCTATGATTGCATCTGGTTCTCCGATTATTCCGTTCTTATAAAGAAATGATACAACTGCAAATATTACTATCAGAAAAACCGGTGTCAGTTTTATCCATATTTTTTTGACGAATAAACACAATACTATCTGAATTGCGAATACTGCTACTGCTATCAGCAAAGGAATAATAGTTTCTCCCATCAGAATCCCTTTCCGGATAATACCGGGCATTCATTTGATGTCAGGCCACAGCCATTGCAGCCATGACGGCAGTCTTTGGTCAGTTCTCCTGCCAGTGACCGGTTAAGTTCCTTGATAAGATAATCCTTGCTTATGCCCATATCAAGATGTTCCCATGGGAGAGCCATGTCGGTCGTTCGTTCCTGCTGGGCATATTTGTACAGATCCAGACCGCATTCCTCAAAGGCATTTTTCCAGATCTGGAAATTGAAGCATTCGTCCCATGTATCAAGAACTGCTCCGTTTTTCCAGGCCAGATAAATTACATTACATAATCTTCGGTCGCCTCTGGACAGTGCTGCTTCCATGACGGAAATGTTTGTGTCAGTCCAGTTGAGTTTGACGTTCATTTTGCTGAACTGGGATTTGAGCAGAAAATGCTTCTCTGTCAATACCTCGCTGGTATGTTGTCCAGCCCACTGGAAAGCGGTATGGGGCTTTGGTACAAAGTTGGCGAGACCTATCCTGATCTGTATCCTTCTTCTGTTTCCGGTCTTCTGTACTGCTTTGACCAGGTCAACGATACCCTGGACATCTTCCATTTCTTCTCCTGGCAGTCCGATCATGAAGTAGAGTTTAAGCCCTGTCCAACCCTTGGAAAATGCCAGTTCAGATGTGGACAGCAGTTCATCCCGGGTAATGAATTTGTTGATGATTCTCTGCATATGCTCTGTGCCTGCTTCGGGTGCAAATGTCAGACCGCTCTTGCGGGAGGTGGACAGTGATTCAAGCAGTTCAAGTGAATGCTCGTCCAGTCTGAGGCTGGGAAGAGAGACTGTAAGACTGTCTCCGAATTCACTGTGTATCCTTTCCAGCAGTTCATCTATCCTGGAGTAATCTCCGCTGGACAGCGAAACGAGAGAAACTTCATCGTATCCGGTGTTTCTTATGCAGGCCCTGACAGCTTCCATGACTTCGTCAATAGGGCGTTCTCTTACCGGTCTGTAAATGATTCCCGCATTGCAGAATCTGCAGCCTCTTGTACAGCCCCTGGAAATCTCAACGCCGGCTCTGTCATGGACTGCTTCAATGTAAGGCATGATCGGTCTTACCGCTGCAAACGGAAGATCCTTTGCTATCTGGCGTCTGACCTTCGGCTGAGCATTGCCAATGATATCGAAGCCGTCAAATTCACCATCATGGTATTTTGCTTGATACATGGAGGGAATATAAACGCCCGGAAGAACAGACACTTCTTTGAGGAATGCTTTTTTATCAAGCTTACCTTTGTTTTTATGCTTCATGAGACTTTCATACAGAGACGGGAGAAGATCTTCGCTTTCACCGATAACAAACATGTCAAAGAAGTCGACAACAGGTTCAGGATTGTAGCAGGATGAACCTCCTCCGATCACAAGAGGATCGCTGTCTGTTCTTTCAGATGCTTTAACAGGAATTCCTCCAAGGTCAAGTATGGTAAGTATGTTTGTGAAGGTCAGTTCATAACCGATCGAGATCCCGACAACATCAAAGTCCTTCAGCGGACGGCCGTTCTCAAGGCTGACAAGCGGAAGATTATGCTCTTTCAGCTGCTGGATAAGATCCAGCCATGGCATGAATACTCTCTCACAACCGATCTCCTTTTGGTTGTTCAGCGTTTCATACAGAAGGCCGACAGCCATGTTGGATGTACCGATCTCATAAACATCAGGGTAGCTGAGCACCATATGGACTTTTGTGGTGTCCCAGTCCTTACGAACACTGTTCCATTCTCCGCCGGTATACCTGGCAGGTTTCATTACTTTGGAGAGTATTTTGTCAGGATAGTTCATGCCTTAATATTAACAGATTTTTTTGATTGTAGAGTATAGCTGTGGGGTATCAGGCAGAGAATAATATATAATTGTCATGAAGGGAGAAAACAAATGGATCATATTGAAGCACCATGGCGCTCTATGTATATCGATAAAGCGGTTGCAGATGAGAAAGCCGGTAAAAATATCTGTATATTATGCGAGAAAGCGGAATCAACACCGGAGAATGACCGCGAAAACCTTGTTCTCTATCATGGAAAGTACAACTATGTCCTGATGAATCTCTATCCATATACCGGCGGACATCTTATGGTCGCCCCCATACGGCATGTAAACCGATTATGGCTGCTTAGTGACGATGAAAGGAATGAACATATCGATCTGCTCTCAAAGAGCCTTAAGATCCTTGATGATGCATACCATCCGGCAGGATTCAATACAGGTATCAATTTCGGAAGACCTGCGGGAGCCGGAATCGATCAGCATATGCACAATCACATCGTTCCACGATGGATCGGAGACTCCAATTTCATGACTGTTATCGGGGATGCCAGGGTAATGAATGAGGCACTGATGAGTGTCTACGATAAACTGCTTCCGTATTTTCAGAAGCTTTAAGCTTGCAGATGCATAAAAAAAGAGAGGAACCTTCTGGTCAGGAAGGTTCCTCTACTAATAAAGAAGGGGCAATAGTTAGATGCTGATCGCCTTTGCAAGGCCGACAAATCCGCACTGGAGGCAGTGACCCATTGTGTCGCCGTCCTCATCGATTTCCAGGAAGAGATCTCCTGCGCATTTCGGACAGCCGCCTAATGTCCAGTGAGAGTTAAGCTCTATGTCAGTATTGAGGTAGGACTTGTTGTAATCCTTGTCTGTTTTCTTGACGCCTCTGCTTATTGATCGTACGTATTTCATTTATCTACCTCCTATTTGGATGTTGTATTTACTAAAGTTACTGTTGCCTCGGTCATAGTGTTTCCGTGGTAGTAGGTGATCTTGATAGTGCTGCCGATTTCTTTGTTCTGCAGGTAATGAGTCATCGCTGAAGCTGTCTTGATTTCTGTATCATCGACTTTAACGATTACATCACCGATTCTGATACCTGCCTTGTCTGCAACACCGCCGTTGCTGACCGAAGTGACCAGAGCCCCGCTGTTTACTGCAAGCTGGTATCGTCTTGCTATGGAACTGGTTACTGTATATAACTCTGCTCCCAGGTCAGGTCGGATAACCTTTCCGTTGTCGATCAGCTGCTCGATGATAGGAATTGCTTCGTTCATGCTGATCGCATAACCCATGCTTTCCACACCAACGGCTGACATTTTTGATGAAGTGATACCGACAACTTCACCATTGGTATTAAACATAGGTCCTCCGGAGTTGCCTGGGTTAATTGCTGCCGTGGTCTGGATAAGACCGTAGGTTGCTGTACCCTCAGAGTTCAGTGTGACATCTTTTGCACTGACGATACCTTCTGATGCGCTGATTCCGATGCCCAGGGCATTGCCGATATTGAATACCCAGTTGCCGACCTTCAGTTTATCCGGATTTCCGATCGATACCGGAGTAAGATCTTCAGCGTCGATGAAGACGACTGCAATATCAGTGATGGCATCGCCGTATACCTTTTTTGCCTGGAAGGTCCTTCCGTCATCAAGGATCACATTAACTGTCGTTGCTCCTTCGATGACATGGTTGTTTGTTACGATGATTCCGGATTTATCAAGAATAAAACCTGATCCTGCACCGGATTGTGTATATGTTCCGAAGAAACCGAAATATGAAGCTTCTGTAGTGATAGCAACGACTGATGACTTGCATTTTTCGACCATATCGGAAAAATCATCTTTGTAAACTACTGTCTGATTCGGTGATTCGATTACTTCAGTTTTGGTGTATGTCTTGGTCTGAGTTTCTGTTGGCAGGGGCAGATATTCACAACCGGACAATACTAATGCCGGAACTAACAGTGAAACTGGCAGAACTTTTTTGAGAGTGGTGTTCATTTCGCATTGTCCTTTCTTTGCTTTTTTATCTTTTGGTGATGAAAGTTTACAGTGTCAATGGTTAAGACAAAGTAAAGAAAATAGACTAATTGCAAAGAAAGTAAAAAAATCAGTAAATGATATCAGCTGTGGCTGAAGTTTTTACAGCGTTATCATCCATAGGCAGAATCACGTGGAAAACACTGCCTTCTCCGAGTCTGCTGTTTACGGTAACTCTGCCGCCGTGATCATTGATGATCTTTTCAACTATGGAGAGACCCAGGCCGCTTCCGCCTTTTTCACGTGAACGTGATTTGTCGACACGATAAAAACGTCTGAAGATTTCCTTCTGTGCTTCTTCCGGGATACCGATACCTGTATCGGCGATGTCTATGACGGCACAGGAATTGGCTTCTGAGACTCTGATATGGATTTCTCCGCCCTTTTTATTGTATTTGATACCATTCTCGATAAGATTGAAAAAACACTGTCGTAAACGCATTATGTCTCCGTTTACGATCATTGGACTGTCAGGGATATGTGAAATAATGGTTACTTCTTCCTGGGCAGCTGCGTTCTTCATCTCTGCAACCAGTTCTTTGAGTATCTGGTTGATATCGACGCGGCTGAGGATCCTGTTCGGCTGGTTTCCTTCGGACAGGATAAGAAGATTATTGTTGATCGCATTCATCCGTATGAGGCTGGTCTTGATGGTATTCGACAGTTCCTTGTATTCCTCGATCGTCGGATTTGGATTCATCTCTTCGACTTCGATATTGGTAAGGGCTATGGCAATGGGTGTCCTGAGCTCATGGGAGGCATTTTGAATGAATTCCTGCTGCTGATTGAAGGACTGTTCAAGCCTTTCAAGCATGTTGTCAAAGGTGTCCGCCATGTATTTGATCTCATCATCAGGCCCGACATAATTGATTCGTTCTGAAAGATTGGTTCTTGAAATACGGCTGACCAGAGAAGTTATTTCATTGATCGGTTTGACAAGATCTTTTGATAAAGCATAGATGCCTACCGAGCCGGCCATTATGACCCAGACTGCGCCTATGGTGGAATACACCTTCAGATTATGGGAGAACTCTTCTCTCTGTGCTTCAAGCTTTTCCTGCCAGGAGGCAGTGTCTGTGCCAAAAGGAGGCTGGTCATCTTCTCTGGAGAATTCCATGGCGGAGTTGATGCCTACCAGCATTAATAATGTGAGCAGCACTGTCACAGCAAAAAACCATGCGATGATCCTGAATCTGTAGGTTTTGAAGAAATCTATCTGTTTTATTTTATCTATCGGTTTGGGTTTCTTCATCGGGTACTTCCTTGATCAGATAGCCTTTATTCTTGATCGTCTGGATAAGATTTACGGCTCCGGCAGAATCGAGTTTCTTTCGCAGGTTGTTGATGTGTACTTTGACTGTCTGAGTGAACATATCGGCATTGTTATCCCAGATATGCTCCAGCAGTTCTTCCTGGCTGACGATACGGTCTTTATTGATCAGCAGGTATTCAAGGATGCCGAATTCCTTTGTTGTAAGTGAAAGGAGTTCATCTCCGTAGGTCACCTGCATATTGTTCGGATCCAGTGTGAGTCTGCCGCATTTCAGAATCACCTGTCTTACGATGGAAGATCTTCTGAGAACAGCATGTACTCTGGCCAGAAGTTCTGTGAAATGAAATGGTTTGATCAGGTAGTCATCTGCACCGGCATTCAGTCCGAATACCCGTTCTTCAGTTGTCGATCTGGCTGTCAGCATCAGGATGCCGGTGGCTGCATTTGTACTGCGGATAAATCTGCATACGTCTATTCCGTCAACTTTCGGAAGATTAAGATCAAGGACAACAAGATCATAATCATTTTCGCTAACGCTTTCGATTGCTTCCTCTCCGTCATATACAGTATCAACGGCATAACCGCTTCTTGTCAGACCGAGTGCAATAGCATCAGCCATAGCCTGTTCATCTTCAACAACTAAAATGCGCATAATACCTCACTATGCATATTATACATACGAAACGTAAAGAAGAAGTAAAATCTGAAAAAAGAGATGAAATGTGGCACCCCCAATGGAATTCGAATCCATGTTGACGGCGTGAAAGGCCGTTGTCCTAGGCCTCTAGACGATGGGGGCACAGAACAATTGTGTAGTATATCAAAGGTTTAATTATTTCGCAAACTGTCCGGTGATGATTAATCTTTTTGAACATCCTTCGATGTTTTATATATCATTTAAGTATCAATTTATGACTGTTTTGGGGTACTGTGATGGACAGAACTATTGAGTACTACGACAATAATTCCGAAGAGTATATCGGCAATACCATCAATTACGATTTGGAGGAGATCGCCGATGATTTCCTGACTCATATTCCCAATGGTGGAATCATACTTGATGCAGGCTGCGGATCAGGCCGCGACAGTCTGTATTTCACTAAAAAAGGTTACAAATGTATCCTGCTTGATGCCTCCATCAATATGTGTGAATACGCTCATGAACTGACCGGATGTGAGTATCAGAACAAGTATTTTACTGATATTGATGAAGTTGATGCATATGATGGTATATGGGCTTCGGCATCAATGCTTCATGTTCCCTATGAACAACAGCATATAGTGTGGAAGAAATTCTACAAAGCAGTAAGGCCGACCGGAGTGATATTTGCTTCGTATTATTTCGGAAGAGGTTCCCATTTTGATAAAGGACGGTATTTCTACGATACAAACGGAGATGATATCAGTGACATCATAAAACAGTCTGGACAGTGGGATAACATTGAAGTCTGGATGTCAAAAGAATTAAGAAACGGTCGCCAGCAGATGTGGACCAATATATTTGCTATAAAGAAATAGCATATATGGTAAAATCTTCAATATGTCTGAAGAAACAACGGAAATAGAATCAAGAGAGAAAAAAGGTACATATAAAAGGATTTTCGGCAGAAATATCTTTATACCGCTATGGGTGACCAGTCGTTTGGTGCCTATTCTTCTGCTTGTTTTTGTTGCAGCAATAGTCGGGGTGGTTTTTTACTTATATCACTACAGACCCGATAAAGTCGAAGAGATAAGGAACCTCGGATATCTGGGAATATTTCTTATCTCCGTTATTATGAACGCAACACTGATATTGCCGGTCGGCAATATGGTGGTATTGGTTGCCATGTCTACAATGCTTCCTCCGATTATGATCGGATCAATTGTCATTCCTGTTCCGATCTGCCTAGGTGTTATCGGCGGAATAGGAGCTGCCATAGGTGAATCTACAGGATATCTTGCAGGTTACAGCGGACAGACAATGGTCGATGAAAATAAGAAAAAGAAGGATCTGTATATCAAGCTCGAAACGTGGCTGAATAAATTCGGCATGCTTCTTATTATCGTGATGTCAGGAGTGCCTCTGGCATTTGATGTCATGGGGCTGGTTGCCGGAGCCTTGAAATATCCGTACTGGAAATTTCTTGTAGGCACTGCCATCGGAAGGGCTATACTTTATTCATTAGCCACATGGCTTTTTATTATGGGAATTCATATTTTCCGTTAAGGAGATAGAAAAATGGGAAAAATATATTTTGTTGATGTAACGAACAGAGATGGTGTTCAGACCGCCAGACTTGGTCTTTCAAAACTTGAAAAGACCATGATCAATTTATATATGGATGAAATGGGAGTATTCCAGAGCGAATTCGGTTTTCCTACAACCAAACATGAGAGAAGATATCTGCTCGCAAATCTAAAACTTCAGGAAATGGGTGTACTGAAAAATATCCGACTCTCAGGCTGGACACGTGGTCTGGCATCCGATGTTGAGGAAGCTTTCAGAGCTATTCCTACTATCAAGCATCTCAATGTCTCATCTTCCACTTCAGACCAGATGATCCAGGGTAAATATAGGGGTCGAAAGACCAGGGATGATGTCATCAGTGATATGACAGCCGCCGTTGACAAAGCATATGAACTGGGTGCTGAAACCGTCGGTGTCAACTGTGAAGACGGTTCCAGAACGGATCTTGATTTTCTGATCAGATTTGCAAGTGAAGCAAAAAAGCATGGCGCAACCAGATTGAGATATTGTGATACTCTCGGATATGAAAGCCCGAAAAGCATTTATGACACTATTTATGCTCTTGCAACAGCAGTAAAGATGGATATTGAGATACATACTCATGGTGATCTTGGTCTTGCAGTTGCAACTTCCATTTCCGGTGCAATGGCTGCTGTAGATGCCGGCCAGGATGCTTATATCAATACTACGATCAATGGTGTCGGTGAAAGAGCCGGCAACGCAGACTTTTTAAGCTGTGTCCTGTCATTGATGAAAGCTAAAGGTATCGCCGGCAAATATGAACTTGGAATTCCCATCAAGCTTGAAAGAATATGGGACGCCGCAAGATTTGCTTCATATGCCTTCAATGTACCAATTCCTATCAATCAGCCTGGAGTCGGACGCAACTGTTTTGCACATGCATCAGGCATTCACGCCGACGGCGTTCTGAAGGATCCTGAAAACTATGAGCTCTACGGCTACAAAGAACTCGGACGAGGTGAACCTATCACCGTTAATACCGGCAGTGAGATCTGTGCAGGAGAATACAGCGGAATCAACGGGTTCAAGCATGTTGTAAATCAGCTGAATAACGAAGATGCAAATTTAGATCTCGCTCTTCCTGAAGATCGTGATGCAGCAAACCGTATCCTTGAACTTGTCCGTTATGCCAATGTAGAGTCACATAAGCCTTTGGTAGAGGAAGAACTGATATTCATAATAAAATATCCTGAGATTGCCAAAGAATTGCTTACAATGACGCCTTTGGATTATTAGAGATTTCCGATCAGTTTCTGTCCTGATGTATCCAGGCCTCTCGGTTAGGTATGTCCCTGTCAAAAAACAGTCGGCAGAGTACGATCCTCCATAGTGGCTCGTTCTGACTCAACTGTGTCCTGCGGGCAATCAGTCTTCTTATAAATATAAGAATGACTGTCAGTGATATGCCTGTCGATACTGAAGCAAGATCTTCCATTCCTACAAGTCCGAATGTTTCAGGGAATATGCTGACGGCTGCCAGTACGCTAAATGCGGCTGCAACACATCCCAGAGCAAGATGATGCCATGGAACAAATAATGCTGCCACCAGCAGCGCAAGTAATGCAAGCCATGGAGATATGAAGAAATAGACTCCGAGCGTGGTCAGAATGCCTCTTCCTCCGGAGAATTTAAGGAATATGGAATAATCGTGTCCAATGATGGCTCCGAGACCTGCGATCATCTGGACGTAAATCGGGAGTCCGATCTCCCTTGCGATCAGCATGCACAGAGCGCCTTTTGAGAAGTCGAAGATCACGCATATAGCGGTAAGCAGGTAATTATGAGTTGTTGTCATTACATTGCTGGCACCCACATTGCCGCTGCCGTATTTGTGAAGATCCTTTTTATAGAATATTCTGACAAGCAGCCATCCCATTGGTATGGATCCTATCAGATATGATGCTATAAAAAGACCGATAGTTGAACTGGTCAGAAACAGTACTACGCTGTCAGCCATTAAAGTCGTCCTCGCTTATGGGCAACATCAAGCAGTGCGAGAACGGTTTCATTGGGAATTCCACTTTCCCCTATAAATATTTCATCGTCTTCAATGCCATGGAAATCAGTGCCGCCGGTGGGGATAAGATTGTTTTCCTGACAGCATTTTTTTAGCTCTTTACGCTGTTCATCATTGAAAGTCTTATAGTATGTTTCCATTCCTTCGATATTTGCTTTAAGAAGCTGCGGAAGGATGGCTTTGTAATCAGATGTAAGGAAAGGATGGGCAAAGGAAACGATACCTTTTGCTTCATGAAGAAGACATACAGCATCATAGGGAGATAGCTTTACTCTTTCCACGTATGCCTGTCCACCGTGTCCAAGGTACTTGTCGAATACTTCATCCCAGGTGGCGGCATAGCCTTTTTCGAGGATGGCGTGTGCAATATGCGGTCTTCCGATATTTGCGTCACCGGCTATTTCCCTGACTCTGTCCATGGTTATGTCCATACCCAGTTCACGGCATTTTTCAACCATTGCGGCTGCCCTGTTGACTCTTGATTCACGCATTTCCTGAAGCTGTTCAAGGAAATGTGGATCTTTCCAGTCTACGAAATAACCGAGGATATGGACTTCACAGCCAGGATATGTGCTGGACATTTCTATACCCGGGATAAGAGTCAGATCCGGATAATTCTTTGCACATTCAACAGCTCTTGGGATAGCTGCCACGGTATCATGATCGGTAATGGCCAGAACTCTTACACCATTGTCATATGCCATCTTAATGATTTCTTCAACGGGATATTTTCCGTCTGAAGCATTGGTATGAACATGTAAATCTATCTTCATAAAGAAACCTCTTTGTTAATACGTTCAACAGATATTGTTTTCCCCGTTATGTCGTCTATATCGAAGAGAACAGCATTAAAAGTAACGCTTTTGTCTTTTGATACTGATAAACGATGCATTACCTGTGAGATTGTTCTTTCAATAACTTCATCAACATCACAGCCTATGACAGAGTGTGTGGGTCCGACCATACCAACATCGGTGATATAGCCTGTCTTCTTTGGGAGTATCTTTTCATCTGCGGTGGGAACATGTGTATGGGTGCCGAATAATGCACTCACTCGTCCATCGAGATAGTAACCCATGGCCACTTTCTCACTGGTCGCTTCTGCATGGAAGTCAACAACGATAATTTTTATGTTGTCAGGGATGCGCTTGAGGATATCATCCATTGCTCTGAAAGGACAATCAAAGTTTCCGACGAAGGTCCTTCCGATGATATTCACAACACAGATATCGCCCATGATTATGTGTCCCTGACCGGGAAGTCCGGGAGGATAGTTGAGAGGACGCAGTATCGGCTGATCACCTTCGAGACTGGGGACGATCTCCTTCATTGCCCATATATGGTTGCCGCTTGTGATCACATCACAGCCGGCAGCCATCATTTCTCTGACAGTATCTGGTGTTGCCCCTTTGCCTCCTGCGCTGTTTTCGCCATTGGCAATAACGAAGTCCACCTTATATTGCATCTTTACGATAGGCAATAATTTATTCAGCGCCATTCGTCCGGGGTTTCCGATCACATCGCCAATACACAGTACTCTCATAGCGGTATCCTATTTCGCGTAATCAGTTGCTCTTGTTTCTCTGACAACGGTCACTTTGATCTGACCCGGGTATTCCAGTGTTTCTTCAATCTTCTTTACGATATCCCGGGCAAGTCTCATGCTGTCCAGATCGTCAATCTGTTCTGCATTGACGAGAATTCTGACTTCTCGTCCGGCCTGGATCGCATAAGATTTATCAACACCAATGAAGCTGTTTGCAATTTCTTCAAGGCTCTTGATTCGGGCGAGGTAGTTCTCCATGGATTCACGTCGTGCACCGGGTCGTGCGCTTGAAATGGCATCTGCGGCTGAGACGATGAAACCCCAGAATGAGATATCGGCAACATCAAGATGATGTTCAGCAACACCTCTTACGACATCCTTGGATTTATCCCACTGTTTGACCAGGTCTGCACCGATTGCAGCATGAGTGCCTTCAACTTCTCTGTCAACGGCTTTGCCGATATCGTGGAGAAGACCAGCTTTCTTTGCAATGGCTACATTGGCGTGCAGTTCAGATGCGATCATACCTGCAACAGTTGCAACTTCCATTGAGTGAGCCAGAACGTTCTGACCATAGCTTGTTCTGTATTTAAGTTTACCGAGGAGTTTGATAAGTTCGGGATGAAGTCCATGAACACCGACCTGATAGGCTGCCTGTTCACCGGCAGAGTAAATGGTGGCTTCGACTTCTTCTTTTGCTTTTTCAACGATTTCTTCAATTCTTGACGGGTGTATCCTGCCGTCGAGAATCAGTTTGTTAAGGGCCTGCTTGGCAACTTCTCGTCGGATTGGATCAAATGATGATACAGTGACAGCCTCAGGAGTATCGTCGATGATAAGATCGACGCCTGTTGCCTGTTCAAGGGCACGGATGTTTCTGCCTTCTCGGCCGATGAGTCTGCCCTTCATATCATCAGATGGCAAAGGTACCACTGATGAAGTGGTTTCTGTAACGACTTCTGATGCATTTCTCTGAATGACCTGGGCGAGGATATCCCTTGCTCTCTGCTCGGCTTCCTCAGTAAGGGTTACATTGAAATCTCTGATTCTTCTGGTCTTTTCAGCGCCAAGTTCAGCATCGACATTGGTAAGTAGTTCAGCCTTGGCTTCATCGATGGTCATACCGGAGACCTCTTCCAGTCTCTTGTTGATGTTGCTTCTCTGTTCTTCCAGATCTTCTTCTGTGTCTTCCAGCTGTCTGGCCTTGGTGTTGAGGTTGTGTTCTTTCTGTTCGAGTTCCTCGACCTTGTTGTCTAAGTTGGCTTCCTTCTGATTGAGTCTGTTTTCCTGTCTCTGAAGTTCAGTCCTTCGTTCACGGATTTCGCTCTCAGCGCGGGCTCTGATCTTATCACCGTCGAGGTTGGCTTCATTAATTATGTTCTTAGCTTCTACTTTGGCTTCGGCTTCAATTCGTTCTGCACGTTTCTGTGCGGCTTTGATCTGTCTGTTTGCAAAGAAACCTCTTGTCAAAGCGACAGCCATAGCGCCGAATACAGCACCGATAACAAATGCAGCTAAAATCAATATAGGCTGCTCCATGGTTATCTCCTTTCCTTAATTTGGTTTTTCATTTTTTCTTAAATTCAATTTGTCTTATATTCGACCCACAGCTTTTCCACTGTCGGACGAATGGTCTCATAGCTGAATCCACGCCTTTCGAGAAAACTTCCAAGTCTTCGCATGAAAGTATTCTTGTCCAGACCTGCAAGTCTCTCAGCTCTGCGGGATGCTATTTCGTATGCATTTTTGCTGTCGTCAATATTCTTGACCTGGGCACTGATGATAGCACTGGACACACCCTTGTCACGCAGTTCTGCTGCTGTCAACAGCTTGCTCTTGGGATTGCATGAATTGCGGTTGTCGATCCAGTAAGCAGCAAATTCCTCATCATTGACCAGACCCCATTCTGTCAGTTTGTCCAGGACTTTATCCACTGCTTCTGAAGGATAATGTCTCTGCAGAAGTTTGGTTTTCAGTTCCTTCCTGCTGTGGGGTCTGTTTGTGACCAGACGTTTGCCTGAGGCAAGGCATTTGAAATACTGACTCATTCTTTCCAGTCGTATCTGATCCTCTTCTGTCAGGATCTGACCGACGGAAAGCTCTTTTTCCATGTCTAAGGGAAGGGCATAAGTGAGTGCACCGTCAAGATAAACGTTTATCTTGGCCTGCGGTTTTTCTATTATGCTGATACGCGTAACCGTACTCACCTTGTTCCTTTCATTTAAGAACAGGTAAAGTCACGCTAATAAGAAATTTAGAAGTTATGCTTCAGATATGTCATCGTCCTCGTTTAAACCGTCGTTAAACGATATGACGTTGCTTTTTGCAGCGGTATCTCTAATTTTCTTTTCGATTTCCTCGGCGATATCCTTGTTTTCTTTGAGGAAATTCTTGGCAGCTTCTTTTCCCTGTCCTAATCGTGTATCACCATAGGAGAAGAACGCCCCAGCTTTTCGGATAATGTTCATTTCTACGCCGAGTTCGATCAAATCGCCTTCACGGCTGATGCCTTCGTTAAACATGATGTCAAAGGTGGCAGCCCTGAACGGAGGTGCGACTTTGTTCTTGACGACTTTTGCTTTTACTCTGATACCTAAAGTTTTGTCACCCTGCTTGATGACTTCTCCCTTGCGGACATCGATCCTTACTGATGCATAGAACTTCAGTGCTCTTCCACCGGGAGTGATTTCAGGATTACCGAATAATATACCGACTTTTTCTCGGAGCTGGTTAATGAACACTACGGCTGTCTTGGACTGGCTGATTGCAGGAGAAAGCTTTCGCAATGCCTGTGACATAAGTCTGGCCTGCAGGCCGACATGGTTGTCACCCATATCTCCTTCTATTTCAGCTCGGGGAACCAAGGCTGCAACACTGTCTACGATCACTACGTCCACAGCATTGCTTCTTACAAGAGTTTCTGTTATCTCCAGTGCCTCTTCGCCGGCATCGGGTTGTGCAACAAGCAATGAGTCTATATCGATACCGCAGATCTTTGCGTATGTCGGATCAAGGGCATGCTCAACATCGATGTAAGCAGCCTGTCCACCCATCTTCTGCGCCTGTGCAATTATATGCTGGCCAAGAGTGGTTTTACCTGAACTTTCAGGACCGAAAATCTCTGTAATACGACCTCGGGGAATGCCCCCTACGCCTAAAGCCAAGTCCAAAGCTACGGAACCTGTTGATATTGCTGCAACTTCCGAAGGATCAACGGTATCGCTGAACCTCATGATCGCGCCTTTACCAAAACGTTTAAGTATTCGTTCCTGAGCAAGTTCCAGAGCCTTGCCTTTGTCTTCTAACTGATTTGTGTTCTTATCAATGGTCATACTAACCTCGCACTAATTCTACAATAATTTATTATGTAATTCAATTTGCTATAATAATTTCGACACATTTACCATGATAAAACACGGTATTGGACAAAAAATCAGAAAATGGACAGCATATGGTAAACATTGGCGGATTTCTTTTTAACTGGGGTGTCATGACCTATGTCATGGGTATTGTCAATGCCACTCCGAACTCATTTTCCGGTGACGGGTTGACAGATATATCTGAAATCATGTCAAGGGTCAATGGTATGATCAGGGATAAGGCTGATATCATCGATGTCGGCGGAGAATCCACTGCTCCGACCAGCGGCGCTGTATCGGAAGAGGATGAATTAAAAAGAGTTATCCCGGTTATCAGGGAACTCAAACTTGCCTTTGATGTTCCAATAAGTATCGATACCATGAAACCTGCTGTTGCCGAAGAAGCTTTAAAGCTGGGCGTAAATATCATCAATGATGTTTCAGGCCTTTCCAACTGCAAGGATATGGCGGCTCTTGCCTCTGATTATTCTGCAGGTTTTATCATCACCAGCAATCAGCGCAAAAAGGTTATTAAGAGGGATATAGTTCACGAAGTCAAAGATGATCTGTCAAAGATGATAGATATCTGTATTTCTGCCGGAATAGATAAGGAACGTATCATATGTGATCCCGGATGCGGTTTCGGCAAATCCGTTGAACAGAATATTGAGCTTGTGAAAAGACTTTCAGAGATAAAGGCACTTGGTTTTCCTGTATTGCTTGGCATTAGTAACAAGAGCTTTATAGGGGAAATGCTGGGTTGCGATGTCAGCGAACGCAATGAAGGAAACCAGGTAATGCATACCATAGGGATCAGCCAGGGTGCCGACATTATAAGAGTTCATGATGTAAAGAGTGCGGTCAGGACATGCATCATGGCTGATGCTGTGTATAGGGATGCTTATGAAGACTAGGGTATTTCTTTGTCTTGGAAGCAATCTCGGAGATCGCAAAGGCAATCTTGATGATGCTCTCAGGCTGATTTCGGACTTTGCTGATATAAGAAATGTTTCTTCTGTTTATGAAACTGCACCTGTCGGTTATCTTGATCAGCCAGACTTTCTTAATGTGGTTTGCGAGATATCCACTGATCTGAAGCCCCAGGAGCTGCTTGAACGGACACAGGGGATCGAAAGAGAACTGGGACGCAGGAAGACTGTCAGGTTCGGACCGCGCAATATTGATGTGGATATCATTCTGTATGGCAATGAGATAATAAACTCAGATAAACTGACCATTCCTCATGCCAGAATGACAGACAGGGCATTTGTAATGGTTCCTCTGTGTGAAATAGCCCCTGATGTGGTTCATCCTGTCAGGCACATGACAATACATGACATAACGGATAAAATTGATAAAAGCGGAGTAAAAAAATGGAGGCCGGAAATGTTTAATTTAACAGTAAGAGGGCATTTTTCTTCTGCACATGCTCTTCGTGGTTATAAGGGTAAATGTGAAGCTCTGCATGGACACACGTTCAGGGCAGCAGTGAAGATACAGAGTGAAAAACAGAACGAAATTGGTATCGTTTATGATTTCACAGATCTTAAGGCAGAATTCAACAAGATCCTTGATGAACTTGATCATCATAATCTGAATGAACTTGATTACTTCAGGGATATCAATCCTTCATCGGAGAATCTGGCTATCTACATTTATAATAAAATGAAGCCGCTGTTCGATGGCACAGATATAAAGCTTGTCTCTGTTGAGGTCTGGGAATCAGAGTCGTCAAGCGTTGAATATATTCCATAACAGTATATTTTCGGTCAGTTTTGCTTAACAGTTTTGACAATGACTCTAAACTAACTTAGAATACTTCTTGGTATCTGCATTTGTGCAACCTACCGGCCCAGTTGTTTACGCTAAGCGCAAAAATTAATATGTTTATCTGCAACCGAAATTGTTCGGTTTCTATACACGGAGGCTAATATGCATCTTGGAACCCCAGAAATCATTCTTATTGTCGCTGTTATTGCCTTAATTTTCGGTATCGGCAAGCTTCCCCAGGTCGCTTCAGCACTTGGAAAAAGCATCAAGGCTTTCAAAGACGGACAGAAAGATGCCGATAAAGATAAGCTTGAAGAAGAAAAGAACGACGCAAAACCAGTTGATACCACTGCAGAAGTAGTTAAGAACGAACCTGTCAAAGAAGCTGAACCAACTGTTGAAGTTCAGCCCAGTCCTGCGACTGATAATGACAAGCCTGCAGATTCACAGCAGGGTCCTATTTCTGACGAAAAATAACTATAATTACTTTTAAAATATCCTAACGGAGGATTAATAGATATGCCATTTAGACTCGGAGTACCTGAGCTTTTAATTATATTACTGATCATCTTTGTTATCTTTGGTGCCGGTAAGCTTCCTCAGATCTTTGATGCACTCGGCAAGGGTGTAAACAAACTGCGAAACAAAGCAGCTAAAGATACCAAGGAACTTGAAGAACAGGAAAAAGCAGAAGAAAAAGCTGAAATCAAGGCTGAAGAAAAGCCAGCAGCTCCCGCTGAAAACCAGTCACCGGTACAGGATACAAAGCCTGAAACCCCTGAAAAAGAGAATCTTGGCTAATTTTCTGCTTCATTTGCAAGCAGATTATCATGCCATAGGAGTAAGGACCTAGAATATGGATTTTCTTGGGATGGGTTGGCCGGAGATCATACTCATTCTCATCGTAGCTTTAATAGTACTTGGCCCGGAAAAACTGCCTGAATATGTCAGGACATTCGGGAAGTATTATCGTAAGTTCAGGCAGCTGACAAACGGAGTCACATCGGATCTGCGTAAAGCAGTGGCTCTTGATGAAGATGAGAACGGGGAATCTCTCACAAGCGGAATCGATGAGATCAGAGCATCATTGCAGAAGGATGCCGATGACTTGCGTGCATCATTGAATGATGTCGATGATGTTTCTGTTTCTGATGAGAGTCTGGAAAAGACCGTCAATGATTCACTTAAAGATGCTGAAGACAGTGTCAATGAATCACTGAAAGATATCGATATTGACGATACACCTCAGGATACCAAAAACCCCAATATCTGGACTCCGGCTGACGAACCGGTTACACGCGATCAGTCGGTCGACCCCATTGCTCAACAGGAATTCGTTCGTGTGAGAGACGCACAGGACGATTTAAATGACATTTAAAAAAGTGGAATGATATGGCAGGACAGGTTGAATTATTAGATGAAGATGTAGAACAGGCGAAAAAGGAAGCTGAAGAAGCCAAACTTCAGAAGTCTGCTGCTCCTATTTCCGGTCATCTTAAGGAACTGAGAAACCGACTGATCAAATGCGTGATCGTGGTTGTGATCCTTATGATTGCCAGCTTCTACTTTGGAAACGAAGTTATTGATCTGCTCAAGTATCCTTTAAAGAAGGCTGCATCATTTGGAACAGATCCGGAACTTGTCAAAGCTATCGAACTCCAGGCTATTACAGCTATGGAGAATTTGTCTGTGTTCTTCAAAGTATGTCTTACTTCTTCTCTTATAGTTGCCATGCCTTATCTGGTCTATCACATTCTTGCCTTTGTCACGCCGGGCCTGACCAGCAAAGAGAAGAGATTACTGTTTACTGCGCTCCCGTTCATCGTACTTATGTTCTTTGCCGGTGTTGCCTTCGCATACTTTATTGCATTGCCCCCGGCTTTGAACTTCCTTTATAACTTCAATACTGAAGTCGCAGAAGTACACGGACGAATTTCAGACTATATCGATCTTGTCTCCAGAATGCTTCTGGTGGTAGGTATCGTGTTTGAAACTCCTATCATTGTTATGGTGCTGGCCAAGTTCGGTATAGTGTCTCCTGACTGGCTGGCAAAGAGGAGAAAGATATGGATCGTTATGGCATTTGTCCTTTCTGCCATAATCACGCCTACTTTCGATCCCGTGAATCAGACTATTATTGCAGTTCCTCTCATCCTGCTTCTTGAAATTGGTATTCTTCTTTCCAGAACCGTATACAAGGGCAAGAAAAACGCTGTCCCTGCCGCTGAAGACAAAGAGACTTTGGATTCAGCTGATTCCGACCTTCCTGCCGCTGAATAGCTTTGTCGTTTGACACTGGCTATTATGAGAGATAATATCATTTATATGAGAGAGATTATCAGACATTGTCAGGTCTGTGAAAAAACCGCAGTCATCAGACAAACTGAAGATGTTTGCCATGCGATGAACGGATGGATCGTTTTGTCACAGATACATGATAACGAAAGGTTTGATTGTCTTACTTTTTGTTCGGTTGAATGTTTGCAGGTATGGTTGAATACAAGCAAAGCATCTGTACCTGATATTTTCAGATTATCCTTCGGAGATAATGAATAATCTGTTCCGGGGTTCAAAATGCCTAATATGATGTCTCCCCAGGGAAAAGTATCCAGCAGATTTCTTAAAACAGTTGTTTCGCCTAACTGCGGTTATGCATTTGATGCTGTTCCCGGCCATATCAGCGGAAGATCCACCGGTTTTGTCGAAATAGGCGGTAAAAAGGTCTCCACTGTGACCAAGCCGTTATTCTTTTTGCCTGATCTCGGGCTTGAGAATGCATCATGGTTTGCAATGCATTATCTTTTCTCTGCAGCCGCTTCGACCGGGCTGGAGATGAAGTATCTCACCATTACTCTTAATCTTCCCAGGACATGTACTGATACATTGATTGAGTCTATCTGGAAGACGATCAGTGCAATATGTGCTGAGTACAAAGTTGCGATCATATCAAGCAGGATAGAGCGCAATGAAACCTGCGCTTTCCCGTGGGTAGGGTCGGCGACTGTTATCTGTGAAGGTGACAGGTATTTTTCACCGGCTTTTGTCAAGGAAGAAGACAGTATTATCGTAACAAAAGGCCCTGCCGTTTCCGCAACAGCACTTCTTACAGCAATGTTCCCTGTCACAATTGCTGAAAAATACGGACAGGAATTTGTCCACAAGGCAATCGATGTGTTCAATGATGCCAGTGCTGTTGAAGATGTTGAAACAGTAAAAAACATCGACGGCATCCATGCCATGCTGAATGCCGCAGACCTTGGGGTCAGCGGGAGCATTATCGAGCTCGCTGAGAATGCCGGGCTTGGAGTCGCTCTTGATGATTCATACGATATGGAATACGGTGTATCAGACATTTGTAAGCTTTTCGGTTTAGACCCGGATTTCTCTTTCAGCAGCGGTTCACTTATCATCGCATGTTCATCTGATGCGGTTGAAAATATCATAAGCGCCCTTAGTGCCAAGGATATCAGCGCCAAACGTGTCGGCAAGTTTATAAAAGAAGGATCAGGATATTTGAAAGTCAGATTCGGAATTGAAATTCCGCTGCTTCGTCCCAGGGAAGATTTATTCTGGAAGGTATTCAATGATTCTTATAAAAAAGGGCTTAAATAACAAGGGGGCAGTATGGTTTCATCAATGTCGAAACAGATCGTTGTCATAAAATGCACTGTTGAAGACGAAGGCGCAGCGCGAAGCATGAGTGTTGATCTGCTGAATGACAGACTGGCATACAGTGTCAGCATTTATCCCCAGGTAGAGACTCATTTTATTGTCGATGGTAACATCCAGAAAAAAACAGAATGTGTCGTAGAGATAGTTTCCAATAGACTTCTTATGAACAATACCATCAAATGGTTGTCTGCCCGCATCGGCGGAGATGCTCCTGAGGTTACTGCCATGGCAGTACTTGAAGCCGATGATAAATATCTTGATAAAATCCATAAAGTTCAAATAGGCTCGTAAATCGGAAAAGCAATGAAATCCTCGTCCGGCCGCTTGAATGCCCTTGATTTTGGAACGATAGATTTTTCGGTATCAAACGATCTTCAGAAGATGCTTGCATCATACAGATCCTGTCAGAAGATCACCGACACCCTTGTTTTTGCGGAACATCCGGCTGTTATTACCATCGGACATTTTGCTGACAGATCCAATATCCTTTGGTCTGAAGAAAAACTGAAAAGAAAAAAGATCGATGTTGTTGACATCGACAGGGGAGGAGATGTCACTCTTCATCTTCCGGGACAACTTGTCATATATCCGATTTTCGATTTGATGGAATTTCATATTTCATTACGTAAATTTATAAATGTTCTTGAGGAAATCGTTATAGAAGTCTGTCGGAAAAACGGGGTTCTGGATGCCGAAAGATCTTCCCATCCCGGAGTTTATGTCGGCGGAAAGCAGATTTCAGCCATAGGTTTGCACATAAGCCGCGATGTTGTAACCCAGGGCATATCTGTCAATGTTTCCCCGGATATTGAATTATTTAAGTCGATAAACCTGTGCGGAGTGAAAGATCTCAGTGCAACGTCAATTTTTGCCGAAACCGGCAGGATTCCTGACATTAAAGATGTAAAAACCTCTTTTCTGAACCTGTTCTATGAATATTTTTTTTGTTAACTATAGAACTCTTTGATTTAATCAATAAAATTATTTTATTTGTAACGCATAAAACTATTTATTATAATAGGTTCGTTATGAATAACAGGGAGTCAGATGAGAGCTCTATGGTAATTACGGGAAAGATCATAAGGAAAGCGGGCGGACTGGCATTCATCAGTGACAGGTGCGAGTTCTTTCTTCCTATCCTGATGGGTAAGGCAGTCTGGTGTCATAAGGATCAGATCAATCGTGATGTACATCTGCGCATCCCTGCACAGAATATTCATAATGATCCATGCGGGGCATGCGATGAAGTTCAGTGTGACCACTCCTTCTTCAGGGCATCTTTAACGTCTATTCTTACTGAAGATGACGAACCTATTTTTGAACCCTAATATACTCTTTCGGTTTTTTCGTTCTTGAAATACAATAGCTGTATGCGTTCAGAAAGATCACGTCTTGATGTTTTGGATCTTCATGGTTTCATTGTTGATGATGCCTTGATGGAGCTTGAAACATTTCTCTTTGATAGATACCGCAAGCATTATCTGAAGGTGCTTGTTATTCACGGTAAAGGTACCGGTGCAGTTAAGGATGCAGTCAGATTTTATCTCGATGATTGTCCTATCGTAGAGTCATACAATGACGCTGACAGTCTCCACGGAGGTACCGGAGCCGCAGAAGTCTGGTTTGTTTCAAGAAAACCGTCAATGTAGTAAAATAACCAATACAAGCGAACAGCGTGTGTTTTTGCATAGCGATATGCCGGTACTGGTGACAGTACTGAGGGAATCAATCTGAGCTACCCCAGTAACCGTGGAGTGGACGAAAGAGTAAGGAAGTCACTGTATATTTTTATACGGGAAGGCACTCGAGTAGGATGAAGCTGAGCCGGGAGACCTGATTACACATGATAGCTCCTGGGACGGGGTGCAGCAACGTGGATGTCAACGTCAAAATGCCCTCTTTCAAGAGTAGAGTCTAGCTCTCTCGTATCTGTTTGTTTGATTTTATGAAGGAGGGTTTGATGAAAAACCTTAAAAAACTGTTTTTAGTTGCAATGGCAGTTTTGATGCTTGGAATAACATCATGTACCGCTGCAACAACTGTTACAAGTACTGTTACAAACACACAGACTGTAACAGAAACCAAGACTGTAACCGTTGATCCCAGTGTTACAGTCACAGACATGACCGGCAGAACAATTACCCTTGATCAGCCTGCTACTCGTGTCGTTGCCCTCACCGCAGCTGACTGCGAAATCCTTTATGCAATCGGTGCAGGTGATACTCTCGTCGGAAGAGGCGAGTATTGTGATTATCCTGTTGATGTAATGAGCGTTGCTTCTGTCCAGTCAGGATATGAAACAAACATCGAGCAGATTCTCGCACTTAAGCCTCAGGTACTTCTCATGGGTACTATGGCCCAGACAGAAGACCAGGTCAAACAGCTTGAGGCTGCAGGAGTCCATGTTGTAGTAAGTGATGCCCAGGATATTGCCGGAACATATCAGGCAATTGAAATGATCGGTAAACTTATGGGCAAGGAAGACAATGCTGCAAATCTTATCAAGAGCATGAAAGCAACATTCGATAAGGTCTCAGCCAAGGATACCGGCAAATCAATTTACTTTGAAGTTTCTCCTCTTCAGTGGGGCCTTTGGTCTGCAGGCAAAGGCACTTTCATGGATGAAATTGCTAATTTGTGCGGACTTAAGAACATCTTCGGTGATATCGACGGTTGGGCTGCTGTAAGTGAAGAACAGGTTATCGAAAGAAATCCTGACTATATCGTAACTATCACTATGTATTATGGTGAAGGTCCTACTCCTGAAGAAGAGATCATCTCACGAGCAGGCTGGTCCAACATCACTGCTGTAAAGAATAATGCAATCCTGAATCTTCCCAATAATGAGCTGAGCCGACCAGGTCCCAGACTGGCAGACGGTGCCCTTGCATTATATGATTTTGTTAATAAATAGTTAATCAATATAATTAACTTCAGATAAACAGGGTAAGCATGATGGACATCAATGCACTGGCAAAAAAAAATAAATTTAGGTTTCTCGACTATGCCGTGTTTGGTGTCATCATGCTTATCGTTTTTGTGCTCTGTGTGGCGATCGGAAGCGTAAGAGTATCCTTTTTCGATACTGTAAAGGTGATCTGGAGTGCTATCTGGAATATTCCGCTGCCCGAAGAGCTGGTGAATACTTCATCTATTATTGTTTCAGTCAGACTCCCCAGGGTCATCTGTGTCGCTCTGGTCGGTGCATCTCTTTCGATATGCGGCGGATCCATGCAGGGGCTGTTAAGGAATCCTCTTGCCGATGGCTCAACCCTCGGCGTTTCTACAGGAGCTTCTCTTGGGGCTGTCATATCCATCGCGTTTGGAATAACTCTTCCGAATTTTCCGCTTTCCGGAACTATGGTAATGGCTATGCTTTTTGCATTCCTCTCGATCCTGTTCATCATCTCTCTTGCAAATAAGATAGACGGATCATTATCCACGAATACGATCATCCTTATAGGTGTCATATATTCAATGTTTGCCACCAGCATCATTTCCCTGATCACTGTAATGGCATCCGATAAGGTCAAACAAATCACATTCTGGACTATGGGATCCCTCCAGGGCAGTACATATACTAATGTCGTTATACTTTCAGTCGTACTGCTTATCTGCGGAGCGGTCCTTCTTTCTCTTTCCGAGGAGCTTAATGCTTTTGCCATCGGTGAGGAAAATGCCAGACACATCGGAGTTGATGTAAAAAAGGTACGTCTTATCGTTCTGATCCTGGTATCCGTACTTATCGGTGTATGTGTGTCCATCGGAGGTTCGATTGCCTTTGTCGGTCTGGTCACGCCTCATATAGTCAGGATGATAGTCGGTCCGAATTACAAGAAACTGCTTCCGGCTTCCATCATATGCGGTGCAACATTTCTGATGCTGGCCGATCTGATTGCAAGGATCATACTAAATCCTGCCGAACTCCCGATCGGTGTCGTAACCTCGTTTGTAGGTGCCATCGTATTTGTCATTATCTTCTACAGAACAAGGAAAGGAAAATAGTATGCTCAGAGTTGAAAACCTTTCCGTAAAATATGACGCCCTGCAAATTTTGAACGACGTCAGTTTTGAAGTCGTCAGCGGACAATGGCTGATGCTTGTTGGACCCAACGGTGCAGGAAAATCCACTCTCGTAACAGCTCTGTCCAAAGGCGTCAGTTATACCGGGAAAGTCTGTCTGCATGACAGAGATATTATGGAATACCGGAATCAGGATTATGCCAGACAGGTCAGTGTAATGGCTCAGTCACACTATGTTAATTATCATTTCACTATCAGAGAAGTAGTGGAACTTGGCAGATATGCCTATCATAAAGGTCTTTTCAAGGATGTGACCAGCACTGACAATGAGATCATAGATCATATTCTGGATATTACGGGACTTGCTCCTATACAGGACAGGTCTGTCATGCGCATTTCCGGCGGTGAACTTCAGCGTACCTTCCTTGCTCAGGCACTTGTACAGGATCCGGAGATACTTATTCTTGATGAACCCACCAATAACCTTGATCTGTTATACCAGAAAGAAATTTTTGAGTTGCTTGAAAAATGGCTCAGGGAAAAAGACCGTGCCATTATTTCAGTCGTTCACAATCTGAGCCTTGCGAAGCATTATGGAACAGAGGCCTTGCTGCTTAATAAGGGTCAGGTCGTCGGATCGGGAAAAGTCGGCGAAGTACTTAACCGTGATAATCTTATTAATGCGTTTTCAATGGATGTTTATGGCTGGATGAACGAACTGTTCTCCGAATGGAAATAAGATGAATTACAAAAGAATCAATGACAGCATTAATCCTCTGGATAAGGAAATAATGCAAAAAGCATCAGAGAAATGGGATAACATCGCAAAACCGGTAGGCTCACTCGGTGAACTTGAAAAGATGCTTATCAAGATCTCCGGAATGCAGAATCAGATTGTTCCTGATCTGAGCAACAGGTGTGTTGTTGTGTCATGCTCTGATAATGGTATTACCAGACAGGGTGTTGCCATGACGCCCAGTGAAGTATCTGCATTGATGACAGATTATATTTCACAGTACAAGTCGTCAGTAGGAGCTATGGCCAAAACCAACAACTGTGATGTTTTTACTTATGACTGCGGATTATTCAGGCACATCGTGTCTCCTGATATTTTTGACTGTCATATTGCCAGCGGGACCAATGATATGACCCTTGGCCCTGCAATGACCCGTGATCAGGCGGAGAAAATGATTCAGAATGGTATTGATCTCATTGGGGATCTGAAGGAAGAGGAATACGATATCGTTGCTACAGGGGAAATGGGCATAGGCAATACGTCCACATCCAGTGCCGTGGCATCTGTTCTGCTGGGTCTTGATGTTGAACAGACTACCGGCAGAGGAGTCGGTCTTTCAGACGAAGGTTATCAGAACAAGATAAATGCCATAAAGAAAGCGATCATGATAAATGCTCCTGACCCTGCCGATCCCATTGATGTATTAAGCAAGGTCGGCGGATACGATATTGCCCATATGGTCGGATTGTATCTGGGAGGAGCAATTCATCAGATGCCGGTGATTATTGACGGGGTCATCAGTGCAGTGTCGGCACTTCTTGCATACAGATTATGCCCGAAAGCTGTCTATTATATGCTGCCCAGCCACCTTTCCCCGGAGCCTTCCTGCGGACTGGCGCTCAGGGAAATGGGACTCAGACCTGTAATTGATGCGGGAATGCGACTGGGAGAGGGAACCGGTGCTGTCTGTCTTCTTCCTTTGCTGGATACCAGTCTTGCTGTATATAAAAATACGATCACATATAAGGATCTTGGATTTTAGATGAGGATACTTGTTACCGGAGGAGCGGCTTCCGGCAAAAGTTCATATGCGGAGAAACTTCTGCTGTCCATGTCCGGCCCGCATTACTATATTGCGACCATGCGTAATGATAATTCCGAAAGTGAGCGCAAGGTCTCCGATCATCGTAAACGCCGTGAAGGCAAGGATATTATCCTGATCGAAAAAGATACGGATATCGAAAATATAGATATATCTTCCGGAACAGTTCTTCTTGAATGCCTTGCAACTCTTTATGCCAATGAGATGTTTGATAATAACGGGAATTACAGAAATGTCATGGATAAGGTTGAAAATGATATTCTTGCTCTAAGTGAAAAGGCAGACAATATCATTATCGTTGCAAATGAAGTAGGGAAGAGCTTCGATTCGGATTACAGTGAGGGAACAAAAGAGTATATTAAGGAACTGGGAAGACTGGAGCATTCCCTCTCTCAGCGATTTGATAAGATAATCTATATGACATGCGGTATTCCCAGGACGATCAAAGGTTAAGATATTGAAGAAAATCATCAGATCATTTTTTGCGGTTTTTTCCACTTACTCACGTATTCCTGCTCCCTTTGTCAATATGACCAGTGAGGACATGAGTTTTGCCGTGGCGTTTCTTCCTCTTGTCGGATGGGTCATAGCCTTAGTCATGTTTGGATGGAAATGGCTTGCAGATATTCTTGGCTTTTCACAGATAGTTCTTGCAACTGTCCTGGTTCTTATTCCGGTGCTTATAGTAGGAGGACTGCACTATGACGGCATGGCCGATGTCACAGATGCCATAGCCAGCTGTCAGCCGCGTGAAAGAAAGATCGAGATAATGAAGGATTCCAGAGTGGGCTCCTTTGCTGTTATACGTCTGATTTTCTATGTCGCACTGATGATCGCTTTTACTTACGATTATTTCACAGTTTCTTCGAATTTTTTGCTATATGCCAGTCTTTTTGTTGTCAGCCGCAATGTCGGAAGCGTTACAGCTCTTTATGCACCTGCTATGGCCAAAGAGGGTTTTTTTGAGAATGCCCGCAGTGCAAGTTCAAAGTATTCCGTCATTTTTGTGATCCTCTTTTCCATCATTACTGTTGCAGTCAACTGGAAAAGCGGATGGATATTGCTGACTGTATTTGTTATTGCTGCCGCTCTTACAGGATTTTTAACTTATCTGATGGCTAAAAGACACTTCGGCGGTATGAACGGAGACAGCAACGGATTTCTGACTCAGATGGTAGAATTAAATACGCTTGTCGCAATTGATGTGACAATAAGGATAATGACATGCTTTTTGTAGTTGGCGGAATAGCCTCCGGGAAAAGAAAATATCTTAAGTCGATCGGATATACCGTCGACGATATGTCAAAGGATATTCATTCTGATAAAAAGGTGATTTATGATGCCGATCTGGCATTGCTGAATGAAGGGCTTTCACCCGAAGATGTATTCAGTATCGTGAAGGACAAGGAAGTAGTTACCTGTCATGAGGTCGGATCCGGAGTGATGCCCGTAAACGAAAAAGACCGCAGATATATTGAAGATACCGGTAAATTAAGTATAATGCTAGCCGAAAAGGCTGATAAAGTCGTACGTGTGGTATGCGGAATACCAATGACAATCAAAGGATAGGATATGGAAATTTATCTTCTCAGACACGGAAAAACACAGCTTACTATTGAACGGAGATATGCAGGAAGAACAGACACCGATCTGTGTGAGGAGGGTATAGCAGAGATCAAATCAAAGATGCTCAATCTTCATCCTGAAGTTGTATATGTCAGCCCGCTCAAACGTGCAAAACAGACTGCTGCAATCTGGTTCCCGGATGCTGAACAGATAGTTATCGATGATCTGAGAGAAATGGATTTCGGCAAGTTTGAAGGACGCACTTCAGATGAGATGAAGGATGATCCTGATTATCAGAAGTGGACCGAAAACAATGGTCTGGAATCATGCCCTGACGGAGAAGGTCTTGAGACTTTTATGCCCAGAACGGATGCTGCATTCAGGGAAATTATCAATGATGCAAAAAAGAAGAAGATAAAGGACTGTGTTATCGTTACTCATGGCGGAGTAGTAATGTCGATCATGTCAGCATTCATGGGAGAGCATAAACCCCCTTATGAATGGTTTGTTAAACCATGCGGTGGCTGGCACTGCAGACTTACAGGCGGACAGAAAAGTCCTGTATTGAAGAAACCTCAGCCGATCAATTTGGCAGAAGAATAGTTAAGGAACTGTGCCTCTGACCGGCACATGTCACACTGCCAAAAGAAGTTGTCTAGTCGGTATCAACCGGTTCGGTTTTAATGTCATCAGACTGATTTGTCTGGGCTTCAGCTTGCTTCTTTGCTTCAGCTGCTGCCAGAAATTCTGCCTGCATTTTTTTCATTTCTTCCTGGGAGACTGTTTTGATCCTGGTATGGAAATACCAGTACATTGTCAGCATTGCGACTACCAGGAAAACTCTCAAACTTATTCTCAGGATGTCATTGTCCATATTCTTCAGCATGACAAAGGCAAAGATCATCATTACACTGGCAAGCGTGCATATAAATATCTTTGTCCTTAAAGTCATGGATTTATGTGCCATATAGCTTTCAAGATATTTGTGATAGGCCTTCGTATTGATAAACCAGTTGTTGAGACGGTCACTGCTCCTGGTGAAAAAGAATGCTGATAAAAGAAGGAATGGAACGGTGGGCAGTACAGGTACCCACGAGCCGAGTATCGCCAGAGCAAAAAAGATGAAACCAAGAGTTGCGAATATTATCTTTTTTATTGTCATATTATTCTTAAATCTATAAAAACTATTTGGAAAAGGATGGTGCCCCTAGGGCGACTCGAACGCCCGACACGCGGTTTAGGAAACCGCTGCTCTATCCACCTGAGCTACAGGGGCATAATTGAATATTTTATCAGCAAATATTAATTCTTGCCATTTCAGATTAGTGCTATATTTTTAGTATAAATGTAGAACAAAGGAATCAGATATATGCCTTTTCAGATAGTAAGAGACGATATTACCAGATTCAAAGCAGATGCGATCGTAAAAACAGCCGATGCGTCTGTTTCAGGCAGTGAAGTTAAAATAACTGCTTCTGATGAGGTATCAGATTACATTGTTAGTTTTCATGCGCCTCAATGGCAGGGCGGAGAAAATGGTGAATCTGCAATTCTCCGACAGTGTTACGACAAATCTTTGGAAATTGCATTTGAAAAGAACTGCCAGTCGATTGCTTTTCCTCTTATATCTGCAGATGTTTTTCCCATAGAGCAGGACATGAGTGTTGCAATAGATGCTTTCAAGGCTTTTCTTGAAGAGCATGAAATGGAAATTGTTCTGGTTGTGTCCCGTGGTTTCAAGGGTAAAGTCTCCGGAGAAGCATATGACAGCATATCCGAATATGAATCCGGTCGAAATTATCCTTCTGATAATGCTTGTTTTGAGACCTGCGATGAGGAAGCCTCGAGAAAATTTGGCTTTAATGGCAAACAGAAAAAACAGGTACTGAAAAAAATATCCGGTGATGATCTCAATGCATATCCGGCTGCCTTTGGAAAAATGCAGCAGAGTATCAGTGCCGGTTCCATTGAAATGCTGGGTGCGAGCCCTTCTCTTGACAATGTACTGAAAGAAAAGAATGATGATTTTGCCAGGCATCTTCAGCAGCTCATCAATAAAAAGAATCTCAAGAATTCTGATGTTTATACCGCTGCCAATATTTCAAAGCAGTATTTTTCCAAACTGATCAACGGTCAGGTTCATCCAGGCAAAGAAAAAATGCTGGCTCTTGCAGTCGGCCTGAGGCTGAATCTTGATGAAACTGTAGATTTTCTCAGACTTGCGGGATATGCTCTGTCTCCGATCTCCAAGACTGATGCAGTAGTCGAGTACTTTATCGTTAATCAGGATTACAGTGTCATAGATATCGATATCGCGCTGTTTGACCGAAATCTTAAACCTCTTTCAAGAGAATAAAAAAAGTCCCCTTTGATTTGACCTCAAACTTTTTTCCCGCTGATAACATGTAATCAGAAAAGCTTTCCTGCAGGAAGCAGAAACTGATTACAGCGGAGGTATTTACCATGAAAAAGGAAATTAAGAAAAAGGGATTAACTGAGATCGTTTACATTCTGGACAGAAGCGGATCAATGGGTGGACTGGAAGCAGATACCATCGGCGGTTTCAATTCAATGATCGAAAAGCAGAAGAAGACCGGTGGAAATGCTCTGGTAACGACTATTCTCTTTGACAACAAGCAGGAAACTCTTCACGACAGGATCAATATCAATGATGTACCTGTTATGACAGATAGTGATTATTACGTAAGAGGATGCACCGCACTTCTCGATGCAGTTGGAACAACCATTCAGCATATCAAGGGCATCCATAAATATGCCAGAGAAGAAGACAAACCTGAAAAAACGATCTTTGTAATTACTACTGACGGTTTGGAAAATGCCTCTTCGGAATATTCCTATGACAAGATCAAGAAGATGGTGGAAAAACAGCAGGAGGAAGGCTGGGAATTCATATTCATCGGTGCCAACATTGATTCCTTTGCTGAGGCAGCACGTTTCGGTATCAAGAAGGACAGAGTCACAAATTATATTCACGATGAAGTTGGGACCAGAAAGGTCTACGCAGGAGTTGCCAAAGCTGTCTGCGCTGTGATGAAGTCTGATTGCTGTGAAGATATGGAAGAAAACCTTGCAAAGAGTGCATGGAATGAAGAAATTGCAGCTGATTTCAAGAGCAGAAGCAAATAATAAAGATCAATGTTCGTTAATAATCTGATTGGTAAAGCCGGCAAATGCCGGTTTTATCTTTTTATCTGAAAATAATTTAAGTAATTACAATTTCTGGGTATTACAATAATATAAAGATAATTTTTTTGGAGGAAAAAATGGCTAAAAAAGATCTGGGTGCCAGTGGAATTATTTTTCCCGGTGCAGTGTTATTGATTGGAACTTATGATGAAAACGGTAATCCTGATGTAATGAATGCTGCCTGGGGAGGCCAGTGCGGACCCAAGCATATTGCAATGAATCTTTCACAGCATCAGACAACTGAGAATCTTGAAAAGAAAAATGCTTTCACTATCGCTTTCGGAACAGTGGAATCCCTTGTCGCTTCCGATTATGTGGGCATGGTTTCTGCCAAAAAAGAACCTGAGAAGGTCAAAAAAGCAGGTTTCACTGTAACAAAGGGTAAAAACGTAGATGCACCTGTTATCAGTGAACTTCCTTTATCCCTGGAATGTAAGGTCGTATCAATGGGCAAGGATCCTGCAACAGGAGAAATCCGAGTCGTCGGTGAGATCGTCAATGTTATCGCAGATGATTGTGTCTTAACAGATGGCAAGGTCGATATGGGAAAGGTCAATCCTATCGTTTTCGATGGATCAAGTGCCGGATACTGGGCAATTGGCAAAAGAGTCGGCAATGCTTTCCATGAAGGCGCAGCTTTAATTAAATAAGTCCACATTATTTCTGACAGAACAGTTTGTTGTTATCTGAATGCCGGGTCAGTCAATGATCCGGCATTTTATGTATGTATAAATAGTGGTTATTTAATCCGATTCTGAACGGGTAAATAATTAGGACGGTTTGGTCTTTTTAAAAAAAGAACAATTCTTCGAATTTTTTGTCCAGTGCTATGCAAAGAATCAAGGCCAGTTTTGCAGTTGGATTGAATTGACCTGTCTCAATAGAACTGATGGTATTACGGGATACGCCGACCAGATCTGCCAGTTGCTGCTGGGACAATCCTTTTTCAATTCTGCTTTCCTTGAGACTGTTTTTCAGTATGAGCTTTTCATCCATGTAACTACATCACACTTTTCAAAATGATTGCTGCACAAAATACAACTGAAGCAATAATTGCAACAATGCCCAGTGCCAGATTATGTTTGGTGCCCAATTTTTTGAACAGAGCAATATGATTGCCTCCAAACATTGCAAAAAACACCATCCATCCGGCAAGACTTATTTCAGGAATTTCCAGAATAAAATTTCCTAAAATCACAAGTACGACACAAGCTATCGCCCCGGCTGTCAGGCCAACCTTTGATGCTGTGTCAGATGCAGCCTTTTCATATTCACCTATCCCGCCTTTATTTTCTTCACGGCTCATTTCAAGGATTTCTTCTTTGTTCATCTTTTGTTCCTCTGCCAAGTTTTCTTTGCATGACATGATTATATGTTTGCCAAGTTTTCTTGTCAACAGTATGAAAGAATATATTATTGTCTGAGTTTATTTCTGTCGTTTTTTTCAAAAAAATGTATACTAAGATTTACTGATTATTCAGTGAAAGGTTTTCAAAGGATTATTTTGTTATGAAATTAGGTATCGTTGGTCTTCCAAATGTAGGTAAAAGCACTCTGTTCAATGCCATTACCAAGGCAGGTGCGGAAGTGGCAAACTATCCGTTCTGTACGATCGAACCGAATGTCGGTATCGTTGCCGTTCCCGATGAAAGAGTTAAGAAACTGCATGAGATATATAACTCAAAGAAGACCACATATGCGACTATAGAGTTCTGTGATATTGCAGGTCTTGTAAAAGGAGCTTCCAAGGGTGAAGGTCTGGGAAACAAATTCCTTGGCCACATCCGTGAAGTCGAAGCAATCGTACATGTGGTGCGTTGTTTTGAAGACCAGAATATCGTTCATGTTTCAGGCAAAGTCGATCCTGCATCCGATATTGAGACCATTGATACAGAACTGATCCTTTCCGATCTTGAAATACTTCAGCGAAGGATTGAAAAGACCAAAAACAGTATGAAGGGCGGAAACAACAAGAATCTTGCTCAGGAACTTGAAATCATGGAAAGGATCGAAAAGAGTCTGAGTGACGGAGTAAATGCCCGTACCCTTCATTTTGAAGACAGTGAAAAAGACATCGTCAATTCATTTGGTCTGCTGTCATACAAGCCCATCATCTTTGTTGCCAATGTAAATGAGGATGAGATCGCTGCTGAAGACAATGAATATGTTCAGACTGTGAAAAAGATCGCAGATGCTAATGGTGCACAGGTCGTCAAGATCAGCGCCAAAGTCGAAGCAGAGCTTGCAGAACTTGAAGACGAGGAAAAGGCAATGTTCCTCGAGGAACTCGGCATCAAGGAATCAGGTCTTGATCTGCTGATCAAGGCATCATATAAGCTTTTGAATCTGATATCATTCCTGACTGCCGGAGAAGATGAATGCCGTGCATGGACCATTATCAACGGCACCAAAGCTCCCCAGGCTGCAGGAAAGATCCATACTGATTTTGAGAAGGGTTTTATCAGGGCAGAAACAATTGCCTACGATAAATTCATTGAAGTCGGCGGAAGCATCGCTGCCGCCAGGGAAAAGGGACTTCTCCGGTCTGAAGGCAAGGAATATGTCATGAAGGACGGAGACATCGTCAATTTCCTCTTTAATGTCTAGCAGATCATTTTCATTATGACTTTTTGCACATACATTTAGGTATGCAGGGTGTATTTTGTTGTTTGTTTAGGGATTTTATATGAACAGTGTTAAATATTTTACAGAAGGCAGTATTCTAAAAAGCCTTTCTAAATTTATGCTTCCGTCCTTAGCTGCACTTCTTATGCAGGCTATGTACGGTGCAGTTGACCTGTGGGTCGTCGGTAAATTCGGTACTACGGCAGGTATATCCGGTGTTGCCACCGGAGGCAATATCCTTAATATGTTTACGTTTGTACTTGGTGCCATGACGGTCGGCATTACAATTCTTATGGGGCAGTATCTTGGAAGCAATGAACCGCAAAAGATCAGACCGTTGCTGGGCCATGCCACAGCATTTTACCTGTTGATGGCGGTTATTTTTTCCGTCCTGATGGTTGTTTTTGCAAGACCGCTGTCCATTATCCTTCAGGCACCTGAAGAAGCACTGGATCTTACTGCCACATATGTCAGGATCTGCGGTTTCGGTTTTATATTCATTCTTGCCTATAACTTCATAAGCAGTATTTTCCGTGGTCTTGGTAATTCAAGTCTTCCTCTTCTTTTTGTTAGTATTTCATGTGTAGCCAATGTCATCGGTGATCTTATTTTTGTTGCAGGTATGCATATGAATGTACAGGGTGCTGCTATTGCAACGGTCATTGCTCAGGCTCTCAGTGTTGTCCTTTCGCTTGTTATTATCAGAAGACAGAAGCTGCCTTTTGAATTCCATATTTCTGATATCAAACTTGATCTGCATGACAATGAACACATAAGGCTTGGTATGCCTATTGCACTCCAGAGTTTTCTTACCAATATTTCATTTCTGGCCATCTGTGCCTTCATCAACAGACTCGGTCTTGATGCCTCATCAGGCTATGGCGTTGCCCAGAAGACCAATGGTTTTGTCATGCTTATTCCTCTTGCTATCTTGCAGTGCATGAGTCCTTTTGTAGCCCAGAATGTCGGTGCAAAGAAAGAGGACAGGGCAAGAAAAGCCATGTTCACAGGTATGGAGATAGGAGCCGGTATCGGTATATTCCTGACTGCACTGATGTTCTTCAAAGGCGATCTGATCTCCTCCATCTTTACAAATGATCCGAATGTCATCGCACAGTCCGCGGATTACCTGAAGGGTCTTGCTCCCGAAGCCGTGTTGACCAGTATCCTGTTCAGCTTCAACGGTTATTTCAACGGACATTCAAAGTCGATGTTCGTGTTCCTGTCAGGTATTACAATGGCACTTTTAATAAGACTTCCTTTGTCTTACATAATGAGTATCCAGCCTGATCCAACGCTGTTTTCGATCGGTTTTGTAGTACCGGTTGCGACGGCTATAGGTATCGTCATCAGTGCTGTTTATTACATCTATCTGCAGAAGCATATGAAAAGAGAAAAAATATAACTGGTTCTGCAGCTGTTATAGCCTTGACAAGGCCGAAATGCCCTCAATATAATAAAAAAAACACTATGAAAGCCGTGGCTTCCATTCGAATTTCCCAAGTAAATTGCAGTGACTGCCTTTGCGCGTAATAGCGTTTTTTTAGAGAGAGGGTTGGAATTGACTAAATACATTTTCGTTACCGGTGGTGTTGTCAGTTCTGTTGGTAAGGGTATTACCGTAGCGTCCATAGGTGCCATTCTCAAGGCACGAGGTCTTTCAGTAGCAACTTTGAAAATGGATCCGTATCTTAATACAGATCCCAGTCTTATGTCTCCGTTACAGCATGGTGAAGTCTATGTTACCCGTGACGGTGGTGAAACAGATCTCGATGTAGGCAACTATGAACGATTTACTGATACTGAATTGACTGCAGCATCGGATATCACTTCCGGGCAGGTTTATGGCAATCTTTTCGCACGTGAACGACGCGGTGATTTCATCGGCGGCACTGTTCAGGTGATCCCGCATTTAACAAATGAAATTAAGGATCGTTTCTTTGCGCTGGCAGAACGAAGCAAGGCCGATGTCATCCTGGTTGAGGTTGGCGGTACAGTCGGCGATATTGAAGGTCAGCCGTTCATTGAAGCGATCAGACAGATGAGAAAGACAGTCGGCAGAGAGAATGTACTTTATATCCATGTGACTCTGCTTCCTTATATCGGTTCCACCAAGGAACTCAAGACCAAACCAACACAGCATTCAGTCAATGAACTAAGACGGATGGGTATTCAGCCTGATATTCTGGTCTGCAGGGCAGACAGTGACATATCAGAAAGTCTTCGTGAAAAGATAGGCCTTTTCTGTGATGTTGAACCTTATGCCGTGATCCCCATGCCGACAGCTAAGACCGTATATGAGGTCCCTCTGATCCTCGAACATTACGGAGCCGGCAAACTGATCGTTGATTCTCTCGGACTTGATGTCAAAGAACCCGATATGACACTGTGGCAGGAGATAGCTGCCAAGGCAGTTGACTATAAACAGGTAGTCAAGATCGCATTGGTTGGAGAGTACGTTCAGCTTGAAGATGCTTATTATTCAATCAGGGAAGCGATCTATCATGCCGGTTTTAAATATGATTGCAAGATCCAGCTGAAGTGGGTATCAACCAATGATATCAACACTGAAGCAGATGCAAAGGAAAAACTGTCTGATGTTCAGGGCATCTGTCTTGCCGGCGGTTTCGGTGAACGCAATATTGAAGGAATGATCAGAGTAGTTGATTATGCAGCAGGCAACAAAGTTCCTTTCTTCGGAATCGGGCTCGGCATGGAAGCCATGGTCATCCAGGTCGGCCGTGCATTATTCAATTCCAAGGATGTCAATTCATCATCCTTTGCGCCTGATACTCTGTATCCTGTAGTTGACATTCCTCAGGGAAAACGAGAGGAACTGACCAGGGTTCCCGCACTCAGACTTGGAGATGTCGAGTGCGTTGTAAAAGAGGGAACACTTGCATACAAGTGCTACAGCAAGAGCGATATCGTTGAAAGACACAGAAACTCATATGAGATCAATAAAGCATATCTCGGACAGCTTTCACAGGATGGTCTTGTTTTCTCTGCTGTTTCGAAGGATAATGAGTACATAGAGATTTGCGAGCGTATCGATCATCCGTTTATGCTCGGTTGTATTTTCCATCCCGAATATGTTTCCAGACCAAATCGTCCGCATCCGCTGTTCAGTGCTTTCATAGAAGCCGCTAAAGATGTCGTTCGTGGATAGTTTCGATATTAAACTTTGATGGAGTAACAAATGAGACTTTTCTTAGACACAGCTAACATTGACATGATCAAACAAGGTGTTGCCTGGGGAGGTATCGATGGTGTGACCACCAATCCCACAATTGTTGCCAAGGAAGGCATATCCGATTATGAATCTGTGATCAAACAGATTTGTGATATCGTTCCGGGTGAAGTATCAGCTGAAGTTACATCCGTAAAGAAAGCTGAAATGATCAGGCAGGGAAAGAAGATCGCCAAATGGCATGAGAATGTCGTGGTAAAAGTACCCTGCACACCTGACGGATTTGAAGTTACAACAGCATTGGTCAAGGCGGGCATCAAGGTAAACATGACTTTGTGTTTCACTGCCAACCAGGCTTTGCTTGCAGCACTTGCAGGCGCATACTTCATCAGTCCTTTCCTCGGAAGACTCGATGATATTTCCACCAACGGCATGGATCTCATTTATGATATCCGTGAAGTATATGATGCCGGTGGTTTTGATACACAGATCATAGCTGCATCTATCAGACATCCCATGCATGTCATTGAAGCCGCAAAAGCCGGTGCAGATGTAGCAACCATTCCATACAAAGTACTTGAACAGATGATGAAACATCCTTTAACTGATGCCGGTCAGGCAAAATTCATGGAAGACTGGCGTAAAGTATCTAATACCTAGGAGAAAACATGGCACCTCGAACAAAGAAAACTGAAGAAACCAAAGAAGAATCTGCGGTAGAAATCAAAAAGCCTGTAAGAAAAACTGCTGTAAAAAAGACATCTGAAAAGAAAGCTGCTGATAATAAATCAGAAACTGTTCCAGAGGTAAAAAAACGCGGCAGAAAACCCAAGACTGAAACTGCAGCAACTGTTCCTGAGAAGGCTGTTGCAGCGGTACCTGCTGAGGCCCAGGAAAAAACTGAAACAGAATCAGTAAAAGCTGCGCCTGTAAGAAGAATCACAAAACGTGTTTTGAAGACCAAACGGCTGATCGAGAAGGAAAAGTCTGCAGCTGAAGAAAAACTTGCAGAGACGGCATCTTCATCGGATGCTGCAACTGATGTAAATACTGAAGATGCAGCTAAAGCCGTTAACACAGAACGACACGGAAAATTTTATAACGGAAGATATCAGAATGCCGGTTCTCATGATCCCAAAAATCCTGATATATCAGTTCCGACGATGGATCAGCTTTATGAAACCGATTCCGTCAAATTGATCCAGATGGCAGCAGACGCAGGTCTTACCGACATTGCAACACATTCAAAGCAGGATGTCGTTGAGCAGCTGATGGCACATTATATTGAACAGCAGGGTCAGGGCTACAAACTTTGTTCAGGTGTTCTGGATATATTGGGCGAGGGTTACGGATTCCTCCGACAGGATTCATTGTTACCCAGTGCCGATGACATTTATGTTGCCCAGTCTCAGATCAAGAGATTCGGTCTCAGAACAGGGGACTATGTGGTCGGTGTTTCACGACCGGGCAAAGATAAAGAAAAATATTACAGTATGGTCAGAGTAGAGAGAATCAATGATATCTCTCCTGAAAAATCTCGTCAGAGAAAAGTTTTCACCCAGCTCACTCCTATTTTCCCTGACCGACGAATAACCATGGAAACCACTTCCGATGTTATAGCTACCAGGATCATAGATCTTTTCTGTCCTATCGGCTGCGGGCAGAGAGGTCTTATTGTTGCACCTCCCAAGGCCGGTAAAACAATGCTCATGAAAGCCATTGCGAATGCAGTGGAAGAGAATTATAAGGATATCCATGTGATCGTTTGTCTTATCGGTGAACGACCTGAAGAAGTCACCGATATGCGTAGAAGTGTCCGCGGCGAAGTTATTGCAGCGACATTCGATGAAGCCGAAGAGAACCAGACCAGAGTTGCCGAACTTGCCATCGAAAAAGCCAAGCGAATGGTAGAAGCAGGAAAGGATGTATTCCTTCTCTTGGATGGTATCACCAGACTTACAAGGGCATATAACCTGGCACTTCCTTCCTCCGGACGAACTCTTTCAGGCGGTATCGATCCCGTTGCTCTCCATCCCGGCAAAAGATTCTTCGGCGCTGCCCGAAACATTGAGGAAGGCGGTTCCCTGACGATCATTGCAACATGTCTGGTCGATACAGGTTCACGTATGGATGACCTGATCTATGAAGAGTTCAAAGGTACAGGCAATATGGAGATCCATCTCGACAGAAAGCTTGCAGAGCGCGGATGCTATCCTGCCGTTGATATCACCAAGTCATCGACCCGACGGGATGAATTCCTGTATGAAAAGAATGAATTCACTCTCACCAGACTTCTCAGAAGAATGGTCGGTGCAATCGCAACTGATTCACCCAATGCTACTACACAGGAAGCTTCACAGAGAGTCATAGATTCTCTTAAGCGTACATCCAATAATGCCGCATTCCTTGAGTCGATCATGAAAGATCGTTACAAGGCAGTCTAGCAAACGCTTAACCAGTTAAAAGTGGAAGGTTTTGAATACACTCCCTTGATCCCAAGGGGGTGTATTTTTTAACACTCTGTTCACAGATATCTTTCGACTATTATTGATGTTGTATATGCTGCTGGTTATTTAGTATTTATTTATGATAATGTCACAAGGTAAAATATCCGTATAAACAGTGCTTTATATTAGACAGATATGAATTAAGGAGGTCAGTTATGATTGAAAATCCTAATGAACCGATGAAATGTGTTTATGCCGGTCCTGATTATTTTGCAAATAAGCAGGGATTAGAGGATCAGTCTCAGGAGAAAGACAGCAATGAATCCAATTCTGAAGTGACTCCACAGGATAAACCTTCGTTTCCTTCAACTCCTCCGTCTGACCAGACGATGATGATGACTTATGCCGGTCCTGACTTCTACAACAGAAACCCTCAAGGCTTTATGTTTATGGGCGCTGCTATGCCGGACACGTATAAAACACCCGTATATCCTGAAAATCATGCAGACGGAAGTGATAGTGACGAAAAGAATTACTGTACCAGCTGTGGCTTCAAATTTGAAGTACCGTCAAAATTCTGTCCAGAGTGCGGTTCACCACGACAACAATAAATTGTCAGTGCCAGGAGGTCATAAATGAGTTTTCGTTTATTCGGTAAACACGAGCCGATGAAGTGTGTTTATGCCGGTCCGGATTATTTCAAAAAGAAGAAAAAAGATACCGATCCGTGCGAAGGTGTCTATGCAGGCCCTGATTTTTTTCAGAAAAAAAATCCTTTTAACGTCAATGACAACCCCTGCGAGGATGTTTATGCCGGTCCTGATATGTTTGAAGAACCAGTGGATGACCCCGGATATCCTGAGAATCGTTCAGTTAGCAGTGAAAATCCTGCAATCAATTTCTGTCCAAATTGCGGAAATAAAGTTGATGACGCCGCAAACACCTGTGATAAATGCGGAATAGATCTTAATCTTTACAGAAAATGAAATTCAGACTTCGTTCCTGTGTTTTTGAAATAACCCTGGCATGCTCTTTTTCCTGCCGTTACTGCGGATCAAGAGGCGGCAGGGCACGGGATAATGAACTTACAACGGAAGAGTGTCTTTCGATCGTTGAACAGCTTGCTGATCTTGGCTGTCGCAGAGTATCTCTGATCGGCGGAGAGGTCTTTATGAGACCTGACTGGGCGACGATCGTAAAAAGCTTTACCGATCACAATATCCGTGTCTGTATCATTACAAACGGATTCTTATTCCGTCCGGAGCTCATAAAAACTCTCCGGGAGGTCAATATCGAATCCATTGCAGTCTCTCTGGATGGACCTGAGGATGTTCATGATAAATACCGTCAGACAGGCAGTTACAAACGAGCCATAGAAGCCATACACACTCTGAATGATGCCGGTATCCCGACTTCGGTTATTTCCACTCTGAATGCAGAAAACGTGGATAGACTGGAAGAGTTATATCTGATACTCCGTAATACCGGAATCGGAGCCTGGCAGCTGCAGGCATGCTCTCCGATGGGAAATGCTGCAAACAGCGGAGTTCCGTATTCATTTGATGTATGGAAGGTCATAGATTTTGTCAGGAAATATGCAAAGACTGCGCCTTTTCTGCTCGGTTTTGCGGATAATATCGGCTACTATACGGAAGACGATGCCCGTCTTCGCGGAAACATTAACGGAACAGTCCCGTTCAGCGGATGCTCCGCCGGAATCAATTCGATCGGTATCGACAGTGTGGGGAATGTCCGCGGTTGTGAATCCATGTATGCAGACTGTTTCATAGAAGGCAATTTACGCGAAAAGAAGCTCCGTGATATATGGGAAGATCCCGATGCTTTTGCTTATAACAGACACTTCAAATCAGATATGCTCACAGGAAACTGCGCAACATGCAGCCATGGAAAATACTGTGCGGGCGGCTGCCGTTCATACAATTATTTCGTTCATGGAAAGATCTATGAATCGCCGCACTGTGCTCTGATAAGTAAGTAACAGCTTTTATGAAAAAGGCCACCGCAGGGTGGCCTTAAGTTTATCTGAAGATCCTGATCGAATTAAGGATTGCCAGTATCGTCACACCGACATCAGCAAATACAGCAAGCCACATATTGGCCATTCCCAGTACTGCCAGGGTAACGAAAACAGCTTTAATAGTGAGAGATACCACAATGTTTTCAATAACTATCCTTCTGGTCTTACGGGAGATCTTGATGATATCTGCCAGTTTTGCCAGATGATCTGACATGATCACGATATTGCTGGCTTCGATTGCAGTTGCAGATCCCATACCGCCCATGGCAATGCCGACATCAGTCATGGCAATAACAGGGGCATCATTGATACCGTCTCCGACAAATGCAGCCTTGGTGCCTTTCTTTTCAGATTCTTTGACATAGCTGACTTTTTCTTCAGGCATTAATTCAGAATGAACTTCATCAATTCCGAGAGATTTTGCTACATATGCTGCGGATACTCTGTTGTCTCCGGTCAGCATGACGGTCTTCTTTATTCCGAGTTTCTTGAGTCTGGAAATGATATTTTCTATTCCTTTCCTTGGCTGGTCGCTGAGAACTATGTATCCGACATGTTTCCTGTCAACAGAGACATGAATGATGGTCCCTTTGAGATTGCACAGATCATGGTCATGGAAAATATCCTCACTGTGCAAGAGTTTGTCGCTTCCGATAATGACATCCCTGCCTTCGATGGTCGCCCAGATGCCTTTGCCGGTGATATCAACGGCATTATCGATTTTCAGTCTTTTATCAGTGGAAGCTGAGATGGATTTTGCCAGCGGATGAGTCGAAAATGATTCTGCGCTGGCTGCGTAAGCCATCATTTCATCTTTGGGCATATCACCGGTAGTAATGATATCGATGATATGGAACACACCGTCAGTAAGCGTTCCGGTCTTATCCATAAAGATCGTATCTACTTTTGCCAGGTTATCGATATGTGTTCCGCCTTTGACAATGATGCCCTCCTTCGATGCTTTGCCGATACCGCAGAAGTAACCGAGAGGAACGCTTATTACGAGAGCGCAGGGACATGCGATCACCAGAAGGGTCATTGCTCTGTAGATCCAGTCACTCCATTCTTCGCCGAAGAACAGCGGAGGAAGAACTGCAACAAGCACTGCAAGTATGAGGATGATCGGGGTATAGACCCTTGCAAAGCGTGTAATGAACTTTTCGGCCGGAGCTTTGTTTTCTTCGGATTCTTTTACGAGCTTAATGATCCTTGCCATGGAAGTATCTTCGAAAAGACAGGAAGTTTTAACGATCAGAGATCCGTTCTGGTTGATCATACCTGAGAGTACCTTGGTATCGGGAGAGCAGGGCATAGGAAGTGATTCGCCGGTCAGCGATGATGTATCGACAGTGCTTTCTCCTTTGATCACAATGCCGTCCAGAGGTATTTTCTCGCCGGGTTTGATGATGAGAAGAGTGCCCACCTCGACATCTTCAGGAGAAACATCCGTGATATTATGAGTATTTTCGATATCCGTGATGGTATGTGCTGTTGACGGAGCCGATGATAAAAGATCTCTGATAGTGTCCTTTGATTTATCTGTAATATAATCCTCAAGGAATTCACCGACGGAATAAAGGATCATTACAGCTGCTGACTCTTCGACTTTTCCGATACAGCAGGCGCCGATGGCAGCTATCGTCATAAGCTGCTTTTCATCAAAGAAGGAGAATTTTAAAGTGCTTTTAACAGCACTGAGTATGACTTCAAATCCGCTCAGTATCAGGGCAGCAATGTAGAAATAAATATAAAAAGACAGATCATTGTGTTCGAGGATGATACCTGCAGCGAACAAAACGACCGATATTATAAGTCTGGCAACCAGTAATGGGCTTTGTTCTTCTTCGTGCTCTTCCATATTATCCGTCCTTTGTATGGTCAAGACAGACATGGAGCAGTTTACTTATATGGTCATCATCAAGTGAATAGTAAATGGAACGGCCTTCTTTTCTGGCTTTCACCAGGCGCAGATTCCTCAGGATGCGGAGATGCTGGGAAACTGCTGAATCAGTGACGTTGATGATAGCCGCAAGATCTGAAACGCACAGTTCTCGGTCTTCGATCGCGAACATGATCTTTGCGCGGTTGGAATCCGACATTGCTCCGAAGGTCTCGGCTACAAGAGTAAAGTTGTCATCCGGAGGAAGGCTTTTCTTTACTTTATTTACCAGTTCTTCATTTATAACACTGCACATATCAATACTCCATTATCTGCATAATTGCTTAAATGATTAAACATTAAATAATATGTCCGTCTCTCTGTCAAGGAGTGATTCATTGATTTATGCTTGTAAATAATGACAGTTATATTGACACTGACCGTTATCTTTTCTAAAATACCGCCATGGCATGAGTCTTATGAAAGTTGAGGGACTTATCATGGGAGAAGGCAAAAAGAACATCAGAAAACCTTCCAGATTTGGAAGACATCCCATTGAAGGATACAGTGTCCACACCGCTTTGTGGGTCGAAAAAGACGGCCAGCTGTTCATCGGAGGCGGAAGGGCAAAACTTCTTGAAGAGATTGACCGGCTTGGGTCTATTGCTGCAGCTGCAAGATCAATGAATCTCACATATTCAAATGCCTGGTTGTGGGTCGATGCGATGAACCAGTTGTCCGAAGAACCGCTGGTGACAAAGAATACAGGTGGAGTCGGCGGAGGAAAGGCAGTTGTGACTGAAGCAGGACATAAGGCGATCAATCTTTACAAGGAACTTCGTGACAGACTGGAAAATGATTTTGATTCCGAAGTCAGCGAGGAGTTTTAACAGTTAATTATGGATATATTCAACAGTATAAACAGTATTAATGATATTGACTGGGCATCCTTCTGGCAGAAACAGGTCCAGCATACCTACAAAACTCAGAACTCGGGTTTCTGGGATGACTGGGCACGCAAGATCAAACCGAAGGCAAAGCACAGCAGATATGTTGAGATGCTTCTGCCCCTTATTCATATCGATCCTGAGGATACTGTTATGGATGTGGGCACCGGTACAGGTGCATTGACGATACCGCTTGCCAAGATCGCTTTAAAGGTTTACGGCGTCGATCTATCCACTGAAGCGCTTAAAGTCGTAATGGCGCAGGCTGAAGAAGAGAATCTGAATAATATCACTCCGATTCAGGGTGACTGGATCAAACTCGAACCTAAAGATCTTCCGCGCTGTGATGTCGCAATCGCATCTCGTTCAATACCAGGAGGCAGTGATATAAAAAGAAGCATCTGGCTTATGAATGAGGTGGCTTTGAAATCATGTCACATAACTTGGAGAGTCAGAGGCAATGATCCGCTGGACCGTCAGATATCCGAGATCATGAATATCGATATCGATTACTCTCCTGAACACGCCATTCTTTATAACGTCATAGAGGGCATGGGGATACATCCGGACGTCAGGACATTCACTCTGAAAAGGGAAAAAGAGTTTTCATCTCTTGAGGATGCCTTCTTTCAGATAGTCCGAAGCCGCGATATCGATACTCCCACCAGCAAAAAAGTCATGGAACTTCTGGACGAAAAGCTCGAGAAAAGAGACGGGTATTTATATCAAAAGAAAGATACGACCTGGGTTCTCTTCAGCTGGAACAAATAGTTATCCGTTTGCTTTTGCCTTGTTTTTCCTGGTCTGTTCATCGATCTCATCGATAATTTTCTTGATCGATTCCTGATGAGTGATGGAATATATGACTTCCAGGAAGTACTTGGCCTTTGCAGTCTGACCCTTTTCCATGTGTTTCTTTGCGTTTTCATTGGCCAGAGGAAGGATGTGTTCATCTATTCCGAGAGGATAGCCGCCCTTGGCAGCCAGTATCCTTGCTTCCTCCAGTGTAGGAACTTTTACATTGCCCTTCGTAACATTCATGATGTACTGCATTTCCTGTACGGCAAGTTTGGAGTTTTCGAAGGATCTGCTCATGGCATAGCATGAAAGAGCTTCCGGATATTTCTGCTTTTCAATAAAGTAATAACCGAGATTTCTGTGAAGTCTGGCAATGTCCTCAGGATGAAAGATAAATTTGAATGCCTTTTTGGTGTCTTCGTATAAAAGATCCAGATTCTTCTGTATCTTGTATATCTCAAGCTTCTGGATGGTGGCTCTGTGTTCAACAGGGTTTCTTTTCAATGCCTTGTCAAAGTTTTCAAGAGCTTCATCATATCGTTTGAAGTGTGACAGTATGCTTGCATAAAGAAGATATGCCTCAATGCTGAGAGAGGGAAGAGGTTTGGCTTCGACTTCAGGCTTGAAAACCTCATTGTAGAGGACTTCCTCCATCGGTTCATAAAAGATCCTGTAAATCTTATCTTCGGTATCCTGATGTTTTTTTTCAAATTCCTCTACTATAGGCAGCTGTCCTTCCATCAGAGGAAGTGCTTCATCAAAATTACCTTCAAGGACCATAGTCCTGATCGATTCGATCTGTTTTTTTACGATCCCCTCCCTGAAGGTGAGATCGATTTCTTCAATATACCCCGGAGCCTTTTCAGGAGCAGGCATTTTAGACATATCTATTTTCGGTGTTAAGGGTTCAAACATATCTGTCTCCGTTGTGAATAATCAGTTCAATTTAACCATTATAACCAATAATCCTTTTTTTATATAATTGCACATTACTTTTAAACAATGCTGTCATGTTATACTACTATCTGATGACAAGTTTTATATAAAGGTCGTTAAGATGAGCTCAAAAAAGAACAAAAACGTTAAACCAGAAAAGAAACAAAGCCGTTCTTCCAACAGTTTTACTGAACTGTTTCAGGACGGAAAGTTTCTCTTAAACCCGTGGAGCACAACTCCTTATGAATGGATAGGCATGGGCTATGCCCTCCTGATGTTCACAGTATTCACGCTGTTTTTCAGCAAGACCCTGTATACAGACATGAACCACGTAAAGTGGCTTGAGTATGTGATCATGTTTGCGATCTTTGCAGGCTGTCTGGTCATGCTGGCTGTTATGCAGGCGCTCCAGGGAAAGATCCATTTTGATAAGGAAAAGCTGATCAAAAGCTTCTCGGTCCCCCAGTTATGCATTCTCGGTTACCTGCTCGTCTGTCTGATCTCGGCAATCGCCTCACAGTACGGTTCCGATGTCTGGGTAGGACAGGGTCGTTACGAAGGTTTCTTCGCAACGATGATATATGTAATGATTTTTGTTCTTCTGTCTCATTTCGGAAAATATCATAAAGCGGTTATCTATTCCCTGGCTGTCGCTTCTATCATCTACTCTATAATTGCTTTCGGCCAGTACCTTGGAATGAATCCTCTTAATCTTTTCCCGGAAGGGTATACATACAGAAATACCCAGTTCTTATCTACAATGGGTAATATCGATGTGGTTTCCGCTTACTTTGCACTCGTCGTCCCCACATTCTTTGCGGCATATGTTCTGTTTGACGGAAAATATAGATTCTATTTCCTTCTTCCCGCCTTTGTAATGGTCCTTATGACAGAGATCATCGGTGATGCGGACAGCGGCAAGGTCGGCGGCCTGGCTGCTCTTGCAGTACTTGTACTCGTTCTCTTCAACAATAATAAAAACAGACGCAGAGTCCTTGAACTGATATTCGCTGCCTGTCTGACGTTGTTTGTATATAAGGTATTCCCTGTGACGATGGTCGAAGGCTCTGTCAAGATCGGTCTTGCATTCGGCGGCTTAGCTAAGATCAGTCTGGTCCTTGCATTTGCAGTCGCAATTGTATGGCTTTATTACTTCTTCAAGGATTATAAATTCAGTGCTTCTGCCAGCCCGGCACTTCTGAAGGTTCAGACTGCGGTCAACAAACTGAATTTCTCTCCTAAACAGTACAGGATCACCATTGCAGCGGTTTACGGAGTTGCAGTCGTGGGAGTAGTTGTATTCATTTATGCCAGATATTACGGTGCTCCGGGAATGCTCGGAGAACTCAGCCAGCTGTTCCATGGACATCTCAATGATACCTTCGGCAGTCATCGAGGCTGGGTATGGAAAGAAACCCTTAAACTTATTCCTCAGTGGCCGTGGCTTGGAACCGGTCCTGATACATTCAAGGCAGCATTTGCAGAGAACAGTGCCAGATTCCAGCAGCTGTTCGATATCAACTGGTACTATGATTGTGCCCACAATGATTATCTGCAGATCGCTTCCAATACCGGTATTCCGTCACTCCTGCTTTACATCGCTTTCCTGGTTACTCTGGCTGTAAGAAGCGTTAAGAATATGAGCAAAAACCCTCTCATTCTCCTGTTTGCAGGAAGTGTTTTAGCTTATTCAATCCATGCTTTCTTCAGCTTCTCAGTTCCCATCATTTCCCCGCTCTTCTGGGTTGCAGCAGGTCTTCTTGACAAGCTCATCAAACAGACAGACCCGAACGGAAAAAATCTGCTTGACGGAGAGTCTCAGACAGCAGCATAGGAATAGTAAATGATCTACTTCATTTATGGCGAGGATACATATTCAGCCAGACATGCTTTGAAAAAGATCAAAGACGGACTGGGGGATCAGGATGCTCTTCAGAACAATACCACCATACTTGACGGGAGCAAGGTGACCCCTGATGAACTGCGCAACTACGTTCAGTCTATGCCGTTCCTTGGGCAGTACCGTCTTGTGATCGTTGAAGACCTTTTAAAAAGGCTTCAGGCTGAAAAGGGAAAGGCATCAAAAAAGAATGATGACTCTCTTTCTCTGCCCGTACAGTTCAACAGTGTAATGAAGAATGATATCTGTCCGACGACAGTCCTTGTATTGACGGATGGAGCACTTTCATCATCAGCAAAGGCATCTGCGGTCACAAAAGCTCTTTTTGACGGGATCTCAGATATAAATATCAAGAATTTTGCTCCTGTTTCTGAAAATAAACTCTCAGAATGGATCAGGTCATATGTAGCAGAAAACGGAGGCAGGATAAGCGCATCTGCCGTGGAAAAACTTAAGTATTATCTCTCAAGTGACCTGTGGGCACTGAGCAACAATATCGATAAGCTCCTTATCTACAAAAACGGACAGGAGATAACCGAAAAGGATATCATCTGCATGGTTCCCGAAATCGGTCAGCAGGATGATATCTGGAAACTTCTCAATGCTACTCTCGGCAAAGATCTGAAGACAGCAATGAACTATTACACAAGGATCACAGGCACAGGCGCCAACGGTTATTATCTGCTCAGCATGATCGTAACCCAGATGAGAAAAGTCATGCGGGTCAAGATGTGGATGGAAGAGGGATACACCGGAGCAAAACTTCTGTCAGTTACAAAATTGTCTTCATTCCAGATCAAAGACCCTGTTGCACAGGCCAAGGGATTTTCTGTTTCCCAGCTTGAAGGATTTTACCGCAAAGTCCTTGATGCCGATGTAAAGACCAAGACTGGACAGATGGATCCCGATACTGCCGTCATGGTCCTGATCTCTGAGCTCTGTGAAGCCTGATTTTCCGTACAAAAATGGCTGCCTATGATACGGAGGTGAATTTATGTTCATCAAAAAAGAGAATAAAAGCGGAATAAAAGAATTCCGGTTCAATTACAGCAATCCTTTTGGAGCATGTTCCTATTCCTACACCGTTAAAAATAAAGGTGGCAAAGTTATATTTGAATTTGAAGATGATCAGCACAGAGAGTTTGAGACTATGTCCTGTGAGATCGGTAATGATATCCTTGAAAAACTGAATGATTATTATGTCAAGGACAAGATCAAAAAATGGGACGGTTTCAGTAAAACCAATCGTCATGTTCTGGATGGGGACGGTTTTTCACTGGAAATATGTTTCAATGACGGTAGATCTCTTTATGCCAGAGGCAGCAATTCTTTTCCGGCTGGATACTCGGATTTTGTAGGTAAGATAAGATCTTTGTTTGAACCATATACTGAGAAGCTTCTTCAGAAGAAGATCCAGGAAAAGATAGATGAGGGAATTTCAGGGGAACTGAAATCCATTATGATCAACTTCATTCAGAATGGAAAGTCAGGCCATGACAGGTACGAAATATTCATCACTGCCGAAGAAATAAGAGAAAATAATGTTGATATAGATATCAGCTCGGTGAGCGGAGAGTTTTTCCCTCAGGGCAAATACAGGTACTATGGAAAAGTGTCCGATTCTGTGCTGAGATTTCCGGACTACCTTAAGATAATAGAAGATAACAACATTGTCAGATGGAGCTATTACCACAAGAGTGCGGTTGATTATAATAACTGTGAGTGGTTCCAGATATCTCTGGGATTCACCGAAGGCAATCATATTAATGCTATGGGTACTGAACATCCTGAAGGATATGATAAGTTCAGAAGTGATACGCTTCGCTTCATGGCAGAGCTCGTTGAGGAGCTCAAAAAACTGCCTGACAATAATGCCTGAAAGTATTTGAAAGGTTACGGCATTGAGATATAAGTATTGTCCGCAATGCGGAGAAAAGCTGATATTAAAAGAAGCAGGGGATGACGGAGATACTCCATTCTGCAATGTCTGCAGCCGCTTCTGGTTTGACACTTTTGCTGATTGCTCGATAATTCTTGTCGCCAATGAATTCCGTGAAATAGCACTGCTCAGACAAAGCTATCTGTCAGACAAATACTGCACATTTGTTTCAGGGTATATCAAACCCGGAGAAACAGCTGAAGAGACTGCGTATCGTGAAGTTGAGGAAGAGATAGGTCTTAAACTGGAATCACTTGAGAATTGCGGTACTTTCTGGTTTCCCAGGAACGAGATCCTTATGCATGGTTTTATAGGATACGTGAAGAAAGCTCCGTTCAGTCTTTCATCTGAAGTCGACTCTGCCGAATGGACGCCTGCCGCAGAAGTCAAAGACAAGATATATCCCGATCTTCCCGGGAATACTGCATTCGCACTGTATAAGCTTTATCTGAACAAAGCCTGAATTATTTCATTTCCAAAATTCCGATAATCAGCCATTTAGTGGTAATATATGAACTACTGTTTTTAATAGGACCGGTATATAAAAAAATGAAAAAAATGACGAGTGAAGAAGTCAGGAATACATTCCTTAATTTTTTTGTCGAGCATGGTCATCTGATCATGCCTTCATCATCTCTGATTCCCCATAATGATCCGACACTGCTGCTCACAACTGCAGGTATGGTTCAGATGAAACCGTTCTTTATGGGTCAGGAAGAACCTCCCTGTCACAGGATCACAACAGTACAGAAGTGTTTCAGGACCACTGATATCGAGTCAGTAGGTGATGCAAGCCACATGACATTCTTTGAAATGCTCGGCAACTTCAGTGTGGGTGATTATTTCAAGAAAGAAGTCATTCCTTTCGCCTGGGAGCTGCTTACCCAGCGATATGGTATTCCCGCCGACAGATTGTGGGCAACCGTATACAAAGATGACGATGAAGCCTATGAACTCTGGCAGAAGATGGGTATTCCCGCAGAAAGGATCTGCCGTTTCGGCAAGAAGGAAAACTTCTGGGGACCTGCCGGTGATACCGGCCCTTGCGGACCTGACTCTGAACTTCATTATGATTACGGACCTGACAAAGGCTGCGGAAGGCCTGATTGTAATCCCAGCTGTGACTGCGGCAGATTCGTGGAAATCTGGAATCTTGTATTCATGCAGTTCAATCAGGATAAAGAGGGCAATCTCTCTCCTCTCCCCAGACCCAATATCGATACCGGTATGGGCTTTGAACGAATCACAGCTCTTATGCAGGGTGTCAGATCCTGTTATGACACGGATATTTTTGAACCTTATATGAAATATGCTCTTGAGATCACAGGTAAGAAATACGGTGATGACCCCAAGGCCGACAGGGCTCTCAGAGTCATTTCAGAACACGGCAGATCGATCACCTTCCTCATCAGTGACGGCGTACTTCCTTCCAACGAAGGAAGAGGATATGTTCTTCGAAGACTTCTCAGAAGAGCATGTCTGTTTGGAAGAAGAATCGGCCTTGATAAACCGTTCCTTTCAGGCTTTGCTCAGGTAACGGTCGATTCAATGGGCAAGTATTATCCGGATCTTCTCGCCAGAAAAGATTTTGTGAAGGATGTTATCGTCAGGGAAGAGGAAAGATTTGCGGAAACTCTCAATGTCGGTCTTGAACTTCTCGACAGTGTTATTGCAAAAGATGCTGCCACCAAAGTCATTCCAGGCGCTGAGGCCTTCAAACTTTATGATACTTACGGTTTTCCTGTTGAGCTGACCAAGGAAGTTGCTGCTGAGAAAGGCATAGAAGTAGACATGGAAGGCTTCGAAAAGGAAATGGAGAAGCAGAGAGAACGTGCTCGATCGAGCCAGAAGTTCAATCTCAATGAAAAGCTCGTTGAAGATGATGTTCACTTCCCTCAGACCGAGTTTCTCGGTTATAAAGTCCTTCAGGCAGAAGGAAAGATCTGCGGTATCATCCAGAACAAGAAGAGCATTTCTTATCTTGCAACCGGCGATGATGCATCCATTATTCTTGATAAGACTCCTTTCTATGCTGAAATGGGCGGTCAGGTCGGAGATACCGGTACGATCAAATGCGGCAATGCCGAATTTGTCGTCACTGATACACATAAGCTTGACGCCAAAACATATATGCATATCGGTCATCTTACAGCAGGTGAACTGAAAGTAGGAGATACCGTTGAAGCAACTGTTGACGAACAGAGAAGAGCTGATATTGCAGCCAATCATACCGCAACACATCTTCTCCACATGGCTTTAAGAAAAGTCCTCGGAGATCACGTCCAGCAGAGAGGTTCTCTGGTCTGCCCTGATTATCTGAGATTCGACTTCTCACATCTGAAGGCTATGACGCCTGAAGAGATCGCGAAGGTCCAGTGTATCGTTAACCGTGAGATCAGAAAAGCACACAATGTCACAGCTGTTGAGAAACCCTATAAGGAAGCTGTATCGGGCGGAGCTATCGCTCTGTTTGATGAAAAATACGGCGATGTAGTGAGAGTACTCAGTGTAGGCGATCCTGCCGTAAGCGTGGAACTCTGCGGCGGTACTCATGTGACCAATACCGGCAAGATCGGTTCGCTCAGGATCGTATCCGAGAGCAGTATCGGTTCCGGTATAAGAAGGATCGAAGCAGTGACCGGACGTGGTGCAGTCAAACTGTACAATAAGGAAAATGAGATTATCAGAAAAGCCGGAGCTATTGTTGATGCAAATGCAGACAATCTGGTCGAAAAGATACAGGCACTTTCTGATTCATATGATGAACTGAAGCGTCAGAAGGAAGCACTTGAGCATCAGCTGCTCGTCAAGGATGTTGACAGCATCATTGCTGACAAAGAAACAGTCAATGGCGTCAGTATAGTTGCGAAGGTTGTTTCTGTTGACAGACTTGAACTTCTGCGTGATATGGCTGATGTCGTTGCCGAAAAGCTCGGAACATCAGTTGTTGCACTCGGTGCAGTGTTTGCAGATAAACCCCAGTTTGTGGTCAACGTATCCGATGATCTGGTCAGGAACAAGGTCAATGCCGGAAAGATCGTCAAGGATATTGCCGCAATTGCCGATGGCAACGGCGGCGGCCGACCAAACCAGGCTGTCGGCGGCGGCAAGGATGTTTCAAAACTCGGAATTGCCATCGGAACAGCTTCAGAAATTATAAAGAAGGCGTTGGTATAGTCCGTTGAGAGCGATGAGTCTGGATGTGGGGGATGCAAAGATCGGAACAGCAATGTCTGATCCGATGAGAGTTATTGCGACTCCTCTTGGAATAATAACAAGACGTGATGATTTCGAAGCCATCAGGGATATAACCGATCTGGTTAAGGAGCATCAGGTCTCCACTGTAGTTGTCGGTCTGCCTCTCGACAAAGACGGCAATGACAGCGAACAGGCAAAAAAAATACGTCAGTTTACCGAGAATCTCAAGAAACTGGTGGAGGTACCTGTCGTTTACTGGAATGAAAGTTTCAGTACACAGGCTGCCCAGCAGATGATGAGAGAGAACAGCGGTAAAAAGAGAATAACGGGAGAGGATGATGATGCGGTGGCGGCTGCAATTATACTGCAGGAATATCTGGATGCCACCATGCATATTAATCTTAACTAGAAGGATCAGCTTGTGATAAAGAAACTATGGGCATATATCCAGGTATGTAAGATACGCGAAACGATACTGCTCACGTTTATAGGTCTGGGTTCATGCGTTATCGGAGCCAAAGGACATCCTGACTGGGGCAGGGCTCTGTTTGCGACTTTGGCTGTCATGATCGCTTCAGCAGGTGCCAACGGCATGACCAACTATCTCGACAGAAATCTTGATGCGAAGATGCCGAGAACACAGAAACGTGTATTTCCCCAGAAAAAGATAGATCCGCCTGAGAAGGCTCTGCCCTGGCTGATCTTTTTGATTGCCCTTGGTCTTCTCTTTTCCTACATGATCCATCCGGTCGCATTTTTTGCTGACCTTATCGGTAATATCTCAGCTTTTATATACAGAAAGAAGAATACCTGTGTGTTCCCCCAGGGAGCCATTGCCAGTGTTGCTCCTATCATTATCGGATGGTATGGTGATGCATCCTATGAACTTACTCTGGTGATCGTATGTCTGATGATATGCTGCTGGCTTCCTCTCCATGTCTGGACTGTAATGATCAGCCACAGGGATGAGTATCTGAATGCAGGAGTGGATTTCTTCCCTCTGAAGGCTCAGACAAAGACTGCTATATATATATTATTTGTATGTGCTGTGGCATTGATCGGTCTTGGAATCTGGTTCTTCTTTGAGACCAAAGCCGGTCTCATTTATGCAATAAGTGTCGGGATCCTTGATCTTCTCATGCTTTATTCATGCGTCAATCTGTATCTGCATTACAGTGACAAATCAGCATGGAAGCTTTATAAATTATCGAGTTTTCCGTATCTCGGAATGCTTTTCCTTTTCACCTGTATTGATCTCTGGGCCCATATCGGAATTATAGGTTAGTTATGACTACAAGTTTTACTCTTCAGGCGACTGACGGAAGGGCAAGAGCAGGCGAGCTCAGGACTGCTCACGGTACCCTTCTTACTCCTGCATTCATGCCGGTAGGCACCCAGGCGACAGTTAAATCCCTAATCTGGGATGATGTCAGGGCAATGGGATACAATCTTGTCCTCTGCAACAATTACCATCTCTATCTTAATCCCGGATCTGAGTATATTGCCTCCATGGGAGGCCTGCACAAGTTCATGAACTGGGATGGAATGATCCTGACTGACAGCGGTGGATTCCAGGTGTTCAGCATGGCAACACTTGCCAAGATCACTGATGAAGGAGTGCATTTCAAATCTCATGTGGACGGAAGCAGGCACTTTTTTACGCCTGAAATTGCCATAAAGAGTCAGGAATACCTTGGTTCGGATATTGCAATGGTGCTTGATCAGCCTGTTGCACCGGGAGCAACATATGAGCAGACCAAAGAAGCTATGGAGAGGACGCACAGATGGGCTGCCGAGTGCAAGAGGATACATACCCGTGAGGATCAGCAGCTGTTTGCGATAGTTCAGGGCGGATTCGTACCGGAGCTCCGCAGGATCTCTGCTGAGACTCTGGCCGAAATGGATTTCCCCGGTTATGCCATCGGAGGACTCAGTGTCGGCGAGGGAAAGAAAACAACCTGGGAAAACCTGGATGCATGTATCAGATATATGCCGGAAGACAAGGCACGGTATATGATGGGAGTCGGCTCTCCCGAGGACCTGTTCTATGCGATAGAACAGGGAGTAGACATGATGGACTGTGTGCTTGCCACCAGGATCGCAAGAAATGCAGCGCTATGGACACATGACGGAAGGATCAACATAGACAGACCTATATATAAAGGTAAGGATGAGCCGATCGATCCGGAATGTGACTGCTATACATGCAGGACATTCTCAAAGGCCTATGTCAATCATCTGTTCAGAAACAAAGAACTGACCGCTTTCCGTCTGGCATCGATCCATAACCTGAAGTTCCTGAAGAATATTGTGACAGGCGCGAGACAGGCAATATTTGACAATAATTTCGAAAAGTATAAAATAAACTTCTTGGAAAGATATCAGGTCGTCGATGAAAAGGTCCGTCTGGATCAGAAGCGGCGATATCTGGAGAGAAAATCCAGCGATGATTGATCTCCGTATTAACAATCGGATAAGGTGAAAAAAATTTTGAAAAATCTTTTGAGAAATTCAAAATCGTGCCTGAAACCGAAGTTGACATGGGAGAAATCACTGTGATATTATTTTCCTTGCCTGTGAAAAACGGGCAGTTAAAAATATGAAAAAAGCAGAAAACAAGAAATAAGACCTAATAAATAATGGCACCCAAGAAAGACTTGGAGAATTTGCCAAGTCTTTTTTCTTGCAAGTAAGCTGAGATTAACAAAAGAATATATAAGAATTAGTATCAATTCTGAAGCAGGTCAAGTGGGAAAAGGCGTACGGTGGATGCCTTGGCATCAAGAGCCGATGAAGGACGTGGCATGACTGCGATAAGCCTCGGTGAGCTGTCTAGCAAGCCTAGCCGGGGATTTCCGAATGAGGTAACTCACATGGATAAAATCCATGTATTCTCAACCGAACACATAGGTTGAGTAAAGGTAAGTGGGGGAAGTGAAACATCTCAGTACCCCGAGGAAAATAAAACCCATTCCCCTAGTAGTGGCGAACGAAAGGGGATCAGCCCAAACCGACTAGATTTAGTGGTTCTGCAGCCTATATCTATTACGGTGTTATAAGACGTTCCAGTTCAGTGCAGAATGAATAAGAGAGTTAGACAAAACGAAGCATAGCTAAATGTCTCTGGAAAGTGCAACCGCAGAAGGTGATAGTCCTGTAAGCGAAATGCGTAGTCTCTCGGAGCTGTTCTTGAGTACCACGGGGCACGAAGAACCCTGTGGGAATTTACCTCGACCACGAGGAAAGGCTAAATACTCTTGATGACCGATAGTGGACAAGTACCGTGAGGGAAAGGTGAAAAATACCCAGAGATGGGAGTGAAATAGATCTGAAACCGTATGTTAACAAGCAGTTGAAGTCTCAGGCTTTTGTCTGGGACAACAGCGTGCCTATTGAAGAATGAGCCGACGAGTTATTTCTGTGTCGCAGGTTAAGTGATTAAGTCACGGAGCCGTAGCGAAAGCGAGTCTGATAAGGGCGATTTATGTGGCACGGAATAGACCCGAAGCCGGGTGAGCTATCCATGGTCAGGCTGAAGCGAGGGTAACACTTTGCGGAGGGCCGAACCGTTTACCGTTGCAAAGGTATCGGAGGAACTGTGGATAGGGGTGAAATGCCAAACGAACCCGGGGATAGCTGGTTCTCCCCGAAATGTATTTAGGTACAGCCTTGTATGTTCGCTAATGGCGGTAGAGCTCTGAATGGGCAAGACTGGAGAGATCTGGTTAAGTTCAATCAAACTACGAATACCATTAGCCAAAGTACAGGAGTGAGACTGTGGGGGCTAAGCTTCATAGTCAAAAGGGAAACAGCCCAGACCAACAACTAAGGTCCCTAAGTGTATGCTAAGTGTGAAAGGAAGTAGAAGTGCACAGACAGCCAGGAGGTTGGCTCAGAAGCAGCCATCCTTCAAAGAGTGCGTAACAGCTCACTGGTTGAGTGTTTCTGCGCCGACAATCCAGCGGGGCTTAAGCATACCACCGAAGTTATGGCTTTTGTCACCAAGGTGACGAAGGGGTAGGGGAGCGTAGTATAAGCAGCGAAGCTGAATCGTGAGATTTGGTGGAGTTTATAGTAGTGAGAATGTCGGCATAAGTAGCGTATTGAATGTGAAAAACATTCACACCGAAAACCCAAGGTTTCCTAAGCAAGGTTAATCCGCTTAGGGTTAGTCGGGCCTAAGCTGAGGCCGTGAGGCGTAAGCGATGGACATCAGGTTATTATTCCTGAACTACTTTATTTGAAATTAAGGGGTGCGCGAAGGTTAACCCGGGCGTGCCCATTGGACACGGTGCGTTGGTCAGTTAAGCCGTTTCGGGATAGGCAAATCCGTTCCGTTTTTAAGGTGAGACTGGTCGAAATTTGAGGAGAGATTCGATTAAATTCGGGTGACATCATACCGCCAAGAAAAGCCTCGTAATTTTTGATAATAGAGTACCCGTACCGCAAACCGACTCTGGTGGGTTGGTAGTAATGTACTAAGGTGATCGAGATAATTATCGTTAAGGAACTCGGCAATCTAGCCCCGTAACTTCGGGATAAGGGGTACCCTCGCGAGAGGGTCACAGTAAATGGTTCCAAGTGACTGTTTAACAAAAACACAGGTCTGTGCCAAAGCGTAAGCTGATGTATACAGGCTGATACCTGCCCAGTGCTGGAAGGTTAATGG
>JAEEGH010001045.1_pt1 | contig 83188 bp, 82 predicted proteins | sample 9134181 | NCBI WGS metagenome assembly JAEEGH01 (sample SAMN16246544, study PRJNA631951) | gut metagenome | biome: gut microbiome; feature: rumen; material: DP-attached | host: Bos | place: Iran: Karaj | collected 2018-10 | reverse complement strand
CGCAGTGGTTCGGGTGGATTTATGGGCCTGCCATACGGAGGCAACAACCATCACGCTTGGGACCCGACAAACCATGAGAGCGACTCAATTTACAACCCCTTCGGCGTTGGCTGGAACTACTGCTGGTCGCTCGACAATGAGTACGACAAAAGTAGAGGATATTTTGGTGGAAGCAATAATGTTCAGGTAACATACAATTTCGCTTCTTTACCTCAAGGATTTCAGAGCTCGTACGGTTCGGCAGGCTTGCAAACATTCTACACTAAAGACTCAAGCGACTATGCCAACAAATCGGGCTATTATTTGCCAACTGGCGATTTTTCTTCTTTGGTAGGATGTCCTCTGAACGGTGAGTGGGCAATCAAGATTTGCGATCTTTGGTCATCAGAAAACGGTTGGCTTTTCGGATGGAGCATGGATTTAAAAGGCGGACAAACCGTTGGTATTGCACAAGCTTCGGCTGTCAATGTGAAGGTTTATCCCAATCCCGCAGCCGAAAAGGTTGTGGTGGAGAGCGAAAACCTTGCCAACGTAACGATGTACAATACACTCGGACAGCAGGTTAATTCGCAAGATGCAGTTTCGGGCAAGGTGGTGATACCCGTGTCCGACTATCCAAAAGGCTCCTACGTGCTCCGCATCCAAACCGCCGACGGCCAAACTACCTCCCGCAGCTTGGTGATAAAGAAATAGGCGTGAGTTCGTACACGTTGAAAATTGAAAGTGGAAAGTTGAAATTTTTCACATAGAAATAACCTTTTGAACACGAATTTCACGAATCTCACAAATATTTGTGTTAATTCGTGCTATTCGTGTTCTTTATTAAAGATACTTTTTTGTAACTTCGACAATCTGAATATCTGAAAATCCAATAATCTGAAAATCTTTTCACCCAAATTTGTTTTTTTCAGAAAAAAAACGTATCTTTGTGCCTTGGAGTAATTATGCGAAAAAATGCCGTTTTTGCGCGTAATGTTTTGTGCTATACGGCGTTGCGGCGTGGTTGCTTCGGCTTACGTATTTGAAAAATAAAACAAGAAATATGCTGAAAGGTAATAAGCGTAACAAATTGTGGTGTGTTGTGGCTGTTTTTGTGATAGCCGCTGTCAACACCTGTGTGGCCCAAAATTGTGACAGCCTCGTGCGTCCCAAGTTTGCCTCCGTGCCGGGGGTTTACGAACAGCAGCCGCAGCAGAAAATCCAGCACTACTGCCATTTTGCCTACAACGCCTTTTATTGGTCCGACACCCTGCCGCAAAACGCAGTGGTGTACAACATCTCCGACGTCAGCAGCAAAGCTACGGGACAAAATCTGGCACAAAACGTGAGTATCGACCGCAATACCTTCAGCTACTACGCCTACAATTTCGAGGATTTCCAGTGCCGCCACTATTACGATTTCATCTATTTCCGTGTAAACGTGGGCAATGGCGTGCGGTATCTGGTGCTGAGGGACATCAACACCATCTTCGGAATCTGTGCGCGGATAGAAAACAATTAGTACGAAAGGGAAAACAACGATGCAGAAAAAAATATTACTCATAATAATGCTCCTGATGGCGTATGTGGCACGCAGCCAAGCTCCCACATACAACCTCAACGCCACCACTAACGGGCAGTCCATCACCATCACCAGCGAGGGTGCCTTCCTCTACGACGACGGTGGCGTGAACGGCGATTACCATGCCGGCGGCGATTACTCCATTACTTTCTGCGGCACCTGCCAGCTCAACTCCTACCGCATGGGTTTCACCTTCCTCAATTTTGATGTGGACCCGAGCGACACTATCTTCGTCTATGACGGCCCTTCCACATCCGACAGGCTTATAATAAAAGCCAACAACAGCAACTCCATGCTCAACAAACGAGTGTATCCTACCACAAACAACACAACAGGTTGTCTTACTGTGCGTTTCAAAACCAACGACGACAACAACAATGGCACAGGTTTCGAGATTAACGTAATCTGTGGATTCCCTTGCGAGAATAGCTATCCCGTTATCGAAGACACCTATTTCAAAATTGCGGGAGGCCGCAGTCTTCCGTTGCAGACTAAAATGACTTTCGACATCGATTCCAACGAGGCAGGTGTGGATACTTTGTACTACAAGACCATCGACATCTGTAAGGACGACAGCATACAGCTCAATGCCCACGGCGTTTACGGCACAGAGTTCGGCTATTATACCGGCGATGACCCCACAACGGTGTTCCAGTGGTCGTTCACACCCAACGACTCGCTTTATGCACGGGGCGCCACCGAGGCTGTGTTCCGTTTCACCGAGGTGCGCTGCTACACAGTGAACCTGATGATTACCGACAAAAAACAATGTGCCTCCACACAGCTCGAACAAGTGCGTGTGCGTGTGGCGCAGAACCCCATAAAAACCATCTACCCGCTTCGTACGATATGCAATAATATTTCGTTGCCTATCGATGTGGGTTACAGCGTTAACTCCACTATCAACGTATCCAAGATTGAGTTCAAGAACGAGGCTACGGCCACCAACTGGGTGCGTACCTTTATCCCCGACGGCCCCAACTGTCCACAGTTAGGCAACTGCTACCGTGCACCGGTAACTTTCAACCAGTTCCCTTCCGGTAAAAAGCTGGAATCCAAGGAGGATATATGCTCCATCTGTGTTAATATGGAACACGAATATATGGGCGACATAAGTATCGCAATTGTGTGTCCCAACGGGAACCAGGCCATGCTTAAGGCACAGCCCTCCGGCACCTGCGGCGGCGGTGGTAGCAAGTTCATGGGACTGCCATACGGCGGTAACAGCCATCACACTTGGGACCCGACAAACCATGTGTGTGACTCTATATATAATCCATTCGGCGTGGGTTGGAACTACTGCTGGTCGCTCAACAGCGACTACGACAACAGCCGTGGATGTGTAAACAACGGACCTAATGTTCAGGTAACACACAATTTCAACACAATGCCCACCGGTTTTATTAGCACTAGCGGCGTTGCAGGCATACAAACATTCAGCACTACCGACTCTAGCGACTATGCCAACAAATCAGGATACTATGTGCCTACCGACGATTTCTCGACGTTGGTTGGCTGTCCCCTCAACGGACAATGGGCTATCGAGATTTGCGACCAATGGGGTAGCGACAACGGCTGGGTGTATAGTTGGAGCATGGACTTGTGCAACATACAGATTTCCGACTGCGAGTACCAAGTGGGTATCGACACCATCATCTGGTCGCCGAGCGAGGGAGTTAAGATGGACTTGCTCACCAGTTCGCAGGCACGTATCTACACCACCGACACCGCCGGCACATTCCCAGTGGGCATACGTATTGTGGATGAGTTCGGATGTGTGTGGGACACCAACACCACCATCACCACCGTGTGGAACCCGCAGCCTAAACTTGGCCCCGACCGCACCATCTGCGATGTGGAGCAAGTACGCCTCGACGCCGGCGACGCCCACTCGCACCTGCCCACCTACTCATTTATGTGGGAGCCCACTTTCGACACCACACAGGTGATAGTAACTCCGGCCTTTACAGGACAGACCACCACCTACGAGGTGGAGGTTACCAACCACGACGAGGGCATCTACTGCCGCACCCGCGACACAGTGGTCATTGAAGTGTCGCCGCAGCCAACGGCCAATTTCGAAACCAACGTGTATCCCATCGAGGGATGCTCGCCCTTTATACTTAAGGTGGACAACACCAGTATGAACGCCACCCACTACCGTTGGGAGTTCGGCGACGGCATCATCTCCACCGAGAGGTCGCCGCAGCACGTGTATGCCGCCGGCGAGTACCGTCTTAGACTCTACGCCATCACCGACAACGGATGTCAGGACTCCCTTATCTACCCCGGTTTGGTGCGCGTGTTCGACAGTCCCGAGGCTGAGTTCGGCTGGAATCCCGCTTTCCCGCGTGTGCAGGAGCCTACGGTGAAGCTAAAGAACAAAACCACCCCCGACCTGCCCGACAACCGTTATCTATGGGAGATACAGTACGACAAGAACGAAAACATCACCGTTACAACCCTTGATGCCAAAGACACCTCCTACACTTGGGAGGGCGATATCGATGAATTGCCGGGATTGTACAAGGTGAAACTGATAGCTTTCGCCAACATCTCAAGTCCTACCGGCAACATAGTGGAGTGTCGCGACACTGTGGAACACACCATACAGATAGTTAACGACTTCCTGCAGTTCCCCAACACCGTCACCCCCAATGGCGACGGCATCAACGATGTGTTCGAGATAAAGAACCTTATCGACGGAGGTGGTTTCCCGATTTTCGAGCTCTCCATCTACGATGCAATGGGCAAACGTCTGTATTACAAGAAGAACATCTCCGACCCCAGCGAATTTTGGGATCCATCGGAAGTGCCCACGGGTACATACTTCTACCATTTCATCGGCAAGGGACACAACGGCGATGTGCAGCGCAGCGGTGCCATTCAGGTACTGCGGTAGCTGTGGCCGTAAGAATAGAACAAAGCAAGTGTCATATTATGTGGCACTTGTTTTTTTGTGAAAAAAAACGTAAATTTGCAAAATGTATCTCCCCGTGCGAGGGATTAAAAATGTTTGAAAATGAGCATATTGCGTAATAAATTAAATATATTGGCCATAGCAGTGGCCTTGTTTTTGGGTTCAGCGGGACCTCTTTTTGCACAAATAACGCTTCCGCAATCCAATTTTCAGTTTACATTGCCCGAAGGCAAATGGAAATACCTTGAAACGGTGAATGTCGATGCCAACACCCATGTTTACCTTTATTCGAGTGTGCCAGTGGTTTCGAAGGACAACGACACCACACTGCCGTTTATACGTGTATATGTGAAAAACAATATCGGCAAGGACAACTCCTTCGATTTTGCAATGAACCGTTTTATGCAGCAGCCGTTCATTATTGTCGATGAGTTTTCATCGTCGCCCTTCCTGCCATGCAAGGATGCCATCGGCTATGTGGGCTTGTACAAGGACGACGACAGTGCCAAACGGAACAAGTTCTACATGCTTTATTTCGTGAACAAATCCACTTTGGTGGAGTTCCGTCTGGAGACCACCGAAGAGTCGTTTGCCCAAAAGCAGGCCGAGTTCGAGCAGATAATGAAATCCATAACCCTGAACTAATTCCCAATACCTTATAGGTTTGATAATGCGTTTGTTACGTTATTTTATATCGCTTTCGCTGTTTGCGTTTCTGCTGACGTTCTCTTTCGACACCTTTGCCCAGGACGACACCAGCCGTTTTGAACATTATCGCAAGCAGTACGCCAAACTGCACGACAACTACCTGCGGTCGCCCGAGGATGTTGCCAACATAGCCGCCCTTGCCTATTTCTATTCCGAGCCCGACAACCCGATGCGCAACCTGCCGTTGGCGATGGACTACATACAGGTCTCCGAAACCCGCTACAGGACTATGATTGGCGACCAGAAACGTTACCGTGAGGTGAACCGGTTGATAAAGAGAGGTTTTACCATAGTGGGACTGCGTCAGCGACGCCAGATGATCGTCGATGAGGCCCGCAAATACGTCAAAAACGGGGTGCAGCCCGACGAGACGGAGGCTTTTATGCGTGCTTTCCCCGACGACAAATTGATTATCAAGGAACTGGCACAGCAGCGGAGCGTCTATTCCTACAACAAGGCCATCGAGTTGAACACCGAAAAGGCCTACAAGGAATATCTCGACAACCCCTCAAACACCTATAACCGCTCCACGATAGTGGAAAATCTGAAAAATCTCCTCAAAGGAAGGATAAACGCCTGCACCTCGGAGCAGAGCATAGACGAGATATTGGCCGAATACGACTATCCCGAAATAAAACAGCTGGCCGAAGCTCAGAAAAGCGAAATCTGCTACCGCATAGCTGTTGAAAAAAACAATTCCGAGGAGTATATCCGTTTTCTGCGTCGTTTCCCGTCAAGTGACAAATACACCATAGTGCTAAAAAACCTCGACACCCTTGTGGTTAAGGAGTTCTACTCGCTCACCACCCCTCGACAGTATGCCGATTTCGCTCAGAAATACAGCGAACTCTCAATCAGCGAGCAGGCTAGGGACAGTCTTGTGGCTATGATTATTGACCGTCAGGACGGTGAAGCCTTGCATATTTATCTCTCCGAGTTTGAAACGGATGAACACTACAACGATGTGTACAAGGCATATTATTTGCGTTATGCAGAAGAGGGCAATCTCGCACCAATACTTCTTTTCGAAAAAAAGAATCCTGATTTCCCGTTAAAATTCCTTGTTGAAGAAGACAAACAAAGAGCCGCCGAAATAGATAAAATACCATTTTTGCAGACTTTTACCGAGGCAGATGTGGCGAAGTACTCTGACTTTCTGAAAAAATTTATGGGTAAAGGCATCAATTTTGTTCTGTTGCAACGCCTGATACAGCCTTACTTGGCGCAATCCAACTGGAAGACCGCCATAGCTATTATGGATAAGAACGAGATTTGTTTCGAAAACAAGCAAAACGCCAAGTTCCTTGAGCTGAAGAACATACTTTCGGAAAATGTCAAAACCAAGCCTGCGGCGGTTTACTCTATCCGCGGCGATTTGTCGCATCCCTTTCAGACACGTTCGGGGAAGATATTTGCGAACAAAGTGTCCAACCTTGGAACTCAAATTGTGTGTGTTGATCCGCAGAAAGGCAAGAAAACCACGGAAACCGACGTGGTGTTCGATACCGCCGATGGAAATGACATAACTTTTTTCGGCCTCTCCAACAATGAAAGGACTATGCTTGTGGGTCAGAATGGCGATATATTCTATGCCACAGAGGTGAAAGGAGCCTGGAAAAAGAAAGATTTCGAAGCCGAGGGGCTCAACACGGTTTTGCATTATGAAGGCGACGCCTCTTTTACACCTGACGGAATGGGGATACTGTTTGTGTCGGACCGCAAAGGCGGATACAATGTCAACGAGTCGGGAATGCTCTTCCACGGCGACACGGCTTTGGCAACCGACATGTACTATATGCCGCGTGTGGGTGATGGCTGGGGTAAGCCGATAAATCTCGGTCCGGTGGTTAATTCCGCCTTCAGCGAACGCTCGCCTGTGCTGAGCAAGGACCTAACCACGTTGTATTTCGCCTCCGACCGTACGGGAGGAATGGGATTCTACGATATATATATGTCAACACGAAAAAACAACTCTTCTTGGACAGAATGGAGCGAGCCGGTGAATATAGGAAAAGTTGCCAATACTGGTTTTTCTGAAACCACTCTCTCACTCTCTCCCGATGAGGAAACGCTTTTTTACACAACCTATCTACCTACAACTAAACATTACGCTCTTTATAGCTGCAAAACTAAGCACTCAAAGGGGCATTTCTACAGTACTGTATTTGTGAACTGCAAAAGAATTAGCAATTTATCGGATGTCAAATTGGATATTGTTGACATGCAGACCAATGTTGTAGAGCATCATTATAGGTTGTCGGATACAATAACATCGCTAAAGATAGACGTTTTTGCCAAAAAGAATTACATAATACGTTGTGTGGCAGATGGTTATTATATACCTTTGATAAGAGTGCGTGGAGGCAGTACAGCAGTAGAACCTCAGGCGTTTGAGTTCAGGGCGTGTGTGTCGAATCATACGCATATACCTCTTCCAACTGTTGAGTTCGAACCAGGTACCGCCAAGTTGTTGCCAATATCGGAGGTGGAATTGCAGCAAGTAGCTGCTGTTCTGAAAGCCAACCGCAATCTCAAGGTCGAGGTGATAAGCAACGTCTCCGCTGCCGACGCCGAGAAGGCTTATGAGCTATCGCTCGAACGCAGCAACGCCCTGAAAGAAGCCCTGTCGAAACTTTACATCGACCCAAGCAGGGTGGTGGCATCCGGCTACGGCAATGTGAATTTCAAAAGAAATTCCTCGGTAAAACCTGTCGAGATTGTTTTCTTCGAAGAATAGTCATTGCTATCTTATTTATTAACAATACGTTGGGAATTTCTTTTTGCAAATTCCGTTTTTCCTACTATTATTTAATGTATTTTTGCCAATGTCAAAAACTGGCACTTGGATTGTTTTTGTTTAAGTAATATATTTGTAATCAGAAATATACGTAGATATGATATATAAAAGCATAACGTTCAACGGCAAACAGATTCATTATCAGGACGAGGGGCAGGGCGACAAAGTGTTGGTGCTGCTTCACGGATTTATGAACAGTCTGGAGATTTGGGCCACCTACACCTATTCCTATATGCGTGATATGCGCGTTATTGCCATCGACTTGCCCGGACACGGCAGGTCGGACGTCTATGGTCCGGTGCACACTATGGACTTTATGGCAGAAGCGGTGAAAGCCGTGCTCGACACCGCCAAGGTGGAGCAGTGCGTTATGCTCGGACATTCGATGGGCGGATACGTAACCCTCGCTTTCGCCGAGAAATATCCGTATATGCTGCGCGGTTTCGGCCTTGTACACTCTCACGCCATGGCCGACAGCAACGAGGTGGTCAAACGTCGGTTGGAGACCATCGATCAGGCCAAGATCAATCGTCCGGGATTCATCCTCGAGTTCGTAACAGCCCTCTTCGACGAAAGCAAACGCGCCACCCTGCATAGCGAGATCAAGGAGGTGGGCGACATCTCCATCGAGACTACCCTCGAAAGCATCGAGGCGGCGCAACGCGGCATGGCCGACCGTCCCGACAGACTTTCGGTGCTCGAAAACGCCGACATGCCGGTGCTTTTCATCTACGGCAAAAACGACCCGCGTATCCCCGTGGAACTGGCGATGGCACAGGCCACACTGCCTTCCTACTCCGAAATAATGCTCCTCGACAAAGTGGGGCATCTGGCATTTATCGAAGAACGCGACTTTGTTAAACCTCGCATCAAGAACTTTGTGTACAACTGCTATCTGTAATAGCGGACATCCACCACAAAAACCGGATTTTTTATGAAAAAACACCTCTTGCTCTTTGCGATAGCATTGTGCGTCGCAATATCTGGCATTGCCCAGAACAGTTATTATTCCAAAAACAAAAAAGCCATAACCCAGTTCGAGAAGGCTATGAACGTGCTGTACAGCGGCAAGTTCAAGCAGGGAATTCTGGAGCTGGAGAAAGTTATGACAATAGATCCCAACTTCATCGAGGTGCCGCTCACCCTCGGCGATTACTATTTCGACTCCAAGGACACCCTCCAAGCCTTGCAGAACTACGAGAAAGCCACATTGATAAGCGAGAGCTATTACCCGATAGTGTGGCTCCGCATCGGCGACATCTACAAAGAGGCCGGTGAGAACGACAAAGCCGAGGCCAGCTACCGCAAATTCCTCTCTTACGAGAAAAAGGACAAAAAGAACATCAGTCTCGCTACTTTCAACCTCGAGGAGATAGCCTTCCGCCGTTGGGCCTACGCTCATCCCGTGCCCTTCGACCCCAAGAATATGGGCTCTGCCGTGAACAGCCGCTACGACGAGTACCTGCCGTCACTCACCGCCGACGAGCAGACCCTTGTGTTCACCCGCAAGGTGCCGCCGCGCGAGGCACAGCCCTCAACAAACGAGGAGGACCTTTTTGTTGCCATCAAGGACAACGGCCAGTGGACCGCCGCCGAGCGTATGCCTGCACCCCTCAACAGCGACGGCAACGAGGGCGCCGAGTGTGTGTCGCAGGATGGACACGTGATGTTCTTCACCGCTTGCGACCGCAAAGGCGGACAGGGCAGCTGCGACCTCTATCTGTGCACGCTCAAAGGCGACAAATGGTCGGCACCGCGCAACCTCGGAAATCCTGTAAACACAGGCGGTTGGGAGACACAGCCTTCCTTCTCCATCGATGGAAAGACACTCTATTTCGCCTCGAACCGCCGTGGCGGAAAGGGCGGCAACGACATTTGGAAAACAGTGTTCCGCAACGGACGCTGGTCGGAACCGATAAATCTCGGCGACAGCATCAACACCCCCGGTGACGAGAAATGCCCTTTCATCCACTACGACGACCAGACACTTTACTTCGCCTCCAACGGCCATAAAGGGATGGGCGGTTTCGACATCTATTATTCCCGTAAAATAGACGAGAACACTTGGAGCAAACCAAAAAACCTCGGTTACCCGATAAATACCAAAGACGACGACGCAAGTATGATAGTGAGCCCTTCGGGAACCACGGCAATATTCTCGTCGGACAGGGCAGGAGGGCTCGGCGGCCTCGACCTTTATCAGTTTGAACTGTACAAAGAGGCTCAGCCATTGGCAGTTACCTATATGAAAGGCATAGTGTGCGACCAGAAAACCAACGCCAAACTCGCAGCTACGGTGCGTGTGATAGACGTGGCCGACGGCAAGGAGGTGGCCACCACGAGTTCCGACCCCGTTAAGGGGACTTTCCTGATAAGCCTTCCGGTGAACCGCAACTACGCCATCAACATTTCGTGCGACAAATACCTGTTCTACTCCGAAAACATTGAGTTGCAGAACGGCACCCCCGACAAGCCTTTCCTGGTGAACATCTTTATGAAACCCATCGAGGTGGGCGAGAGCATCGTGCTGAAAAATATTTTCTTCGAGACGGGCAGCGCCGAGCTGAAAAACGAGTCGGTGGCCGAGCTTAACAAGCTGGTGCAGTTTATGGCGAAAAATCCACAGATACGCATTGAAATAAGCGGTCACACCGACAATGTGGGCTCCGACGCCATGAACCAGAAACTCTCCGAAGATCGTGCCAACGCGGTGGCCAACTATCTGTTCGATAAAGGCATAGACCGTCAGCGTGTGCGCTCGGTTGGCTACGGCAAAACCCGTCCCATCGACACCAACGACACCGAGCAGGGCCGTGCGAACAACCGTCGCACTATGTTCGAGATAATAAAATAACAACCGATGAAAAAGTCTTTCTGTTTTGCCGGCGACACGCTCCCTTTCCAGGCCGATTTGGATGATTTGAAATCCCGACTTACCGAAATCCGGCAGCTTATTGCCAACTATCAGGAGGTGGAGAGCGATTTGGACAGTCCCGAATACGTGGCTCGCGGCAACGGCTTTTGCGATGCCAAGTACAGCGAGGACTTCCTCGATGGCCGCATCGCCGACCTCAGTGCCAAGGCCGAACAGCTCGAGCGGTGGATTGCCGATTTTTAGAAACGATATCGTCGCGAGAAACGGATATTTAATTCCTTTTGTGGAATTCGTTTTTTTTGTGTAAATTTGCAACAGTCTAAAGAAGGTAGAAAATGCTTGTAAAAACACTGAAAAAAACTGTGGCAACGTTGTTTATGCTGTCCGCACTTTTGGCTATAAGTTGCGGCGGCAGTCCCGACAGCGCCCTTGAGCCGTCGAACGGTGTCTATTACTGGCGTACCACCTTCAAACTCGACCCTGCGGAACGAACTTTCCTCGCCGAGAATGGCGTAAATAAAATGTATGTACGTTTCTTTGACGTAGATTTGAATCCTGACACGATGTCGATGGAGAAATGTGTCCCGGTGGCCACCATCGATTTTGCCGATACTCTGCCGCAGGGCGTCGAGATAGTCCCAACCGTGTTCATCACTCCGCAGGCCATTGTGCATTACCGCGATTTTACCAATAACTTCGCCCGTCGCCTCTACGCTATGTGCGACTACAACCACATCACCCCCAACGAGGTGCAGTTCGACTGCGACTGGACGGCCACCACACGCGACAGCTTTTTCGCCTTCCTGAAGGAAATTCGCGCCAGCCTTGGAGAATATTTCGAGGGAATCCGAATCTCGTCCACCATACGTCTGCACCAGCTGAGCCAGACGCCCCCGCCTGTTGACGAGGGGGTGCTGATGTGCTACAACACAGGCAATTTCAGGGATTTCCGTACCAAAAACTCCATCCTCGACCCTGATGATGTGAGGCCTTATATGAAATATCTGAAAAGCTACGACCTGCCCCTTTCGTTCGCCCTGCCCGTATATTCGTGGAACGTGGAGTTCGACAGTCATAAAAAATTCCTGCGGCTGAACAACGGACAGTACGATTTTTCCGACACCGTGGTTTTCAAGCCCTTGGGCAACAATGTCTATCTTTTTAAAGAAGATGGCGAGGAGGATATATATATAAGGTACGAGAGTGTGGAGGCGGAAAAACTTTTGGAAGTGAAGGAGATGCTGCGGAAAAACCGTGGGCATAACTCCAATATAATACTTTATCACCTTGATTTACAACAAATTCAAAAATATTCGAAAGATGAGATTACCGATTTTTACCATTAGTCTGCTGCTGTTGGTCTCCGTTTGCCGTGTGCAGGCGTGCGGAGGATTATTCCGTATCGACCCGAAAGACCATTATCTTTTCTATCTGGGTTATCCCGAAGAAAAATATACAGAGTGGAAAGCCCGTACCGAAAAGGAGTTCCGTGCCGAGAACATCGACTATTGGCATAAATACGTAAACAAAAAAGTCTCCGCCAAGGATGTGGAGGAGGCCATCTATTCCGGACAGCTGCCGTCGTCGCAATACAAGTTTTTCAATTACCTTATTGAAAATAACGACACTTTGGCGCTGAAATACTGGAGCATAGTGAACGCCCCCGACAACTACAGCTGGAACACATCGGAATGGTACTACCCCACCAGCAAGGAATCGCACCCGGAGTCGAGTTCTTTTGTTTCCAATAAATTGAACATCAATACTGTAGCCCAGTGCAACGACAAAGGTCTCCGCGACCGTTTCGCTTTTCAGCTGATACGCAGGGCGTTCCATACCGCCAGTTTCAAGCTTTGTATCGACGCGTGGGAGAAATACGGCTCCGCCATACCCGAAAGTGCGTTGCGTACGCAGTGCCAGAGCTACTACGCAGGTGCGTTGTACTACACCCAGCGCGAGGCCGAGGCCTCCGTGGCTTTCGCCGAGGTGGGTTATTTTGAGCAATGGCTCCACTACGACATCGACGTGCTGCGGCAGGTGTACCGTAACCAGCCCAACTGCCCGAGTATGGAATTTATCGTTCAGCAGATTGTCAATGCCTATTTCGACAAATGTAATGCCAGAGACTTAGGAATGGCCGGTTGGGTGACCACTATGAAGAAAAAGAACGAGTTCGACGCTCTTGCCAACGAGGTCCTTGCCGACGGCAAAACCAACAATCCCGCCCTTTGGAAATCGGCGCAGGCCGCAATGGAATATATCGGTGGCAATAAGAGTATAGCCCTAAAACTGATAAACGAAGCCTCCAAGATGAAAGGCACCGATGCCGTGAAAGAGAACGTCCGCCTGATGCGTACGGTGTTCCTCGCCGCCGACAACACCACCGGCAAAGCCTACGAGAAAGCCCTTCTCCCCGACCTGAAATGGCTTGCCGAAAAAGTGAAGTCCGACAGCTACTACTGTGTCGAGCATTATATGTGTTTCGAAAATTTCGAGGGACTGGAGCAGTTCCGTATGAAAGTGTTCAAACGTGTCGTGTTGGTCGAGATTGTGTCGCATTTCGAGAAACTCGGTCAGCCGGAACGTTGTCTGGCCTATCTCAATATGTTCGCCGAAGCCACGGGAAACAAGCATACTGTAGAAATCAAACCCCTTCCCAAAGATGCCGACCCCATGGCTTGGGGAGCCTTTATGGACATCTCCAGCGGAGAGTATTACTACCACGAGGGCTACCGCACCGACTACGGCACCCGCTTTTTCGTTTATGCCGACACCGCACGTCCCGAGACATTGAAAAAGTACATGGCCTTCATCAACACCAAAGGCAAGAGCGACATGGACAAGTTCCTTCTTTCCAACGGCTATAAGGACCTCGATTTCTGTAACGAACTGCTCGGCACCAAATACATCCGTATGGCGCAGTGGGATTCGGCTATCGCATATCTCAGCAAAGTGCCGGATAAATTCCTTATGACTCAGAACATCGTCGAATTCCTGCCCCAGCGCAACCCGTTCCGCGAGGAGTGGATTACCAACTACCGGCAAGGACACTACGACCTGCCCATCTTGCCCGCCGAACTGTACGCCGAAGAACCTACCAAGCTCAATTTCTGTCGGATAATGAAACAGTTGCAGGATTACACCCAAAGTTCCGACCCCACTGTTCGCGACAACGCACGCTATGCCTACGCCGTGGCCATGTACCAGATGACACAACTGCAGGCATGGCCGCTTACGAGGTACTGTTACGGTGTTGTGAACACGTTGCCCGACCTGTATTACGAGGCGGATATGAAGACAACCCATATGCAAGCCCGCGAGTTGGCCGACAAAATCATATCTTCTTCCTCCGACCGCAATCTCACCGACAAGGCATTCCTGTTGAAATACATCCTTCTGTGGCCCGAAGCCGAATACATCTTCAGCTACAAGTTCTACAACGACTGGGACCATTGGCAACTCACCGACAAAAAACGCGACCGCTACTACCAGCTCTGCGTCAACGCACTTGTAAAAGAATGGTGCAGCCACAACAAAACCACACTCCCCGACGGCTATATCTACCTCACTTTCTGCGACACGGAGCAGGATCACCAATAGACAATAATATCAATAACTTTTGCGAAATATCATTGAGTAATGAAAAAACTTGTGTCGATATTCAAAACATCAGCAGTTGTTGCGATGACAACCGTGGCGATGCTCACAATCTCTTGCAACAAAACGGAACAACAGCAACAGTCGTCCGATCCCGGCGAGATATTGTATATTCAGGGCAGCAAGGTGCCCGAAGATATGAGTCCCGACTCCCTTGGCAACTCGTTTCTGGCCGACTACCTGCCGCAATGCCTCAACTCCGTGGCGGGACACGACGAGAAGGACACCATCTGGGGAAAATTCTTCGGACGGAGCATCGACACGCTGCACGTCGAGGCGCGCAAGGTGCAGACCGACGACACCACTTCCAACATGGAATACTACGTTGTTTCGTCGCGTAAAGGAATCCCCGAGGTGAAACTCTACGCCGCCGCCCACCGCAAGCCCAAGCTGGTGTTCGAAGGCGATTTGGACGGCAATGGCGCCGACGAGTGGGGCTACCTCAACACGGGAGTGTCGTCGCAGTGGCGCACCTACAGGGTGTTCACGTGGCACAATAAACAATGGCGTTACCTTGTGAAAAGCGACAGGCTCGAAACCGCCGAATGGTTCCGCTGCTCGGGCAACGAGATAGTGGAGAAAGGCAACAAAAAGGGTTATGTGAAGATAAATTACGGCATCGGCACCATCGACGACGGCAGAGTCCTCGACACCGTCGTAAAGGCAACCTTCACCAAGATAAAGGATTGAGGGGATTAGTTGTCAGTTGTCAGTATTCAGTTGTCAGTATTCAGTTGTCAGTATTCAGAGGTCAGAGGTCAGTAATTTACAATGTACAATGTACAATTGACAATGAACAATTGAATTTAGTTTATAATTTATAGTTATTGTGCGACTTTCGCCGTAGGCGAAAGCAATTTACAAGATTCCCCTTATTTCGCGAGTGAAACGAGCAGGAGAAAAATCAATCTACAAGATTTACAAGATCTCGCGAAGCGAAGCTGAGCAGGAGAAATAGTTCCGAAATCCGAAATCCGAAATCCGAATTAAAAAAAATCGTATCTTTGCATATCAAACGTAATTAGTTTTGAAATCGTAACACTCGGTAAAATAATATGATACGCACTGTTGTAATATCCTTGGCGGTCTTTCTGGCGGTGATTCTGCTGCTGGTGGTGGCACTTCTGGTGCTGCGTGCCAAGCTTATGCCCTCTGGCGACGTCACCCTCACCATCAACGACGACAAGAAACTCACCGTGCCCACGGGCAACAGCCTTATCTCCACCCTTGCTGAACAGGAGGTCTATCTGCCCTCGGCCTGTGGCGGCAAAGGCTCGTGCGGACAGTGCAAATGCCGTGTGCTTTCGGGCGGCGGCGACATACTGCCCACCGAAAAAGGTTTCTTCACCCGTCGCCAACAGCAGGACCACTGGCGGCTCGGCTGTCAGGTGAAAGTGAAGGAGGACATTGCCATCGAAGTGCCGGCGTCGATACTCAGCATCAAGAAATGGGAGTGCGAGGTGGTGTCGAGCCACAACGTCTCCACCTTTATCCGCGAGTTCACCGTGCGTCTGCCCGAAGGCGAGAACCTCACCTTCCAGTCGGGCGACTACATACAGATCGACATCCCCAAGACCACCGTGCGCTACAGCGATATGGTGGTGGACGAGCAGTACCGCTCCGACTGGGACCGTTTCCACATGTGGGACCTTGTGATGAAAAACCCCGAGCCCTGCACACGTGCCTACTCCATGGCCAACCATCCCGCCGAGGGCAATATCGTTACCCTCAACGTGCGTATCGCCACCCCGCCTTTCGACCGCAAGCGCGGAGGTTTCGCCAAGGTGAACCCAGGCGTAAGCTCGTCGTACATCTGGTCGCTCAAACCCGGCGACAAGGTGCGGCTTTCAGGCCCTTACGGCGAGTTCCATATCAAGGATACCGACAAGGAGATGATGTTTATCGGCGGTGGAGCCGGAATGGCCCCCATGCGTTCGCATATCTTCCACCTGTTCAAGACTTTGCACACACAGCGCAAAGTGTCGTTCTGGTACGGCGGACGCTCACTGAAAGAGCTTTTCTACACCGACGAGTTTGAGCAGATAGCCGCCGAAAACCCAAACTTCCAGTTCAACATAGCCCTCTCCGAGCCGCTGCCCACCGACAACTGGGACGGATACACGGGCTTCATACACCAAGTGATTTTCGACAACTACCTCAAAAACCATCCCGAACCCGAAGAGATAGAGTACTACCTCTGCGGCCCCGGCCCCATGACAGCCGCCGCCACCAAAATGCTCGACAGTCTTGGAGTGCCGAAAGACAACATTTTCTTCGACGATTTCGGAAGCTGATATTTAATTATAGAACACGGATTACACGGATAGAACAGATTTTTTGATTAATAAGACGATTTATTAGATAGTACATAATAATTATGGAACCCGACAATCAGATTTTCAATCACATACTGCCGTTGCAGATACGTTTCAACGACATCGACATGATGGGGCACGTAAACAACGCCGTCATTATGGAGTTTTTCGATTACGGCAAGATGAAATATTTCGAACATCTTGGCATCAACGTTGAAAAAGAGGAAGTTACGATAGTGATAGTGCATTACGAAGCGGATTTCCGCGGACAGATTTTCCTCGACTCCTCCACCGAAGTGCGGACAAAAGTGGAGAAGATAGGGCAGAAAAGCCTCAACGTGCTGCAGCATATTGTAAGCGACGGACAGGTGAAAGCCGTGTGCAAAACCGTTATGTCGGGCTACAACCGCAAAACAAAGACTTCCGATTTCATCCCCGAAGAGATGAAAAAAACGATACTCGACTACGAAAACCGAAAAAACTTTTCCACGTTTGAAAAAAATGTCGTAACTTTGCAAAACTGAAATAAAAAACCAGCGACAATAAAAACAAAAAAATATGAGAACAACAATTATTAAAAAAGTAATGCTGGTTGCGGTGGCTTTGATGGGAGTGGCTTTGGCTACATCCTGCGAAAAGGATGATGTCGTAACAAACTCCGAAGATGTTTTGACGACAATTAATCCAGTAAATGTTAGCATTGATGTAAGTGAAAAAATTGACAATTTTTTTCGTACTTGGAATGATACAATAACCGATGAACAAGACAGTTGTATATTTGTAATCAACACAATAGAAGAATTATTGAAAATTGGATGCAATGATGTTGATATCGATTTTGAAAAGTATAGCCTTATTTGGGGTAAATTTATAGCTTATAAGACTGGAGGTTACATAGAAGAACATGCTCTTCGTTACGACAAAGGAAAAGATTCATATATATATGAAATAATATTTAATCCAGGCACCGCAGGATATACAATGATTTATAATTTTTATTTTTGGGAATTATTTCCAAAAAAAGAATACAAAAAACTATTATTAAACATAAAAAAATATGATTATTAGATAATTCTTATTGAAATATAAAATAAAGTAGTAACAATAAACATCAGAAATTATGACAAAAAGAATTTTATCGCTCGCAGCAGCCATTATGCTGATGGTTGGAGCCAAAGCACAAAGCGTACAGGAAACCACCATCAAGATTGGTGATTTCACCGCACCCGCCTACACAGTAACCCTCGAACAGGACGGCGACCTTGTGAAGGACGCTATGAAAGCTCGTCTGAAAGAGGCCAAACTGAAAACCAAAAACGCCGACGGATATGTGGCTTGTCTGGATCAGGTTTTCGCCGACATCGTTGCAAAACCCATCAATTTCTACACCAAAGTTGAAGGCCAGGGCAAGAAAGACAACAAAACCGCCATCGTAACCGTGGCAGCCATCTGCACCGACCTCACCGTCGACCAGACTTCGCTCACCAACAACGTAAGGAACTTCCTTCAGAGTTTCATCTCCTATTCGGCCAAATACGAAGCTGCCGAAAAACTCGAGGATGCTCAGAAAGCTCTGAAAAAAGCAGAGAAAGCCTACAACTCGGCAGTTTCCGACAAGGAAGGTCTTGAAAAAGACATCCAGAAAAGTCAGGACAAGATAAACAGCAAAAAGAACGACATCGAGGGCTACAACGAGAAAATCAAAAAATGTCAGGAAGACATAAAAGCTTACGAAGCCGACATTCAGAAATATAGCGGCAAACGCTCCGATTACGAAAAGAAAGTTTCTGAAACCGAACAGGTTATGAAACAGGCTCAGGCCGAAGTGGAGAAATACCAGAGACTCGCCCAGTAATTATTCAATCTCAACAAAATGAAAATGTTACGTCATAGCTTAAAAGCGTTTCTGCTGCCAATTTTCGCTACGCTGATGCTTCTGCCGGCGTGCAAAGGCAACTCGCAAGGCGTTACCGACCTCACCCTCGACGGCAAAATCGACAATATCCCCATCATTATGGAGATAAGCGTGTGGGGGCACGGGACCAATATTATAGGAGGTTTCTACTACTATAAAAAGAACGGCCCCAAAAACACCTTAGAGCTGTCCGAAGACCAGAACCAGCAGCAGGGCGGTGGCGAGAAACCTATCCTTCAGGAGAGCGACAAGGACGGCAAAATTACCGGCACTTTCTACGCCCAGTTCTGGGACGGCGAGGTGATGCACGGCACGTGGATTCGCAGCCGCGACGGCAAACAGTTGCCCTTCTCGCTTAAGGTGGTGAAACGCCACTGGCATTATATAGAATAGTTACACAGGCACAGCCTGAAAACAAAAACAGCCGCAATTCTGCGGCTGTTTTTTTTGTGTACAATTCCAAAAAGCCCCCATAGGGGCGACATATTATTATGATGATTTCTAATAATGCGAATTATATGTAATCCAGCTTATATGATAATCCACAAAATCAATCTGTTAAATCCGTGCAATCTGTGGTCAACAAAAATAATTATATGTTCCCTTCCCCCAAAAACCTCGGCAACACTTCCAAACCTTCGTCGAACAAATCGGCTATGTCCCATTCCGGTTTCAGCCAAATCACATTGATGCCCAGCGACGCTGCGCTCTGAGTGTGCTTCAGACAGTCGTCGACAAAAAGCGTCTCAGAGGGCTCCAGCCCGCAACTCTCCAAAATTTTGGCGAAAATCTCTGGTGCCGGTTTCCGCAATTTCAGGTCGCAGGAGAAGAACTCCTTTGTGAAAGTGCGTTCCATAAAATCTTCCCCGGTGTGTTGGTTCACGTAGTCGTGGAACAGTTTGGCGTTCACCACGTCGCTGTTGCTGAGCAGGAAAAGATGGTAGTGGGCGCTCAGTTTGGAGAGCGTTTCGGCGTGGCCGGACGGGAAGTCGCTCACCACGGTGTTCCAGCAGTCGAAAATCTCATCGTCGGTGAGGCTGCACTGCAAAATTTGGCGCACCTCGTCGCAGAAATTGCTTTCGCTTACCACTCCTTGCTCGAAACGTTTTGTTAGTCCCTCGTCGCGAAGACGTTGGTACGGCTTTTCCACGGCGGTGACGCCATAGCTGCGGAATCGGTTGTTCATCAGCTCAAGGTCGAGAGTTATGATGGGACCGCAAAGGTCGAAGATTATGTTTTTTATCATAATTTGTTGTTTGTCAAAAATTTATAAACCACATTCAAAAACGCTTCCGGTTGGTCGTACTGCACCCAGTGTCCCGCGCCGGGGATTTCCACCAAAGACAAATTGTGGAAAACGGCTTTGGCCTGGGCAATGCTTTCTTTGTCGATATATTGCGAGTTTTCTCCTTTTATTGCTAAAAGGGGAGTGTTTTCAATGTGTTTAAAATCAATATGTTGCAGGATTTCTGCTGAGCTTTCGGCAATCACACTTGCGTTGAATTTCCATTGCAGGGTGCCGTTGTGCATCGCAAGGCCTTTGGCCAGCAGGTCGGCAAAGCGCGGCTCGATGCCGCTGTCGGAAAAAAACTTTTGAGCTTCGGCAAAGGAGCTGAGTGGGGGCAGGGGTTGCGCGATGAAATGCATGAGTTGTTGAATCTGCGTGTCGGCGTAGGTGGTGGCGGGCAGCATGTCCACCGCCACAATTTTTTCGAAGCGAAATCCGCCGGCCAGCATCTGGAAAGCCACTTTGGCCCCGTAGGAGTGGGCAATGACGCAGGGCCGTTCTATCTGATTGGATTTCAGGAAGTCGCTGATTATCTCCGCCGTGTGGCCGAAATCGATACTTTCGGTATGTTCCGACAAGCCGTGGTTGGGCAGGTCGGGGATCACCACATGGTAACGCTCCGACAGCTTTCGGGCAGCGGGAATCCACATGTCCGAACAGCCCAAAATGCCGTGCAGAATGACAAGGTCGTCGCCCTTGCCGAACTCCCTGAAAAAAATTTTTTTTGCCATGTCGGAAATAATTCTTATCTTTGCATTTCGGTTGCAAAGGTACGAACTTTTGCCAAATTATTCGGAATCTTCTGATTATTTATTAATAATCAAGGTGTTCCGAAGCTGATAACGAACAAGAAACAACGTAAAAAATAGGTTAATATGGAATATATTCTCATTATTATCGGTGCAATTTTTGTAAATAACATCGTTTTGGCGCAGTTTTTGGGTATCTGTCCTTTTCTGGGCGTGTCCAAGGACGTGAAAAGCTCGCTCGGCATGGGCGGCGCAGTGCTTTTTGTGATGCTGATAGCCACTATGGTTACGTGGTTACTTATGAATTATATGTTAACTCCAGTAGAGTTTGGAGGTCATTCTCCATTTAAGGTGGATTTACGTTACCTGCAGACTATAGTTTACATCCTTGTTATAGCTGGTTTGGTGCAGATGGTTGAGATAGTGCTGAAAAAATCGGCACCCGCCCTGTACCAGACATTGGGAATTTTCCTGCCTCTGATCACCACCAACTGCGCTGTGCTCGGCGTGGCAATTCAGGTGGTGCAGAAAGATATGACCTTCCTCCAGAGCCTCACCTACGCTGGCGGCATTGCAATAGGTTTCACCCTTGCACTGGTTATTTTCGCCGGCATCCGTGAGCAGCTCGCCCTTGTGAAAATACCCAAGGCAATGAACGGAATCCCCATCGCACTTATCACAGCCGGCATTTTGGCAATGGCCTTTATGGGCTTCTCCGGACTGGTGTAAAAAAATGACTTTTTTGAGGTCAAAATTAGCAAAAAACCATACTGAAAACCATAAAATTAGAGAGTTTTTTCCGAAAAAACTCTCTTTTTTTTATTTTGTAAAATGCAGTAATGCAATAAGTTGCAAAAAAAATTAAAAAAAAATCATTTTTTTTGTTTCTATATCATAAAAATGTAGTACTTTTGCACCGTTCAATTCACAAAATAGATAACTTAAAAAATTACAAAAAGATGAAAAAAGTAATGTTTGTTTTGGCAGTTGCCGGTATGTTCGCTTTCGCAGCATGCAACAACCAGACCGCAGAAGCTACTGAAGACACCACAGCAGCTCAGACTGAAGAAGTTGCTCCTGAAGCTACTGAAGAACAGACTGAGGCTACCGACGCTGAAGCTGAAGCTACAGAAGGTGTTGCTGAAGAAAATGCTGAAACTCAGGAAGCTGCTAAATAAGCAAAACGAGTTTTTGGTAAAAAAAAGAGGGTTTGCAAAACAAACCCTCTTTTTTTGCGTTATACCTTTGTAATTTTAGTTGCGGATTATTATGCGTAAATGTGGCATAGCCCTGCTGTTGACGATTCTCGCCGCGCTGCCTGTCATGGCCCAGCGTAGCGGGGACGGACTTTTCCGTACTGCGAAAAGCAGCCTCGACGCATACGCCTTCGACTTCTCACTCACCGATTTCGACATCGTTCCCAACGGCGACTATTCCGCAATAGCGGTGGATGGCCTTTCTTCCTCCTCGCAGCAGGTGGGTAAGCCCGAACTGCCTGTGTTCCACCAGATTATTGCTGTGCCTCAGGGCGCGACGCCACGACTTACCTTCACCGTAGGACAAACCGTTTCGCGCAGTTTCGGTCAGAGACAGCTGCATCCAACCCAGCCGCACCAGTTCAAAAACCGCGAGACGGATTTTGTCATCGACAACGAAGTTTATACACAAGACGCCTTTTTCACGCTGCCCGCCGTTTCCATCACGGAACTCGGCACCATGCGCGGACTCCGGCTGATGCGTATCACCGTGTCGCCTTTCGAATACAATCCGCAGCATAACATTCTGTTGCTGCATTCCAATATCAGTGCCGAAATCTATTTCGACGGCGCCGACGAGCAGGCCACTCTCCGCGAGTTGGAGCGACACAACGGCATTTCGCCTGTCGCCGCTGTAGCCAACCGTGCGGCGTTCCATCGGTTGTTGTCGCCACAGCGTCAGATTCCGCCAAAGTATGTGGTTGTGGCGCAGGACACCTTCCAGAAGGCACTTCAGCCGTTTCTGCAATGGAAACGACAAAAGGGTTTCAACGTTGTCGAGCTTTACACCCGTGGCGGCGACACCTGCACTTTGATTCGTGCCCGCTTGGACAGCCTTTACCGCACCGCCACGCCTCTGGACCCCGCCCCGTCGTTCGTCGTTATTGTTGGTGATGTGAAACATGTCCCCGCTTTTGGCGGAAAGATAAGGATTTCGGGGCTGGCCGCGCATAGCACCGACCTCTATTATGCCGAATACACCGGCGATTTCTATCCCGAAGCGGCTTACGGACGCATCTCCGTGGCCGACACCGCCGAGCTGACGGCCGTTTTGAACAAGATGCTCGCCTACGAGCGTTACACTTTCGCCGACACCGCTTTCCTCAACCGCATAACCCTTGTGGCCGGACGCGAGAGTCGTGCCCCGGCACCCACGGTCACCAATGGCCAGATTAACTATCTGAACAGCACTTATTTATCCCGGAATCCCGATTTCGACACACATTATTATTATAATCCCGCCTCCGAAACGCAGCTGCCGCAGATTATCAGGGACCTTAACCGAGGCGCTTCGTTGGTCAACTACACATCGCACTGCCTCTCAACGGGTTGGTATCGTCCCACCTTCACCTCCGAAGGTGTGGACACGCTTACCAATGTGGGAAAATATTTCTTTGCGGTGAACAACTGCTGTCTGGCGAGCCGTTTTGCCGAAAGTCGCTGCTTTGGCGAGGCCTTGTTGCGCAAGAGCGATGCCGGAGCTGTGGGAGTGATCGGTGCCGCCAACGAGACGTTGTGGGAGGAGGACTACTACTGGGCCCTCGGGGCCAAAGGCGCGGTGTCGCTCCACGCACAGTACAGCCCCGACAGGCTGGGAGCTTTCGACCGTCTTTTCCACACCCACGGCGAGGCTTACGCCGAAACCGCACCTACAGCGGGGGAGATGCTTATGGCCGGCACTTTCGGACTTGCCCAGATGGGGATGGCCTACGAAAACTACTATTGGGAGATTTACAACCTGCTCGGTGACCCGTCGATGATGCCGTATTGGGGCATTCCGCAGAATATCACCATCGTCTATCCCGACAGCGTTCTGGCAGGGACCACCCAGATAGCGTTGCAGGGAACGCCCTACGCCCGTGTGGCTTTGATGCAGGACACCCTTTTGCTCGCCTCCGTCCAGCTCGATTCGGCAGGCGTGGCCACGGCGGAACTCTCGCAGCCGGTAGATACAGGCGCTTTGCTGCTCACCGCCACCGCACAGTTCCACAAGCCGCTGACGGACACCATTGTTGTCTTTTCGCCAAGTGCTTCCAAGCTGGTTATTGCCTCGGCAGCGGCGTCGGACTCCCTTGGCGTGGGAGTTGCCAATCAGACTGTGATGGTGGGCCACAGTTATTCGTTTGATTTTGTGTTGAAAAATTTCGGTGGCGACACCGCCAAAAATGTAACCCTCACTCTGCAGTCGTTGGACAGAAAATGCAGTGTGCCGGCATCCACTTACCGCAAGACTTTCATTCTGGCAAACGATACGGCTTGCGCCAACGGCACCTTCACTTTTGTGCCGAATTCCACTCTGCCCGACAACGATATAGTTTCGCTCGTGGCCTCGCTCTTTTCCGACAACGGCGACACCTGCGTGCGACGTTTCGATTTTCTTGTCCGATCGGCCTTGGTGGAGACGGGGGCTGTGTCGGTTGTTCAGAACGGGATGCCTGCTACACAGCTGCAGCAGGGCGGGAGTTATACCTTAAAAGTTCCTGTAAATAACAATGGTTCAGGAATTTCCGATGCAGTGTCTGTTTCTGCACGGATAGAAAATAACGGAGGCACCGTTTCTTTGCCTGACACCGTTGCGATAAACGCTTTACAGCCGCAGTCGTCCGACACTGCCGAATTTGTGTTTTCGGTTGCCGCCAACGCCGCATCGTATATCGACATAACTGTTTCCACAACGCATCGCGGCATTGTCGCCGAACGCCTTGTGCGTCTGCCTTTGGGCAAAGCCATGGAGACTTTCGAGAGTGGCGATTTCACACGTTTTTCGTGGGACACCACCCATCCTTTCGCTTGGGTTATCGACACCGTGGCGTCGCGAGCCCACGCCGGACGCTTCTGTGCAAGGACAGCCCCGATTACTCACAAACAGCAGAGCGTGTTGTCCATAGCAATGACTACCCTTGTCGACGACACCCTCAGCTTCTGGCGACGCACCTCCACCGAGGCCAATTCCGACTATATGTCGTTCCTCATCGACGGGGTAGTGCAGGGAAAGTCCTCTGGTAGCGGACATTACGAGCGTATGGCCTATTTCGTCCCCAAAGGGGAACATATCTTCTCGTGGGTGTACGAAAAGGACGGCTCCATCAACGGCGACAGCGACTGCGCCTGGATTGACGACATCACTTTCCCGCTCTCGCAGATGGATACCGCATACCATCCGCATACAGGGTTGGGTATCACCGTTGTCGACGGCGAAAAATATTGCAGGGTTTATCCCAATCCTGCTAACGAGTTTTTTGTTGTGGAAAACGTTGGCAATGACCACTTTGAGATGACGCTGACCGATGCTTTCGGCAAGGTTGTTGATAAAAAGATGATAACGCGCGGCGAAAAAACATACTATTCTACGGCAAATCTCCGTTGTGGCGTTTACATCTTGATTTTTAACGGCAAAAACGATGTCTTTGCAAAAAAAATAATTATCACAAAATAAATGAGCGACACAATCTTTTTGATACAGAGGAACTTGCCCGACGACACCACCAAAAAGTCCAATGCGGTGGCATCGCCCGACACAGTGAGAAAAGATTTGCACGTCGCAAGCAAGGACACCGTTGTCAAAAAAGCTAAAACCGACACGGAGAAGACGGCCAAGGCCGAGAAGCCCCGCAATGCCGACAACCAGAGGGTTGTAACGCAGGAGGCCAGGACCGAGGCAGCTACGCAGCCCGTAGCGGAGCCAACAGTCGCCGCCACTATGTCCGCCGACACACAGGCCGTGCCTTTGTACCCGCCTTACATCTATCATATCGACGACACGGTGCAGTACGAGCAGATACAGCTTTTCGACATCGACAGCCTGCTCACCGCCAACGACAGTGTGTTTTACCACCGCAGCCTTTTCAAAGGACATATCTACGAACCCAAGAGTAGCGCAACGCCCCAGCGCCCCAGCACCGACGTGCCTATGTGGGTGTTCCTTGCCATTGTGCTGGTGGCCTGCCTTTTGGGACGTGTAGTATCGCGTTACAAAGGCAGCAAATCCGACATACTTCTCTCACCATTCCTCCGTTTTGGATTGAAGAATCTTCTGAACGAGCGCACAATGAACAACCCCGCTGTAAACCTTCTTGTCGATTTCCTTTATTCGGTGTTGCTCACCTTGTCGGAATTCTTTGTGATACGTCATTTTGGAGTGACAATCACCGGTACGCCCGCTTTGGATTTCCTTCTGTTGGAGGGAATCACCTTCGTGTTTATCTATGCTCGGATAATGTTGGTGAAATTCATCGGCAGTGTGTTCAACTACAAGATAAGCACCAGCGCCTACGTCCTCAACCAGTCCATCTGCAACCTGCTTTGCGGGATGCTGCTTGTGCCTGCGCTGCTGTTGGCATTCTATTCCGGCCTCAACTCCACGGCACTGCTCTACGTCCTTACCGTCATCATTGTGGTGATGTTTCTGGTGCGTGTAGTGCGCGGTTCGCTGCTGATGCTCTCCGAATCGCAGTTCTCGAAAATTTATATGCTTTACTATATGTTTGTAATAGAGATAGTTCCGATTCTCGTGATAGGAAAATGGATCACTTTACAAATGTAAACTTTTTTATGTAAAATATTAAAAACCAATATAATGGAATTAAACGAAGATTTGAAAAAACTTGTGTTCGAGAAATCGGACCTCAAACAGAGTGTTTACCGTGCCACCAAGGAGGCTTTCGAGCTTTTCCGTAAAAACACGCAGGAGCTGATCGAGGCTTTCAAGGTGAAGGCTGTGGCCGAGGGCAACAAAACTGCCTTCGAGTTCAAAAACCGCGGCGAGTTTGAGTTCGAGGTCAAGTTTGCAGGCGACGTGCTCATTTTTATGATGCACACCAATGTTTTCGAGTTCTCGCGCGACCACGTGGTGATGAAAACCCCTTACGTGAAAGAGGACCCCAAACGCTCGTACTGCGGAACCATACATATATATAACTTCCTTGCCGACTCGTTCACCTACGACCGCGACGCCGACCTCGGGTATATGATAGGCCGTGTGTTCGTCAACCACGAGAAACATTATTTCATCGAAGGCAAGCGCGAGCTGGGGGTTTTGTACAACAATTTCAACACTGCCGAAATCACCCCCGAGTCGGTGGAAAAAATCATCGAATCGGCCATCACTTATACCACCAATTTCGACCTGCTAACTCCGCCTTACGACGAGGTAAAATTGGTTTCTGTGGCCGAAATGAAGTCCGCTTTCGACAGAAAACCGATGGTAACGGGCAAACGCTTAGGCTTTCGTTTTCAGCAAGATATGGACTGACGACGAAAAAAAAACGGGCAAAATTGAAAATAAATTTTGTCAGTTTAAAAAAAGTTCGTAATTTTGCACCCGCAAATCGGCACCGAAAAAATCAAAAAATATCGCAAAAAAGTGCTGATTTTGTGAAAGCAAGATGGCCCGTTCGTCTAGTTGGTTAGGACGCAAGATTTTCATTCTTGAAATCAGGGGTTCGAGTCCCCTACGGGCTACAAAAAATATTTAATAAGAATATGGCAAATCATAAATCATCAAAAAAGAGAATTCGTTCTTCCGAGAGAAGAAGAGTGGAGAACAGGTACTACGCAAAGACTATGCGTAACGCCTTGCGCGATTTCAGAGCTTTGGACGACAAAGCCGTGGCAACCGAACGCCTGCCCAAAATGGTTTCTATCATCGACAAACTGGCCAAACGTTCCGTTATTCATAAGAACAAAGCCGCCAACCTCAAATCCAAACTCAACAAAAAAGTTAACGCTATGTAATCCGTTACACAGCAACGCAAATATAAAGGCTGCCGGCATCTGCTGACAGCCTTTTTTGCTTTTTGAGGTAGGGGAGAAGAAAGAGTTATAATAGTTGTACCTTATATAATATAGAAAAAATGAGTTATTATCAATGGGCAGAAGGCGTGGAGGTATGCCTTGCCAATCACGAAGTGTATCACTCCAAAGAGGATGTGATGGATGCAATAAAGGAAAACGAGCAGCAGATAACACAATATCGTATGCAGTTGTTCGGGATGGTGTGCGGTAGTCCCAAAGACTTGTTTGCCGACAAGGATGAGGAAGGTTACAGCATTGATCCGATAGAAACAGCATTGATGAAGTTTAACCAAATTTTCGACGAAGAGAATTTCGGTTTGTTATATCTTGTGTCGCATAATGTAAAATTGCGCTATATCTACGACAACTGGGACAAGGTTAAGGAAGGGTAGGTCGTGGAATAATTCCGATTGCGGTGGATATGTTTTTCACCGTATAAGAGTATCGGGATTGTAAATCCACAACAACGGCAAAAATTGGCATCCGCAATATCCGTGTTACCCGTGGTCGAAATCTCGTGAGCGAAGCGAGCAGGTTAGTAATCAGTAGTCAGTAATCAGTAGTCAGAGAATAGCCCCGTAGGGGCGACAGACTACAGGCAGGGGCGAAAGCCCCTGTTTAGATAATTTACAAGATTTACAAGATCTCGCGAAGCGAAGCTGAGCAGGAGAAAAAAAAGAGTTTTGCGGAAATTCGCGAGCCGAAGGCGAGCAGGATAATCTCCCTCCGAAAATCAACAAAAATCTGTTCATAAATTGGTTGAAAAAAGAAAAAAAATAGTCAAAAAACGCCCCATTTTTGCCCCAAAATCGAACTCTTTTTTCAGTAAGTTACAAAAAAATGAATTTTGTAACATATTACATATCAATGCCTCCAAAAGATTTTAACTTTATTTAACATTGCATAAACGAAGCTGTCTTTGTCAATCCGGAAAAAAGTTGTATTTTTGCAGTCCCAAAATTGGGTAGAAAAGTATAAAAAACAACAGAATAATATAATAAAAAGTAAGAAATGCCAACAATTCAACAATTAGTTCGCAAAGGACGCCAGGAGATGGAATACAAGAGCAAATCTCCGGCACTGGATTCGTGTCCGCAACGCAGAGGCGTGTGCACCCGTGTGTACACCACAACCCCCAAAAAACCTAACTCGGCAATGCGTAAGGTGGCAAGGGTTCGTCTCACCAACCAGAAAGAGGTGAACGCCTACATCCCCGGTGAAGGCCACAACCTGCAGGAACACTCCATAGTAATGATCAGAGGCGGTCGTGTGAAAGACCTCCCCGGTGTAAGATATCACATCATTCGCGGAGCTCTGGACACCTCCGGAGTGGAAGGCCGTCGCCAACGCCGCTCCAAATACGGTGCCAAACGTCCGAAACAAGCAGCAAAATAAACCAAGAACAAAACAATTAGCTTTTATATTATAAAGAGATGAGAAAAGCAAGACCCAAGAAAAGAATAATTTTGCCGGATCCGAAGTACAACGACACTTTGGTGACCAAGTTCGTCAACAACCTGATGATGGGCGGTAAAAAAACCATAGCATACAAAATTTTCTACGAAGCGATAGACGTTGTTTCGGACCGCACACAGGAAAACGGTCTCGAGGTGTGGAAAAAAGCCCTCACCAACGTAACTCCTTCTGTTGAGGTTCGCAGCCGTCGTATCGGTGGTGCCACCTTCCAGATTCCTTCGGAGATACGTCCCGAACGTAAACAGTCGATAGGCATGAAAAACCTCATCGGTTTCGCTCGTAAGAGAAGTGAGAAAACCATGGCCCTGAAACTTTCGGGCGAGATACTGGCCGCCTACAAGGAAGAAGGATCCGCTTTCAAACGTAAAGAGGAAATCCACCGTATGGCCGACGCCAACAAGGCATTCTCCCACTTCAGATTCTAACAAACGCCGAAACAGTAACAAAGGTAAAAACAGGATACAACGATGGCCGACCTTAAATATACACGCAATATTGGCATTATGGCCCACATCGACGCCGGTAAGACTACCACTACCGAGCGTATCCTATATTATACCGGCAAGAACTACAAGATCGGCGAGACTCACGACGGCTCCGCCACCATGGACTGGATGGAACAGGAGCAGGAGCGAGGCATAACCATCACCTCGGCAGCCACCACGGTGTTCTGGCACTTCAAAGGCGACGAGTACAAGTTCAACATCATCGACACTCCGGGTCACGTGGACTTCACCGTTGAGGTGGAACGCTCGCTGCGCGTGCTCGACGGCGCCATAGCCATTTTCTGCGCTGTGGGCGGCGTTGAACCCCAGTCCGAGACCGTATGGCGCCAAGCCGACAAATACCATGTGCCGCGCATAGCCTTCGTCAACAAGATGGATCGCGCCGGTGCCGACTACTTCTCCGTTGTCAACCAGATAAAGGAGAAACTCGGAACCAACCCCATACCCTTGGAAATACCCATCGGCCAGGAAGACCTCTTCAAAGGCGTGGTGGACCTCATTTCCAACAAAGCCCTCATCTGGGACGAAGCCTCCAACGGCTCCAAATTCTTCGAGGTGGAGATGCCCGAAGACCTTAAGGATACCGTTGCCGAATACCGCCAGCGCCTTATCGAAGGCGTAGCCGAAGAAAACGAAGAACTTCTCGCCAAATTCTTCGACGACCCCGACTCCATTACCGAAGACGAGATTCGCGCAGAGATACGCAAAGCCACACTTGCACGCAAGATAACTCCCGTGCTGTGTGGCGCTTCGTTTAAAAATAAGGGCATACAGTCGCTGCTCGACGCAGTGGCCGCCTACCTGCCCAGTCCCCTCGACGTAAACGAGATAGAGGGTATCAACCCCAAGAACGAACAGGAGGAGACACGCAAAATCGACGCCAACGCGCCTTTCTCGGCACTCGCCTTCAAGATAGCCACCGACCCATACGTGGGACGAATCTGTTTCTTCAGAGTGTACTCCGGCAGCCTCGAATCGGGCTCCTACGTATATAACGCCTCCACCGGCAAGAAAGAACGTATCTCGCGCATAATGCAGATGCACGCCAACAAACAGAACCCCCTCGACCGTATCGAGGCCGGCGACATCGGCGCTGCCGTGGGATTCAAGGAGATAAAAACCGGCAACACCCTCTGCGACGAGCGTCACCCCATACTCCTCGAGTCGATGAAATTCCCCGAACCCGTTATCGGTATAGCCGTGGAACCCAAGACTCAGGCCGACATCGACAAGATGACCAACGCCCTGCAGAAACTCGTGGAAGAAGATCCCACCCTCGTTGTGGAAAGCGACGAGACTTCGGGACAGACCATCCTCCGCGGAATGGGCGAGCTGCACCTCGATATCATCCTCGACCGTATGAAACGCGAATTCGGCGTGGAGGTGAACCAAGGCGCACCGCAGGTGGCATACAAAGAAGCTATCACACAAACATACCAGCACCGCGAAGTTTACAAAAAACAGACCGGCGGCAAGGGCAAATTCGCCGACATCATTTTCGAGATCTCGCCAACCGACGACGACGTGAAAGGACTGCAGTTCATCAACGACGTGCGCGGCGGCAATATCCCCAAGGAATTTATGCCGGCCATCGAGAAAGGCTTCCGCACGGCAATGCAGAACGGCGTTCTGGGCGGTTTCCCGATGGAAAGCCTCAAAGTACGCGTAATCGACGGCTCGTTCCACCCTGTGGACTCCGACGCACTGTCGTTCGAGCTCTGCGCACAGATAGGTTTCAAGGAAGCCTGCCGCAAGGCAGCGCCCATACTGCTGGAGCCCATCATGAAACTCGAGGTGATAACCCCCGACGCCTATCTTGGCGACGTAACCGGCGACCTCAACCGCCGCCGCGGAGTGCTCGAAAACGTGATAGCCAAAGTCGGAGCACAGGCAGTGCACGCCTACGTGCCCTTGTCGCAGATGTTTGGATACGTAACCACGTTGCGCACCCTCACATCCGGCAGGGCCAACTCCACAATGGAGTTCTCGCACTACGCCGAGCTACCCAAGGAATTGACAGAACAAATATTGAAACATTAAGTAAATAACGATTTATAAATCAAAAAAACGTGAACCAAAGAATCAGAATCAAATTGAAATCGTACGACCACAACTTGGTTGACAAATCGACCGAGAAGATCGTAAAGACCGTAAGAATGACGGGCGCTGTTGTCAATGGTCCTATACCACTGCCAACCAACAAGAAGATTTTCACCGTTAACCGTTCGACATTCGTCAACAAAAAGTCGAGAGAACAGTTCGAGCTCAGCTCGTACAAACGACTGATGGACATCTACAGCTCATCGTCCAAGACTATCGACGCACTGATGAAACTCGAGCTCCCCAGCGGCGTGGAAGTTGAAATCAAAGTCTGAGATTACGGCAAAAGAAAGTAAAGAACGTCAGCCAATGCTCGACAAGCAAGCTGACAAGGAAAAAAACAAAGTAAAAAGTAACAAGAAATGTCAGGATTATTAGGAAAGAAAATTGGAATGACCAGCTTGTTCGATGCCTCCGGAAAACAGATTCCGTGCACAGTGATAGAAGCAGGTCCTTGTGTCGTGACACAAGTAAAGTCAATTGAGAAGGACGGCTACGACGCCATCCAGCTGGCTTTCGGCGAAAAGAAAGAGAGCCACACAACAAAACCCATGAGAGGTCACTTTGCCAAGGCAAGCACCACTCCCAAACGTTACATTGCCGAATTTTCGCGCTTCGAAGAAGGCCACAAAAAGAAATTCGGTGAAGTTCTCGACGTTACGGTGTTTACCGAAGGCGAATACGTCGACGTAGTGGGAACATCGAAAGGTAAAGGTTTCCAGGGCGTTGTGAAACGTCACGGATTCGGCGGCGTAGGCGACAAGACCCACGGCCAGCACGACCGTCTGAGAGCCCCCGGTTCGGTGGGAGCATCGTCGTACCCCTCACGTCTGTTCAAAGGACTGCGCATGGCCGGACAAACCGGTAACAAACGCGTCAAGGTGCAAAACCTTCAGATAGTGAAGATTTTCCCCGAAAAGAATTTATTGATAGTAAAAGGGTCAGTACCCGGAGCTAAAGGTTCAATTTTAAAATTAGAGAGATGGAGTTAAAAGTATATAACATCAACGGCAGCGAAACAGGACGCACCATAAATCTGGACGACTCCGTATTCGCAATGACCCCCAACGACCACGCCATATATCTGGATTGCAAACAGTATCTGGCCAACCAGCGTCAGGGTACACACAAATCGAAAGAAAGAAGCGAAATAAGCGGTTCCACCCGCAAACTCGGCCGTCAGAAAGGCGGTGGAGGAGCACGTCGCGGCGACATCAACTCGCCCGTGCTCGTAGGCGGAGCAAGAGTTTTCGGCCCCAAGCCCAGAGACTACCGCTTCAAGCTCAACACCAAAGTAAAACAACTGGCACGCCGTTCGGCCCTCAGCTACAAAGTGGCAGAAAACGCGATGATGGTTATCGAAGACTTTACAATGGACGCCCCCAAGACCAAAAAAATGGTGGAAATTGTTAATAATTTGAAAGTTGCAGAAAAAAAATCACTTTTTGTTTTTGCAGAACCAAATAATTTCGTATCTTTGTCAGCCCATAACATACCCAACGTAAGAGTGGCAAAAGGTTCAGATTTAAGCACTTACAGCATTATGAACTGTGCAAATCTTATCGTATCTGAGAGCGCTGTTGCGGAAATTGCCCGTATTTTGGCAGTTAAATAAACAAATTGTGAACAAAAAAAACTTGAAACACGATGGAAATTATAGTAAAACCGCTGATAAGTGAGAAGATGACAAAAGCAACGGAGAAATTCCCGAACCGTTGCGGCTTTGTCGTTGACAAACGGGCGAACAAATACCAGATAAAGAACGCTGTCGAGTCACTGTACAACGTAAAAGTTGTCGACGTGAACACCATGAACTACAGCGGCAAGAGAAAATCGCGTTACACCAAAGCCGGCTTCATCACCGGCCGCAAAAACGCTTTCAAGAAAGCGATAGTAACGCTTGCAAAAGATAACACAATAGATTTTTATAGCAATATTTAAAAGAGATGGCTTTAAAGAAATTAAAACCGACAACACCGGGACAACGCCACAAAGTAGTTGTTACTTTCGACGACATCACAACGTCGAAACCCGAAAAGAGCTTAGTCTTTGGCTATCGTAAATCTGGCGGTAGAAACAACCAAGGTAAGATGACCATGCGCTACATCGGCGGCGGTCACAAGAGAAAATATCGTATCATCGACTTCAGAAGAGAGAAAGATTCGATACCCGCAGTTGTTAAGACCATAGAATACGATCCCAACAGAACATCGCGCATAGCATTGGTATGCTACGCCGACGGCGAGAAACGCTACATCATTGCCCCGCAAGGACTTAAAGTCGGTCAGACAATTCTGTCAGGTAGCGGAGTTGCCCCGGAGATAGGCAACACATTGCCATTGGGTGAGATCCCCTTTGGAACACTGATACACAACATCGAACTGCGTCCGGGACAGGGCGCCAAGATGGTTAGAACTGCAGGTGCATACGCCCAGCTGATGTCGAGAGACGGAAAATACGCGGCAATAAAAATGCCGTCGGGCGAGATGAGACTGATACTCCAGTCCTGCAAGGCAACCATAGGCATTGTGTCCAACCCCGAACACAACCTCGAAGTGTCAGGTAAAGCCGGTCGTAGCAGATGGCTCGGACGCCGTCCGCGTACCCGTGGAGTAGTGATGAACCCTGTGGATCACCCGATGGGTGGTGGTGAAGGCCGTCAGTCCGGCGGACACCCGCGCTCACGCAAGGGCATACCCGCTAAGGGCTACAAGACTCGCGCTCCCAAGAAACAGTCGACCAAGTACATAATAGAAAGAAGAAAGAAGTAACAACGATTAACAAAAAGTAAAAAGAGATGAGTCGTTCATTAAAAAAAGGTCCGTACATATTCCACAAACTGGAAAAAAGAGTGGTAGAGGCCGCACAATCCAACAAGAAAGTGACCATCAAGACTTGGTCGCGCGCCTCGATGATATCCCCCGATTTCGTGGGACAGACCATAGCAGTTCATAACGGAAACAAATTCATACCCGTGTATGTAACCGAAAACATGGTTGGACACAAATTGGGAGAATTTGCCCCCACACGAATTTTCCGCGGACACGCAGGACAAAAAGATAAAGGAAACAAATAAAACTATTCGCAGAAATGGGACAAAGAAAACACAATAGTGCCGAAGCACGCAAGGAAGCCAAGAAAACCGTTTACATGGCGAAGCTGATGAACAATCCGACATCGCCCCGCAAAACGAGACTTGTGGCTGATATGATTAGAGGTCTGGACGTGGACAAAGCCCTTGGAGTACTGCAATACTGCCCAAGAGAATCCGCCCCCAAAATGCGCAAGCTCCTTCTGTCGGCAATAGCCAACTGGCAGAACAAAAACGAAGGCCAACGCATCGAAGACAACAAGCTGTACGTGAAAACCATCATGGTTGACGGCGGCCGCTCGATGAAACGCCTCCGCACAGCACCGCAGGGTAGAGGTTACAGAATAAGAAAACGTTCCAACCACATAACCATGGTACTGGGCAACAGAACAGAAGAAAAAGCTCAGAATAAAGAAGAAGCTACTCAAGAAGCAGCAGAATAAAAACAGTAAAAACAAAGAGAATAAAGAATGGGACAGAAAACTAACCCAATAGGAAACAGATTAGGAATCATAAGAGGATGGGATTCCAACTGGTATGGTGGCAGGAAATTCGGACCCAAGCTGGTAGAGGACAACAAAATCCGCAAATACCTGAGCGTCCGTCTGGCCAAAGCCAGCGTATCGAAAATATACATCGAGAGAACCCTGAAGCTCCTCACAGTCACCATCAACTCGGCAAGACCGGGTCTCGTGATAGGCCGCAACGGCAGCGACGTGGACATACTGAAAGAAGAGCTGAAGAAACTCACTGGCAAAGATGTGCAGATCAACGTGTTTGAGGTGAAACGCCCCGAAACCGACGCCGTCCTGGTAGCCCAGAACATAGCCCGTCAGATCGAAGGCCGCGTACAATACCGCAAAGCCATCAAAACAGCCATCTCGTCCACAATGCGCGTGGGAGCCGAAGGCATAAAAGTCTCCATCTCCGGACGTATTGGCGGTGCCGAGATAGCCCGTAGCGAGCACTACAAAGAAGGCAGAACACCTCTGCACACCCTGCGCGCCGACATCGACTACTCGCAGGCCGAAGCCCACACCACCTACGGACGCATCGGCGTCAAAGTGTGGATCTGCCGCGGCATAGTTTACGGCAAACAGGAGCTTGTACCCTCCACAGTGGGCGGACAGACTCGCGAAAGACGCGGCGGAGCACGCCAGTCGGCACCCGCACCCCGCGCAAGAAGAACAAGAAATAATAAAGGTTAAAAAATCCAATAAAGAAAAGTAACAATGTTACAGCCGAAAAAAACAAAATATAGGAAGCAGCAGAAAGGGAAAATTAAAGGCAACGCCCACAGAGGCTACGAACTCGCCTTCGGTACCTTCGGTATCAAATCCCTTGAGACGTGTTTTATCACGGGAAGACAAATAGAGGCTGCACGTCAAGCGGTAACCCGTCACATGAAACGTGAAGGACAGATATGGATACGCATATTCCCCGACAAACCCATCACCAAGAAACCTAACGAGGTGCGTATGGGTAAAGGTAAGGGTGCGCCCGAATACTTCGTGGCAAGAGTAATGCCCGGAACAATACTCTTCGAAGCCGAAGGCGTTCCGATGGAAGTGGCAAAAGAAGCTCTGCGCCTCGCAGCCCAGAAACTGCCCATCACAACAAAATTCGTCGTAAAACGCGATTATGTTGAAGAATAATAAAACAAGCAAGAGATGAAAAACAAGTTAGTATTGAAAGAGCTTTCTACAGCCGAAATAAAAGAGAAGTTGGACGTTGAGCGCGACATGCTTCTGAAAATGAAACTGAACCATGCCGTTTCGCCAATCGAAAACCCCAATAAAATAAAAGAAAGTAGAAAAACTATAGCACGCTGCCTCACCGAACTTCGCCGCCGCGAAATAGAAGGGGAAGCCAAATAGTAAACAAATCCGAAGCAAAAAATGGAAAGAAACTTAAGAAAAGAAAGACTCGGAACCGTTGTAAGCAATAAGATGGAAAAATCCATCGTGGTGCTCGTAGAACGTAAGGTGAAACACCCCAAGTACGGTAAATTCGTGAAGAAAAGCACCAAGTTCATGGCTCACGACGAGAAGAACGAATGCAACATCGGAGATTTTGTTCGCATAATGGAGACACGTCCGTTGAGCAAAAACAAATGTTGGAGATTAGTTGAAATAATAGAAAGAGCTAAATAATTATGATACAGCAAGAAACAAGAATGACCGTCGCTGACAACAGCGGAGCCAAGAGCGCGCTGTGCATCAGAGTACTGGGAGGCACCAAGAAAAGATATGCCTCCATCGGCGACAAAATCGTGGTGGCCATAAAAGACGCCATCCCATCAGGTAACATCAAAAAGGGAGCTGTTTCGAAAGCCGTGGTGGTACGCACCAAGAAAGAGGTGAGACGCGCCGACGGATCATACATCCGCTTCGACGACAACGCCTGCGTGCTGCTCACACCAGCCGACGAGCTCCGCGGAACCCGTATCTTCGGACCCGTGGCACGCGAGCTGCGCGAGAAACAATACATGAAAATTGTATCCTTGGCACCCGAAGTTTTATAAACATTAAAAAAACGCAAGAGACAATATGAAACTGCACGTAAAGAAAGGGGACACTGTAAAAGTGATAGCCGGCGATGACAAAGGCTCGGTCGGCAGAGTGCTCAAAGTGTATCCCGAAAAGAATCGAGCCATCGTGGAAGGTGTCAACATTGTGAAAAAACACACCAAACCCAATGCTAAGAACACCCAGGGAGGCATAGTAGAGAAAGAAGCTTCCATCCACATCTCCAACCTTATGGTTATGGAAAACAACGTACCCACAAGAATTGGTAGGAGAATCGACGAAAAAACAGGTAAATTAGTACGTTATTCTAAAAAATCAGGGGAGGTAATAAAGTAATATGGATTATCAAGTAACATTAAAAAAGAAATACAAGGAAGAGATCGTTCCTTCTTTGATGAAAGAGTACGGCTACAAGACTGTAATGCAAGTGCCGCGCCTGCTCAAGATATCCCTTAACCAAGGTCTGGGCAAGGCAGCCATCGCCGACAAGAAGGTCATCGACCAGGGTATCGACGAAATGACGCTGATAGCCGGCCAGAAAGCCGTAGCCACCAAGTCCAAAAAAGACATCTCCAACTTCAAACTCAGAAGAGGAATGCCCATCGGAGTGCGCGTAACCCTCCGCGGCGAACGCATGTACGAGTTTCTCGAACGTCTGATAACAGCCTCCATCCCCCGTATCAGAGACTTCAGGGGCATCAACGACAAAGGCTTCGACGGTCGCGGAAACTACACCTTCGGCATCTCCGAGCAAATCATATTCCCCGAGATCGACATCGACAAAATCGGCCGCATCCAGGGAATGGACATCACTTTCGTGACATCGGCCAAGACCGACAAGGAAGCAATGTCGCTGTTGAAACAATTTGGCTTACCATTCAAAAATCAAAAATAATAAGAAATGGCAAAAGAATCAATAAAAGCGAGAGAACGCAAAAGAGAAAAAATGGTTGCCCGCTATGCGGCAAAACGCGCTGCCCTTAAAGAGCAGGTACGCAAAGGCACCCCCGAAGAAGTAGAGGCAGCAGTGGTGGCACTGCAGAAACTGCCCAAGAACGCACTTCCCGTGCGCCTTCACAACCGCTGCCAGCTCACAGGCCGCCCCAAAGGATACATGCGCCAGTTCGGCATATCGCGTATCAATTTCCGCGAAATGGCCATCTCCGGCCTTATCCCCGGCGTAAAGAAAGCAAGCTGGTAACAAGAAGTAAATAAAGCATTAAACATTAAAAAACAGCAAGAAATGGTAACAGATCCAATTGCAGATTATCTGACTCGGATGAGAAACGCCATAATGGCGAAACACAGAGTAGTGGAAATACCGGCCTCGAACCTGAAAAAGGAAATGACCAAAATACTGTTCGAGAAAGGCTACATCCTCAACTACAAATTCGACGAGGAAACCAAACATCAGACAATTAAAATAGCATTGAAATACCACCCCGTGACCAAAATGCCGGCCATATCCAACCTCACACGCGTGAGCAGCCCGGGATTGAGAAAATACGTAGGCGTGGACGAAATGCCAAGAGTGTTGAACGGATTAGGCATAGCTATCATATCCACATCGAAAGGCCTTATGACCGACAAAGAGGCCAAGAACCTCAACGTCGGAGGCGAAGTGTTGTGTTACATAAGCTAAATCCATAAAAAAGGAGAAAACAAGAAATGTCAAGAATAGGCAAATTACCGATTAAAATCGAAAAAGGAGTAGAAATATCCGTATCTCCCGAAAACGTGGTTACGGTAAAGGGTCCAAAAGGCGAACTCACGCAAAAGGTGGACCCCAGCATCAGCTTGTCTCTCGACAAGGACAACGGAGAACTGACACTGACACGCTCCAGCGACGACAAAGCCCACAGAGCCCAGCACGGCCTCTACCGCGCACTGGTGAACAACATGGTTACCGGCGTGACAACAGGCTTCAAAGTCGTTCAGGAAGTGATAGGCGTGGGCTACAAAGTACAGGCCCAAGGCCAGGTGCTCGAAATGGCTCTGGGATACTCCCACACCATTTTCTTCGAACTCCCCAACGAGATAAAAGTTGAGACAATATCGGAAAAGGGTAAGAACCCCCTGATAATAATGACCTCGGCAGACAAACAACTGCTCGGTCAGGTGGCAGCCAAGATACGCTCGCTGCGCAAACCTGAACCCTACAAAGGAAAAGGCATACGATTCCAGGGTGAAGTGGTACGCAAGAAAGCAGGTAAAGCAGCCGCTAAATAACAATTAGTATAACAACAAGAAAAATCAGATACTAATGGCAACACAAAAAGACATAAGAAGAACAAAAATCAAATACAGAATTCGTCATAAAGTGAGCGGAACAGAAGCAACCCCCCGCCTGACCGTATTCAGAAGCAACAAAGAGATATACGCCCAGGTAATAAATGACGACAAAGGTGTAACAATGGTGGCCGCCTCCTCCTTGGAGAAAAGTTTCGACAAACAAGGCACCAAAACCGAAGTGGCAGCCAAAGTAGGCAAAGCAATTGCCGAAAGAGCTATAGCCGCAGGAATCAATTCCGTAGTATTCGACCGCAACGGCTACCTGTACCACGGACGTGTTAAATCGTTGGCTGACGCAGCCAGAGAAGGAGGATTAAAATTCTAAAAAGTTATGGCAGAAGTAAACGTAAAAAGAGTCAAATCAAGCGAGATCGAATTAAAAGACCGTCTTGTAGCAATAAACAGAGTAACCAAGGTTACCAAAGGTGGTAGAACCTTCAGCTTCGCAGCCATCGTAGTAGTAGGCGACGAAAACGGCGTTGTGGGTTACGGCCTCGGCAAAGCCAAGGAAGTGACGACAGCCGTTCAGAAAGGTGTCGACGACGCCAAGAAAAACCTCATCAAGGTTCCCGTGCTGAAAGGCACCATCCCCCACGAACAGATAGGCAAATACAGTGGAGCGAAAGTGTTCCTGAAACCCGCTGCCCCTGGTACCGGCGTTATCGCCGGCGGCGCCATGCGTGCCGTGCTGGAGAGCGTAGGAGTGAAAGACGTGCTGGCCAAATCCAAAGGCTCGTCGAACCCCCACAGCGTGGTAAAGGCAACCATCAACGCACTGCTCCAGATGAAAGACCCCTACACCGTGGCTCAGCTGCGTGGCATTACGCTTGATAAAGTTTTCAACGGATAAATAACGACTAATTACACATCGAGATGAAGACATTAAAAATAAAACAGGTAAAAAGCAAGATTGGTCGTCCTGCTCGCCAAAAAAGAACTTTGGAAGCACTGGGATTGCACAGAATCAACCACACCAAAGAGGTACAGGCAACCCCCGAGATCCTCGGCATGATTGAGAAAGTGAAACATCTGATCACAGTAGAAGAAATTTAAGTAACACCGATAATTTTTAGAAACAGATATGAATTTAAGTAGTTTAAAACCTGCAAAAGGTTCGGTAAAACACTCCAAAAGAGTGGGTAGAGGTCAGGGATCCGGTAAAGGCGGCACATCCACACGCGGACACAAAGGCGCCAAAGCACGTTCCGGCTATTCCCGCAAAATTGGATTCGAAGGCGGCCAGATGCCCATCTACAGACGTCTGCCCAAGTTCGGTTTCAAAAACATCAACAGAGTTGAATACGTCGGCATCAACATCGACGTGCTCAACAAGCTGAACGAAGCCAAACAGATCGAAAATTTCGACCTCGAAGTGCTGAAACAGAATGGACTCCTTTCCGGCAACGACAAGGTGAAAATTCTCGGACGCGGCGAACTCAACGCCAAAATCAACGTGACGGCACACGCTTTCTCCGAAGCCGCAAAGAAAGCCATCGAAGAAAAAGGTGGAGTAGTAACTGTAATCTAATAACATTTTATGAAGAAACTGATAACAACACTAAAGAACATTTGGGCGATCGAGGATCTGCGCAAGCGCATACTCTACACCCTCGGCCTCGTGCTGGTGTACCGTATCGGATGCTACGTTGTCCTTCCTGGAGTTGACCCAAACGAGTTGACAGTTTTCCAGGATAAGACCAGCAACGGTTTGTTGGGCTTGTTGAACATGTTCTCTGGTGGTGCGTTCTCCCACGCCTCCATTTTCGCACTCGGTATTATGCCTTACATCACTGCATCCATCGTGATACAGCTGTTTGTTATGGTGATACCCTATTTCCAGAAAATGCAGCGCGAAGGCGAGAGCGGACGTCGCAAGATGAACCAGATTACACGTTTGCTTACAATTGTAGTCACTGTGGTACAAGCTCCCGCCTATATCATCAATATGAGATACCAGCTGGGTGCTAGTTCTACGGCGTTCTACCCGTTCGACGGATCGGCACCCGGATTTCTGTTCTGGTTGTCGTGCATTATTATACTCACCTCCGGCACACTGTTCGTGATGTGGCTTGGTGAGCGTATTACCGACAAAGGTGTAGGCAACGGAATATCGCTTCTTATCATGATTGGTATCATCGCCCGTCTACCCCATGCTTTATTTGGTGAAATAGTTGTTAGATGGGGCAGACCAATGATGCTTATCATCGAGCTTGTGGTTCTGCTTGTGGTTATTCTGCTTTGCATATTGCTTGTGCAAGGAACACGCAGAATACCGGTGCAATACGCCAAACGCATAGTTGGCAACAAACAGTACGGTGGTGTGCGCCAGTACATACCCTTGAAAGTGAACGCCGCTGGTGTGATGCCTATCATTTTTGCCCAGGCAATCATGTTCATACCGGCACTGATACCAGGAGTACAGGATTCTGCATTTGGAGCGGCAATAACCAATTTCAACGGATTCTGGTACAACCTTATTTTCGGTCTGATGATTATAGCCTTCACGTATTTCTATACTGCTATCTCCATCAACCCCAACCAGATGGCTGAGGATATGAAGAAAAACGGAGGTTTCATTCCCGGAGTCAAGCCCGGCAAGAAAACTGCGGAATACATTGAAGACATATTGTCGAAGATAACCCTTCCGGGTTCCATTTTCCTTGCTATAGTGGCAGTATTGCCTGCAATAGTGAGTTTGATGGGGGTTAACGCACAGTTCGCACAGTTCTACGGCGGCACCTCGTTGCTGATTATGGTGGGCGTTATTCTCGACACCCTGCAGCAGATCGAAAGCCACCTGCTGATGCGCCACTACGACGGCCTCACCAAGACTGGACGCATAAAAGGACGTAACTCAATGTCGATTTCAGCGTAAAAGATAAAGATATACTCTCGGAAAAGCAATGATACGACTGAAGACACAGGAGGAAATAGAGCTTATACGCGAAAGCGCTCTGCTGGTGGGAAAGACACTGGCGGAAGTGGGAAAATACGTTAAGCCCGGTGTAACCACCGCCTTCCTTGACAAAATTGGCGAACAATTTATCAGGGACAACGGTGCCACACCCGTATTCAAAGGCTACAACGGTTTTCCTGCAGCTCTTTGCATCTCCGTCAACGATGTGGTCGTACACGGCATACCTTCCGAAGATATGTTTATAAAGGACGGCGACATAGTGTCCATCGACTGCGGCACCAACCTCAACGGCTACATAGGCGACTCGGCCTACACCTTCACCTGCGGTGAGGTGCGCCCCGAAGTGCTCCGCCTGCTCAAAGTGACTAAAGAGGCGCTGTACCTCGGCCTCGAAAAATGCGTCGAGGGCAACCGCGTGGGTGACATAGGACACGCCATACAGACACACTGCGAGAAAAACGGATACACCGTGGTGCGCGAGCTCTGCGGTCACGGGGTGGGACTGAAACTCCACGAAGACCCCAGCGTGTCCAACTTCGGTGTGAAAGGCACAGGCCCCCTGCTGAAAGAAGGAATGGTGATAGCCGTGGAACCGATGATAAACCTCGGCTCCAAAAACGTGAAATTCTCGCAAGAGGACGGCTGGACCTGCAGGACCAAGGACGGCAAACCCTCGGCACACTTCGAACACGACGTGGCCATAGGCAAGCACGCTCCCGACATCCTATCGAGCTTCGAACCAATAGAAAACATTAAATAAATAAAGATAATGGCAAAACAACCACCGATTCAAGTAGATGGCACCGTAATCGAAGCTCTGGGCAACGCGATGTTCCGCGTGGAACTGGAAAACGGCCATGTGATAATAGCCAACATTTCCGGCAAAATGCGCATGCACTACATCAAGATACTGCCCGGCGACAAGGTACAGCTGGAAATGTCGCCCTACGACCTCACAAAAGGCAGGATAACCTACCGTCACAAATAAGAAAGAAGTAAAAAAAGAAAAACAAACAGATAAAAAAAGAAAAAAATGAAAGTAAGAGCATCTGTAAAGAAAAGATCCCCCGAATGCAAAGTCGTTCGCAGAAAAGGGGTTGTTTATGTAATCAACAAAAAAAATCCTAAGTACAAACAAAGACAAGGATAAAACAAATTTAAACAAGAATATAAATAGTTTATGGCAAGAATTGCAGGTATTGATTTACCCAAAAACAAAAGAGGAGAGATAGGCTTGACCTATATCTATGGCATTGGAAGAAGCACTGCCCAGAAAATACTCAACGAGGCAGGCATCGATGTGAACAAGAAAGTGCAAGACTGGTCGGATGATGAGCAGAACGCTATCCGTAACATCATCGGCGAGCAGTACAAAGTGGAAGGCGAATTGCGCTCCGAAGTACAGATGAACATCAAACGACTGATGGACATCGGATGCTACAGAGGAATACGCCACCGTCTGGGACTGCCCCTGCGCGGACAAAGCACAAAGAACAATGCACGTACTCGTAAGGGTAAGAAGAAAACAATCGCTAACAAAAAGAAAGCACCTAAAGGCTAATTAAGCGGTGCGACCTTTGGCGGATTAGATTTTTGACACCGGAGCCGAAGGTAGAAAGAAGGTTTAATAAAAAAAAGAAAAACAAAGAAATGGCAAAAACTTCAAAACCAACCAAAAGAAGAGTTGTAAAAGTTGAACCAACGGGAAGAGCGTGCATATTCGCCTCTTTCAACAACGTGATTATTTCGTTGACAAACAATGCCGGTCAAGTGATTTCTTGGTCCTCCGCCGGAAAAATGGGCTTCAGAGGATCGAAGAAAAACACTCCGTACGCCGCTCAAATGGCTGCGGAAGATTGCGGTAAGGTAGCCTACGATTTGGGCTTGCGCAAAGTGAAAGCTTACGTAAAAGGTCCGGGTTCGGGAAGGGAATCCGCAATCAGAACTATCGACGCTTGCGGCATCGAAGTGACAGAGATCATCGACATCACACCTCTGCCCCACAATGGTTGCCGTCCCCCCAAACGCCGTCGCGTGTAAGGAGATGTGTGAAAGAACAAAGAGTATAAACATTTATTTTTAGTAAAAATGGCAAGATACACTGGACCAAAAACAAAAATAGCAAGAAAATTCAGAGAGCCGATATTCGGCGCTGACAAATCTTTCGAGAAAAAGAAATATCCTCCGGGAATGCACGGCCAGAGCCGTCACCGCAGCAAAGTGTCGGAGTACGGCACACAGCTGAAAGAGAAACAGAAAGCCAAATACACCTACGGCATTCTGGAGAAACAGTTCCGCAACCTGTTCAACGAAGCTTCGCGTCGCGGAGGCATCACCGGTGAGGTGCTGCTGCAGCTCATCGAGGCTCGTCTGGACAACGTGGTTTACCGCCTTGGCATAGCAAGAAGCCGCGCTCAGGCCCGTCAGCTCGTTTCGCACGCCCACATCGCCGTAAACGGCAAAGTGGTGAACATACCTTCCTACTCGCTGAAAGAAGGCGACGTGGTTTCGGTTCGTGAACGCTCCAAATCCTTGGAAGTGATCACCGACTCGCTGGCAGGCAACGCCAATCGCTACAGTTGGTTGGAATGGGACGCTAACACAATGTCGGGCAAGTTCCTCAACTACCCGCAGCGTGCCGACATTCCGGAAACTATTCAGGAACAACTGATAGTAGAGTTGTACTCCAAATAATAACGGGATAGTCTGAATCTCAAGTAAACCAAGTACAAAAGAAGTAAAGCGAAAGGAAACAAATGTCAATATTAGCATTTCAGAAGCCTGACAAGGTTATCATGTTAGAATCGGATGATTTTCACGGAGTATTCGAATTTCGTCCACTTGAACCCGGCTACGGTATCACCATAGGCAACGCGCTCCGCCGCATCCTTATCAACTCGCTGGAAGGTTTCGCAATAACCTCGGTACGCATCGACGGTGTTAAACACGAGTTCGACACCATCCCCGGCGTTGTAGAGGATATGACCGACATCATTTTGAAACTGAAACAGATACGTTTCAAACGCCAGATTGAGGATCAGGAGAGCGAAAGACTTTCGGTGAACATCACCGGAAAGACCGTCCTCAAAGCCGGCGACCTGAACGAATTCCTCAACGGCTTCCAGGTTCTCAACCCCGATTTGGAGATATGCCACATGGAACCCAACGTAACCCTCAATATGGACCTTTGCATAGAAAAGGGCAGGGGATATGTTCCGTCGGAAGAGAACAAGAAAACCACCGATCCTATCGGAGTGATAGCCATTGATTCGATTCACACTCCTATAAAGAATGTTCAGTACTCGTGGGACAACTACCGTGTTGAACAGAAAACCGATTACGAGAAACTGACAATTGACATCCAGACTGATGGCTCCATACACCCCAAGGAAGCGCTGAAAGAGGCCGCTAAAATACTTATCCAGCATTTTATGCTGTTCTCCGACGAACGCATCACGCTCGACGTGGAGACACGCCAGACCAGCGAGGAATTCGACGAAAACACACTGCATATCCGCCAGCTGCTCAAAACCAAGCTCGTGGACATGGACCTCTCGGTGCGTGCGTTGAACTGCCTCAAGGCCGCGGAAGTCGAAACTTTGGGCCAACTTGTGGCTTTCAACAGAGCCGACCTCCTGAAATTCAGAAACTTCGGAAAGAAATCCCTCAACGAACTCGAACAGTTGGTGGCTTCCAAAAACCTGGATTTCGGAATGAATATATCAAAGTATAAATTAGATAAAGAATAAGACAATGAGACACGGTTGTAAACAAAATAAATTATCGAGAACTCACGCTCACAGAGAGGCTATGCTGTCGAACATGGCATCCTCGCTGATAAAGCACAAGAGAATAGAAACCACTTTGGCCAAAGCCAAGGTGCTGAGAAAATATGTGGAGCCTCTGATAAACCGCTCCAAAATGGACTCGACCGCTTCCCGCCGTTTGGTGTTCAGCTATCTGCAAGACAAAGAGGCTGTTACCGAACTCTTCAGAGAAATTTCGCAGAAAGTGGCCAACCGTCCCGGCGGTTACACCAGAATTCTCAAGACCGGCATCCGCAGAGGCGACAATTCGCAGATGGCCATGATAGAACTCGTTGACTACAACGAGAACATGCTGAAGGAGAACAAACCCGTTAAAGCCAAAACAACTCGTCGTAGCAGAACTAAAAAAGCTGCTGCCGAAACCGAGGCAAAACCCGTTGAGGCCAAGGCTGAGGAAGAACCCAAAGCAGAAGAGCCGAAAGCTGAATAACATATTATCTCAGCGAAAAGAGAAAAGGGCATCCCACCACGGCGATGCTCTTTTTTTTGTGCCCACTAACTGTGAAGAAACTGCCAGTGGCAGTTTCGATAGCGAAGCGGAGAATACCAAATCCGCCGCAACTGGCGGTTTTGATTATTTTTTTTGCTTTTCGCTTGCAGAAGTGCCAAAAAAAGTGTATTTTTGCAGTGAGAAAAAAATGACCGATGAAAGCTCCCGAACAGATAACGAAAGTTCTAGTACCATATTCAAGAGCATATTTTAGATTAACCTCAAAAAACGAAACTAATTCAATTGATGAATAAAATTATGAAATTATATCACACAATATTATTACTATCTGTAATCACCTGTAATATAAATATTTCAATGTGCCAATCATTGAGTATTGATAAGGAGAACTCGTATCGTTCATTGATAAATCATATCAACGACACATCTTTTGAAGCATGTTCATGCTGGTTTGAATTACATCCACATAGTTCTATATTACCAACTCACCGCAAAGGCATAGAATATGCTAAATTAGTAGAGAATAAAATTGACTCTTCTTTTTCAGAATGTTCTACAATCTCGAAAAATGATTCCTTGTTTCTTTATCTAAATGCCAAAGATATGGAGAGAATTAAATCACTATACGAAGAATGGTTTATGGTCTGGAAAAAAGACACATCTTTTAATAAAAGAGCTTTGGATGGGACAGAGTATAAGTGGGTGAATCTTTGAGGAACGTGGTTTATAGGAACTACTTATTGGTGATGAAAAAGGATTAAAAAGCAATCAGTAAACAATAAAGCGATTAAACAGTCGTTATAAAAATAATGTTTAAAGAATCAATACATATAACAAACCAAACAAACACCCCCGCCGGGCGGCTGTGCGGTAAGATACAGGACTACACCGCCACGGCCAACACCTACGCCTACTCCCCAAATGCCAAGCCCCATGCGGTGCGCAGATACTACAACGGCCTTACCAACGAGCTTTACAACCTGCTTTGGGATGCCAACGGCAACCTTGCACAGCAGACGGTTTACAGCGTAAACAACAATGTGCCCGCTTACCAAAACATGCGAGCCTTGTATTGGGACGAGAACGACCGCTTGAATTTGGTTGCTGGCGATGGCTATTTAAGCTACTACGCCTATGGCCACGACGGCAACCGCGCCATAAAGATGACCGGCAACGCCGCAATAGACCAGACAGGAACACTTCTAAACTCCACCAACCTTGAAAACATTACAATCTATCCAAATGAATATCTGACTGTTACACAGGCCGAATATACCAAATACTACTACGCAGGCGGAAACCGCATTGCCTCTAAAATAGGCACTGGCGGGTTTGAGAAGATGACTCGTTTATGTACTCTTGACCAAAGCCTGTCTTATAATGCTAATGTGTTGTTTGATAATGTTATACAGCAAATAGTTAGCCCAATAAACCAGCCTAATGACGAATTTCCCGTAGATGTGTGTAGTGGGTATAGTGTTGCAACAGAACTGCTTACAAATCCTTTGCCCGATTTTTATATTTCTAATACTGCTCTAAATTTTGTGCAAAACAATCTCTTGCAGCAGTTTAGGCAGAATCTTGCTGGTGGCACGGAGGCTGTTTATTACTTCCACAGCGACCATTTGGGCAGTGCGAGCTGGATTAGCGACGGAACTGGTGCGGCGGTACAGCATTTGCAGTACCTGCCATTTGGAGAACACTTTGTAAATGAACGGAGTGCGGCGTATGACGAGCGGTTTACCTTTACGGGTAAGGAGCGGGATGCGGAGACTGGCTACTACTACCATGGTGCGAGGTTTAATTCTTCCGATTTAGGATGGCTGAGTGTGGATCCTATGAGTGATAAATACCCGAGTTTGACGCCGTATAATTATTGTGCGTGGAATCCTGTGAAGCTGGTGGATCCGGAGGGGATGGAGATAGAAGGTTTTTCCATAGATGATCAAGGTAATGTTCAAATAGACAAAAATATTGCTTCAAAAGATGCAATAAGGATTTATGAAGCTATGAGTAAGACTGAGACTGGAACTGAGGCCTTTAAAGGAATGATTAATAGAAGAACGAAAATAACTCTTATTTTAACAAAAAAGGCAATTTATTACGATGGAATACAGGTGCATGGACTAACAGAACCCAACAATGAAGATTTTTTTGATAATGGAGAATTCAAATCTGCTACAATAACTATCTCAACTGCTGAAATAAAAAATAATAAAAATGATAGATATAATGGATTTTCTAAAGAAGAAAAAATAAATGGAATTGGTACACATGAGAGCGTTCATCTGGATCCTTTGCAAATTAAGATAGATAAATCATCTTCCTTAGAGCAAGAACGTGAACAAGAGCAAGAACCCGTAAAACTAGAGTACAAATCACGATTAGAGTATAGAGAAAAATATGGAAATAAAAATGATAGGGATATTAAATCAAATTATATTAATTTTTTAATTCAATAACTAATTTAATTATTATGAATAAAATATTTTTTTATAGATTGTTAATCTGCTCATCTTTTATTATTTCCAGTTTTGCGTTTGGACAAAATATGATAGACATGCAACAGATGAATAGTCTCCCACAGAATTTGTCAAAGTATAAGGAAGTGTTAATACAAAAGATTAACGACAATAGTCACCTACCTTTTAAATGTTCTGTCATGCAAATATTACCTATTGCAACAAAAACGAATGATGTTGGCATATATTCATTCAAAATATCAACTCCTCATTTTGGATATCATCGGGTCTTTATGTATGACGGAACAAACATTAGTTTCAGTGATATATATAAAGAAGAAGAACTCTTATTGTTTATGGAAAAGATGTCTTTTTCACAGGAGCAAATAGATTCATTACCTCAAAAACTGGCAAGAATAAAAAAACACAATCAGGAAATTCAAGCGGCACAATCTTTTTAATATGACTCAATCGTCCGTTGTATTGGATTCCCCTTGCAGCGGTTTTATTGCCATTGGCAATTGAGTACAAGGATTTTTAATCCACCAAAGCAATAAACTAACCCCATAGCCGTTATGAAAATGATGTTTAGCAAGTTAAGCCATAAAACAAACACTACACCCACCCCTGCGGGGCGGCTTTGCAGCAAACTGCAGGATTTTACTGGAACTGGTAATGTTTATGCTTACTCTCCAAACAGCAAACAACACGCTGTAAGGCGTATTTACAACGGCCTTACCAACGAGCTTTACAACCTGCTTTGGGATACCAACGGCAACCTTGCACAGCAGACCGTTTATAGCGTTGTGAACACCACCACCACCTACCTTTGATTTTTTTTGCTTTACGCTTGCAAAAGTGCCAAAAAAAGTGTATTTTTGCAGGTTATTTCCAAAAAGTGCACTAACTGCCATTTTGGAGTGTAATAAGTTGAAATACAGAAAGTAATTTTATACAACATATATTTAATAATCTTAAAAAACAAACTAAAATGTCACAAATTATTGGAATTAAAGGACGTCAGATCCTGGATTCGAGAGGCAATCCAACTGTAGAAGTAGAAGTTTACACCGACCAAGGAGCTTTTGGCCGCGCCGCCGTGCCTTCGGGCGCATCCACCGGCGAACACGAAGCCTGCGAACTTCGTGACAACGACGACAAAGTGTTTATGGGTAAAGGCGTTTTGAACGCTGTGCAGAACGTAAATAACGTGCTTAATGAGGAACTTAGAGGTATGTACGTGCAAGACCAGCGCGCTATCGACAACCGCATGATCGAGCTCGACGGTACCAAAAACAAAGAGAAACTGGGTGCCAACGCCATACTGGGCGTATCGCTTGCCTGCGCCAAGGCCGCCACTATGGAGACCGGCCAGGAGCTGTACCGCTACCTCGGCGGCACTGCCGGCAACACCCTGCCCATTCCTATGATGAACATCCTCAACGGCGGTGCTCATGCCGACAACCCTGTTGATTTTCAGGAGTTTATGATAATGCCTGTGGGAGCTCCCACATTCTCCGAAGCCCTGCGTATGGGTGCCGAAGTGTTCCACAACCTCCGCAAAGTGCTGAAAGACAAAGGTATGTCCACCAACGTGGGCGACGAAGGCGGTTTCGCTCCCAACCTCGGCTCCAACGAGGAGGCTATAGAGGTGATACTTCAGGCCATCGAAAAGGCCGGCTACCGTCCGGGCGAAGATGTTTATATCGGCCTCGACCCCGCTTCGTCGGAATATTATCTGAAAGATGAGAATATGTACTGCCTGAAATGGTCCACCAAGGAGAAACTTACTCCCGCACAGATGGTCGATTTCTGGAAAGACTGGGTTACCCGTTACCCCATCATCAGCATCGAGGACGGCATGGCCGAGGACGACTGGGACGGCTGGAAACTCCTCACCGACACCATCGGCGACCGCTGCCAGCTGGTGGGCGACGACCTGTTTGTTACCAACGTGGAACGTCTGCAGATGGGCATCGAACGCAAGGTGGCCAACTCCATCCTTATCAAGGTGAACCAGATTGGCACCCTCACCGAGACCATCGACGCCATCAACCTTGCCTACCGCAACGGCTACACTGCCATTGCCAGCCACCGTTCGGGCGAGACCGAGGACACCACCATTGCCGACCTCGCCGTGGCTATGAACACCGGCCTTATCAAGACCGGCTCGGCAAGCCGCACCGACCGTATTTGCAAGTACAACCAGCTGCTCCGTATCGAAGAGGCTCTCGGCGACGAGGCTTTCTATCCCGGAAAAACGTTCAAATACGCCAAATAAAATTTTATTATTATTTCAGGAAAGGGAGCCAGTTCGGTTCCCTTTCTTTTTTTGCAAAAATGCAATAAATCAGAACTTTTGACGTTGTTTGATATACACCGAAATAAAATAAGCATCGGAAAATACGAAAAAGTATTTTGTTTTTTCGGTGTTCCAAATATCAGAACGTTATGAAAATCAGGACAATAATATTTGCGTTTTTGGCTTTGCTGCCGATGGTTGGCTTTTCGCAAGCGCTTGTTGAATGGAATTTCGTCGGAAAGGTTAGGAAGGTCGTTTACAACGGATACCTCTTCGACAGCGTATGCAAACCACATTGGGACAGCGACACAACACGTTTCTATTCTCACAAAGGTATTTTCACTACCGAAGTGAAGACGCGAAGCGGGAACAGTTTGCGCGAGGAGTCGTTTAACGATATTTCCAGCGGAGAATTATATTCTCATACGGTAAGTCTTTACGACTCCCTTTATGGCAATATGAGGCCGCGTTCTGTTATTACCAAACATCCCGACGGCAGCACGAGTGTCACCACTGAATATAAGTATGTTTTCGACACAACCGAGAACAAATTGTATGCCTACCAATATAAGTCCGGAAAACTTGTCCGTTTGGATGTGACTACGTTTGACAACATCGCATTGCCCGTGAAGGCGGTCATTTATTATTTTGGTGAAAAGGACACGATTACAGAGCATTTGGGATACGATAAAAGTATTTTGAGTAAAATCGGATCAAGCTATCATTATGTTTATGGGAATTCTCTAAATCTTTTGCAAACAATTGAATATAAGTATTATAAAGAGGGAGTGTGTGAAAAAAATGTTTGGTATTTCGATTCCGACGGAAACGTGATAAAAATAGCGAAATACGACCCCGACGACGAGCTTATGAATGAGCTAGTTATGAAATACGACAAGCACGGCAACCTAACCAAAAGGGTAATAACTTATTACAATCTCGACGAGGTGGAGAAACACACCGACGAGTACAAGTACAAGTACGACAAGCACGGCAACTGGGTGGAGAAACGCTTCTTCGCCAACGGCGAATGTTATATGACCTCCTTACGTTCGATTGAGTACGAGGAGTGATAGCATAAGTTCCTTAATAATAATGTTTTATGTGATATCGTAACGTGCGTTACCGTAACGGCTGTTACGATAATTGTTTTTGTGTTCCTTTTTTTAAGAAAAAGTGCGTGGAAAGGTGTGTTTTAACGACAACCTCACGTTCGATTGAGTACGAGGAGTAACTGTCAGTTGGGACAGCCGTAAATTATCCGAGGATGAAATTCTTTCCTTACTGTGTCGCATACAACGATGTGTATTTTTGCGTCCCCTTTTTTATTCCCTTGGAAATAAGCTTCAATTGTGAAAACAAACTCACGCCCGTCGATGTTTATCGAAATGTTTTTTTTTATAGAGCCATGTTTTGTCCCCCACCGCAGTTTACGGTCTATTTTGTTGAGCAGTTGATTGGTTCGTTTGTCTATTTCGCCCATCGGGATGGCTACGCCGTCGTATTGAAGGGTGTCGCTTATAGCAGTGTTCAACCGACATTTTTCGTGTCCCGGGCCCTTACATATTATTACTAAGCGCTGATTTTGTTCGAAGGTATTCCAAGCGGTGTCTAATATGCAATACTCTATTGAGGTTTTAAGGTCGTAGCTTTTATACTTCGGGTTTCCGAAAAATATCTTTCTCCCGCTTTCTTTTTCGATATGTATTGCTCGAAGTCTTGGATTATAATAATATTTTTGTGCAAACGATATGCGGGACAACAAAGCGGTTGCGGTAATTGCGATGAGTAGTTTGTATACCCTCATTTTTTAATCCTCGGGTTCTATTAGTTTGTGTTTTTTACTTTTCCGTTTTTCGATTATCAGTGAAATACTCAAGGCTATTGCGGGGAAAATAAGAAAAGTTGAGATAAAGCCCCAGTCGTCGGGAATCTTACCCGACAATAGTGGACGGAAAAAGTATTTCACACTTAGTATCATCCAAATTATTAAAGCCGTTATCACAATCCTCTTTTTGCTCATTTTTCAATTTTTTATCTGAATGACTGCATTTCCACCAGCTTTTTATAAAGTCCGTTTTGATTCATTAGCTGTTGGTGGTTTCCTGTTTCGACGATATGTCCGTGGTCGAGGACAATTATATTGTCTGCTCCTGCTATGGTGGAGAGGCGATGTGCTATTACTATGGCGGTGCGGTTTGTTAGCACGCGGTTGAGGGCGTCCTGCACAAGACGTTCCGACTCGGTGTCGAGGGCGGAGGTGGCCTCGTCGAGAATAAGTATGTCGGGGTTGGAAAGTATGGCGCGTGCTATGCAGATGCGTTGTTTCTGTCCGCCCGAGAGACGGTCGCCGCAGTCGCCGATGTTGGTCTGATAACCGTTGTCGAGCTGCATTATAAAGTCGTGGGCGTTGGCAATTTTGGCAGCCTCCTCCACCTGTTGCCGGGTGGCGTTTTGGCAGCCGAAGGCTATATTGCCGAAAACGGTGTCGTTGAACAGTATGGTGTCCTGCGACACTATGCCGATATGGCTTCGCAGCTGCGCGATGGAATACTCCCGTATGTCGGTGCCGTCGATAAGCAGCTGTCCGGCGGTGCAGTCGTGGAAACGCGGCACAAGGTCGGCGAGGGTTGACTTGCCCGAGCCCGAAGGTCCTACAATGGCCACCGTCTCGCCACGGGTGATGGTTAGATTGATGTTCGACAGGACTTCGGTTCCGGCGTTGTATTCAAACGACAAGTTGTTGAAAACTATATTGTTTCGAAGTCCTTCGAAAGCTTGGGGATTCTCCTTTTCGACGATGGTTTCGGGGATTTCCAGAAAATCGGACAGCCGTTGTGTGCAGGCTGTCCCTTTTTTCATCTGCGAGATGGCTGTGGCAAAGTCCTTGGCGGGATTTATCATCAGCACAAAGAGCATTATGTAGGTGATGAAAAGTTCGGGGGTAAGGCCGCCGTCGTGGTTGAAAACCAAGTAGGCACCGAAAACGAGAATCACTATCACCATGCTGTTGCCGAGGAAGTCGCTCACGGGCGAGGCCAGGTCGATCCGGCGATAGACTTTGTTGCGCAGGCGAGTGTACGACTCGTTGAAACGACGGAACCTCTCGTTGGAGAAATCGATGGCGGTGAAGGATTTGATGATACGCACCCCAGAAATCGTCTCCTCGGTGAGGGAGGTGAGGTAGGATGTCTTTTCCTGAAGTGTCTGCGAGTTGCGGCGCAGATGCCGTGTTATCCTCGAAATCACAAAACCGATTATGGGCAACAGAAGCAGTGCGAAGATGGTGAGTTTCAGGTTGATATAGAACAACAGCACAAGGTATAGCACTATGGTGATGATGGCGATGGTAATCTGTTGGATGGAGAAAAGCACGTTTTGGTCGAACTCGGTGATATCGTTGCTGAAACGCGATATTACGTCGCCTTTGCGCGAGCTGGAGAAATAGGAGAGGGGCAGGTTGGTGATTTTGGAGTAAAGACGGTCGCGGATGTCGCGTATGGCATAGTTGCGTATGTTGCAGATACGCACTATGGCGAAATAGGTGAAAATGTTTTTTAGAAGGTATTGCGAGCAGAGTATCAGTGCGAAAAGCAGCACGGCTTTGTGTTGTCCGAAACCTATCATCCATCCGTAGAGCTGGTTCAGCAACTGGTTGAGCTGGTTGGGGTCGTTGTCGGGCTGGGCGCCGCTGTCGGGCGGGAAGAGGATTTTCAGGAAGTCGGTGATGGAGAGTATGGTGGTGAGGGTGAATACTACGGAAAAAATGACGAGAATGGTGTACACCACCAGCTGTCCGCGGTAGGGCCGCAGAGTTTTCAGCAGGAAGGTATTAGTGGCATTTTTCCGCATATATGCCGTCGATTGTTATTTTATTTTCAGTCCCACGTAGTTGTGCGGGGTTATGTTGCGAATACGTTGTTTTACGTCGTCGGCCACATCGAGGGTCTCCACAAAGTCGGCGATGGTTTGGGCGTTCACCTTGCTATTGGTACGGGTGAGCTGTTTCAGTGTCTCGTAGGGGTTGGGGTAGCCCACGCTGCGCAGTATGGTCTGGATAGCTTCGGCCACCACTGCCCAGTTGTTCTCGAGGTCGTTGTACAGTTGCTGTTCGTTGAGAATCAGCTTGCCGAGACCTTTTTCGAGTGAGTTGAGGGCTATCAGGGTGTGTGCTATCGGTACCCCTATGTTGCGGCTCACGGTGGAGTCGGTGAGGTCGCGTTGTAGGCGCGAGATGGGCAGTTTGTGCGACAGGTGTTCGAAAATGGCGTTGGCCAGACCGAGGTTGCCTTCGGCGTTCTCGAAATCGATGGGATTAACCTTGTGCGGCATTGCCGACGAGCCCACTTCGCCCGCTTTAATCTTCTGTTTGAAGTATTCCATCGAGATGTAGGTCCAGATGTCGCGGCACAAGTCAATGATTATCACGTTGATACGTTTACAGGCGTCGAAGTAGGCGGCCATATTGTCGTAGTTCTCTATCTGGGTGGTGTATTGCAGACGTTGCAGGTGCAGGTGGTCGGCCACGAAGTTGTTGGCAAACGACTCCCAGTCAATGTCTGGATAAGCAACGTAGTGTGCGTTGAGATTGCCGGTGGCTCCGCCGAACTTGGCGTTGAAGGGTATGTTGGCGAAATGTGCCATCTGTTGCCGTAGGCGGTAGGCGAACACTTTGAACTCCTTGCCGAGGGTGGTGGGCGATGCGGGCTGTCCGTGGGTGTGTGCCAGCATGGGGATGTCTTTCCATTTGTCGGCTCTGGCGTCGAGCAGGTCGGCGATGTGGGCTATGGCGGGCATCAGCACCTCGTCGTGGCAGTTTTTAAGCATCATCGGCATTGAGGTGTTGTTGATGTCCTGCGAGGTGAGTCCGAAGTGTATAAACTCCTTGTATTCAGCGAGATTGAGTTCGTCGAAACGACGTTTGATGAAATATTCCACGGCTTTCACGTCGTGGTTGGTGGTTTTTTCTATTTCCTTCACTTCGAGGGCGTTTTCCTCGCTAAAGTTTTGGTATATAGCCCTGAGTTTGGGGCAGTTGGCTTTGTCGAAGGATTTGAGCTGGGGCAGCGGTATGTCGCACAGGGCGATGAAATATTCTATCTCCACTGCCACGCGGTAGCGTATCAGGGCTTGTTCGGAGAAATATCCGGCAAGGGTTTCTACTTTGTTGCGGTAGCGTCCGTCGATGGGGCTGATGGCTTGTAGTGTGTTCATGGTTTATATGGTGTTGTTAAGGAAACTGTGTGTGTCGAGCATTTTGCGGAATTTTTTGTCCTTGCAGGTGTTCACAAGGGCGTGCAGGTAAAGGCGGTTGTGGATGTCGGTGCCTAGGAAGTCGGTCCAGCCGTTGTTGATGTATTTGTAGCTTTCTTTGAGGGTTCTTTTTCCGTAGAAACCGCCGAATGAGTTTATGTTTGACTGGAAGAAAACGCCTTGGTCTTTAAGTGTTTTCGGTATTTCGGGGTGTTCGTGGAAATAAAGGTAGCGTTCGGGGTGGGCAAGTATTATATCGTGTCCGAGTTTCTGCAGTTCGAAAACTAGTTCACTGATGCCGAGAATAGCTTGGTTGAACGAAAACTCGATAAGCAGATATTGGTCGTTCATTTTTAGGAAACGGTTGGTTTCCATGCGTTTGCGGAACCCACTGTCCACAAGATATTCGCCACCCACAATCAACTCCATTTGAATGTTGTTTTCGGCTATGGTCTGACGTAGTTCTTCGGCACGTCTCAGTATGTCGTCCTCGTCGTTTTTGAATCCGTAGGTCTGAAAATGGGAAGTCAGACAGATTTTGCTATATCCTAACTTTGCCATACGGCTTATGCAATCGATGGAGGTGTCGTAGGCGAAAGCGCCGTCGTCCACTTGTGGAATGAGGTGTGAATGGATGTCGGTTTTCAAAACGGCTAATGCTCCGTCTGGGTCTATTTTTTTGAAAAACTTGTCGAAAATCACTTTATTATGTTTTTATTCAATACGTGTTATGTCGGCGCCGATGTTACGCAGGCGCTGGTCGATGTTCTGGTAGCCGCGGTCTATCTGTTCGATGTTGTCGATACGGCTCTTGCCCGTGGCCGACAGTGCCGCGATGAGCAGTGCCACACCGGCGCGTATGTCGGGCGAGCTCATGCGTATGCCCCGCAGGTTGTGTTCGCGGTTAAGGCCTATCACTGTGGCGCGGTGCGGGTCGCAGAGAATTATCTGTGCGCCCATGTCTATCAGTTTATCTACAAAGAATAGTCGGCTTTCGAACATCTTCTGATGTATCAGCACGCTCCCGTTGGCTTGTATGGCCACCACGAGGGCTATGCTGATGAGGTCGGGGGTGAAGCCGGGCCACGGGGCGTCGGAGATGGTCATTATGGAGCCGTCCATAAAGCGTTCCACGGTGTAGTGTTCCTGTGAGGGTATTATCAGGTCGTCGTCTTTTTGGAAAATACTAACGCCCAGACGTCGGAACACGTTGGGAATCAGTCCCAGATGTTCCATGCCCACGTTTTTCAGCGTTATCTCCGACTGAGTCATTGCCGCAAGGCCGATAAAGCTGCCTACCTCGATCATATCGGGCAGCAGGCGGTGGGTGCATCCTTTCAGCGAGGTTACCCCGTTGATGGTTAGCAGGTTGGAGCCGACGCCGGAAATCTGTGCGCCCATACTGTTGAGCATCTTGCACAGCTGATAGACGTAGGGTTCGCAGGCGGCGTTCATTATTGTGGTGGTGCCTTTGGCCAGCACGGAGGCCATTATTATGTTGGCGGTGCCGGTTACGGAGGCTTCGTCCAATAGCATATAGCAGCCGTTGAGCGGATTTCCGGTTATGGTGTAGAAGCGGAAGTTGTAGTCGATGGTAGCGCCGAGTTTCTCGAATCCGATGAAGTGTGTGTCGAGGCGTCGGCGGCCTATCTTGTCGCCGCCGGGTTGTGGGAAGGTGGCTTTGCCGAACCGCGACAGCAGCGGGCCTGCCAGCATTATGGAGCCACGCAGCTTGGAGGCGGTGTCGCAGAACTCGTCGCTTTCGAGTTTGTTGAGGTCGATGTTGTCGGCTTGGAAGGAGTAGGTGTCGGCGCTGAGCCGCTCCACTTTCACGTCGATAAGGCACAGTATGTCGATGAGTTTGTTCACATCGCGGATGTCGGGGATGTTCTCTATCACCACCTTGTCGGAAGTGAGTACGGTGGCGCATATCACCTGCAGTGCCTCGTTTTTGGCGCCTTGCGGTATTATCTCGCCCGATAGCCTTTTGCCGCCTGTTATCTCGAAAGAACTCATAAGTGTCGGAGTATTAAATTGTTGTTATTTGTTGTTTTGGAAGTTTTTGTTTTTCTTTCCGTTTTTTACTTTTACCGAGTTGGCCTGATGTTTCTGTCCTTGTTTTTTCTTAATGCGGTTGGGGTTCTGGTTTTTGTTGTTGTTGGAAGAGTTGCCGTCCTCGTATTCCTTGTTGGCGTGGAGCTGGAAGTCATCGCGGAGTTTCAGTTTTCCGGTGCTCAGGCGGTCGAACTGCTCGAAAATGATGTCGTCGCTTACGGTGTTGCGGTTCCAAGTGAGGTAGGAGCGTTTCATCTGGTGTGCGATAAGCTCTATCAGTACCTCTTTTTCCTCGCCTTCGGGGTAGGAGGCCACTTTTTCGATAAGGTCTTCGAGCACCTTTCCGTAGTGGCGGTAGTTGATGTGGTTGGTCTTGTATTTCAGCGGTTTGGGGTCGAAATTGATGTTGTTCTCGTGCGAAACGGGGTAGGGGCTGTCCACGTCAAGTTCGAAATTGGACATCAGCAGCAGGTGGTCCCACAGTTTGTGTTTGTAGTCGGTTTCTTCCTTCACTTTGGGGTTCACCTGCGCCATCACGTTGACTATGCAGGCGGCCACGGCGTTGCGTTTGTCGCGGTCCTCGATGGTTTTGGCGTATTCTATCAGTTTGTAGATGTTGCGTCCGTAGTCGGTAATCTGCAGTTTCGGTCTTTTGGTGTTGTATTCCATTTTTTTACGTTAGTGTGATGTTCTATTAAAGTGCAAAGATACGATTTTTTTTGCGATTTTCCGTGTTTTTTTGTCCGGAGTGTTATTCGTTGTCGCCGGGGTCCTCCTCTTCCTCGTAGAGGTCGTCGTCGCCGCCCTCCTCGAAGGTTTCCATTTTCTTGGTGAATTTGGACACATCGGAGGCGTTGGTCACGAGACGGTAGCGGTAGGTGCCGTCGGAGGTCTTCACCTCGCGGTCCTTGGCTCCGCGTATCAGGTCGTCGAATTCAACAAAGCTCGATTTGATGAGCATTACATGCTTGGTCATATCGTAGTGGAAGTAGTACCAGTGGTCTCTGGCAATCTGCAGGTAGATGGTGAGGTAGGTGCCCGATTTACGTTTCACGTACTGCATCTTGGTGCGTACCTTCTTGTGTATCTGTATCTTGCCCACGCTGGTAAGGGTGTTCACCCCGTTGGTGTAGTATCCGAATCCCTGCAGGTATTTCCATTTCAGGTTGCCGAAGAAGAGGGTGTGTTTGAACACGTCGGGGATTTTGCTGAAATCGCCGCTGCCCATATAGTCGTTGTAAACCTCCTCGCCTTTTTCGTTGCCCATCGCGGCCATCAGGGCTTTGCGCATCATGGGGTTCTCCTGGTCGGCGGGAGCGAGGCCGAGGTCGTCGGCGATGTACTGTCCCATCATGTTGAGAGCCTCTTCGGCAATCGGGAACTCAAATCCGAACAGCATGCTGACGTCGGTCTCGTCCTTTTTGTCGTTGACGTTGATGCTGCCGTAGGAGTAGGTTTTCACAACGTTCTGTTTGATTCCGAAATTGAGTTGGCCTTCGCCGTACACTTCGCAGGTCTCTGTCTTGAGTGCGAGGTAGTTGCCCGGAGTCTCGGCTATGTTCTCGAGTTTCTCGTGGCTGGCAATGCGGTATTCCTTACGTATTTTGTCGTAGGAGAGGAATCCTGCGGCGCCCAGAATCTCGTTGTCGGCGGCCTTGTCCTTGGTAAGGAAGGCGCTGTAGGCCTTCAGGTCGTCGGTGTTGAAGAGTATGGAGGCGGTCATGCGGTTGTTCTTGCTGTCGGTAGGTATTTCATCCACAGGTATTTCGATGTGCTGCGGGTCGATATTGCCTTTGAAACGCAGGAAACCGAGTTCCTCGCCCTCTTTTACGCAGTTATGCACCAGCTGCACTCCGCCGGTAAAGAGGTAGTCCTTGTCCTGTGCGTTGACGTCAACTTCGCCCATATAGCGGAAGGCCGGACTGAGCTTGAAGTCGTCGCTCTCGCTGATGACGCCTTTGCCGTTGGTGATGCCTTGGCTGTTGGGCATAACCGAGGTGAGCGGTATTTTCTGCACTTTCTTGTTCTCGTCGATGTAGTCGATTATTGCCGAGGCGTTGTACATCGTTCTCGACGCAATGTCGATGGAGGCGTCGTACATCAGGTGGTATTTGTTCTCGGTGTCGGCCAGTATGCGTGCTTTCTCCAGTTTCTCCATCTTGCCTTTGGCGAGTATCTGCAGCGAGTCGCCGTCGGGGGCAATGGCTGCGTCGGCCACGTAAACGAGGAATACGTTCTTGGCTGTCAGACGTGCCTGGTTGTAGCGGAACACGCCCTCGGTGGAGTAGAAGTTAAGACTGTCGAGCGACGGCGAGGTGCCCACAAACAGTGCTCCGGGCATGCCTTTGTGCACACGCTGGCGTATGTCGAGTTTATCCATGCCTCCGGTGTTCTCCGACTTGCTGTTCTTAAGCGACAGCTCCTGTTTGTCCATGGCCCATGTGGCCTTGTCGATGTATGCTGCGTAGTTCATCATGGGCAGGGTTACGCGGTTTATCTCCTCGTTGCTCACAATGTCGCCCTTGCGGTTCTTGTAGTCGATGCTGGAGCGTACGTTGTCGGCAACGAATGCCCAGTTGTCGAACAGCTCGGATCTGACTTTGAAGGTGGAGCGTTTGGAGTCCATGGTTGTGCGACGCATGTTGAAAGTGTCGGAGGTGATTTCGGCGTCGAGCAGGGTAGCCACGCCGGAGCCGATAAGTCCGGAGGGACGCAGGGTGAGCTGTCCTGCCAGCTGTGTCTCTTTGTGGTACATGCGGAACGGGTCTCTCTTGCTACGCTGTGCTATGATCATCTCGTCGCGGTAGGGGTACCAGCGTTCGTTGGCTTTGCCGATCTGTGCATCGGGGAAGTCGGTGCCGCCGGCTAGCTGTTCGGTGATGTAGAAGGTGTCGGTAACGGCGTACATCGAGTCGGGCAGGAACACAATGTCGTTGCTCTTGGTTACGGAGCTGAGGTATGCCACCTCGCCTTGTCCGAGGAATCCTTTGTAGCTCAGGTCGATGGTCTTGTTGTAATGTCCTTTGCCGCCGTACATGGGCAGACCGTTTTTCGGGGTGTTCATCACAAAGCCGAGCGAGTAGTCGGGCTGCACGCGCAGTGGTTCTTTTAGTTCGGGGAAAATGCCTGCCGAGTTGAGGCTTCCGGCAAACACAAGGCTGTCGGTCTCGAATTTCAGCATCTTTTTGATGGTGAAGGGCTCGAGGGTGTAGAAGAAACGTTTGCGGTCGTAGCCGGGGATGCGCACGGCCTTGTTGTCGTAGTACACATAACTTTTCTCCTTGCTGTTGAAAATGGGGTAGTCCTTGGTGCGTTTCAGACTGGAGTGGTTGTCGGGGGCGTCGATGAGTATCTCGCCCACGAGCTGGTTGATAGGCGATTTCACGCGTTCCCACTTGGGCGGGTTGGTGAACGAGGTTACGGAGAACCACATGGAGTCGATCTGCGGCAGGTCGAGTTTGAACTGGTCGTAGAGGAAGGTGCTGTTGGAGACAATCATCTCGAAACGGCCGGCGTTGATGTATCCGTCGAACAGTATGTCGCGGTTTTTCTTCACCACTATTTTTTGGTCTTTAGGATAGATGGCCACTTTCTGCGAGTCGCTCACGATGAATTTCTCCACTCCTTCCATCCTAAGGTCGTTGGTTTTGAGGTCGAGGATGGCGTTGGAGGTGTTCTTTGTGGCCGACACAAGGTTGATGGCGTCGTAGTCGATGTCCTTGGCTTTGGCGTAGGCTTTAACGTAGTCGAAGAGTTTGTCCTTTGCGGTAACGCGTCCGCTGCCTTCTTCAAAGGTTACCAGACCTGCCTTGGCAAGGTTGTGTATCATCTGCTTGGCCTGTATCAGGTCCATCCTGATGTAGATGGAGAACTCGTCGATGAAAAATTCGTGCTGACCTTCTTTCTTGCAGTAGAGGTAAACCCTTTGCAGCGGGCTTATCTGGTCGATACCCTGAATTTTCATGTATTTGTCGAGGGTGTAGTAGTCGCTCGACTCGAAGGATGAGAACGACTGCGCTCCCTGCTGGCGAAGCATCGATATGTCGAGGATGTCGTCGTCGAGTTTCCATATTATGGATTCGCAGTACATGTCGAGGGCGTGGTAGGTGTTGTTGTAGGGGCTGTAGTAGTTACGTTTGCTGTCGTTGATAATCATCACCTGCTTGTTGGCGGGTATGTAACGCACCGAAACGCCGGAGTTGGTTATGGAGTCTTGGTCGATGTAGATGGTGATGTTGGCTTTTTCGGAGTATATCTGCTCGGGGGCGATGGTGAATTTGTACGAGTTTACGATGAGGAACCGTTTGCCGTTGCGGTAGAAAATGAGGTTTGCCGACGAGCTGGCGTCGGAGGTGAGGAACTTGTTGCCGTTCATCATAAAGCTGCCGCTGTAGTCCACGTTTTTCACGATGTCCTTGAGCATGAAGTTCTTGGTGTACGACTTAAATTTAGGGAAAGTGTATTTGTCTTTGTCCATCGGCATTGTAACGTGTTCGTCGAGATGTCCGAGGATGGGTTCTTTGAAATATTTGGTGTTGACGAACTCCACGGAGTCGGCGCTGAATTTGGGGAATTTGGTGTTGGCCTCGTATCTTTTCAGCTTGGCGTAGCATTCGTTCACCGAAAGTCCTGTGCGGCTCCAGTCCACGCGGCCGCCGCGTCCCAGCCATTTGTTGGAGTTGTAGTAATAAACGCCGGTGGTGCCGTAGAGCGAGCACATCTCCTTGTCGGAGCCGTAGTGCAGTTCGAACGATTTGTCGAAAACAATGGTGGGCTGGCCGTTGTCGAGCTTGAATTTGAAGGTGCTGCCCGGCTGGTACTCCCATTTGGAGCTTTTGGATGCGAAGATGGTGTTTTTCTCGATAAGGGTGGTCGTGTATTCAAACCAGTCGCCCAAGTCCTTGAGTTTCTTCATCTTTTCGGTACACTGCAGCCATCCGTCGAAGTTGCCGCCTTTGTTAACGACTTTCTGCACTGTAACGAAATCGGCAATGTCGGAGGGTTTTGCCTTGGCTTTTATCATCTGGTTGGAGATGCCTACAACTTTGGTTTTCATGTCGGGGGTGAGCTCGCTCCACACGCCGAGGTATTCCGACACCAGTTTGGCGTAGGCCTGTTGCTGAGCTTTGTCCGCGCCTTTGTCCTGGTCGAAAAAGGCTCCCAATTCATCGGTGTATTTACCTGTGGTAAAGGTGAATGTGTTTTTGCCTTTCTGTTGTGCGAGGCCGGTTGCCATAACGCACATCGTAATCAAAATAGTTGCTAATTTTTTCATTATCAATATTTTGTTTGATTATTTCCTGTGTTCTTTTTTATAAATGCGTTTGCAAAGATACAAATATGCTTTCGATATTTGCCCTTGTCGGGGAATAAGTTATTAAAACAACGTTGGTGATAAGTCGGAAATTGTGTGACGTTGTTTTTTGGGGCTTTCTGTCGGGTGCTCAGAAGTTGCCTTTGGCAATGTCGTTGCGGATTTTCGCCCATTGTTTGTCGGGCAGCCGCACTCCCACCACCGACACTATGTTTCCCGACAGCAGTTTGCCGATGTTTGCGGCGGTGCAGACGTCGTGTCCTGCGGCGATGCCGTAGAGGAACCCCGCGGCGTAGAAATCGCCAGCGCCGGTGGAGTCCACAGTTTTGTGTTCCGAAATGCCTATCTGCCACGTAGTGCCGTCGCTTTTCACAAACGAGCCTTGCCGCCCCACTTTCACTATGGCCACATGGCACATCTCGGCAATCTCGTCGAGGGCTTCGGCAGGTGCCTTTCCGGTGAAGGCCTTGGCTTCCTCCTCGTTGGCAAAGATTATGTCGACGAAGTTGGGAATTATATCGCGCAGAAAATCAAGGTTTTCCAGAACAATGTTGTACGATGCGAGGTCCATCGACACCATCATGCCGTTCTCTTTGGCAAGTTGCACCGCTTTGCTTACAAGTTTGTGGTTCTGAAGCTGATAGCCTTCGATATGAAGTATGTCGTAGCCGTTGAAAGTCTTTTTGGTGAGGTGCCTTGGTGTCATCTCCAGCGCTGCGCCGAGACAGGTGGCGAAGGTGCGTTCGCTGTCGGGCGAGATGAAAGTGAGTGCCGTGCCGCTGGGGGTGTCGCTGTGCAGGAGCAGGGGAGTGGTGCCGCTCTGCCGTACCTCCTCTTCGAACAGCGCCCCGATGTCGTCGTTGCCTATCATGCCCATGAAAGTGGCGTCGCCGCCGGCGCGCGATATGCCGCGGCAGGTATTGCTTGCCGAGCCGCCGGGCACTATCTTTTTCTTCAGCCCGCGGATTTCTTTCTTTATCGAAAGGTAACGTTCCGAACTGATAATCTGCATGCTGCCTTTCGGAAGTTCGAGATTGTCGAGCATCTCGTCGGAGGGGAGCATCACCAGCTCGTCGGTAAGTGCGTTGCCTAAGCCAAGTATCCTTTTCATTGTGGGCGTTTTTGTTGGTTTACAGTATGTTGCCAAGTTGCTCCTTGATTTTTTCCAGCTCGTCTTTCATCACTACCACAAGTTTCTGAATTTCAGTGTGGTTGGCCTTGGAGCCCATGGTGTTTATCTCGCGTCCCATCTCCTGAGCTATGAAACCGAGTTTCTTTCCGGTGCTCTCGGATTGTTCCATCGTCTCTACAAAGTAGTCGATATGCTTTTGCAGACGCACTTTCTCTTCGGTGATGTCAAGTTTTTCGAGGTAGTAGATAAGCTCCTGCTCGAAACGGTTTTCGTCGGCGGTGGTGCCAAGTTCGGCCAGACTTTTGCGCAGACGCTCTTTCTGTTGCTCGATGCGTTCGGTCTCGTACTGCGGCACAAGGTTCAGTTTCTGCTGTATCAGTTCGATGTGCTTGTAGAAATCGGCTTTCAGTATCTCGCCTTCGTGCAGACGGGTGTCGTCAACCACTTTTATCGCCTTTTTGATGTGTTCGGCAATGGCGTTCCACGTGTTTTCGTCGATGGAGGCGTCGTCGGTGGTCTCCCACACGTCGGGACGGCGCAGCACGCTTTCCATCAGTCCTTCGGTGCTCTGTCCCAGCTCGTTGTAGAGGTTGGTCAGCTCGTCGAAATAGGCTTTTGCCACAGCGTGGTTGATGGTTGCGGCGGGGGCGTTGCCACCTTCGCAGGTGAGCACGAAATCGATTTTGCCGCGTTCGAGGGCGTTGAGCATGGTGCGAATCTCCAGCTCTTTGCTGCGGAACTCGACGGGGATTTTCACCGTGGCGTCCATCTGCTTGCTGTTCAGTGTCTTGATTTCTACAGTGTATACTGCCGCTCCCGATTGCTGCTGTATTTTGGCGAAGCCTGTCATTGATTTCATAAGCGGGTGTGTTTTATTGTGTTATAATGTTTTTCTTGAATTCTTCGGTGGCAAAGGTCTTGTATTCGCCGTTTTCGTTATAGATAAAGTACGCCGATTTTATCTCGTCGTTGTTTTCGATGTATTGCAGGGCTTTTTCCATGCCCATTGCCATGAAGGCCGTGGCGAAGGCGTCGGCTTTCCATGCGCTGTCGGCGATGACGGAAACGCTCAGCAGCGAGTGGTTTACGGGGTAGCCAGTGTGCGGGTCGATGGTGTGGGAGTATTTCACACCGTCCTTCTCGTAGAACTTGCGGTAGTTGCCCGATGTAACTATCGATTGGTCGGCAAGCGTTACCTTGATGTCCAGCTGCCTTTCGGCGAACTGGCTCTCGGCCGGACGCTCCACGCCCACGGTCCATTGGCTGCCGTCGGGTTTGCCGCCTTTGGCAATCACTTCGCCGCCGATGTTGATGATATAGTTTGTTATCCCGTTGGATTCGAGGTAGTTGGCCACGATGTCCACCGAATAGCCCTGCGCTATGGCGTTGAAGTCGAGCTCCGTTTCAGGACGCGCCTTGCGGAGAATCTTGCTGCCGTCACGCGAAATAACTTCCAACGGCAGGCCGGTGTATTGCCGCAGACTGTCCACCGTGGCGCTGTCGAGGTCCTGTCCTTGCTTGAAACCGAAGCCCCATGCGTTCACCAGCTTGCCCACGGTGCAGTCGAAATATCCGTCGGAAAGACGGTTTACCCGCAGCGACTTGTCGAGCATGTCGCAGAAAAGCTCGTTGAGCACCGAGTCGGAGTTGTTGTTTATCCTGCGTATCAGCGAGTTGCCCGCCCACAGCGAGGCTGTTTGGTCGAAATCGGCAAGTAAGGAATCTATGGCACTGCTAAGGTCGCGGTTCTGCGTGTCGTAGTAGGTTATGGCATAGTAGGTGCCTTGTGCTTCGCCCGTGATAGAGTGCTTTTGCAAAGCCCCACCGCACGAAGCCATTATCGCCATTGCCAAGGCCGATATTGTTGCTACACAGACTTTTCCGATGCTACGCATACTTTTATTTTTTTTTGCAAAAATACACTTTTTTTGCCGATTTTGGGCAGTTTTTTCAATAATCAGTGTTTTTTGTGTGTTTGTGTGTTGGGGGGCGTATCGGATTGTGTTTGTTTTTGTGTGGTTGTGTGTTTCGGGCTGTAGAGACGTGCCATGGCGCGTCTCTACATTTTCCGCGCACATTTCCGTAGAGACGCGCTGCAGCACGTCTCTACAAATCCAACGCAATTTCTATTTCAACATTTATTTGTTCAAATACTTTGCGGAAAAAAATATATGTTTATATGAAATTTTATAATTTTGCCACACAAAACAATAGGATTTATTTGTGTATAGTGTTGATAATTAGATTGATATATTGTTGATTCGTTGCTCTGATGTGAATAAAATGCTGATTGTGGCATTTTTTGCCCCCCCGCTGAACTTTTGCAATTGTCTAATTGTTATTCGTCTTCGCCTTTGGGTGGCTATTGTGGAAAAAAATAACTTAGAAAAAATAATAAATGAAACAAAAATTTAGAACTATCGCCAGCGTTGTAGCACTAATTACAATGACTGTTTTTGCTGCCTCGTGTGCGAAAGAAGAACTATCGGAAAAAGCACAGAACCATATCTCCGGTGTGAAGCGTACTATCTCAGCCTCCGCCAGTCTGCCCCAGACCGCCGACAAAGCCCATCTCGACGAGTATGACAACGTCATTTGGGATTTGGGCGACGCTATCAACATCAACGGTAACAACATTACAATAAGCTCAATAGGTTCCACCGGCAGAGTGGCTGTCTTTGACAAAAGCACAGCCTACGCAATCCCTTCTGGCGACAACGATATCTACTGGGCGGTGTATCCTGCCACCTTGGCAGAGTCGGCCAGCGGCGGCATCATACCGGACAATTTTACCACATCATCCCTCGAATTCACCCTGCCAGCCACTCAGATCTACGATATTTCGGCCAATGTTATATCCGGCAACACATACATGGCCGCCTTTGCCAGCGTGCCGGCCGGACAAGCTGACGTGTCTTTTGCCATGAAAAACCTCGGCTCGGTGATGCATCTCAGGCTCACAGCCGATGCCGGTGCCAGCAACAAGCATATTACACAGATAGTGTTTTCTTCCACGGGCAAGCTTTCCGGAAAATTCACCACAAACACTACTTTTACTACAGTAACCCCCGACATTACCGCTACCACGACTCTTACCGTTCAGCTGAAAAACGGAAGCAACAACTATATAGATATTAGCTCGCCAAAGGACATATATGTGGTTTTGCCGGCCATCGAGGCGCAAAAAATAACTATGCGTGTATATAACGAAGAAGAGTGTTGGATAGAGAAAACGGCAAATTCCATGACCCTCGAGCGCAGCAAAATATACCACAACGTCATAAGCGATGCGGCTTTCGACAAGAAACCCTTGCCGTTAGGCCCTTTCTCCATTAATTCGTCCGGTGGAAAAGTGTATTTCTCACCCGGCAACCTGCAGTGGAGCGCCACCGGCGGCGGAACAACGCCCACTACCCATGCCGTTGCAGGCGGTGGCACCGATGAAGGCACGTGGCGTTTTGCCGAGCATCAGTGGGACATTGTCGGTCATGCCTCGAAGGGAACGGTATATGCCAATGGTGTGAAATGCAACAATGCGCTTGTGAGCCAAAACTACACCGGCTGGTTAGACCTTTTCTGCTGGGGTACCAGCGGATGGAACAGCGGTGCCGTCGATTGTCACCCCTATTCCTGCTCTTCGGTATTAGCAAACCATTATCCGGGAGGAGACTACAACAATAGCCTTGTAGGCAGCTACGTCAATGCCGACTGGGGAGTTTACAACGCAATATACAACACCAATACATGGCTTACCGACGCTCCTGGCAAATGGCGGACTCTCACCAAGGACGAGTGGGTGTATCTGGTGTCGCAAAGGACTGATTATCTTACGTTGAGGGCCAGAGCAAGCGTGAACGGTATCGAAGGGTTAATCTTACTTCCCGACAACTGGACGCTTCCCGCCGGTTTGTCGTTAACAACTGGTGTGGGCACCAGCGTTATCAACGAATACACAACGGAGCAATGGGCCATCATGGAAGCTGCCGGTGCGGCATTCCTGCCAACTGCCGGTACACGTAATGGGCAGACCAACGTGTACGATCCGGGCGAACGCGGCCGCTATTGGTCTACAACAAGCTACGACTCTAAAATGGCATACTACCTGTACTTTTACCCTGGAGTGGTTGACCCACAAGCCTATTATTCCCGCGCTTTTTGGGACGCATGGTCTGTACGTCTTGTCCGCGATGCAAACTAATTAGTGATTTTGTAGTTATAATTGGGAAAAAATCCGTGGCGTTGTCACTGATTTTTTTTTGGTATTGGCGGGGTGGGGCATGTGTTTCGGGCTTTAGAGACGCGGTGCACCACGTCTCTACAATCTTACGCACATATCCATGTTTTTTCACGAAAATTACCATGTAATTATCCATTAATTTATTTATGAATAATTCGTGGTAATTCATGTTTTAAAAAAAGGACGCATACAATGCGTCCCTACATCCGAATTCCGAACTAATTTTCGTATTTCATTATTTTTTCGTAATTTTGTACTTTCAAAACGCACCCTTTTTATGGTAATAGGATACGACGCAAAACGTGTGTACAAAAACAAAACCGGCTTGGGGAACTACAGCCGCATGCTTGTCGGTGGAGTGGCGCGCAACTGCCCCGAGGCCGTGTGCAAGCTCTATTCCCCCGACATTTCGGGACCCTTTGCCGATTTTTTTTCTGGTTTTAATAACATAGAAACGGTGCAGCCATCCGGTTTGGCGCGATTGTTTCCCCATCTGTGGCGTAGCTACGGAATTGCGGCACGCCTCACCTCCGACGATGTGCAGATTTTCCACGGCCTCAGTCATGAGCTGCCGCATTTCATACCTAAAAAGGTGAAAAAAGTGGTTACTATGCACGACCTCATAGTGTGGCGCTATCCGCATCTGTTCCCCCTTTTCGACCGCAACGTGTACCGCACCAAGATGCGTCATTCGTGCAAAATCGCCGACATCGTGGTGGCCGCCAGTGAGCAGACCAAACGTGACCTGCAGGAATTCCTCCATGTTCCCGAACAGAAAATCAGAGTTGTTTATCAGTCGTGCGACCCCATTTTCTGGCAGCCCGTAACCGACGATGCCAAGCGGTCGGTGCGCGAGCGTTACAACCTGCCACAGCAATATATAATATGTGTGGGAACCATAGAACAACGCAAAAACCAAGTGGCGGCGGTGGAGGCCCTCGCCAAACTGCCCGAAGAGCTCCATCTGGTGATAGTTGGCGGACACCGCACCGACTACTACAACACCGTTTGTGGCACCATAAAACGGTTGGGACTCGAAAATCGCGTGCATATCCTCGACAAAGCCCTGTTTGCCGACTTCCCGGCTCTCTACGCCAACGCCATGATGTCGATGTATGTGTCGGAGTTCGAGGGGTTTGGCATTCCGGTGCTGGAGTCGATGTGCTGCGATACGCCTGTTATCACGTCAAATGTGTCGTCCATTCCCGAGGTGGGCGGCGAGGCGGCTTTGTACGTCGATCCCGAAGATGTTGACGAAATCGTTGCAAAGGCTCAGCAGCTATACAGCGATGAGAGCCTTCGCCAACAGCTTGTGGAAAAAGGACGTGAGCAGCGCAAGAAATTCACCGAAAGTGTGATTACAAGTCAGATTGTCGATTTGTACAAAGAACTGGTGAAAGTTGAAAATTGAAAATTGAAAATTTTTGTGCAAACCGAACACAGCAGCCAAATTTATTTGGATGATGTTGAGGTGCAGCCAAAAATCACGCATAAGCAAAGCGGTTGCGTAATTGATATTAGTTTGCAGTTTTGAGTTTGCAGTTAAACGATGCGGGGGTTCGACAAGCTCACCCACCGCTCGGTGCCTGAGCTTGTCGAAGGCACATCTTCACGCCTAAACTTCACTAATCACCAATCACAAATCAATTTATTCTCCGCCCTTCGTGCTATCGAAAGGTTCACTGAACCTTTCTTCATCACTAAAAAAATACAAAAACTTGCATAATCCGAAAAAAAATACTATCTTTGCACAGTCATTTTTCAGCGGGTGTTCTTGCCAACACTCTGAGGCTGAGATGATTAAGTAATTTATGTTTAACCCGACCGGGCAAGAGGTCACAAAAAAACAAAAAAATGGATTTAAAAAACATCCAACCCCTTGAAGATTTCGATTGGAATGCAATCGGAAAGAAAAAAAACAAATACTCCGCCGAAGAGGAGGCAAAACTCAACGAAGCTTACGAAAAAACTTTCAACCAAATCACTGAACAAGAAATTGTTGAGGGAACTGTCGTGGCAATAACCGAACGCGAAGTGGTGGTTAACATCGGCTTCAAATCAGACGGCGTTATTCCCGCATCCGAAATTCGCTACAACCCCGACATCAAAGTCGGCGACAAAATCGAAGTTTACGTTGAAAGTCAGGAAGACTCCAACGGTCAGCTCATCCTTTCGCACAAAAAGGCACGCATCCTCAAATCGTGGGAACGCGTAAACCAAGCCTACGAGTCGCAGGAAGTCATCACCGGATACGTGAAAAGCCGCACCAAAGGCGGTCTTATCGTTACCGTTTTCGACAACATCGAAGCCTTCCTCCCCGGTTCGCAGATCGACGTCAAACCCATCCGCGACTACGATGTGTTTGTCGACAAGCCCATGGAATTCAAAGTTGTTAAAATCAACCACGAATACAAAAATGTCGTTGTTTCGCACAAAGCCCTTATCGAAGACGAAATCGAAGCCCAGAAAGCCGAAATCATCGCCAAGCTCGAAAAAGGCCAGGTGCTCGAAGGAACTGTCAAGAACATCGTTTCCTACGGTGTGTTCGTTGACCTCGGCGGCGTGGACGGTCTCATCCACATCACCGACCTTTCGTGGGGCCGCATAAGCCATCCCGAAGAAATCGTTCACCTCGATGAAAAGATCAACGTTGTTATCCTCGATTTCGACGAAAAGGCCAACCGTATCGCCCTCGGTCTGAAACAGCTCACACCTCATCCTTGGAACGCTCTCGATCCCAACCTCAAAGTTGGCGACAAAGTTAAAGGTAAAGTCGTTGTTGTGGCCGACTACGGTGCTTTTGTAGAAATTATGCCCGGTGTGGAAGGCCTCATCCACGTTTCCGAAATGTCGTGGTCGCAGCACCTGCGCACAGCCCACGATTTCCTCAAAGTCGGCGACGAAGTGGAATCCGTTATCCTCACCCTCGACCGCGAAGAGCGCAAGATGTCCCTCGGCATCAAACAGCTCATGCCCGATCCTTGGCTGTCGATACTCGAGAAATATCCCGTTGGCTCCAAACACACCGCCACCGTGCGCAACTTCGTCAACTTCGGTATCTTTGTTGAGATGGAAGAAGGCGTCGACGGCCTCATCCACATCTCCGACCTCTCGTGGTCCAAGAAAATCAAACATCCTGCCGAATTCACCAAAATCGGTGAGAAAATCGACGTGGTTGTCCTCGAAGTCGATGTTGAGAACCGTCGCCTGAGCCTCGGCCACAAACAGCTCGAGGAGAATCCTTGGGATGTGTTCGAAAGCATCTTCACAATCAACTCGATACACAAAGGCACAGTGATGAGCGTTAACGACAAAGGCGCTGTTATAGCACTGCCTTACGGCGTTGAAGGCTTCGCACCGGCACGTCATCTCGAAAAAGAGGACAAAACCAAGGCCAAAGTGGACGAAACCCTCGATTTCAAGGTTATCGAATTCTCCAAAGAGAACAAGAAAATCATCGTTTCGCACAGCCGTATCGCCCAGGATATGATTGAAAAAGAGAAGGCTCAGAACGAAGAAGCCGAAAACAAAGAGAAAGTCAGCACAGCAAAAGCCACCAAGAAACTGGCCGACAAGCTGGAGAAGACCACTCTCGGCGACATCGACGCTCTTGCCAACCTCAAGGAAGAGATGGAGAAAAACGAGAAGTAACCCACACTTTTTATTTCATTCATAATTCATTTTTAATTGATTGGCCCCCCTCCCCGGGGGGCTTTTTTTCTATCAGGAAGCAACATTTTCGCACTTCGGGTGTCTATATATAGATAAACAAAACAACAACCGCAATGAGTTTATTGAAAAAAATATTATCCCTCATACTGTTTGTCGCTGTGGTACAGTCTGTTTCGGCGCAATCGGCCTGCCAAGGTCTGAAAAACCCCATTTCTTTTTCAATATATCAGAACTATTCGGGGCAGACAGGCGGTGAAACTGCCGGAAGAACATCGGGCACGAGTACCTACCAGCGCGACTATATGGTTATGAACTCCGCCATTATTCCCAACACCAACCTTGCGAATATTGTTACTTCCAACTGTAGCAGCAACGAGGGAAAGCCAGGCAATAACGACGCCAACCGCTTTAAGATAATGGGCACAGGCAACGACCCCAACACCCGCAGCCAGATGTCGTATCTGCCCACCAACTTGGATCCCACCATAGTGAGCTCCATACGTCTGGGCAACACCTACGGCTGCCACGAGGCCGAGGCCCTCTACTACCAGTTTCAGGTTACGTCGAGCAACGTGCTGGTGTTCATTTACTATTCCATTGTGCTTGAAAACGCACTGCACGGAACAAACGACAACCCCGAATGCATCATACGTGTAAAAAAATTGGACAACGGTGTTTTCCGTGACCTCGGCGACAGTCTATGCTACATTATACAAGGTCCTATACATAGCGATTCGGTAGGACGTGGCACATGGGCCAGTTGGCATCTGTCGGGAACTACAAGCACCGATGCCGCCTACAAGCCATGGGCTAAAGTGGCTATCAACCTCTACAATTTCCAAGGTGAGACGGTACGTATAGAAGTGAAAACCGGCGACTGCTCCATGACACAGCACTATGGTTACTGCTATGTCTCCGGCGACTGCCAGCCGATGCGTCTTGTGGCCAGCGGATGCTCACCCGGAGCCTCCAACGAGGTTGCCACCATCACCGCACCGCAGGGGCTTTCGGCCTACCAGTGGTACCGCAGCCGCTACGGCGAACTGGGCAGCAACCAGATAAACAACCCCGCCAACTACGAAATGATACCGGGTGCTCGTGGTCAGGACTCCGTTCTCGACGTTTATGTGGAAGATTTCCCCTACGAGCAGGGCGGCTCCAATCGTGTGCAGTGCAACACCTTCAAATGCATCCTTACCTCGTACCTCGACCCTGCCAAACCCATACGCTCGGCATTGTATGTCAACGCCTGTAACCAAAAACCCACTGTGGAGATGGAAGCCGTCACACAATGCGACGGCAGCGTGCTCGTAATCGACCGCAGCACCACACCCACCAGCGAGGGACCCGTGAGCGACGACCTGCCACGTACACAGTGGACATTCCGCAACGGCAGCGGCCAGAGCGTAGGCTCCGCTACGGGCGGCTCAGCAACATACACATACCCCACAATGGGTGACGACAGCGTTACTCTGCGCACCGTGAGCCCCCTCGACAACACCTGCTACACCGAACGCACACTGCCCATACACATACGCAAAAACCCCAACATCGCCATACATCCTAGCCGCACCAGCATCTGCGCCGACGACACCATCACACTCCGCGGCTCCTGTAGCGACCCAATAGGTATCATCCGCCACCAGTGGACCATCCATGACCCCATTGACGGTGACACCACCATAATCGGCAACCCCATAGTGCACCGTTTCGCCAACACCTCGACAGTTGAATACACCGCCATGAACGCCGACTCGTGCGAAAGTACAGTCAGCACCACCATAAGCATAGGCTATTTCCCCGACCTCGTGATAACCGGCGACAGCGTGGTATGTATCGGCAGCAGCAACACCCTGCAGGTTAGCTGCGACCTGCCCGGTTGTACCTACGAATGGTACACCGACACACTTCAGACCACGCCTGTACAGACGGGTGCCACCTACACCTTTACGCCTACGCGCGACGGACTGATGTTCGCCAAGGTGATAAGCCCCTACGGATGCAGTACTTGGAGCATGTTCCAATATCGTATGCTCGTACCCGATATACAGCAGTCGGAGACACATATCTGTATGGATGAGGAAGTTACCATCACAGGTAGCGGTGCCGACTACTACACGTGGACAAGTTCGCCCGCCGACCCCACCCTCGACGGACAGGACAGCCTCTCCGAAGTGGTGGTATCACCGCGAGTTAGCACCGTCTACACCATGATAGGACATGGTGCCAACGGCTGCGACGCCACGCCGCTCACTGTCACCGTCACCGTGGATCCCTACCCCGAATTCATATTTTCCTACACTCCCGACTACATCGACCTCTTCGAGCCGATACTCTACCTCTCCGACAACTCCACCAACCATGTGCGCTCCATCTGGGCCTTCCCTACCGACGGCACCGAATACCCTACCACGGCACGTTTCTTCGAGTACCAGTTCCAAAGCGTCCTCGACTACGACTCCATACCTATCAAGCTCACCACAGCCTCCATCAACGGCTGTGCGCAGGACACCACATTCTATGTGCCTGTGGATATATTCACCGAATGGATTCCCACAGCCTTCACGCCGGGACGCGACGTCAACCGCACCTTCGGTCTGCAGAACAATATCAAGGCGCAGGATTTCACCATGACCATCTACAACCGCTGGGGATTGAAAGTGTTCGAGTCCAACGACCAGAACGAGCACTGGGACGGCACCTACAAAGGCAAGGAATGCTCCCCCGGAAGCTACGTGTGGATAATAACCTACCGCCAGTTCGACGGTACAGATATGGTGAAGAAAAAAGGTACTGTGCTGCTGCTCGAATAGAGAAGAAAAACTGTCGGCAGTTATGAGTGTTGACGGATTCAAACTGCTGTTATTCAGTAAGTTTTAAATAAATTAAATTGTCCTTGCAAAAAATATTTCGTAAGGACAATTTTTTTTTGTATCTTTGCAAGTTTAATACCGAAGTGTAAAATGACAAGAAAAACCAATAAGGAAGCCGAAACAGAGATGCTTGCAAAGGTCGTGGCCACTGCCATGAGCGACAAAAAAGCCTCCGACATAGTGATGCTCGACCTGCGTGGAGTGGGCAGCGCTCCCGCAAGCTTTTTCGTTATATGTACCGGAAACTCGCCTCTGCATACCGACGCCATCGCCGACGCCGTACACGAGGCCGTGAAAAAGACTTTTGGCATAAACCCCACATCCACTGAGGGTTACGACACCGCCGAATGGATACTGATGGACTATTTCGATGTGGTGGCACACGTCTTTGTGCCCAAAACACGCGACTTTTACCGCCTCGAAGACCTCTGGGCCGACGGCAAACGCACTGAAATACAATAAAATCACCGATGGAAGACAATAATCAGAATAGGGAAAACAACGGCAACGACAAAAAGCCGAACTTCCAAAAAATGAAGAACAACCGGGGTCGCTCCGGCTATGTGATGTACATCATCTACATAGCCATAATACTGGTTTTGGGCTATTTTATGTTCACTGGCGAAAGCGATGCCCCCAAGGAGATAAACTCGGTGAAATTCAGTCAGATACTTGAAAAACAGGATTGCGAGAAGATTGTCGTGGTGAACGGCGAATTTGCCGAAGTGTATATCAAAAAGGCTTCGATAAGAAAGGATACCGCCTACAAGGATCTGCGTGGCACCAACGATATGGGAAAAGCCAAAGTGGAACAGAATTTCTATACCTACAAATTCGCCACTCTGGAAGGCCTGAACAACGAGATAAACGATGCCCGCAACATCATCATACAGCGCGACACCACTGGCAAAGGCCTCACCGAACAGGAAAAGAGGGAGGTGGTCTCCAACACCCGTTTCAACCAGACTTCCGACAAACGCACCGACGTTTGGAGCGGCGTTCTTTCCTTCCTTTGGCCTATACTTTTCATCGTCCTTTTCTTTGTGATAATGAACGTCATAACCCGTCGTCAGATGGGTGGCGGTGGTGGTGGCGGCATCTTCAGCGTGGGCAAGTCGCGTGCGCAGATGTACGATGCCAAAACCCAGACCAACATCACTTTCAAGGACGTGGCCGGACTGGCCGAAGCCAAGGTGGAGATAATGGAAATCGTTGATTTTCTGAAAAATCCCAAGAAATATACCTCCCTTGGCGGAAAGATACCCAAAGGCGCCCTGCTTGTGGGTCCTCCGGGTACCGGTAAAACGCTGTTGGCGAAAGCCGTGGCAGGCGAGGCCAAAGTGCCTTTCTTCTCCCTTTCGGGTTCCGACTTTGTGGAGATGTTCGTAGGCGTCGGCGCCTCGCGTGTGCGCGACCTTTTCAAAACTGCCAAGGAGAAAGCACCCTGCATCGTGTTCATCGACGAGATTGACGCCATCGGCCGTGCCCGTGGCCGCAGTGCCATCTCCGGCTCCAACGACGAACGCGAGAACACCCTCAACCAGCTGCTTACCGAGATGGACGGCTTCGGCACCAACGCAGGTGTCATCATAATGGCCGCCACCAACCGCGCCGACGTGCTCGACAAAGCCCTGCTGCGCGCCGGACGTTTCGACCGTCAGATTTATGTGGAACTTCCTGATATAGAAGAACGTAAGGAGATTTTCGAAGTCCACATGCGCGGCCTCAAGCTCGACGACAGCGTGGACAAGGACTTCCTCTCGCGTCAGACCCCCGGTTTCTCGGGTGCCGACATCGCCAACGTGTGCAACGAGGCAGCACTCATCGCCGCACGGCACAACAAAAATGTTATCACCAAACAGGATTTCCTCGACGCTGTGGACCGTATCGTCGGTGGCTTGGAGAAACGTACCAAGGTGATAACCCCGCACGAGAAACGTGTGATAGCCTACCACGAGTCGGGACACGCCTCCGTAAGCTGGCTGCTGCGTTGGGGCAACCCCTTGGTGAAAGTCACCATAGTGCCTCGTGGCAAAGCCCTCGGAGCCGCCTGGTACCTGCCCGAAGAACGTCAGATTACCACCTACGACCAGATGTACGACGACATCACCTCGCTGCTGGCCGGACGTGCCGCCGAGGAGATAGTGTTCGGCGAGATCTCCACCGGAGCCCTCAACGACCTCGAACGCGCCACCAAACAGGCTTTCGCCATGGTGACCTACTATGGTTTGAACAAAAAGATAGGCAACATAAGTTACTACGACTCCACGGGACAGACGGATATGGCTTTCACCAAGCCCTTCAGCGAGAAAACCGCCGAGACCATCGACACCGAGGTGCACCAGATGCTCGAATCCGCATACCAGCGCGCCAAACAGCTGCTGCTCGAAAATCGCGACAAGCTCGACCAGCTGGCAGAACAGCTCATTAGCCGCGAGGTTATCTTCCGCGAGGACTTGGAGCAAATCTATGGCAAACGTCCTTTCGAAGAGGAGGAGAAGGAACTGAAAGGTGAACCCTCCGCCCAACTCCCCGACGACAAGCCCGAGGCTATCGCCGAAAATGATGAAAATTCGCATGACGACAGCGCCACCGAAAACGACGACACACAACAAACACCCAAGATATGAAAGACAACGCAAGGGAGTTTATCATAAAGAATCTCAGGCAGGCCCTGTCCGACGCAGGCCGTGTGGCGGCAAAGCCGCCGGCCCCCGTGTCGTCATCGCATTTCAGGCTGGCCTACAACGAGGACATGGTGCTTAATTTTGTGAACAAATACATGCTGTGCGGCGGCAACCTCAACTACGCCCAAAGCAACGCCGATGTGGCCAACGTGCTAAATCCGTGGATTCGCCAGAACAACATACAGACTATCGACTGCGGCACCTCCGAGCTGGTGCAATACCTTCAGAACCTCGACATAGCGACACGCCAGTTTGCCACCATCGGCGACGAAAGCCGTTTCGGGGTGATACTCTGCGAAAACCTCGTGGCATGGGACGGAAGCATCGTCATCACATCCAATTGTTTCCAGAATAAAGACAAAATTGTGATGCCCGAAAACACCGTGCTCATCGCCTTTTCGTCGCTTGTGGTGCCCGATTTGAAATCCATCCTCTCGCAAAAAGCCAAGGACGGAGCTATGCCTCAACAAACACAGATACTCTACCCCGAAAATCTGGACCACAAAAAGACACAAATACTTCTTATCGAAGACCAAAACTGATAAATATGGACTGGATTACCGTTTACACCACAGGCAGCGATATAGAAGGCGCTTTCGTGCAGGGACTTCTGCAGAACGAAGGCATCCCCGCCGTGGTTATGAACCAGTCCGACTCGTCGTATAAATTTGGAGATGTGAAAGTTATGGTGCCGCCCGAAAATGTTATGGAGGCCAACGTCATCGTAAAAGAATATCTCGAAAACCGTTAGAAAGAAATGTTCAAGAAAGTACTTACAAGAGCTATATCGGGCGCCGTTTTCCTTGCCATTGTCATTGGCGCCATTTTTGCCGGCGAATATGTCTATTTGGCTGTGATGCTGTTCGTTGCAGTGATGTGCATGTTCGAGTTTTACAGGGCTTTGCGCCAAAACGACGCCCCTGTGAAAATGCTGCCGGGCATCATCGTCGGTGCTTTGGCCTACTGCGCCATAGCCATAGCCTGCCTCAACCCGCAGTATCTTATTCTCATGCTGATGGCTTTCCCGTTGCTGTTCCTGCTTTTCCTGTATCAGCTGTGGCAGCGCGACGAGCGTCCTTTCGAATCCATTGCCTACACCGTGCTCGGCGTGGTTTATATAGCTTTCCCGCTGGCTTTCACTCACTTGCTGGCAAAACCCTCGTTTATCGAAGGTCATACCGAGTATATGCCGTGGGTGATGCTTGGCGTGATGGTTTTGCAGTGGACCAGCGACACTTTCGCCTACCTTACGGGAATCTCCATCGGTCGCCATCCGCTTTTTGCACGCCACTCGCCGAAAAAAAGCTGGGAGGGATTCTGCGGCGGCATGGCGTTTTCCATACTTGCCGGATACCTCATCGGTACCTATTTCGACACCCCGTTCGATGTTGTCGACTGGATGATAATGGGTGCTATGGTGCCTGTTACCGGCACTCTGGGCGACCTCACCGAGTCGATGTTCAAACGCAGCATGGGACTTAAGGACGCCGGCAAGATAATGCCCGGCCACGGCGGCCTGCTCGACCGTTTCGACAGTCTGCTGATGTCCACCCCCTTCCTGCTGGGATATCTTCTGATAAAATATTTGTTGTTTACCTGAAAAACGTAACTCACTATGTATCTGCACAAAGAAGGACGAAAACTTGTTCTGATAATATTTCTGGCCATAGCCCTGATAGGGGTGCTTATGTATTTCACCATCGAGGTGTGGAATGTGTTCGACTATATCGTGATAGGCGCTCTGGTGGTGGCTGCGGTGCTCTTCGCCAGCTTTTTCAGGATTCCCAAACGTATCTTCACCACCGACGACAAGCAGATTGTGGCTCCCGCCGACGGCCGTGTGGTGGTTATCGAAGAGGTGTACGAACAGGAGTTCCTCAAATGCCAGTGCCGCCAGATTTCCATTTTCATGTCGCCCGCCAATGTGCATGTAAACCGCTACCCCGTGTCGGGCAAGGTGGTGTATGTCAATTACCATAAAGGCAACTATTTCGTGGCCTCGCACCCCAAGTCGTCGGTGCTCAACGAGCATTCGTCGGTGGGGCTGGAGATGGCCGACGGCACACGCATTTTCCTGCGCCAGATAGCCGGAGCCGTGGCACGGCGCATAGTGTGCTACTCCAAAGAGGGCGACGTGGTGGAGCAGAATCAGGAGCTGGGTTTCATCAAGTTCGGCTCGCGTGTCGACCTTTTCATCCCCCTCGACGCCGAGGTTAACGTAAATATCGAGTCGCCGGTGAAAAACGGCGTCTCCACCGTTGCTTTCCTTAAATAGCCATGAGTGCGGATTTCTCCGAAAGTCAGATTGTTTACGAAGATAACCATCTGATAATCATCAATAAACTGCCTTCGCAGATAGTGCAGGGCGACAAAACGGGCGACCTCTGCATGGCCGACCTTATCAAAGATTACCTGAAACAGAAATACGACAAGCCTGGCAACGTGTTCTGCGGCGTGGTACACCGGCTGGACAGGCCTGTGAGCGGGCTGGTGATTTTCGCCAAGACGAGCAAAGCCCTGTCGCGCCTCAACGAGCAGATAAAACGCCACGAGATACGCAAGACCTACTGGGCTGTGGTGAAGAACGCCCCGCCCAAGCCCGAGGACACCCTCACCGATTACCTTCTGCGCAACGAAAAGCAGAACAAGTCGTATGTGGTGAAAGCCGGCACCAGCGGAGCCAAGGAGGCGATACTGCATTACCGCACGTTGGCGCAGAGCAGCGGGGGATATTACCTGCTGGAGGTGGATTTGCAGACAGGCCGCCACCATCAGATTCGCGCGCAGCTGGCGGGCATGGGATGTCCAATCAAAGGCGATTTGAAATACGGCTTTCCCCGTTCCAATCCCGACGCTTCGATAAGTCTGCACGCCCGCCGTGTGGAGTTTGTGCATCCCGTGCGCAAGGAGCCTATGAGTTTCGTCGCCGACGTGCCCCAAGGCTCGATTTTCGAGATTTTCGGTTAGTTCGGAGGGCGGAACTCGGAGGTGTTTGTTTTTTACTCACTGTTTTACCAAATTCGAAAAAAATCGTATCTTTGCAGGGTGAAAAGAAAGTTTGAAAATATCACGCACAGCAGTGCTTATAAACGTTTGCACCGGCAGTCGTTGCTGGGGAGCATGCTCGTTTTTGCGCCGCTGATGATTTTAATTGTAATTGAGTTTTGGATGGACATCTGGTGTATCTGCTATGAAAGTAGTTGCCACGGTAAGCTTTTTAAAGACATGTGCCTGCGTGCTGTGCCTCAGATAGAGGAATACCGCTTGGCAAACGGACAACCGCCCAAAAGTTTGGTGCAGTTTGGCTTTGATGAGTCGGTTTTCGGCCTTGAGTATTTTGACACCACCAATCACAATCACAAAGAAGTGGTTTTTTGGTATTTCACTTATTCCGACGGCACATTTGTCCTTGAACATAGGGGATATGGCAATGCACGTTTTATTTCAAGGATGGACACGTCGTGGTTTCAGTATTACGACGATGAGACAGAGGAGAGAGTGGTTGAATTGGTGCGTCCGAAACATGAGTTTATTCGTTTCAAGAAAAAATAGAAAAAAAAGAGACGCAAAAATCACGTCTCTACATTTGTTATCACCCGAAAACCCATATCATCCGCACAATCCGTAATTGTTATAAGAGAACCCCTACGGGGTATCGTTTTGGTCTTGTGTTTTATATCTATTAAAAGGAATCCCCTACGGGGAAACCTTTATTTTTTATTGGTCCTTCGACCTTTTTTAAATTTATGACACACGCAGTGTGTCCCTACAAAACCAACTCCCAACTGCAAACTCAAAACTAATTACTAACTACTAATTACACATTACTAATTATCAATTAGTTCCGAACTCCGCATTCCGAACTCCGAACTAGTACGCTCTTGCGAAGATCACCCTGCGGTGGCTGGGCTTGCCGGAGTAGATGCACTTGCCCTCCTCCTCCACAGCGTCGAAGGGGATGCAGCGTATGGTGGCTTTGGTCTCTTCCTTGATACGTTCCTCGGTCTCGGTGGTGCCGTCCCAGTGGGCGAGGATGAAACCGCCCTTGGTGTCGAGGATCTCTTTGAACTCTTCCCAAGTGTCGGCCTTGCGGGTGTTGGCGGCACGGTAGTCGGCGGCTTTCTGGAAAAGGTTTTTCTGTATCTCGTCCAGAAGGCCTTTCACGCGGTTTTCGATGCC
>JAEEGH010001044.1_pt1 | contig 83360 bp, 71 predicted proteins | sample 9134181 | NCBI WGS metagenome assembly JAEEGH01 (sample SAMN16246544, study PRJNA631951) | gut metagenome | biome: gut microbiome; feature: rumen; material: DP-attached | host: Bos | place: Iran: Karaj | collected 2018-10 | reverse complement strand
ATTCTGGAAACTCCCGACCAGGACGGTCTGGCCCACTTCCTCGAGCACATGTGCTTCAACGGAACCGAGAACTTCCCCGGAAAGGGCATCCTGAACTGGCTTCAGAGCATCGGCGCCGAGTTCGGCCGCAATATCAATGCCTCCACAGGCTTTGAAGAGACGCAGTATATGCTCAACAATATCCCTGTCGAGCGCGAGAGCGTGCTGGACAGCTGCCTTATGGTGCTTCGCGACTATTCGCATTTCGTAACCAACGATCCCAAGGAAATCGATGCCGAACGCGGAGTCATCCGCGAGGAGCGCCGCCAGCGCCGCAATGCACAGTGGCGTACCCTGGAAGCATCCCTTCCTTATTATTTCGGCGACACCAAATATTCCACCTGCACCCTCATCGGTCAGGAGGAGAGCATCATGGGATTCAAGCCCCAGAGTATCGTGAACTTCTATCGCACCTGGTACTATCCCGGAAACCAGGCGGTCGTGGTGGTAGGCGATGTGGATATTGCCCGCACCGAGGCCAAGATTAAGGAAATCTTCGGCGTCATACCCGCCAAGGAACCTGTGGCTAAGCCTGAAATTCCCTTCCCTGCCAACAAGGAACCTGTTATCGGTATCATAACCGATCCCGAAACCAATGCTCCTTCCATCGAAATGGTCTGGAAGAGCGAGGCCGCTCCTGAGAGCATCAACAACACCCTGGTGGGCGAGATGCAGGACTACATCAAGATGCTCATCAGCCAGATGATGGACGAGCGCTTCAACGACATCACTTCCAAGGCGGACGCCCCCTATCTCAATGGCGGCTTCTATGTCAGCAGCCTGATCTACGAGGCCATCGATGCCGTGATGGGAGATGTCACCCTGAAGGAAAACAATCTTCTCGGAGGTTTCGAATCCTTCTACACCGAGCTTGAGCGCATGCGCCGCTTCGGCTTCCAGACCGGCGAATTCGACCGTGCTAAGGCCAATATCCTTTCCATGCTCGAGACTGCCGCAGAGAAGGCCGACACCCGCAAGAACCCCCAGCTGGTGCGCCCCCTGCTTTCGAATTTCTTCGACAACAAGACCTATATGGATCCCAAGACCGAACTTGAAATCGGCAAGCAGATCCTCGGCAGCCTCAATGTGATGGTGCTGAACCAGGTGGCTGCCCAGCTTCTCACCGAAGAAAACCTTGTGGTTATCTACAGCGGCCCCCAGAAGGACGGCATCGCCACTCCCACCAAAGAGCAGATTTCCGAAGTTCTCGCAAAGGTGAAGGCCGCCGACATCCAGCCCCTCAAGGGTGAGGAAGTGGCCAGCGAGTTCATCGACCCTGCTACCCTCAAGGGTTCACCCGTAAAGAAGACCGCTGAAGGCCCTTACAAGAGCACAGTCTGGACGCTCAAGAATGGCGTCAAGGTTTATGTGCTCCCTACCGAATACCAGAAAGACCAGATCATCATGCGTCTTGCCCGTCAGGGTGGCACCAGCCTGGTTCCTGTGGAGGACCTCGCATCCGTCGACGACAATATCATCGCCATGTTCAGGCGCAATTGCGGTATCGCAGGCTTCACCGGCACTCAGACCGCGAAGATGCTTTCCGGCAAGAATGTTTCCATGACTCCCTTCCTGGACGAACTCTACAATGGCGTGAGCGCTACTTCTACAAAGAAGGATCTTGAGACTGCTTTCCAACTCATGTATCTGCAGTATGTGCAGCCTCGCTTCGACGAGGAGGAGTATATGGTGGGCATCAACCAGCTCAAGGGAGTTCTTCCCAATCTGGAGAATACTCCGGACTTCAAGATGCAGAAGGGTTATATGGAAACTCTCTATGGCAATAATCCCCGTCGCAAGATGATCGATATGCAGACCCTGGAGAATGCCTCCATCGCCACTGTCGAGAAGAACTACCGCAAGCTCTTCTCCGATGCCGCCGGTCTTGAGATGGTAATCGTCGGTGACGTGGATCTTGCCACCATCAAGCCTCTTGTGGAGAAATACATCGGCTCCATCCCCAAGGGCAAGAAGGCTCCCAAGTGGGTGGATACCAAGTCCGGCCCCGTGAAGGGCATCGTCGAGAAGGTGGATCCTTGCAAGATGGAGACTCCCAAGAGCACAGTCCTGCTCAACTATCACGCTCCTCTTGCATACAGCCAGGAGGTCGAAGCGGCCCTCGATGTCATCTCATTCGTGATGGATATGCGCTACACTACTTCGCTCCGTGAAGAGATCGGCGGAACATACGGTGCACACACCCAGGGATATCAGAACAAATATCCCGAAGAACGCACTACCTTCATGGTCCAGTTCCAGTGCAAGCCTGAGCTTTGCGACACTCTGCTTACCGTGGCAAAGCGCCAGCTTTCCGAATTCATCACCGGAGGCCCTACCAAGGATGAGTTCAACAATGCTGTTCTGAATCTTAAGAAGAATATTCCCGAGAAGCGTATCACCAACCAGTACTGGCTGCGTGAGATCCGCAATGTCCTTGAGGGATATGGCTATGAAGATGCTGAGTATGAAGCCGCGGTCAACGCCCTGACACCCGAGAAGGTGCGTGCCGTCGCCGCCTCCATCATCAACTCCGGCAACAAGGTCGAGTATGTGATGGTGCCTGCTGAATAACGGAATCTAAAAGACTAGAAAAGAGTTGGGTGCGCCGCATCCAACTCTTTTAGTATATACTCCATGGTGACCTGGCGGATCAGGGCGCTGCGGGAACGCACGCCGAACACCTTGCAATACTCGTTGATTGCAGCAACTTCTTTCTTATTGAAGAAAACGGATTTGCGGATGGTGCGCTTGAGTGCTGCACGCTCCTTGTCGAGGTAGCGCGGATCTACGCCGTTTTTAGTTTTTCGTGCCATAGCACAAATATAGCAAATAATTTTAAATCAGGCCTTTCTCCTTTGCCTTGGATATAAGCTCGGCGGTGTTGGCCGCATCGAACTTGGTCATCAGCTTCTTGCGGTACCATTTGATGGTGGCGAGGCTCAGGCAAACCTTGTCCGCGATCTGGGGACTGGTCAAGCCGGAAGCGATGAGGGGGAGGATCTCCTTCTCGCGTTCGGTCAGCAGTTCGTTGGTCTCCGGGTTCTCCTCCAGAGCCTCATCAATAACGGCGTCCGCTCCTTCCTTCTCCTTGCGCAGGCGGTACATCTTTCTGAGTATCAGCAAGATGACCACAAACAGGAGAATAACCAGCGCGCTGGACAGGGCCAGCGTCCTCCATAGTTTTTTCTGCCCCGCCATTATGCGGTTCGTCAGGCCGAGTGTCTCGATCCTTGCCATGAACTCCTGGTCTTCGTGAAGGGAATAGTAGGAATCTGCCTTCTGGATGTATCGGAGAGCCCGCGTGGTCCTGCCTTTCGCAAGCCAGTATCCGCCCAGGCCTTTGTAGGCAGATGCCAGTTGGAGCGAGTCTCCCGAGGCCTTGGCATAGTGGAGGGACTTCTCGTAGCATGCCAGCGCCTGGTCCATATCGCCCTCTTCGTACCAGGTTTCACCCAGATTATACCACAGGATGGCGTTGCTCTCGTTCCATCCGTATTTTTCGAAGATTTCCCCGGCCTTACGGTAGTATTCCATCGCCCGGGGGAGGGAATCCATCAGATTGTAACAGTTTCCCATCGCACCGTAGAGGGTGGAATAACTGTCATCGATGGTTTCCTCGCTGTAGGGCTTGTCTTCTGTGCCGGATTTCTCTCCGGCGGCCATCCTGTCTACTACATCCTTTGACCGGAAGTAATAGACGAGCGCGCTATCGTATCTTTCCTCCCCATAGTGGATTATGGCTATCCCGTTGAGCCCGTCGCTCATCTTCGCAAGCCAGTTCCAGCGAGAAGCCAGGTTGTAGCATTTTCGGGCAAAGTGCATGGAGCGCTCCCCGTTGATATTCCTGTAGCCGAGCATCAGCTTGTAATACGCGAATACCAGGTCGGCGGATTCCTGCTCGGATGCCAGCGCCTCACGCTCCGGAGTCCATCCGGCTACCACTCTCTCGAGTGAATCCACATTGTGTCCGCGATGGTCTATGTAGGCGGCACCCTCGGTGCCGGCGATGCAAATCAGGCTTATAAGAAGCAGAATTCTTTTCATACTGGCGAAATTAGCAAAAAGAGTCCTAATTGCCCAAATTGGTAGACATTTTTATACTTTGGTATAGTGATTTCTATACTTTGGAATAGTGTTTTTGGCTACATGATTAACGAAATTTGCAAAAGATTATACTTCAAATGATTATGGAAGTCAAAAAACCGAATCTTTCCGCAAAGGAATTAATCATTTTACGCATGATTGCCGACGGTAAGACCAGCCCGCAGATCGCCGAGGCCCTCTGCCTCAGTCTCCCTACAATCAAATGGTACCGCAAGGGCATCCGGGCAAAGTTCGAAGCCGACACTACCGTGGAGGTGGTGCGCAAAGCTATAGAGTTGGGATTGTTTTAACTTATAGACATATGAAAAAGTTTTTGACCATTTTAATGTGCATTGCAGGTACTGCACTCATTTATTCCTGCGACTTTATTGGTGGCGGCTCCGAAAGTGACGTGCCCGACGATATCACTCTCGACGAAATGAACGAAAAAGGTTACGCCATCAAGATCAGCTACACAAGTGATTCCGGCTCCGATAATGGCTACTTCGTGTATACCCGCAAGGGCAAGAAGTACCGCTGGGATGCCGTTACCAAGAGCACTACCTACGCCTACTTCTACGACCGTGGCACCGAGACGGGCCACGAGTACTACAAGGGTTCTCAGGAAGATGGAGAATGGGAAGATGCCAATTACTACAGTACCCAGCAGACGGTGAACAACCTGTTCGCAGAGTGGGTCACCGACTGCAGCAACCTGCTTTCCGGATACGGATTCTCCAAGACAGGAAGCACCAAGATTCTTGGCAAGACCTGCGACGTGTGGTCCGGCACATACTCCAAGGAAGGCAAGGCCTTCGGCGCCGTTGCCTACGGCGAGATGACACGTGAGGGCAACACCGGCGAATTCTGCGTCTGGAACGGCCTCTGCCTCCGCACCAAGGTCAACGACAAAGTGCAGACCGAAGCCACCGCCCTCGTGGTCAATGTGCCCGACAGCGCCTTCGCCGAAACGAACGATATCAGCTGGATTAAGTAAACATACCCGGTATGAAAGAACTGAAAAAAGGTGAATACCTCGCACCGGAAGTTGAGGTGGTAGCGCTTGCCCTGCAAGGCGTCATAGCTTTATCCGGCGACATAGAAGATTCGTCGGAAAGGTCGGAAATCGGATGGTAAAGGAGGAAAGGATTATGAAGAGATTAACATTTATTCTTCTGGCCTTTGCAGCCATATTCGCTTCTTGCCAGCAGGAAGCCTTTGCTCCTGAAAATGAGGAAGAAACAGTATCTCCTAAGGTTATTTATGCTTCTGTAGATGACGGCACCAAAGCGGGCATGGACCGCTATGATGCCGGTGGTGGCACCTATTTGTACAGGCATCACTGGGAGGCTGGAGACCTGATCTATGTCTATGAAGGGACCAGCGTCACCACTTATGAGTGCACGAATGCGGCGACCGGCGAATTCACAGAGAGTTCAACTTCGACCATACCTGGTGGCAAGAGTTTCACGAACTGCCGGGCTGTATATTCTAACGTAGGCCCTGTTTCCGTCCGGGCGAACGACAAAGTCAGTGTGAACAACACAGATACTGGAGGATATACTTCAAGCTCAGACACGCCGGGATACGGCAATTTCATGGTTGCATCAACGTCTGACGGCATTCATTTCCATTTCGTCAGCCAGGTGGGATGGGTAAAGCTCCAACTCACGGGCGTTCAGGCTGTAAAGACCATAGAAATGGCCAAGTATGGCTTAGGAGAAGATTATGAAGGATTTTATGAGTACGATTTCTCCACAGACACTTACACTTTCGACGAAAGCCAGGGCGAGCGTTTGACCCTCACCCTGGATACCCCGGTCACGCTCGATCCTGTGACCCCCACTGATTTCTATTTCGCACTCCCCGCCATGTCCTATGCCGGTCTGAACTTCGAGTTCTCTTTTGACGGCGTTGCCGGAAGCGATGCGATTTCTACCTCCAATACCGTGGTCATTGACCGGAACACTGTCACTCCGATGGCTGTGAAGGAAGTGGGTCTAAGATCCATGCTTTGCACAGGTGTGAATTTCAATCATATTCTTAAGACCCTGGTTGCAGGGACAGACAAATCGAGCACAGATGTTGATGATCAGATTACCGGAATCGTGTTCTCCCTAGGAGAGGCATCCCCCGCAGCAACATCCTCCAATCTGGCAGACAGCGGAAAACCCATTTACGCTACATTCGATGCCGGAAGCGGCTTGATCACGCTGCATACAGGGGCAGGCGTTGTAACACTCAATTCAGAATGCGCCTCCATGTTCCAGAATATGACGGCCCTTGAAAGCATCGCTATGCTATCCCAGATCAGCCGGTCAACAATCAGTGTCGAGTCCATGTTCAGGGGATGCTCAAGCCTGGAGTCCGTGAATCTGAGCAAACTGGACGTCTCCACAGCGACGACATTCGGTAATATGTTCAACGGATGCAGCTCGCTCACGAGCCTGGATTTGTCCTCCTTGAATACGTCCAACGCCACCACCCTCACATACATGTTCGCAGGCTGCAGCTCCCTTACTACCCTGGATGTCAGCGGTTTCAACACAAAGAAGGTGACGACTTTCAGTGACATGTTCAACGGGTGCACCTCCCTTGCCAGCATCGACTTCGGGGCATCCTTCTTCAAGAATACGCTTATCCGTACGCTGGACGGCATGTTCTATAATTGCTCGAGCCTGGGTTCCGTCAACCTGACGAAAGATGCAAGCGCCTCTTTCGAGACCACTTCTCCCTATAGCACGATGGCGGTTATCTGCTACGGTTGTTCTAATCTTACCAGCTTTACCATCCCGCTCCCGGGCAGGGTGACCAGTTTCCAAGACGCATTCATGAACTGTTCAAAACTCGAGGTTGTCGATATGGACGCCTTGCAGGATTACAGTGATCCTAATTACAAGCAGATGTTCAGAGGCTGCCGGAAACTGAATATGCTCAAGGTTAGTCATTGGGGCTGTCCAACCCTTAGCAGTGGCACAACCACCGAGAAGAACAGGTACATGTTCATGGAGACAAGTGAAGATGCCAGTGGCCTGGACATCTATATTGCTTCATCACAGTTTACCTGGCTTGGTTATTACTTCAATGCTACGATGAAAGAATCGGGCTTCGTCACCCGGCACGACCCCAGCATCTAATCAAGTTAATTCCTTGTTTTTCAAAGGCCGACCCAATTTGAGTCGGCCTTTATGTGTAAATCTACCTTCTGCTGGTGCCGATGCCGATGTAGTAGAGAAGGGTGGCGAGGGAGCCGAGTGCGGCGATCACATAGGTGTAGGCGGCCCACTTGAGGGCGTCCTTGGCCATGGGAAGGGTCTCGTAGGTGGTGATGCCGGATGATTCCAGCCAGGCGATGGCCCGGCGGCTGGCATCGATCTCGACCGGCAGGGTGACCAGGCTGAATACCGTGGTCATTGCAAACAAAGCGATGCCCACCCAGAGCAGGGCGGGGAACACGTTGATGAAGATGACCCCGGCGAGCAGCACCCATTGCACGGTATTGTTGGCAAAGCTGACCACAGGCACCATGGCGCTGCGCAGTTTCAGCGGGCCGTAGCCCTTTGCATGCTGTATGCAGTGGCCCGTTTCGTGTGCTGCTACCGCGGCGGCGGCGATGTTGCGCTGCGCATACACGGAATCCGACAGGTTGATGGTCTTCTTGGTAGGATCGTAGTGGTCGGTCAGCTGGCCGTTCACCGATCCTATCTGCACGTCGGTAATGCCGTTTTCTGCCATCATCTTTGCGGAAACTTCGGCTCCGCTCATATCGATGGCAACTTTAGAATACTTCTTGAAACGGCTCGTGAGCATGGTCTGAACCAGAAGGCTCAGCACCATCACGACAATCATTATAATCCAGGCAAAGTTCATAGTCAAAACAATTTATTCATCCATGGAATCCCAAAGAGCATCCAGGGTACGGCGGTCTTTCTTCGTGGGCCGGCCTGTGCCTTTGTCGCGTTTTACGAAGAAGGTCTCCACCGGCGCATGAAGCTTGTCCAGTTCGGACTCGGGTGTCAGGTTCTCGGCATACTCCGACACCAGGGCGGCCCCCACGCGGGAGTGGAGCCCGGCCTTCACGCGATAGGTCAGTTCCACGGGCCCCTTGCGGATTACGAGCATGTCGCCAGGCTTTACCTCCTTCGAGGGTTTGCTCGGTACGCCGTTCACCTGCACTTTGTTGCCCTTGCAGGCCTCCGTGGCCTCTGAACGCGTCTTGAAAACGCGGATGCACCAGAGATATTTGTCGAGTCTGAGTTCCATTATTATACGGTTTCCAGATAGAGGGCGTGACGCACCTGATCCACCTTTTCCGGACATACTTTCGCTACAATTTCCAGGCCGAAAGTGAGGGCATGTCCGGCGCTGCGGCCGGTGATGATGCGGCCCGAGCAGATGGCGGGACGCGGCTCGAAGCGTGCCCCTGCCTTCTCCAGGTATCCCTCGAAACCGTCGAAGCAGGTGACGGTGGCGCCTGCGATGCCCTTCAACTGACTGAGCACCAGCCCCGGAGCTGCGCAGATGGCCGCCACCGTGCCGCCGGCGTCATAGTGGGCCTGCATCAACTTGATAAGGGGCTTGCATGCTGCGAGGCTCTTGCTGCCCGGCATTCCGCCGGGGAAGATGAGCACATCCTTCTCCGTGGTTCCGTCATGGTCGATATCCATGAACGGGAGGCAGTCGTCCACCCCGACCATGACCCCATGGGAACTCTGGGCAAACGGATCTTCGCCGATGCCGACCAGTGTGGAACGAAGCCCTGCCCTGCGCAGGACGTCATTGGTGCCAAGGGCCTCGACATCCTCGAAACCGTCAGCAAGGAAAATGTATATGCCTTTCATATCCGAAAAATCATTAACTTCGCGTTCGTAAAGATAGGAAAATTATGGAAGAAAAGAAACTGTATCCCTTCAGGCTCACCCGCATAGAAGACAATTATTCCTGGGGCAGCGAGGAGTTCCGCCTTGCGGACCTCGGCTACCGCGATACTTTCGTGCACGAAGGCTGGCTTTCCGGCAACACCATGGGCGAGCTGATGGAGACCTACCTGGACCGCCTCACCGGCGACCATGTGTTCGACAGCTTCGGGCTGCAGTTTCCATTCCAGATCCGCCGCATCCACGTGAAGGGGAAGATGCCGCTCCGCGTCAGCCCGGATGACGAGACCGCCCGCGACCGCTACGACCACCTCGGCAAGGAGAAGCTCTGGTACGTGGTTTCGGCGGATAAGGGCTCGCGCCTGCTGATCGGCTTCCGCCGCGATACGGATGCCTCCGAACTCTACCAGGAGTGCCTGGAAGGCAATCCCGTCAAGCTCCTGAACACCATGGAGCCCCGCGCCGGCCAGTTCTTCTACATCCCTGCCGGCACGCCTCACTGCGCCTTCGGCCCGATGACCATAGTGGAAGTCAGCGAATCTTCAGCGCTGGATTTCTGCCTCTGCGGCTGGGGTAACGACCTGGGAGATGAATTCGACCCCACGCTTAACATAATCGACGCCCTCGACTTCATCAAGTACGACCAGTATCCGGAAGCGCTCTTAAGCGGCAACGCTGGCGGAAAGGCGGCCCTCTCCGCGTCGCAAAGCGACCCGTTCCGGGAAAATGCTACGAGGTCCGCTTCCGCCAGCGTGCCGGGTGTGGAGACGCTGCTGCAACTGAGCCAGTTTACGGTAAACCGTGTTGAATTGAAACAGGCGTTGTCAATCGACAATACCGCCTCCGAAACCTGCCTCGCATACACATCCCTCAAAGGCTCATTCGAAATCCAGACCACGCCTGAAGTCAGCCCCGACAGCGAAAGGCTCCTCGCCGCAACCGAAGGCGAAACAGTGCTGATTCCCGCCGAAACCACATCCTTCATCCTCGCGCCCCGCTCTGCGGACGCGACACTCCTCGAAGTGATGGTGGAAAAACTACCTGCGGACGATTCTATAGAGTAACGAAATTCGGGCTGATGGCCTTGATCATTCCGTCAGGAACTTTGCATTCACGGGCAATCTTTGGCCAATCGGCAACGCAGTCGACAATGCTATCGATAATTGTGTCCGCCTCTTTAATATTATTAAGACTGGCGCATTCAATAAGGTCTTTCCGTGTAATTCCATCGAACTTCCCATTGACCGACATTTGATGGGTTGACGTCCATTCTCCGGAGGGATTGAAGGCATAGCCCATATCATATGCGGGAGACAGATTCCAGGTTCCATCTTCTCCCATAAGGAAAGATATATTCTTTGTATGATCGTCTTGATTGCGAATCACCACGTTGAATACCATCCTACGGAACATTTCCTGCGCTTGAGAGTAGGGAAGATGCAGCCGGCGCATAACTCCGAAAGCTTGTTCATAGGAATAAGCTCTATGGATATGGAAATCATAATGAGCTGCACCGCATAATGTCTGCATATGGATTTTCTTCCCGTTCTTTCTGTCAAAGCGCTTTGTAAGGAAGTGTGCACGGCCGTTTTCCTCAATCAATGAGCACTCGGTCATATCTATTTCGCATCTGCGGGCCAGTTTGTAGAAGGAATACTCCAGACGACCGTAGTTTTCTGTAGGCCTGAATCCGGCTTTGGCTGAAACACCGTCCAGCTTGATAAGGTAATAATCAAAACCTTTCGGTGCTTCGATTTGACCGGAGCGTACCTCTCCGGTGGCAGGATTGTATGCGATTACTGCCTTTGCTCTTTGCCCTCCGGCGGATGTTCCTAACCTGAGAATATCGGCGATAGCCTTTTTTTTATCGTCCTGCAGATTGGTTAAAAAGGAGGATTTTGATTGCAAAGCTTCTTTTGCCACTTCAACCAAAGAATCGATCTCAAAAACGGAATCAGTATCATGGGCTGCTTCTATCGCAGGCTCAAACTCCAAAGCTCCCATGCATCTTTTGCCCAGGAAACACAATGATTCAACAGGATTTCCGCTGGTCCGTCCGGTCAGTGACAGCCATTTCTCGAAAAGGGCGCGTCCATATGTGTCCGGAAGCGAATCAGCGAGCATTCCTGGGAGGCCATTGAACGTGTCCCAGTTAAGATTTCCGAAAGAATACACAATGCCTTCACGTACGGGCATCGTCAATGGAGCCGGCTCCAGTCCTTTTCCAACGAATCCTTTATCATATTCAAAACGGGCGAGAGAATACTGCTCGTCCCATCGGAACGTTCCGACAGGGATGCCAAATAATATAACCCTTGCAACATCTACCATTCTGACTCCTCCTTATCAATATGTCTGATTGTACCTGCTGCGCGTTTGCGCTCACTCTTTTTGATAGAATGAACGAGGTTGTAATACTCGGTTGGGCTGATTTGGTCTTCGGCCAGCAAGGGCTGCAGATCTTCCAACATGTTAAGCGTCCGCATGATTCTGAGAAAGGAATCAAAAGAACCGATCTCTCCTGATTCAATCTTTTTCACGGTCGATAATGACACTTGTGCTTCAATGGCAAGGTTAGCCTGTGTAATGTTCTGTTTTAGGCGTACATGCTTGATTCTTGCGCCGATCCTTTGGCGTATTGCAATGTCGGAAAGAAAATACAAATCATCCATAAAAGCTTAATATTAACCTTTTATGCTGCAAATATAGCAATAAAGTTTTAATATTCAACTATTATTTGCGGACGATTACCCTCTCGATTCTGCGGGGAACGGAGGTGAGGATCTCGTAGGGGATGGTGCCGAGGATATCGGCTAGTTCGGTAATCGTGGGGTCGGTGCCGAAGATAGTTACGGTATCGCCCACGGCGCAGGGGATGCCGGTGACGTCCAGCATGCACATGTCCATGCAGATGTTCCCTATGGTGGGGGCGCGGTGGCCGTTCACGCTGAACGAGGCCTTGCCGCAGCCGAGGTGCCTGTCGAGGCCATCGGCATAGCCGCAGGGGATGGTGGCTATCCGTGTTCCGGATGCCGCAATATGCCCGTGACGGCCGTATCCTATAGTGCCGTCGGAAGCCTTCAACTCCTTAATCTGCAGTATCTTGACCTTCAGCGAAGCAACTGGCGCAAGCCTCACGTTGGGCAGGGCGCTGATGCCGTAGATGCCGATTCCGAGGCGCACCATGTCGAACTGATACTGGGGGAAGCGTTCGATGCCGGCAGAGTTGAGTATGTGCCAGAGGGGCTTGTACCCGAGGGCCTTGCCCAGCGCTTCCGCTCCGTCCTGGAACATCTCAATCTGCCCCAGAGTGAACTCGTCCTGCGCAGGGTCTTCCGCCACTGCCAGATGTGAGAATACGGAGACCACCCGCACGGCCTTGCAGCCCTCCAGGAACTCGAAAAGGTCCTCCAGCTCGTCCGGCATGAAACCCAGCCGGTGCATACCGGTATCCAGTTTAATGTGGATGGGGAAGTCCTTCACGCCGCGCGCCTCCAGCACTGCCACAAGCGCCTTCAGCGTCTCCAGGTTGGGGATAGAAGGCTCCAGCCTGTACTCCAGCATCTCCTCGAAGAAGTCCGTACCGGAAGTAAGCACCAGGATGGGCAGGGAGATACCTGCTCGCCTCAGTTCCATTCCTTCGATCGGTAGGGCGACGGCCAGATAATCGGCCCCCTCCTGCTGCATCAGGTTGGCGAATTCGACGGCTCCGTGCCCGTACGCGTTGGCCTTCACGAGCACCAGCATCTTCGTTTCCTGCTCCAGCAGGGAACGGAAGTACCGGTAGTTGCGATTTGCTGCCGGAAGGCTCAGTTCGAGGCGTGAAAAGTCGTCGGCGGAATTCATACAGGCTACAAAGTTACCAATTTATCGGGAACTACATACCAAACGGCACCTGAAACCTCATATCCCAGCGAAGCAAACAACTTCATGTAGCGGGAAACCTGTTTGGAATATTTTGCATCGCTTTCCGGCGTGCTTTCACCGAACTTATAGTCGATTATCTGCGCGGACTGCCCTGAAATCACCACCCTGTCCGGCCTGTGCTCGGATCCGAACGCGTCGAATATGGCGGTCTCGTTGAGGCCTCTTGCCGAGAACCATTCCGGATGCGAAGCGATCCTTTCGGAAAGCAGCGCATAGGCGTCTTCTCCCTCGGTCATCGTCAGCTGTCCGTCCAGCACCGCATCGTCCACCGCAGCCCTCAGGTCTTCCTTCGTCTGCACCCTGGAGAGTATCCCGTGCAGGGCGATGCCATTCCGCCTGGGGGATGCCGCAGCGCCAACGGCGCCGTCCTCTCCAAAGAAGTCGGACGCGTCGGCGGATGCTTTCAGCCTGTCTCCGATCGGAATCGACACATAGCGGAATGGGAGTTCCGCAAAGTCGGCCGAGGCCTCGGCCGACTTTGCAGCAAACACATAAGGATCCCCAAACGAATAATCATCCATCCGTCCGCAGAAATCATAAAGTATCTGCGAGAAATCCTTGTATACAGGACTCTTGGCTTCGCGGAAAGACTTGGGAGGAGTCGCCGCAATCACGTGCAGGCACTTCTCCGCGCGGGTCAGGGCAACGTAGAAGACGTTGATGTTATCCACCTTCTGCATCTCCTCTTCGTCTCGTTTGGCATCTGCGAAGAGGGTATTGTCGGCGGAACTGTCCAGCATTATGGGATAGGTGCCGGCGGCACCGGGGATGAATGGTGTGCCTTCGGTTTCCAGCCTGCACCAGTGCCAGTCGGCCTTGTAGAATCCCACCTTTTCGGCATAAGGGAATATCACGTATGGGAATTCGAGCCCCTTCGCCTTGTGTATGGTGATCACACGCACCGCGGAATCGCTTTGTGGCGAGCTGATGGTGGCGTTGCTCTCCTCCCAGTGCTTTAGATAGTAGCGGAGTTCGTTCCCGTTGGCATCCGACCATTCACGGAGGTCGTCCATGAATGCCTGTATATAAAGCGTTTCGCCCGCAAATGCTTCGGGAGAAGCTGCTTCGAGCTGGCGCAGCAGGTTCTCGCAGAGGTCGGTCAGGGAATGATAGTTTTCGGGGAAGACCACTGCTTCGGATCGCGCGATGAAGGCGTTTATCTTATCGTCCGGATTCTCGTGATTGGCGAGTATGCCGGTCAGTTTGCGGAGGATGCGGGAGGATTTAAGGGTGAGGGAGTCGTCCGATACTACCGGAATGCCCGCCTCGATGAGGGCGGCGGAGATGGACGTGCCTTCCGCACGGGCCCGCACCAGCACGGCGATGTCGCCGTATCCGGCTCCGGCTTTACGGGCGTCGGCGATCGACTCCAGCACAAGGGGTATCTGTTCGTCCTTGCTGCGGAAACTCACGCGCACAAGGCCCTTCTGGTCATCTTTCGCCCGGACTTTCTGTTCGACGTCCGCATAAAGGTCCTCTCGTCCAATCTGTTTTGCTGCGAATTCGAAGAACCTGTTGTTGAAGTCCACCACGGTTGCGCAACTCCTCCAGTTATTGTCCAGGGTGTCGGTAACTGCGCCGGGGAAATCCTGCACCACCTTGCGAGCCAGCAGGGTCCAGTCAGAATCGCGCCAGCGATAGATGCTCTGCTTCACGTCTCCGACTATCAGGTTGCTATGATTGTAGGCATCGCTTTCGTGCAGCAGCGGGCGGAAATTCTCCCACTGTATGTTGGAAGTATCCTGGAACTCGTCCAGCAGGAAACTCTCGTAGCGCACGCCCATCTTCTCGTACACGAAGGGCGCATCGCTTCCGGCTATGATGTCTTTCAGGATTTCGTTGGATTCGTCCAGCACCATCACGTTCTTCTCGGCGAGCATCTGCTCGAACGAACGGTAGAACTCTCCAGCCAAGCCCAGGCTGAAAGCGAGGTCACGGAGCAGCCAGGCGGTGTTGTACCAGCGGAATTCGTCACTGTCGAACAGGTTGCAGAAGGGTGTGCCTTCCGCTTCCTTATACAGCGTCGTTCCCGGGAATGGTATCTTCTCCCAAGTATGGAATCCTTTCTGGTAGGGGGCGATCTGCTTCAGGGAATAAGACTTGGAAACCACCACGTCATTTGCCGCGGCATTCACCTTCTCGGTAAAGTTCCTGATGATGCCGTCGCAGTTATCCATCAGCGCAGCGAGATTCTCCTTGCCGAAACGCTCTTTCAGTTCATCCCTGCGCCCGGCCTCACCCATCATCAGCCTCCGGCCGATTTCATAGAGCTGCCCCTCGATACCGGCCTTCCTGCCCTGGTCCAGGCTGTCGGCCACGCTTCTGCGAAGCCAGTCCAGAAGGTCAGTGCTTTCCGCGGTCAGCGAGTCGAGGATGCGGTCCATAGCCTCGTCGATCAAGGCCTCCTTGTCGAGGTCTATCTGATAGTCGGCCACCTGTCCGATCTCCCGCGCAAAGGCCTTCAGGGCCTGCTGGAAGAACTTGTCGATGGTGGTTACCGCGAAGGCGCTGTAATCATGGAGGATGTCCCGGAGCATGTCCTTCCTGCCGGCATCGGGGCTCTCGTAGAGGAACTTGAGTATGCGGCTCTTCATCTCGGCCGTGGCCTTGTTGGTGAAGGTGACGGCGAGGATGTGCCTGTAAGCGAAACGCTCGGTAAGGAGCGACAGGTAGCTGTTTGCAAGGGCGTATGTCTTGCCTGACCCTGCGGAGGCTTTGAGTATCTTTATCATCGTCCGCAGATAGTTTTAAAGTCACACCATTCGCAAGTCTTCGCATCATCAGTGCGCTTCCACGGCACTGACGTGTCCTGCATTTCGGAGAGTACCGCCTCCAGCCTTTCGCCGGCCAGGCGGCAGAATTCGGCGCTTCGGGGGATGCTCTTCGGCTTTTCGCGGAAAATGCCCGTTGTCTGGTAGATGCAGTTCTCCAGTGGCTTTCCCTCCACTTGGGGATAACCCGTTAGATATTCTCCATACAGATATAGCTGCAGGGCGATTTTCGGCCGGTTTGCATTGTCGGTGCCGAAAAGCTTGTCCGCCACGTCTGCGGCATTCGCGTCCGTCACGTCTATATCCTGTTCAGTGACCTTTCCGGTCTTGTAATCCACTATGCGCACCGTGCTGCCGTCGAAACTGTCCAGCCGGTCGATGTAGCCCACGAACTCGAAGCCTCCGATCTTCATGATCCTCTTCAACTCCAGTCCGAGTATGCTGAACTCTTTCTTCCCGGCATCTTTCAGAAGGTCCAGGTCGGTACGGATGATCTGCAAGGCGTATCGCGTAATGATTTCCTCGAAAATCAGGTTCCTGCCCAGCACCTCATCCGTGTGCAGCTCTTTCATTATCCTCCGGGAGACCGTTCCGCGCACCCGGTCCTCATCTTTCAGAAGGCTTTCCAGATACTCCCGGCTTATCGTCGCCCGATCGGAGTACAACTCCTGCATGCTCTCATGCAGCACCGTGCCGAGTTTCCCGGCATCCAGCGCTTCGCTCACCTCGTCCGCCGCTTTCAGGGCCTTGACCTTGGCATAATAGAACTGTGCGGGGCAGTTCAGGTACTTCTGGACGGCAGATACCGAAAGCTGGAAGCCCGGTGCATGCATCGTTGCCACATCCTCTTCGGTCTTGGGGATGGAGCCCTCCGCTTCAGCTTCGCGGATGGGGGCTTTGAGGGTATGGCGGCGGATGTCGAAATCGTAGAGCATCTCCAGCTGCCGGATGTAACGGCTCTCCTCACCGCTGCGGCTGAGTTCGGTGCGGGTGTCAGACAGCAGCCACACGTTGCCTGCCCGCTGTATCAGGCGGTAGAAATAGTAGGCCCAGACCGAATCCTGATACTCGTAGGTGGGCAGACCGAATCCCTTCCGCAATTCTGCGGGGATGAAAGACGGTGCCACCGCCCTGCGGGGGAACAGGCCCTCGTTGCAGGAGAGGATGACGACGTTGTCGAAATCCAGGGCACGCGTTTCCAGCGGCCCCATTATCTGCATGCCCTTCAGCGGCTCGCCCTTGAAAGGCACCGCCGCACTGCCCGTAAGCTGCCCGATGAGTCTCCACCAGGTGCGAGGCTGAACGTCCGGATCCAGGTCCTGCAGGCGCGAGACAGCCTTGTAGGCGTACATTGCAAAGTCCAGTTCCATCTCCTTGCCCTCCTGCGCTTTCAGCAGATGGGCGAGACCGAGGATGAGTTCCTTGAGGTATGCGGGGATGTCCGTTGCCGGACGGAAGATGAGTTCCAGGAGGCTATCGCCAACAAATGCCTGGCTGTCGACGTAGTATCTTGCTTCCTTGCGTATGCGGCTGATGACCTTCGCTCCGGCTCCGCTCACGCTGCTGCGCACCAGGCTGTTGCTGAAGATGCCCCATACGTATTTATGGTAGAATTGCACCTTCCCATCTTTCTCGCGTGTGTTGAGTTGCAATGCCGCGATATCGCTCATCAGCGCCTCGAACTCGCTTCCCTTCATCGGATACCCCATCGTCACGTTCACATCCTGAACGCTCTCAGGGATCGAATTCAGCACTGGCACCAACAGCCCCTCGTCCGGCAGCACGACGGCGGTTTCGATTCCGGCCGCAGGTGCGAGGATGGTTGGCAACAACTTCGCCTGACCGACGGAGGAGGGGCAGGCGACTACGTTGATGACGGGGCGGGGGAGACCGTCGGGGTCGGGCGTGAATGCCTGGGGAAATTCGGAAACGTTCCGGGTGAGGAAGAAAGACGAACGGTTCGCAGGATCCTTGATCTCGGCACTGCTGAAATCCCAGCAGAACTCGGCAAGGTGCGCATCCCTCATCATCCGCATCACCACCTTCTCGCACTCGTTCAGGGCATTCAGCCCCACGAAAACATATTTCTCCGTGTCAGGGAAATGCTCCGACAGCAGATCCATCACTGCGAGGGTATCCAGATCGTCCGCAATCTCGCGGTACACAGCCCCCTCGGTAGCCAGTCCCTCGGCTGCCATCTTTTCGCGGAAAGAATCGTAAAGCGGAAGAAGCATGTCCCAGATGCGGCGGAAACGCTCCTTGTACTCGCCGTCCTTCTCGAACTGCCCGAGGAAATGCTCCATGGCCTCCCGCTGTGCGGGTTCCAGGAAACTGAAATCTCCCTGCAACTGCCGGTATTCGGCAATGTTTCGGAAGATCTGATCCGGAGCGACCCGGTACTTGTCCACTTCCGCAAAATCACTCAGGATCACACCGCCCCAGAAAACGAACTCGTCCAGCGGCTCGGCGGACGGATTCATCTCCTTGTAGCACTTATAGAGGGTGAGCAGGGAAGTCAGCCTGTCGGCGGTGCGATGACCGCTCAGGCGCGAGAAGAAATCATTGATGGTGATGGTTTCCGGGGCTATCATCACGCGATTCGTCCGCGCGCATTCCTCTCCCATGTACTTTCGGAAGAATGCGATGGCCCTCTTGTTCGGAAAAATAAAACACATCCGGCTGATTTCGGAAGCCGGATGGTAATGCTGTGTAACTTGTTTAAGGAAAGGTGTCATCTCAAGTCAGTAACTATCCAAAGCTTATCATATTTACTGACATCTACCCTGAAATCTTTCAAATCTTCGTCGATATTTGTTTTCCGGAGTATCGTTGCCTTGCAGGATATTGGCTCGGGCACACCCTGGAGAGTCATGGTAAACGACACCCGGGTGCCTTCTATCACCAGATTGCTAACACCCTTGAGTATGGCATCCAGATTGCCGAACAAATCCGACTTTCCGCCTGCATTCTCTATATATATTTCCTTTTTGTGATTGTCTACCGTCCAGAGGGTTACGCTGTCGCAAAGGAACTTGGTGCCGCTTTCGACAACGGAATAGCAGTGCCCCTGCACGGTGGCCATGCCGTTTCCGAGCTCATTGCCCTTGGAATCGGCATAGCTGTAGCGTATGCTCACGCGGGAGCTCCCGAGCATGTCGATCAGGTCCTGCGCATTGTTCTGGGCAACTGCGAAATAGCTGCAGAAAAGGGCTGCAAATATGAATACGGTCTTACGCATCGTTCCTTAGACTGTCGATAATGGTTTCAAGGTCATCGAGGGTAGATACAAGAACCGTGCGAGGTTTGCTCCCTTCCTGCGGGCCGACGATTCCGGCCTGCTCCAGCTGGTCCATCACGCGGCCAGCCTTGGCATAGCCCATCCCCAGCCTGCGCTGCAGGTCGGAGGTGGATCCGCGCTGGGTGGTGACCACCAGTTTGGCCGCCTCCTCGAAGCGTTCGTCCAGGTCTCCAAGTTCGCCCTTGGCTCCGCCTTCCTTCTCTTCTTCCTTGACCTCGGGCAGGTAGTAAGGCGTGTTGTAGCTCTTCTCGTATCCTTCCTGGTCCCCGATAAAGGTGGTGATGTTCTTGATCTCTCCGCCGCTCACGAAGCCGCACTGGATGCGCTCGTTCTCGATGCCGGCGGATAGCAGCATGTCTCCCTTGCCGATGAGTTTTTCGGCGCCGGGGGAGTCGAGGATGGTCATGGAATCCGTCCTGGAAGCCACGCGGAAGGCAATTCGCAGAGGGAAGTTACCCTTGATGACGCCGGAGATGACATCCACGGAAGGCCTCTGTGTGGCGATTATCACATGGATGCCGGCAGCGCGCCCTTTCTGTGCCAGGCGGATGATGGAGTTCTGGATGCTCTTGGATGCTGCGCGAACCTCGGGGCTTGCGCCCATGGTCATGGTGAGGTCGGCGTATTCATCCACGATAGTCACGAGATAAGGCAGGTACCTGTGCCCGTTCTTCGGGTTCAGTTTGCGTGCCTTGTATTTCTCGTTATAGTCGGTAATCTTGTTTTCGCCGGCCTTGCTGAGGAGAGTATAGCGTTCATCCATCTCGATGCAGAGACTCTTGAGGGTGGTCTCCGCATCCTTGGCATTCTTTACGATGGCGCGGGTCTTTTCCTGCTCCTCGTCCGCATAAGGCAGCACCGCAAGATAATGCTTCAGCAGATGATTGTATGCCGAGAACTCGACCATCTTCGGGTCGATGAAGACAAACTTCAGTTCTGAAGGATGCTTGCTGTAGAGCAGGGAAGCGATGATGATGTTGAGGCCTACGGATTTACCCTGTTTGGTGGCACCTGCTACCAGAAGGTGGGGAGCGTCTGCCAGGTCGAACACCTTGACCTGCTGGGTGATGGTATAGCCGATGGCCACAGGCAGTTCATATTTACTGGTGCGGAAAGCCTCACTGTTCAGCAGGCTCTTCAGCGGAACGATAGAAGAGTAGTCGTTGGCGACCTCGATGCCCACGGAATCGGACAGGGTTACCACGCGCACGCCCTTCGCATTCATCTGCATGCCAATGTCTTCCTGCAGTTTCTTGACCTCGGAGATACGCACGCCGGGGGCCAGGGTGACGCGGTACAGCGTGACGGTAGGGCCAACCTGTGCCCGTACCTCGGTTATTTCGATCTTGTAATTCTTCAGCGTTGCGCGTATCTTGTTATTGTTACGCTGAAGCTCTTCATTGGAGGGCAGACGCCTGTCGGAGGCATGTGATTCGAGGAGATCGAGACTGGGAGCCTTGTACTTTGGAAGGCCTTCCGGCGGATCCAGACGGTTGTCGATAGGAGGAAGCTTCTCGTAGCGTTCGTTCTCCAGCGTATCGTCCGTAACGACCTCCAAAGTGTTCTCGGGAGATTCAGAATCTTCGCCGGATGCGGAGGTGTCCCCTTCTTCCGTCGGGTCCTGCGGACCCCCTCCCGTCTCCGACGGGTCCCTCCCACTACATCCGTGGGCGGATATGACTCCAGAAGGGGATACCTCCTCCTCCGGAATGTTTTTCTCTATCCTCGTATCCTCGGTCAACTCTTCTGGCTGATATGCCTCGACGCTATCATCGTAATCATCCTTCTTGCGCCCCAGGTTGTAAACCCAGTCGGTGAAGCGGGGGCTGCTGAAGAAAAGCCAGCAGGCGACAAGAAGGAGAATGACCGCGCCGGCGATGTAGGGGCCGAAGAGGTTCGTTCCCCAGAGCACTATCTGCTTGCCGCACTCACCGCCAAGCCCGCCGCCGAAAATGCTGGGGATGCCCGCCAGGTTGCCGGCGAAAGCCAGCACCAGGGATGCTACGAGGGCCCCGCTGAGGGCGAGGAGAGTGGTTTTGATGAGGGAGAATTGCCAGCTGCGGCCGATGAGGCGGACGCTGATGGCAATCAGGATAACGAGGAGGGCGAAACTGCCGAGGCCGAACAGGTCGCACACCAGCAGATGCCCCATGCGGTATCCCAGTTTGCCGGCCGCATTGCCCACTTCGGTGGCACCATCCATCATGGCGGGGTTGGCCAGGAGGCTCATGTCCTGCTGCCAGTGGAAGAGATAGGAGACTCCCGAAATCAGGATGAAAAGGCTGAAGACGGCAACGAAGAGCCCCATCACGATCTTGGCGTTGCTCCGTTCCTTGTCGTCCCAGTTTCTCCAGAAGGCTATGTAGTCGAAAAACCTGCTCATTTCTTCTTTTTCTTGTTGAAGCGGTATTTATTGGCCTTGCCCGCGCCCTGCTGAGGTTTCACGCCTAATGATGGACGGGCGAAGGATGCATCCTGCGAGATGCCTTTCAGGCTCAGGCCTTCGGGCACCTTGATGCGGTAGTCGGAAAGCTTTTCGATGTCTGCGAAGATAGTCTCGTCGGCCACGCTGTCCTTGTTCCAGATAAGGTACTGAGTGCGCATGTAATTCGCAAGGGAACGTATCAGGGCGGTCTTCATCTCGCCGTCAGGCTCCTTGCAGATGAGGTCTATGATGGTCTCGATGTTCCTTCCGTAGTGGGAGGCCTTGATCTTAGTGCCCTTCATGGGAAGCGGTACGGGCCTGGTCTCGAATTCCTCTTTGACCGGGCAGGGATAGGGGGCGTCTATGTCCAGGTCGAACTCTGCAATGATGTAGAGCTGATCCCAGAGTTTGTGCTCCCAGTCTTCCTGCGTCTTGACTCCGGGGTTCAGCAGTTCCATGGTCTTGACGACGGCGAATGCCTGCTCGGTGCGCTTCGCCTTGTCGGGAATCTCCTTCAGGTGCTCCACCATCTTTAGTACATTGCGCCCGTATTCCGTTATCCGGAGCTTCTCACGTTCGGTATTGTATTCAAGTTTGATTGTCTCTTCGCTCATAGTCTTTGAGTTTTCTTCCATAGAACGCAAATATAGCGAAAACTTTTGTCTTCTCCATTGCCGTTTTTTCACTTCGGCAGAATATTTGTATTATATTTGTAGGATATTATTTTTGACATGAAGTTTTTACGCCATTCCGCTATATTTTTCCTGGCAGTCCTGGCTGTCGCATCCATATCCTGCAAGAAGGATGACGATGACGACAGCACCAAGAAATATCTGTCCGGCACGATCTCGATCGATTTTCCGTCATATCTTAAATATGGGGACGTCGTGCACGTAGTCCCGACGGGTGTTTACAAAGGCGACGACAAGACCGACACCCTTCTGGCTTTCAGCTGGACCAATCCACTGACGGGCATTATCGATACCCTCCGTTACGAATCCGACCCCGCGAGCAAGAGCAAGGAATTCGATTTTACGGTTACGAAGGATTCCCTCGCCACCTTGTCGCTTACCGTTTCAGCATGGGCTGACGGGTATTATGTAAAAACCACCACCGTCAGTTTCACGATCGTCAATCCCGTCCTCGGCACAGGCTCTCTTACCGGATACGAAAACCTGAATGCCATGCCATCGTTCACAGATGCCAGGGACGGACAGTCGTACTATTACTGCACCGTTGCGGGAAAGGACTGGATGATGCAGAACCTTGCATGGGGAGGAGCCGGAGTCCCTTGCATAGAAGAGGAAGTGCTGTCTCCGATCTTCGGACGCTACTACACTTGGACCGAGGCTTCCACCGCGTGCCCGTCGGGCTGGCATCTCCCGTCTTCCGCTGAATTCAAGGCACTGGCCGAAGCGGCCGGAGGCAAGGAGGACGTAGCTGCCGGGTCCATGATGGTGGATGCATACTTCAACGGCAGCAAGATGTGGGAGTTCTGGCCGGAGGTAAAGATTACCAATAGCAGCCGTTTTTCCGCAATCCCGGCGGGATATGCACTCATAGAAGAAAGTAAACTTCAATTCAAAGGTTTTAACAATTACGCCTTATTCTGGACCTCCGATTCCAAAGACGACAATACGGCGGTGGCCAGGTATATCTATGTCGACAAACCGGTATTGTACGGGGGCGAATTCGGAAAAAACAGCATCCGGGCATCCGTACGCTGCACAAGATAAATCATAGTAAACCATATCATGAAAAAGACTCTTATCTGGATTGGCATCATCGCCATCATCGCCCTCTGGGGCATCTCCGCTTATAACGGGCTGGTCAACAAAGACGAGGCGGTCACCGCCGCCTGGGGCCAGGTGGAAAACAACTATCAGCGCCGTGCAGACCTCATCCCCAACCTCGTGGCAACAGTAAAGGGTTATGCCCAGCACGAGAGCAGCACTCTTGAGGCCGTGGTGAATGCCCGCGCAGCCGCTACCCAGGTGAAGGGCGGAGACCTCTCTTCCGAAGAGATCGCAGCCTACCAGAAGGCACAGAGCGAGGTGAGCTCCAGCCTGAGCCGCCTGCTCATGGTTGTAGAGAACTATCCGGAGCTCAAGGCAAATGAGAACTTCCTGGATCTTCAGGCCCAGCTCGAAGGCACCGAAAACCGCATTGCAGAGGCCCGCAGGGCGTTCAACGAGACTGCCAAGGAATATAACACCGCAGTCCGCCGTTTCCCCAACAACATTCTTGCAAGCATCTTCGGCTTCTCTTCCAAGGGTTATTTCGAGGCTGACGAGGCCGCTAAGACCGCTCCCAAGGTAGAGTTCTGATGTCCTTCCCAAAGAGGATAACCGCACTTTTCTTCATCGTCGCCCTGGCATTCCCGTGCAGGGCGGCGGTTAAGGATTATATCCCTGCCGCACCCGAGCCACCCAGGCTCGTAAACGATTTCGCATCCGCTTTCGAGCAATACCAGACCGATTCGCTTGAAACCGTGCTGGTGGACTTCGACGAGCGTACGTCCAACCAGATATCCGTGGTTACCGTCACGGACCTGCACGATTACGACGTTGCGGAATTCGCTTTGGCCCTTGCCAACAAATGGGGGATTGGCAGCAGCCGGAACAACGGCATCCTCATCCTATTGAAAACCCGCGAAGGCGGTTATGTGGACGTCACGATCCAGGTCGGCCGCGGGCTTGAAGGAGCGATCCCCGATGCCTATGCATCCCGCATCATCCGCAACATCATGGGCCCGCACCTGCGTCAGGATGAATACTGGCCTGCGGTCAGCAAGGCATGCGTGGAACTGATGGCCCTGGCGGAAGGGGAGATCAGCGAACCGCGGGATGATGACGATGCTGCCGGAGCGATTGCCGGGCTTGCGGTCATGGCTATCTTTTTCCTGATAGTATTCATTTTGATTATCTACGCCGCATCCAAGGACGGAAACAACCATGGAGGCGGAACAGGCACTTTCCGCGGACCTACCATAACTTTCGGAAACGGTAGCTCATCCCGCAGTACATGGAGCGGGGGAGGCTTCGGAGGCGGTTCCGGATGGGGCGGCGGAGGAGGTTTCGGAGGCTTTGGCGGCGGCTCCTTCGGCGGCGGCGGCGCCAGCGGGCGTTTTTAATGCCCATAAGCCCAGGCTGCCCATATGTGGCGTGGGGCTAATCGTCTGATATACAGCCAATTAATCAATTTGCCTTCCCTTGTTTCGGGGAAGGCAAATTGGTTATCTGCGTGGTAGTCAACACGTTAGCCCCACGCGGCAAAAAGCCTATGGGATTTATTTCGCATCCATCGCCTGGCAGGCGGTGATGGCGATCAGGTTGTAGACATCGTCCACGGAGCAGCCGCGGCTGAGGTCGTTGACCGGCTTGGCGATGCCCTGGAGGATGGGGCCGATGGCTTCGGCGTGGCCGAGGCGCTGGATCAGTTTGTAAGATATGTTTCCGACTTCCAGGTTGGGGAATACCAGCACGTTGGCATTGCCGGCGATCTCTGAACCGGGAGCCTTCTTCTTGCCGACCGAGGGCACCAGGGCGGCATCTGCCTGCAATTCGCCGTCTATCTTCAAAGACGGATCGAGTTCCTTGGCGAGGGCTGTCGCCTCAACGACTTTATCGACAACCTCATGCTTTGCGGAACCTTTCGTGGAGAAGGACAGCATGGCCACGCGGGGGTCTGCGAAACCGGCGACGCTCTTTGCAGTGCGGGCGGTGCAGACTGCTATCTGTGCCAGCTGGCCGGCATCGGGGGCGGGCGTCACGGCTACGTCGCCGATTACCAGCACGCCGTTCTCACCGTATTCGGGAGCCTGTGTGATCATCAGCATGGCGCCGCTCACGCAGGTGATGCCGGGAGAGCACTTGATGATCTGAAGGGCCGGACGGAGGGTTTCGCCGGTGGTGGAAAGGGCGCCGCTGATCTGCCCGTCGGCATCGCCGCTCTTGATTATGAGGCAGCCGAAGTAGAGGGGATCCAGAACGGTCTTGGCGGCTACTTCCGGGGTCATGCCCTTGTTCTTGCGGAGCTCGTAGAGGAGATTCGCATATTCGGCCGTCTTGGGGCTGGTGGCAGGGTCGATGATGGTGGCCTTGGCTATGTTCTTGAGGCCGAGTTCTTCCGCGTAGGCAAGGACCTTTTCGCGGTTGCCGATGAGGATGATGTCCGCGAGGCCGTCGGCCAGGGCGCGGTCGGCCGCGGTGATGGTGCGCTCCTCGAAGGATTCAGGGAGCACGATGCGCTGCTTGTTGGACTTGGCACGCGCAACGATCTGTTCGATAAGGCTCATATATTATTTCTTTGTTAGATTCATGGTATCCAGGGCAATCATGAGTTCCTCTTCCGTGGGGATGAGGGCCACCTTCACCTTGGAATCGGGGGCGCTGATGAGGGCCTCTTCGCCGAAGGCCTTCTCGTTGGCGGCGTAGTCGAGCTTGACGCCAAGAGAGCCGAGTTTCTCGCACACGCGACGACGCACTTTGTGGTTGTGCTCGCCGATGCCCGCGGTGAAGACTATGAGGTCTACGCCGTCCAGCACGACGCTGTAGGCGCCGATCAGCTTCACGATGTCGTAGGTGAGCTTGTTGATGGCCAGGCGGGCGCGGGGATTGCCGGCGGCTGCCGCATCTTCCGTCTCACGCATATCGGAACTGACTCCTCCGAGGCCGATCAGGCCGCTCTTCTTGTTCATGATGGCGGTCATCTCGTCCGGAGAGATGTTCTTTTTCTTCATCATGTAAGGGATAACGTTGCAGTCCACGTTACCGCAGCGGGTGCCCATGATCATGCCCTCGAGCGGGGTGAAGCCCATGGAGGTGTCGATGCACTTGCCGTTCTTGACGGCGGTCACGGACGAGCCGTTGCCTATGTGGCAGGTGATGATCTTCGAGTTGTTGATGTCGAGGCCGACGTATTCGGCGCCTCTGCGGGATACGTACTGGTGCGAGGTGCCGTGAGCACCATAGCGGCGCACGTGGTAGTCGGTGTAATAATCATACGGAAGCGCATACATATAGGCATAGTCCGGCATCGTCTGATGGAAGGCGGTGTCGAACACGACCACCTGCGGAGTCTTGGGCAGCACCTGCGTAATGGCATGGATACCAAGCAGGTGGGCGGGATTGTGGAGGGGTGCGAAATCGCAGCAAATCTCGATTTTTTTGAGAACGTCGTCGTTGACCAGGCAGCTTCCGTCGAAGAAATCGGCACCCTGCACGATGCGGTGGCCGACTGCATCCACGTCGTCGAAAGACTTGAGCACGCCGTGGACGGGATCCACCAGGGCATCCATGACCAGCTTCATTCCAAGCTTATGGTCGGGGATGGGCAGGGCCTTTTCGAAGGGCTCCTTGCCTTTGGGTTTGTGGGTGATGTTTCCTTCGGGGAGTCCGATTTTCTCGACAAGACCCTTGGCCTTGACCTCATAATCGGTGGCGCTCTTCATGTCAAATAGCTGGTATTTGATGGAGGAGCTGCCGCAGTTGATGACAAGTATGATCATATTTTGAAATTATGTGTTTTCGATAGCTTACAAATTTAAGAAAATATGCTTACTTTAGCAAGGTAAAAAAGTGAATCGTTATGGATGAGGCGCGTGATATTGTGCTGATATCGTTTCCTTTTGCCGCGGGGGTTGCCCTCGCGCAGTTCTGCCCGCTTCCCCTTTTCCATTTTGCACTTGCTGCAGTTGCAGTATTGATGCTGCTGGCGCTGGCCGGAGTGTGCCGCGGCCGAGCATGGTACGGGCTGCTGTTCTTTGCTGCCGGAGTGCTTTGCGGTTCGACGGGATCCACGGTCGGGGCCGGGATGGCGGCCGATCCGTCATGGCCGGCTGGACCGGCCGTCTTCCATAGGGCCTTGGCCCGGACGGATGCACTGATCCGCAGCATTCCCTTCCCCCATGGCGAAACCAACGCCTTGCTGCGTGCCCTGCTGACGGGTCTCCGGGACGGCCTTCCTCGCGAGACGGTGGCCTCCTTCCGCTCCGCAGGAGCATCCCACATCCTGGCCCTGAGCGGCCTGCATCTCGGCATTATCTACCTGTTGCTCAGCAAGTTGCTGTCGGTGCTGGGGAACGGCCGGGTGGCGTACGTGCTGCGCAGCGTAGTGGTCGTGGCCGCCTGCGCCTTCTATGCGCTGATGACCGGAGCTGGACCTTCGATCGTGCGTGCGCTGCTGTTCATAAGTATAAATGAACTGATGCGTCATGCGCCCGGGAGGCGGAAAAGCCCGGTTGCCGTCTGGTGCATCGCACTTCTGATACAGCTGGTAATCTCCCCATGGGTGATTCGCTCGGTGGGCTTCCAGCTCAGCTACCTTGCCATGCTGGGAATCTTCTTGCTGTTTCCCTGGCTGGACGCATTCTATGAGAAACCGGCCCGAAACTGGAGTCCGATGCGCTGGATCTGGTCGTCGATGGCCCTGTCGATATCCTGCCAGGTGTTCACCGCGCCGCTCGTATGGCTGCGCTTCGGCACCTTCCCCAAATACTTCCTGCTGACCAACCTGATCGCCCTGCCGCTGACTTCAGCCCTGATGTTCAGTGCCGTAGCCTGCCTGGGGCTGTCCGCGTTTGGCATCTGCCCTGCCTGGGTAGTGTGGGTGGTAGATACAATTGCGAGACTGCTGGAGAGCAGCCTCGCAATAATCGCGAATATGTAATGGCCTTTATTCTGCCTTTTCGCAGCAAGCGGGCTTCTCATCGCACTCGGGCTTTTCGCCGCAGCAGGGTTTCTTGTTGCAGGCGGGGCGGGCCTCGGTGGCCTTGACGGCCTTCTTCCATGCCTTCACGGTCTTGCCTTCGGCGGTCTTGATGTCGACTACCTGCTTTACGGCAACGTCAGGAACGGGAATATCGCAGCACTCTGCTTTTTCCTCACAGCACTCTTTCTTCTCACCGCATTCTGCTTTTTCCTTGCAGCACTCCTTCTTTTCACCTTCGCACTTGCCGCAGCACTCCTTCTTCAGAGCGACAACGACCTTGTTGCCGTCCACAACTTTGGCGCAGACCACCTCGCGGCCTTCGACGACGAAAGCCTCGGGGCATACGGACTCTGCATCCAGAGCCTCTGCGTATTCAACAACGACTGCCGCCACCTTGTCGGGACCGGCTACGATTGCGGAAACCTTTGCCTGCTTTCCGCAGCAACAAGCAGTGGCTGCCACTGCCGTGCAAATCAACAAAAACTTTTTCATAATAGATTATTGATAGTATAACTCAGACAAAATATAAGACCGGAAATCATCCTGGAGGATGTCCTTTGTGCGGAACCAGATGTGCCCCTTGACGAACCATGCGGAGCGGCAGAGATCGAGTTCCCTCTTGAACTCTGCAAGCGACAGATATGGCGCGTCCTGCCCTCTGGTTATGCCCTGAGCGTACTTGTAAGCTGCCAGTCCGACATATACCGGAACTCCTTTCGATACGAATTTCCAGCTGTCCAGCACCTGCTCGAACGCGGCTGCGTCCGTACGCCCTATGGCCCAGTAGATCTGCGGGGCGAGATAATCGACAGAACCCTCGCCAACCCACATGCGCGGATCCGCATACAGATGGCAGGTGTTCACCAGCCGGCCGGAAGGGGAGACACCGAAAACGGCATTCGGCCGGGTTTCGTGAGTGGCCTTCGACAGGACGGAAACCACGTTGTTGATGGTCTTGAACCTCCAGTCATCCAACTTCAAACCCTTTCCATACTGTTCGTACATGTCGTTCCTCCAACCGTTATTCTCGCTGTCGGCGTCCTTCTGAAGCCCGTCCGGGTAGAAATAGTCGTCGATGTGTAGTCCGTCCACGTCGTATTTGCCCACGATTTCCCTGGCGATTGCTTCCAGGAAGGAAACCACTTCGGGATTGCCCGGATCAAGATACAGCTTGTGCCTGTAGTTCTGTACCCAGTCGGGATGGGATATGCTCACGTGCAGGCTGTCGTGAGGGGTGACGTCGTCGCGGCATACGCGTAGGGGATTGATCCATGCGTGGATCTGCATGCCACAGTCGTGGGCGGCCTGGACGGCAAGCTCCAGCGGGTCGTAGCCGGGATCCTTGCCTTCCACGCCGGTCAGGACGGCGCTCCAAGGCAGAAGTTCCGAAGGATAAAGAGCATCCATGTTGCTGACAACCTGAAATACAAGCGTATTGCATCCAAGCTCGCGCAGGCCCTTTATCTGTTCCAGAAGATGAAACTGCTGGATAATGCCAAGCTCGTCCACGTTCGGCCAGTCAAGCCCCGCCACGGTGGCGAGCCACGCTCCGCGGAACTCTTCGTCCCGTGGAATCAGGCTTTCGGACTGGGCCCTGGCGCTGAAGCAGAAAACGCTCAGGCAAAATAGAAATGTCAGCAGTTTAGATTTCACAATTTGTAAAGATAATATTTTTCGTAAATTTGTGCAAAATGACACTAAAAATATGAACTGCCGAATCCTTTCCTCTCTATTATGCGCGGCATTAGTCTGCGCGTGCGCACCCAAAGTGGAATGGGCTCCCGCCGGGGACCATATCCGTACTGCATGGGCAGAAGAAGTCGACCCTGCAAAAGTGCATCAGGAATATCCCAGGCCCCAGATGGTCCGCGACAGCTACCTGAACCTGAACGGCCTCTGGGAATATGCAATCGCCCCCAAAGACGCCGGCGAAATGCCTGCTCCCGAAGGCCATATTCTGGTACCTTTCCCGCTGGAATCCTCCCTTTCGGGAGTCGCCGGAAGCCTGGATGCGGAACACTCCCTTTGGTACAGGCATACGTTCAAGATTCCCGCAAAATGGAGGAAACAGTCCGTCATCCTTCACTTCGGTGCGGTCGACTGGGCCTGCGAGTTGTGGGTGAACGGCCGGAAGGCGGGCGAGCACCAGGGCGGATACGATTCCTTCGAGTTCTATATCAGCCCCTTCCTCACATCCGGCAGGCAGGAAATCATCTTGAAGGTGACGGATGCCACAGAAGAAGGAGAATTGCAGCCCCGCGGCAAGCAGGTATTCAGCCCCGACAGGGGAAGCATCTGGTATCAGCCGGTGTCCGGCATCTGGCAGACGGTATGGGCAGAAGCCGTGAACGTCAATGGCCATATCGCTGATTATAACGTACATAGCCTGATAGATGGCACGCTGGATGTTTTCCCCGAAGTTCGTGGTGACGGCGAGGCGGAGGTGGAACTTCTGCAGGGCGGCAAAGTGATTGCCGCCGCCCAGGCGAATGAAGGCAAAGCACAGCTGAAGATCGACGCCCCCCACCTCTGGAGCCCGGACGACCCCTATCTCTACGGCCTGCGCATAAAACTCGTGAAGGATGGCAAGACCATCGACAAAGTGGATGGCTACACCGCCTTCCGCGAGATTACGGTCGTGAAGGATGCCGACGGTCACAAGCGCATGGCCCTGAACGGCAAGCCCCTCTTCCATTTCGGCCCTCTGGACCAGGGATGGTGGCCGGACGGCCTCTACACCGCTCCCACCGACGAGGCCTTGAGGTATGACCTCGAGCGCACCAAGGAGTTCGGTTTCAATATGATACGCAAGCACGTGAAGGTGGAGCCCGACCGCTGGTACTACTATTGCGACCAGCTCGGAATCCTCGTCTGGCAGGATATGCCGAGTATGCGCCGCTGCAAGCTGGAAGAATGGGGCCAGGGCATAGACAAGTACGATGCCGGCAATTCCGACCAGCTGACAATGCCCGCCCGCGGCAACTTCATCCGCGAATGGCAGTGCATTGTCAACCAGCATAAGAAGTTCCCCTGCGTAGTGGTCTGGGTGCCTTTCAACGAGGCCTGGGGCCAGTTCGACACCGAAAAGATAGTGGAAATGACCAAGACGCTTGACCCTTACGGTCTGGTAAATATGGCTTCCGGCGGAAACTGGATTTCCGGTGGAGTGGGGGACATCCTCGACTCTCATCACTATCCCGAACCCGCTATGCGTATCTGGGATTCCGAGATGGTGAACGTGCTCGGCGAATACGGCGGCATCGGCCTGCCGGTCGAGGGCCACACCTGGGTGGACCAGCGCAACTGGGGCTATGTGAAGATGTCCAACACGGATGAAACTACGGCAAAGTACGAGGAATTCGCAAAGCTGCTTCTGCCTCTGGTGAAGGAAGGATGCTCCGCCGCGGTCTACACCCAGACCACCGACGTTGAACGTGAGGTCAACGGTCTTATGACCTACGACCGTAAGGTGGACAAACTAATCCCTGCACGTGTGGCTGCCGCCAACCGCGAGGTTATTGAATCAATGTAAACAGATCATTCTCCGGCAGTTTGCCACTGTAGCGTTGCCGGCACTGCTGAATAAAGTTATGGACGGTCCGGGAGAATCTCGGACCTTTCCATGCATGGGTGTTGGAAATCAGGATCCAGCATTCACCGTCCGGAAATACGGTCACGTAGGCGCTGGTGCCCGATAGCGAACCGGTGCGCTGCCAACCCTTCTTGGGATCCACGCTGTTCCAGCCGAGGCCGAACTTGTGGTCTTCGCTGTACGCGGTCATCTCCCGCACGCTTTTCTTGCTCAGGATATCCGGCACGCCGGGCTTGCCGTCGATGGAGGCGATGAAACGGGCCAGTTCCGGTGCGGACATCACCCAGGCGCCTGCCCCCTTCAGGAGACGGATGTCGTTTCCGCCATAGCAGCGGACCACCGAGTCGGCGCTGTTGTCGTATTTCGGCACGGGAGGATCGTTGTCCTGCATGTGGTAGCGGGTCTCGCCGGGCATCTTCTCCTCATAGGAATTGTGGGCCAGATGGCAGTCCATGCAGCCTGCCGGCTCCAGGATGTTCTCCTGCATCCACTTTTCGTAATCCTTCCCTGTCTTGCGCTCTATTATCATACTGAGCAGCAGATATCCGAAATTCGAATACTCGTGGCCCTTGCCGGGAGCATAGCCCAGCCTCTGGCGCACGGCTATTGACGTGAGTTTTTCCTGATCGGGCACTTCGGTCAGACGGTAGATGGTCATCCAGTCCCGCATACGGAACATCGGGTCCCCGCGGCGTATGGTGAGGCCGCTTTCGTGGCGCAGAAGCTGCTCAACGGTGATGTTGAAGTAGGCCTTGTCCTTAATGTTGTTGGTGAACAGGGTGTCGTTCAGTATGCCGTGGGGGCCGAAAACCTTGTCGGAAAGCCGCAGCTTTCCATCCTCCACCAGTTTCATGACGCCCGCTGCGGTAAGCAGCTTGCTTACGGAACCGACGCGCATGATCGTGCCAGGGCGCATGGGCTCTTCAGTCGATTGGTCCGCCACTCCGAAGCCCTTGGCATAAAGCAGGGAGTCGCCGCGCATGACTGCGAGTTCCATGCCGCGGATCTGCCATTTCTGCATGAAATACTTAACGTCCTTCTCCATCTTCACGAGCCCTTCGCAGTCGGACATCTCGTTGGTGATCACCGCGTTGATCCCTCGGATGGCGTGGGGTGTGCCGGCCTTTTCCGAGGGGATGGCAAGGATTACCACCACCAGCAGCACCAGCACCGCCAGAGCGCCGTAAACGTATTTTTTATTGGGGATTTTCACTGGCTTCCAACTGCCGCACGAGGCGGATGATAAGGATTACCGTGCAGGTGAACGCCAGCACGTCGGATGCGGGATAGCTGAACCATACGCCTTCGATGCCGAAGGCCAGGGGCAGGAGATACAGGGCGGGAAGCAGGAAGATGAGCTGCCTGCTCAGCGACAGGAACACGCTCTTCTTGACCATTCCAAGGCACTGGAAGAGGTTGGTGCTGATTATCTGGAATCCGATGATGGGGAACATGACGTTCATCCGGCGCATGCCGTGCACGGCCAGCCCCTTGAGTTCGTGATCGGTGGTGAACATTGCCGCCGCCGGCCCGGGGAAGAGTTCGAAGATGATGAAGGCAACCACGCTCACCAGCGTTGCCCATTTGACACAGAGCCAGTATACTTCCTTGACCCTGCGCCCCTTGCCTGCGCCGTAGTTGTAGCTGGCTATGGGCTGCATTCCCTGGTTCAGGCCCATGATTATCATGATGAACATGAAGGAGATGCGGTTGATGATGCCGTAGGCGCCGATTGCCAGGTCGCCTCCGTATTTGCGGAGCTGTTGGTTGATGAACATGGCAACCAGACAGGCCGCAGTGTTCATCAGGAACGGCCCGAGGCCGATTCCCATGGATGTGCGTGCAATCTTGGAACTGAAGCCGAATATGCGCTTGCCGAAGTGGATTACGTTCTTGCCGGAGGAGAAATACACCAGGCTGTAGACCAGCGACAGTGTCTGGCAGATTACCGTGGCGATGGCCGCGCCCTTCACCCCAAGGCCGAGCCCGAAGATGAAGATAGGGTCCAGGATGGCGTTCGAGATGACGGTGAACAGCGTCAATCCCATGGCGAGCCTGGGATTGCCCGTGGCCCGTATCATCCCGTTCAGTCCGAAGTACAGGTGAGTGACTATGAATCCGGCGAGTATTATCACCATGTAGTCCCGGGCGAAGGGGTAGATGGCTTCGCTCGCGCCGAAGAAGAACAGCACGGGCTTGAGGAAGGCCAGGATGAGACCTCCGAACAGCGCTCCCAGCACTACGTTCAGTGTAACCACGTTTGGCAGCACCTTGTTGGCGGTCACGTAGTTCTTCTGCCCGAGGAGTATGGAGACCAGGGTGGATGCTCCCACGCCCACCAGGGTGCCTATGGCAGTGCCAAGGTTCATGATGGGGAAGGTGACGGCAAGGCCGGAGATGGCCAGGGCGCCGACATCCTTTATGTGCCCGATGTAGACGCTGTCCACTATGTTGTACAAAGAACTCGCGGTCATGGCGATGATGCCGGGGACCGCGTATTCTTTGAGCAACGTGCTTATCTTCTTGGTTTCAAGCTCGGTAGGAGCCTTGCCCTGAACTGTGGATGCCATTTATTCCGGTGCGTTTGTCGTCTCCAGTTCAAAGCATAGAGGGGAATATCCGGGGATGGATGAACCGGACCCGCTTGATTTGTATCCGTATTTGGATATGAAGAAGCATTTTCCAGCCTCGCCGGGATGCATCTTGTTCAGGGCGTAGGAGAATCCCGTAATGGTGGAAGACTCGTTGTCTCCCATGGTGATGCCGGTATAGTCTTCAGAAGAGCCGTACCAATTGATTTTTGTCTGCTGGTAAGTCTTGTCTGCAGAGTAAAGGTTCCAGACTTTTGCCGTGTCCTTGATGGTGGTGTCGAACACCGTGCCGTTCAGCAGGCGTCCGGTGTAATTGACATAGATCGTGGTGTCGGCAGGGAACTCCTTGTCCGTGCCGTCCTTCGTCTTGACGTAAAAGAAACCGGAAAGCTCTTCGTCCTCGACGGCGGCCGGATGGTTCGCCGCCAGGTATTTCAGTAGGGAATCGCGTTCCCAGCGGTCTACGTCGTTGAAGATATCCAGAAGTTCCAGCTCATAGACATAGTCCGTGCCAGAGCAATTCGCGAGATACTTTTTTTCAGAGTCGTAGCGTTTCGATTCGCTCAGCCAGCCGGGTATCACTACGGTCTTGCGCCCACCCACCTTCATCGTGGAGAGGGCTTCTTCGACACCTGCGGAAAGATTCTCCAGATTCTCTCCGCGGTATGTCACGACAGGCCCGTAATAATCAGTTTTGGCATAGGTCCCGGCCTGCCTGGCCTTCTTCTCGAAGGTGGTGTTGGCGAGATTCCCGTCGAGAGTGTAGACGGAGTAATTGATCCTGACGTACAACGAATCGGAAGCTGCGGTGCCGGTGCCGGGAGTTTCGTTGATGATATATGCCCCGAGCGGGGTTTTGACGGCAGTCGGATGATTCTGGGAAATCCAGGCGTCGAAATAGCGCTTGGCGTCTTCATTGAGGGCGGCGGATTTCTCTTTCGCACAGGAAACCAGCGCGAGGAGAATGGCCGTCATGATTATATATCTAAGTTTCATGTCTTTTCAGTTCGTCGTTTCGTTTCGCAGAAATCGTGCCGCAATCTCTTCCAGATACGGCGCGGCGGCATCTTTCGAGGGTATGTCCTCCGGCCAGAAGATCTTCCCTCCGGCTGCATACTCGTGTCCGCCGCCGTGGAAGAATTCAGCAGCCATGTCCCGGGCGGACAGTCCCCGTTTGGAACGTATGCTCACGCGGAAATGCCCGGCGTCTTCGCGGATGAAGATGCTCATGCGCACCCGGTCCACCTTAAGGGGCATGTTCACCAGGCCTTCGGTATCGCCCGCGTCGACCCCGTACGCCGCCTGCATCTCTTCCGTCATAATCATATAGGATATGCCGGATGGGAGGATGACGAGGTGGTTGGAGATCATGTCGGCGAAGGAGAGCAGGCGCTGCTCGGTGTCGCTGTGATAGAGCTTATCTATGATGTCATCCCTGTCCACGCCGGCCTGAAGGAGCTCGGAAGCCATCTGCAAGGTGGTGGGAATCACGGAGTTGGCAAAGTTGTTGGTATCGGTCGTCATACCGGTCATTAGGGCGCGGAGGCTGCTGGCCGGGATGCCGGCAGTGCATCCGTTTTCGATCTCCTTGAGGATGAAATAGAGAAGTTCGCAGGTGGATGACCTTTCCGGTTCCGAGAAAACCAGGGCGAAAGGTTCCGTGTCCGGACGGAGGTGATGGTCGATGAGCACCTTCGTGGCGGGGGAGGATGCGATCGGCCCGGCCAGCTGCTCGGTACGGTGAAGCTGGTTGAGGTCCAGGATGAGGATAAGGTCGGAAGCGGCTATCCTCTCTTCCGCGGCCTCCGGCTCACGGGATGCATCCAGTACGTCGAATCCTTCCATCATGAACGTCAGGGTATGCGGCACGCTGTCCGGAATGATCATCCGGACATCCTTGCCGAGGCGCTGCGAGAGGTAGTCGGTCATGGCGCGGCCGCTGCCCAGCGCATCCCCGTCGGGGTGCGTGTGCACGACTACCGTCACCTTGACGGAACTCTTCAGGACTGACAGGAAAGAAGCGACGTTTTCCATATTTTTTCGCGAGCAAATTTAATAAGAATATTGCATTTGAGAAATGAAATTTCTAACTTTGTGCGGATATACTGGAAATAATTGAAACAAGAATATGAAAAAGTCAGTAAAGATCATTTTGGAGATTGTCCTGTTCCTTCTGTGCATCCTTCTTGTCGACCTGATCGTCAAGAGCATAATGAAGCCCGTGAACTTCAACAAGCAGAAGGCCTATCGTGAGAGCGTGGCCATCCAGCGCCTCAAGGACATCCGTACCCTGCAGGTCGCATTCAAGAGCGTGAACGGCAAGTTCACCTCCACCGTGGATTCCCTGGCCGACTTCTACAACAACGGCAAGATGGAAATCGTGATGCAGGTCGGCTCCATGGACGACTCCCTCGCAGTGGCCCACACCGAGAAGATCAAGAAGACCTCCCGCAAGAAGATGACGGGAGAAGACTTCCTCAAGCTCTATGAGGCCGGAGACAAGAACCTCGTGTTCTCCGTAGAAACCAAGATCCCCGTAAAGGACACCCTCTTTACACATCGCGACGATTTCGTGGTCGATTCCCTCAAGTACATCCCCTTCTCCGGAGGCCAGGAAGTGCTGATGGAAGCCATCGTAAAGACCGTATCCGGCGTTCCCGTGCCTCTGTTCGAGGCCAAGATGCCCTACAAGGCCCTCCTCAAGGGAATGGACAATCAGCTCCGCATCAATCTCGACGCCGAGAAGAAAGACCAGAACCGCTACGAAGGCCTGCAGGTGGGATCCGTCACCGCACCTAACAATAACGCCGGTAACTGGGAGTAGAGGTGGAAGTCTCCATTCTCACGCCTGCGTGCACTTTAGTGCCGACGCACTTCTTCAATACGACTTCTGCAAGAGATATTCTGGCAGAAGTCGCGTCTTTGAAGGAGAGCGAAACCGTGAAGTGGGTGGAGGTTCCACAGTACGATGCCGTTTTGGTGTATGCAGTTGAGAATGAGAGGGTTGAGGCTCTGCCCGAGCTCTATTATCTTCTTAAAGACCTTCCATCCTGCAGGGACTACAACAAGATAGTCGCTTCCCACAAGGAGGGGTATCTCTTCCTGGCGATCGCCCAGGGGGGCAGCCTGCTTCTGGCGAACGTGTTCCAGGCTCCGGACTTCACCACGGCCGAATACTACATCTTCCTGGCGATGAAGCAGCTGCAGCTCAATCCGGAGGTCTCCACCATCTGCATGCGCAGTTTCGTGGGGCCCGAGGAGGAGATGAGCCTCTACCGCTATTTCAAGTCGGTGGAGCAGATATGAGGATCATCGGCGGAACCCTCAAGGGGAAGACCATAGAGCTGCCGCAGCGTTATGCGGCGAGACCCACCACGGATTTTGCGAGGGAGGGCCTTTTCAATATCCTCAACAACGAATACGAGTTCGAAGACCTGAAGGTGCTGGACCTCTTCGGAGGCACCGGGGCCATCAGTTTCGAATTCGCTTCCCGTGGCGCGGCACGTGTCTATTGCGTGGAAATGGCGCGGGAGAATGCATCCTTCATCAAGCGTGAGGCCGCCCGGCTGGGCCTTGGGAACGTGACCATGGTGCGTGACAACGTCTTCGACTTCCTTCCCATCTGCACCGAAAAGTTCGACCTGATCTTCGCGGACCCGCCTTACGCCCTCGAAGGCCTCGAAACCATCCCGGACAAGGTCCTCTCGCAGGATATACTGCATCCCGGCTGCTACTTCATCCTCGAGCACGGCGACGAACACTCATTCGCATCGCACCCTGCTTTCGTGAAGGAAAAAGTCTACGGCCGCGTGCACTTCTCGTTCTTTACAAAATAATCCGATGCATACCAAAGAAGAAAAACTGGCGGCGTTCGCTGAGGCGCTGGATATAATGGAGACGCTGCGGGCGAAGTGCCCGTGGAATGCGGCGCAGACTACGGAAAGCCTGCGGCCGATGACCGTGGAGGAGGTTTATGAGTTGAGCGATGCGGTGCTGCGCAGTGACGACAAGGACCTCCGCAAAGAGCTCGGCGATGTGCTTCTTCATATAATATTCTACGCGCGCATAGCCGAAGAAGAGGGCCGCTGGGACATTGCCGATGTAATCAATGGCCTTTGCGAGAAGATGCGTTTCCGCCATCCCCATGTGTTCGGAGACGGGGCATCCGAGGGTATGACCGAAGAAGAAGTCGCCAAGAACTGGGAACTCATCAAGACCAAGGAAAAAGGCGGCAACCGCACCATCCTGGGCGGTGTTCCCAAGAGTTTCCCGCCTGTGCTCAAGGCCTATGCAATGCAGGACAAGGCCCGCAGCGTTGGCTTCGACTGGGAAGAACCGCAGCAGGTCTGGGACAAGGTCCTGGAAGAATTCGGCGAGGCCAGGGAGGCCGTAGAAGAGCCTGGAACCGCACACAAGGAGGAGGAATTCGGTGATCTTCTGTTCGCGGTGGTGAATGCCGCCCGCCTATATGGAGTTGACCCATCGGTGGCCCTCGACAAGGCCTGCGAGAAGTTCCGCCGCCGTTTTACATACCTCGAAGAACGGACCATCGCGCAGGGACGCGACCTCAAGCAGATGACCCTTGCGGAGATGGACGAAATCTGGGACGAAGGCAAGGCCAAAGGGCTGTAAAGTCCCAAATATTTCTTATCTTTGTAAGTTATTGCAAGAATAAGAAATATACCAGATGAAAGCAATCAGATACGTATCCGCCGATGAGGCGGTCAGCCACATCCCTTCCGGCAGCCACATCCATCTGAGCAGCGTTGCAAGCGTGCCTCACGCTCTCATCAACGCGCTCTGCCGCCGTGCTGATGCCGGGGATGTGAGGGACCTCCATTTCCACCACTTCCACACCGAAGGCCCCGCCCCCTACAGCGAGCCTCGCTACGAGGGCATCTTCTTCGACCAGGGCTTCTTCCTGGGCCCCAATGTGCGTGCGAACGTGAATGCCGGTTATGCGGATTATCTCCCCGTTCATCTCGGCGAGAGCCAGAAACTATACCGCACGAGGCAGATCCCTCTCGGGGCCGCCCTGGTGCAGGTTTCCCTTCCAGACGAGCAGGGGAGGGTGTCGCTGGGTACCTCCGTGGATTGCTCCGTCGCGGCCGTGGAGAGCGCCGACCTCGTCATCGGCGTTGTGAACCCCAACGTGCCTTTTGCTTTCGGAGACCTTCTCAGCGTGGACCAGTTCGACTATCTGGTGCAGGACGACACTCCGCTGGTGACCGCCGCGTTCGCCGAGCCAACCCCCACCGAGGTGCTCATAGGCAAGAACTGCGCTGCCTTGGTGGATGACGGCGACTGCATACAGATGGGAATCGGCGCGCTTCCGAACGCCCTTGCGGCCCAGCTCACCAACCATAAGAACCTGGGACTCCACACCGAAATGTTCGCCGACGGCCTGCTGCGCCTCATCAAGAAAGGCGTCATCAACGGTTCCTGCAAGGCCATTGACAAGGGCAAGATAGTGGCTTCATTCCTGCTTGGCAGCAACGAGGTTTACTCATTCATCGACCACAATCCCGACGTGCTCATGCGGGATATCAAATATGTGAACGACCCCTTCGTCATCCGTCAGAATCCTAACATGAAGGCCATTAATTCGGCCACCGAGGTGGACATCACCGGGCAGATAAGCGCCGACAGCATCGGCACCCGCATCTTCTCCGGAACCGGTGGCCAGGTGGAGTTCGTCCGCGGCGCTTCGATGAGCGAGGGAGGCAAGAGCATTACCGCGTTCGCATCCCGCACCAACAAGGGCAAGAACAAGATCGTGGCAACGCTGAATCCCGGCGCAGGGGTTGTCACCCCGCGTGCGGACGCCCACTGGATCGTAACCGAATACGGAGCCGTGGACCTCTACGGAAAATCCCTTCAGGAGCGCGCCAGGCTCATGATCAGCATCGCCCATCCCGACGACCGCGAGGCCCTGGACCGTGCCGCCTTTGAGCGCTTCGGCCCCCATTGGCTCACGGTGAAATAAAAAAGAGTTATATTTGCAGATTATGGCAGACTACAGGATAATTGAAGTCAAAGACGCAAAGGATATCCTCCGTTTCGTGCGTTTTCCTGACATCCTCTACAAAGGGTGCCCCCAGTATGTTCCCGCCCTGCATTTCAGGGAAGTGCGCAACCTGACGAAGGATGCCGCACTCGAGCACTGCGTACACAAGATGTGGATGGTTCTGGACGGCAAGAAGACGGTGGGGCGTATCTGCGCCATGATCAACCCCCGTTACAACGAGCGCTACGACAAGAAGTGCGTGCGTTTCGGATGGTTCGACACCATCAAGGACATAAAGGTGGCCCGCATGTTGCTCGAAACGGCCGAAGCGTGGGCGAAGGAGCAGGGGATGGATACCATTCACGGCCCCCTCTACTACAACACGCTCGGCAAGCAGGGCATGCTGGTGGAAGGCTACGAGAACACCCCTCCTTTCAACTGCCTCTACAATTATCCCTACTATAATGATTTCATGGAGGAACTCGGCTTCGAGAAGGAGTGTGACTGGATCCAGTACAAGATGGTGGCCAATCACGGAGTTCCGGAAAAGGCCCGTCGCGTGGCCAAGATAGTGGAAGAACGCTACAACCTGCATTTCGGCAGCCTGGACAAACTGAAGAAGGATCCCGAGATGGTCCGGAAGTTCTTCCGCCTCTATAGCGACAGTTTCGCCGAAACGGTGTATAACTTCATTCCTTTCACGGATGCCGAAATCGACCAGGAAGCGGCGGATTCCATGCCCTACATCACCGACAAGGCAAGTTGCCTGTTGCTCGACGAACACGATCAGATAGTAGCATTCGGGATTTCCTTCCCGACGATATCCCGTGCGCTCCAGAAAGCGAAGGGCAGGCTTTTTCCTTTCGGCTGGATCCATCTGCTCCGTGCAATGCACGATTTCGAAACCACCGACCTCATGATCAACGGCGCCGTGCCGGAATGGCAGAACAAGGGAGTGTCGGCGGTGTATTATAAAGAAATGGCGGACAAGGCCATACGCGTGGGAATGCGCTGGGCGATTTCCAATCCCCAGATTGAGAGCAACAGCGCCGTGAACATCTGGAACAGCTATGAACACGAGCCTTTCATGCGCCGCCGCTGCTACATCAAGAAGATAGGAGAATAAGATTTATGGCAGACAGCAAGTTACTCGAGAAAGTACTCTCCCTTCAAGGCAAGTTCGCTTCCCTCCAGGAGCAGCTTTCCAGCCCCGACGTGATGTCGGACATGAAGAAGTACGTACAGCTCAACAAAGACTACAAGGAGCTCGAGCCCATCATCAAGGCCGGGCTGGACTATAAGAAGAAGCTGGACAACCTCGCTTCCGCGAAGGACGTTTTCATGAACGAGAACGATCCCGAGCTCAAGGAGATGGCACGCGAAGAGATTACCGAGATAGAGGGCCAGATACCCTCTATCGAGCAGAACATCAAGCTTCTGCTCATCCCTGCGGATCCCGACGACGGCAAGAACGCCCTGGTGGAAATCCGCGGAGGCACCGGCGGCGACGAAGCCGCCATCTTCGCCGGCGACCTTTTCCGCATGTATCAGCATTTCGCGGAGAGCATGGGCTGGAAGCTGGAAATCACTGACCAGGCCCCCGGCACTTCCGGAGGGTTCAAGCAGGTGGTCTTCAAGCTTTCCGGACCGGATGGGGTTTACGGCATCATGAAGTATGAATCCGGCGTACACCGCGTCCAGCGCGTGCCCCAAACGGAAACACAGGGCCGAATCCAGACCTCGGCGGCTTCCGTGGCCGTTTTCCCCGAGGCAGGGGAGTTCGACATAGAGATCAACCCCGCCGACATCCGCAAAGATCTCTTCTGCGCCTCCGGCCCCGGCGGCCAGGGCGTCAACACGACCTACTCCGCCGTGCGTCTGACCCACATCCCTTCTGGAATCGTGGTGCAGTGCCAGGAGGAACGCTCCCAGATCAAGAATGCGGAACGCGCCATGGAGGAACTCCGCACGCGCCTCTACAACATGGAGCATCAGAAGTATCTCGACGGAATCGCAGCCAAGCGCAAGACCATGGTCTCCACCGGCGACCGTTCCGCCAAGATACGCACCTATAACTATCCTCAGTCCCGCGTGACGGACCACCGTATCAACTGGACCATGTACAACCTGCCCGCTTTCATGGACGGTGACATCCGGGAGTGCATCGACCAGCTGCAGGTGGCCGAGAACGCAGAACGCCTCAAGGAAGCCGGAGAATAATGAAAGCCGTAGCCATAGTTTCACTCGTTTTGGCAGCAGTGGCCCTTGCACTGGTGTGCTTCGTGCTTATAGTGCTGCTGGCTTGGCGCAAGAGCATCAAGACGGTGAGGCTTATGAACATGAGCGGAGTGGTGTCGGATACCGAGGTTCCTTCTCCGGACGAGAAGGTCATAACCCTGACCGACAACGAAGGAGGCATGAAACTGAGCATCCGCCTGAAGAATATCTACTACATCGAGTCGGACGACAATTACATAAAGGTGTGGTATCAGGATTACACCGGAAGCATCAAACAGTACATGCTCCGCTGCCGCCTCAAGACCATAGAGGAGAGTTTTGCGAACAGCGACCTGGTGCGCTGCCACCGCAAATACATAATCAACATGGCCAAGGTGCAGGTCCTGCATAAGGAGAAGGACGGCTATTTCGCCGACCTCGGCGTAGACAGCATAGGGGACGTGCCGGTTTCGAAGACATACGAACCTGCCGTGCTCGCCATTTTCAATTCGAGATAGTATGTGGCAGAGAATACAAACCTTGTACCTTCTGATCGCGTCGGGGCTGCTGGTCGCGATGTATTTCCAGCCTTATGGGACGGGTTTCATCGTGCTTTTCAGCATAGCCCTTGCGGCCCAGCTGCTGGCCATCGTTGCGCTTAAGTCCCGAACCCTGCAGATGAGGCTTTCCAACCTTGCGGCGCTGCTCCTGTTCGGCCTGCAGGTTTGGATGGCCGTGTCTTTTTTCACGGCGGACCCGCGTCCCTCGCTGAACATGACGGCGATCTTCCCGGTAGTGGCCGCGATCCTCGATTTCCTGGCCGCCAGGGCCATCCTGAAAGATGAATTACTGGTCCGCAGCGCATCCCGCCTGCGCGCCTCAAAACGCAAATAACACAACCAGCCATGAGAATACCTGAATCTGAACTCATCATCAATGCCGACGGCTCGGCATTCCACATCCACATGAAGCCGGAGGATCTGGCCGACCTCGTAATAGTTTTCGGCGATCCCGACCGCGTGAAGATGTTCGAGCCCCTCTTCGACAAGATCGAAGCCAGGGGGCAGTCCCGCGAATTCGCGTTCGCGACGGGAATCTACAACGGCAAGCGCGTCACGGCGCTTTCCCATGGCATCGGCTGCGATAATATCGACATAGTCATGACCGAACTCGACGCCCTTGCAAACGTGGATTTCAAGACCCGTGAGGTCAAGCCCGAGCACAGGACGCTCACCATCGTCCGCATCGGCACCTGCGGCGCCATCCAGCCCGAGATTCCTCTCGGCTCCTTCATCCTCAGCCACATCTCCGTGGGCTGCGACGGTCTGATGAACTGGTACGAAGGCCGCGACGAAATCGCTCTTCCGGACTTCGAGGAGGCTTTCAAGAAAGCTACACATTGGGCAAAACATCTGCCGGATCCCTACTTCGTGCGCGGCTCCCAGAAGCTCATAGACCTTTTCCAGGATTGCACCGTGAAGGGCATGACCATCTCTGCATCCGGCTTCTACGGCCCTCAGGGGCGTGTGGTCCGCCAGGGCCTCGCTATGCCGAACATGCTGGAGGACTTCGAGAAGTTCGAGCACAAAGGCTACAAGATCACCAACTTCGAGATGGAAGGCTCGGCTCTCGCCGGAATGGCCGCAAAGCTGGGCCACGACGCAATCACCGTATGCTGCGCCATCGCGCATCGCTACCTGAAGGATGCCAACACCGACTACAAGCCCCGTGTGAACGAGCTTGTGAAACTTGTGCTGGACAAGCTGACAGCCTAGTTGTTCTTGTAGAGTTCCTTGGTGGAATTCACATTCCAGACCTTTATCGAAGGATCGCTGACGCTCACGTCGACGATCCTTTTTTCGCCCTTCATCACGTTGGTTTCCAGGAAGCGGAGCTGCTCCGGGAAACTGCGCACGAAGGAACTGGCAATCTCGTGCTGGTTGCCCTCGTAACGGTAGATATTGTAATTATAGGCGTTCTTTGCGTAGATATCTGCCAGCGGTTTGGAACCTTCGAAACGGTTCTTGAAGAATACAATGTGCTTGTAGTTCACTATCTTGTCGGCAGTGCCGTGCATCAGCAGGGTGGGGGCGGGCTCCTGTGCGTAGCGGATCTTTCCCTCGCGGGAGAAGATCGCTCCGGAGAAGGACATCACGCCGGCATAGCGAAAATCTTTCGGAAGTATGCCTGAATGCCCGCTGCGGTTGCAAAGGTGCCATTCGGCCTGCAAGGAGATGATGGCTCCGGCTGAAGACCCGGAAACGACTATGTTGGAAGGATCCACGCCCAGGGCCTCGGCATTGTCGATTATGAACGCGGTGGCGCTGTAAAGGTCTTCTACGCCTATCTGTATCGCATTGTAGATGACATCTATATCTTTCACTCCCACATTGCCTGCGCCCTTGAGGCCGAGGCGATAGTCGATGGTGATGACACGGTAGCCGTTTTCGTTGTAGAGACGGAACCAGGGCAGGTATGCCTTGGCGTTGCGGTCGCCCATGATGAAGCCTCCTCCGAAAACGAAGAGGATGCAGGGCTTCTGCTTGCCCTGGATGGACGTTTCGCTGCCTTCCACGGGGTCGTAAACCGACATGAAGAGCTGGCATGTGTCGCGCTGGGCAAACATATACTCTCCGGCAGGGGAGATGTTGATGCGCACTCTCTGCTGTGCACCAGCAAGCATTGCGACGGAAACGAGGATGGCGGTGAGGATAAAACGCTTCATCAGCTGACAATGTTGTTTTTGTTGATACTCAAGTTGATGGTGGAGAGAAGGAGTGCAATGTTTCTCTTGCTGACTTCCGTTTCGCATTTCTGGGAGGCGGGTTTGCTGTCGCTGAAACACCTGACGGAGATGCCCCTCCTGCGGAGGTACTCGCTGCTATGGCAGCTTTCTTGTTTGCAGATGGCTTTTAGAAGATGGATAGCTCCGGCTTCTCCCGCTCCGTCCGCCATAGCCTCTGCAATTGCAAGGCTTACGGTATTGCTTCCTTCCCGCCCCAGGCGGATGCCGTCTTCTGCGCTGTAGGGTATGCCCTGATCGTGAAAAACCAGAGTGTCGATTTCGGCTTTGCAGCCCGCCGTATCCACTCCCAGGGTACGCAGGGCAGCCACGGCCGGATTGGCCGCGTGGCGCAGGATTCCGAGGAAAAGATGGTCGGCTTCTATGGTGAAACTGCCGGTGCGCATGGCCTCTTCGCGGGCAAATCCTACAATGGCGTCGAATTCTTGGGAAATCTTCATTCTGGCGGGTATATTTGCTTACAAAAATAGCAAATAAATCGAATAATTTTGTTAAATTTGCGTGTTTATGAACAAGCGTTAAATTATTGAAAGAAAATATGGACAGTGAGGGAATCAACAACGAAGTGAATCACGGTTATATCGAGCCCGTGGAGATTGATCACGAGATGCGGAGCGCATACATCGACTATTCCATGTCGGTCATCGTTTCGCGTGCTCTTCCGGACGTGCGGGACGGCCTCAAGCCCGTTCAGCGCAGGGTTCTCTTCGGCATGGACGGCCTCGGCCTCTCATACGGAGGACAGACCAAGAAATCCGCCCGTATCGTGGGTGAGGTTCTCGGTAAGTTCCATCCGCACGGCGACAGCTCCGTCTACGATGCCATGGCCCGTCTGGCACAAAGCTGGAACCAGCGTTATCCTCTGGTTTTCGGTCAGGGTAACTTCGGCAGCATGGACGGCGACCCGGTCGCTGCGATGCGATATACCGAGGCTAAGCTCGCCAAGATGGCGGAGGACGTGCTTGGCGACATAGAGAAGAACACGGTCGACATGGCTCTCAATTTCGACGACTCTATCGAAGAGCCTTCCGTGCTCCCCACCAAGCTCCCGCTCCTTCTCCTCAACGGATCGTCCGGCATCGCCGTGGGCATGGCCACCAACATGGCGCCCCACAACCTGGGTGAGTGCTGCGATGCCATCTGCGCATATATCGAGAATCCCGACATCGACGTGGAAGGCCTGATGGAGCACATCAAGGGTCCCGACTTCCCGACGGGAGGCATCATCATGGGCCGCCAGGGAATCGTGGACGCCTATACCACCGGCCGCGGCCGCGTGGTCATCCGTGCCAAGACCGAAATCGAAGTCAACGACCGCGGTCAGGAGACCATAGTCGTTACCGAGATTCCTTATATGGTTAACAAGAAGGAGATGCTAGAGCGCATCGCCTCCATGGTGGAAGACAAGAAGATAGAGGGAATCACCTATATGAACGACGAGACCTCCCGCGAGGGAGTCCGCGTCATCTTCCGCGTAAAGCAGGGGGCCAACACCAACGTGGTGCTGAACACCCTGTTCAAATACACTCCTCTGCAGTCGAGTTTCGCCATCAACAACGTGGCGCTCGTGAAAGGCCGTCCGCGCACCCTCTCTCTAAAGGAGATAATCGCGAACTTCGTGGATTTCCGCCACGAGGTGGTGGTGCGCCGCACGAAGTTCGACCTCGACAAGGCCCAGAAGCGCGCACACATCCTCGAAGGTCTCCTCAAGGCCATCGACATTATCGACGATATCATAGCACACATCCGTGCATCCAAGAGCGTCGACGAAGCCCGTGACGGACTCGTGTCCAAGTTCGGGTTCACCGAGGCCCAGGCCCAGGCGATCGTGGAGATGCGTCTCCGCCAGCTCACCGGCCTCGAGCGGGAGAAACTCCAGGCGGAGTACGACGAACTCGAGAAGTTCATCGCCCACTGTCAGGAAGTCCTCGGCAGCGAGGCCCTTCAGCTTCAGATCGTAAAGGACGAGTGCCAGGAGATGAAGGCCAAGTACGGCGACGTCCGCCGCAGCGAGATTACCCTCAGCGCCGACGAATTCAATCCCGAAGACTTCTACGCCGACGAAGACGTGGTCATCACAATCTCCCATCTCGGCTACATCAAGCGCACCGCGCTTACCGAATTCCGCACCCAGGCCCGCGGGGGCGTGGGCAAGAAGGGCGGTTCCACGCGTGAGGAAGACTTTATCGAGCATATCTACGTGGCCAACATGCACTCCACCATGCTGTTCTTCACGGAGAAAGGTATGTGCTACCGCATGAAGGTGTATGAGTTGCCGGAAGGTGTCCGTGCTTCCAAGGGCCGCGCCGTGCAGAACCTGCTTGCAATCGAGCAGGACGACAGCATCCGCACCTACCTGAATGCCGCCAAGATCGAGGATCCCGAATACGTTCAGAGCCACTATGTGACTCTCGTTACCAGGAAGGGCGTCATCAAGAAGACCAGTCTCGAAGACTATTCCAACAAGCGCAGCCGCAACAAGGGCATCAAGGCCCTCACCATACGCGAAGGCGACGCCCTGCTCGACGCGGTGCTCACCAATGGCAACGAAGATGTCATGATAGCCGGTCGCAAGGGCTATTGCGTGCGCTTCCGCGAGAGCGACGTGCGCGACATGGGCCGCGGTGCATCCGGCGTGCGCGGAATCAGGCTAGGCGAGGATGATGAAGTCATCGGAGTGCTCACATACGATCCCAACCGCGAGAATGCATCCGAACAGACCATCATGGTCGTGAGCGAGAACGGATTCGGAAAGCGTTCCGATCCCGAGGATTACCGCCTCACGGCCCGTGGAACCAAGGGTGTCAAGACTATCAGCATCACCGAGAAGACCGGCAGCCTGGTCGCCATCAAGAACGTCACCGAGAACGACGACCTCATGATCATCAACCGTTCCGGTCTGACGATACGCATGGCCGTTTCCGACACCCGCGTGGCCGGTCGCGCCACTCAGGGCGTGAAGCTCATCAGCATCCGCGAGGGCGATGCCATCTCGGCAGTTTCCGTAGTCGCCAAGAGCGAGGAGGAAGAGCAGGAAGAGGTTGTTGGCACGGAAAGTGCAGAAGCACCTGTAGAAAACGAATAATTACTAACATTAACTGATATGAAAAAGATTATTTTCGCACTTGCCCTGCTTGCCTCCGTGCAGCTTGCAAATGCCCAGCAGCAGAAGGACGCCGATGCTGCCGTAAAGAAAGTCGAAGCCGCCAAGGCCGCCTCTCTCAATGAGAAAAAGGCTGCCAACATGGCCACCTGGCTTAAACTCGGACAGGTTTACCTCGATGCATACAATGCCGTTCAGGGTAACGGATATGTGGGTGCAGGAGAAGCTGACCTCGCGCTCCTCATGAGCGGCGTGAAGGCTATTGGCACCGAACAGGTGGAAATCCAGGGCCAGCCCTATAACGTGCAGCATTTCGAGACTGCCGATTACTATTTCGCAAATGGAAGGCTTGCAATGATAGTGACCACTAAACCCGCAGTGGAGAACGCTCTGGGAGAAGCGGTCAAGGCATACAAGAAGGCCCATGAGCTCGATGTCAAGGCAAAGAAGACCAAGGACATCGCCGCCGCCCTTTCCAATATTCACGACAAGTATTCCAACGATGCCGTTGCGGCTTATTCCCTCCAGAAATACGCCGAGTCCTCCGAGCTGTTCGCTGCTGCGGCAGAGGTTTCACTGGTGGAACCCTTCGCTCAGTTAGACACCAACGCCATCTACAATGCCGGCCTGACTGCCTGGATAGCAGGAGACATAACCAGGGCCAAGGAGTTCTTCGTGAAGTGCCTTCAGTATAATTACTATGGTGATGACGGAGATGTCTATGCACGTCTTTCCACGATCGCTGAGAAGGAAGGCGACAAGGAGCTTTCCGTCAAGTATCTCGAGGACGGTTTCGTCAACTATCCCAAGAGCCAGAGCATCCTTATCGGTCTCATCAACTACTACACCACTTCCGGTGGCAGCACCGACCGCCTCTTCGAGCTTCTCGACGTTGCGAAGGTCAACGAGCCCAACAATGCATCCCTATGGTATGTCGAGGGCAATATCCGCCTCAAGATGGATCCTCCTCAGGTTGAGGAAGCATTCAAGGCCTACGACCATTGCGGAGAGATCAATCCTGAATACGAATATGGCTATATCGGCAAGGGAGTGTATCTCTACAATCACGCCGTCGAGGTGCAGGAAAAGGCATCCTTCGAGATGGATGATGCCAAGTATGCAGCCCTTGTGGATGAGTATGACAAGACCCTGAAGGCGGCTATCGAGCCCTTCGAAAAGGCCTACGAGGTCAGCAAGGACAACGAAATCAAGCTCACCATCGCGGAGTACATAAAGAACGCATGTTTCCGTTTCCGCGACGATCCTGCATACAAGGAGAAATACGAAAAATACGAAGCAATCGTAGCCTCCAGTAAATGAAGTTCGGACATTGCAGGGGCAGATACAGTGAGCATCTGCATCATCGGAGATGTGATGATGCATGCCCGGCAACTGCAATACGACCACTCTCATTTCCTGGACGACCTGAAGCCGCTGCTTTCAGGAGCGGACCTGGCGATAGCGAATGCTGAATTCACGCTTGCGGGGCCACCCTTCACAGGGTACCCCGCATTCAGCGCTCCTGACGGATATCTCAAGAGCATCCTGGATGCCGGTGTGGACGTTCTGATGACAGCTAACAATCATATCCTGGACAGAGGATCCGAGGGACTGGAACGTACTTTGAAACAATATACCGTTTTTACCGGGAGCGGACTGGACGAAACCCAGTACCGGAGGAACAATCCGCTTATCGTAACCGTAAAAGGAATCAGGATCGCTCTGGTGAACTTTACCTACGGCACGAATCTGGGGCCGTCCGCCGCTTATCCCCGGGTGAGTCTCATGAAGAAGGATGAGATAGGAAGGCAGATGAAGCGTGCCCGCGAACTCGCGGATTTCGTGATAGTGCTTCCGCACTGGGGGAATGAGTATGAGCTTCTCCACAGTCCTTCCCAGGAGGCTTGGGCCGAATGGCTGGTGGAACGGGGGGCGGACGCCATTGTGGGCGCACATCCACACGTGGTGCAGGATACGACGCACGTCAAGGGAGTGCCCGTGGTCTACTCGCTTGGAAATGCGGTTTCCAACATGAGTGCGGTGAACACCAGGCTCGAACTCGCGGTGGTGTTGAAACTGGCGGGGGGCAGGGTCCTTGAACCGGAACTGCATTTCCTCTGGTGCACGCTTCCGGGAAAAAAGACGGACGGCTACCGCACCGTAATGGTAGAAGAACAGGTCGGAAGGCGAGAAGACTGGAAAGACGCCTCCGATTACGACAATATGATTAAAACGCTGGAAAGAGTCAAGAAAGTTACTGGAATAGAATGAAGAAAACCATCACATTGGACACTGCGGATCCGGTCAGCATAATTGGACCCGGGAACCGCATTCTGAATGAGTTCTGTACTTATTATCCCGGCCTGGAAGTATCAGGAAAGGGAAACGAGATACTCGTAGAGGGCGACGAGGCCAAGATCGACGACTTCGTGGCCAAGTTCGCCCAGCTGGTATCGCTCCGCAAGCACAAGCTCAATCTTACGGTGTACGACGTGGAAGACCTGTTTGCAGGCCGTCCTTCGTCTTCCGTGCTCGCCGAGCATGGCAACGCCGTGATCGTCCATACCAATGAAGGCAAGGCCATCCGTGCCCGCAATGCCAATCAGGAAAAGATGGTGAAGGCCTATTTCAACAACGACCTTGTATTCGCGGTAGGGCCTGCCGGAACCGGCAAGACCTACATCGCCATCGCCCTGGCGGTGCGCGCGCTGAAGAACCGCGAGGTGCGCCGCATCATCCTCACCCGTCCGGCCGTGGAGGCGGGGGAGAGGCTGGGGTTCCTTCCGGGAGACCTGAAGGACAAGCTGGACCCATATCTCCAGCCGCTATACGATGCCCTCGGGGACATGATTCCTTCCAAGAAACTGCAGGAATTCATCGCCGGAGGCACCATCCAGATCGCCCCTCTCGCCTATATGCGAGGCCGTACCCTCGACGGAGCCTGCGTCATCCTCGACGAGGCCCAGAATACCAACATGGGGCAGCTGAAGATGTTTCTCACCCGCATGGGCACGAACGCCAAGTTCATAGTTACCGGAGATGCGACCCAGGTGGACCTGCCGCACAAGGAGGATTCCGGTCTCTTGCGCGGAATAGACCTGGTGAAGAACCTGAAGGGCGTTGCGACCGTATTCTTCGACGACAGGGATATCGTGCGCCATCCTCTAGTAAGCAAAATAGTGAAGGCCTTCGATGCAGAAAGCTGATACTTTTTCATATATTTGTAAGCTATGATAAAAGGAAAGTTCATATCGGGAATGCTGCTTCTGATGCTGGGGATGTCGGTTCTCCAGGGCTGCGATGCATTCCGCAGGCTGGCAGGCCGTCCCACATCCGACGAGATTGCCGCAAAGCGTGAGATGATTCAGCGGGAAGAGGCGGCGCATCAGGCCCGTATGGACTCCCTGAGCCGGATCGAGAAGGCAAAGGCGGATTCCCTTGCCCTGCTGGACAAAATGAAGGATGCCGGAGAGATGTTCCTCTCCGTTTCGAGTCTCCGCCGTGCGAACGCCCTCAAGCTCAGCAAGCGCTATTATATCATAGTCGGCGCGTTTTCCAATGCCGACAATGCCTCGTGGCTGGCCTCCAAGATAGAGAATGCCGGTTACGAAGTCGAAAAGATCCCCTACGGAAACGGCTTTACGGCCGTCGGCGTCGCGGGAACCGATGCTTTGGCACATTTATGGGATAATCTCCAGAAGGTGCGGACTGAACAGTTCTGCCCCAAGGATGTATGGATTCTTGTAAATGACTAAGCAATGAAGCGTTTTGTAATTATCCTTTTAACCTTTTTCACGGCCCTGAACGCGAATGCCCAGGGTTATTCCGAATTGTTCGTCGGAGAAGAGGCCCTGAGCCTTCGCAGCACGGCAGACTCCATATCCGCCCTGAAAGGTGAGGATGCACTTGCGGATTTTGTCTCCCGCAGGCTAGCCTCCAAGGGCGTAGATCTCTATGAGAGTTCGGATTACACCCATTTCGGCCTCCGGCGCGAAAATGGTGACACGGCCACTTTTCGCAATGTTATCGGCTGGATACCGGGCTATGGACAGCAACTACGTAACCGCTATATCGTTATAGGCACCCGCCTTTCCGCCTCGAACGGATCTGGCCTTGCCGCGCTCATGCAGCTGGCCGAGAAGATCAGCACGAACCGTGTGCTCCTCCAGCGCTCGGTGCTGATAGCCGCTTTCGGCGGGGCGCAGGATGCCAACGCCGGATCGTGGTATTTCCTGAACAGGGCTTTCCCGGAAGTTTCCCTTATAGATGCCTATCTGGGCCTTGATTATTTCGACAATCCCAACCGCGGGCTTTATGCATTTTCCGGGTCGAATGCCGACATGAATCACATCCTGGGCCTGCTGGCCGAATCTCTCCAGCCTGCCCGCCCTACCGTGACCACGGTCGAACCCGGCATTACCGATTTCCGTTCTTTCTACGGGAAGGAGATCCCTTCCATCCTGTTCACTACGGTTGAGCCCGGAAAGGTGTATCGCTCGGGCACGGATCCCATGGAGTACGAAGAGATGAACCGGCAGTGCGAGTATCTTTACAATCTCTCGCTGTCTCTCTCAAACGGCCCCGCACCCAGGTTCAGGCCTGATTCCGATGCCTCGGGCGCGCCCCTGGTGGCATTCTGGGACTGTGATGTGAAACCTACTTTCTTCGGCTCGTCCGATCCTTCCTTCTTTCTGTCGCGCTGGGTTTATACTTATCTCCGGTATCCTCAATACGCCGTCGAGAACGGCATACGCGGCAGGGTGCAGGTGAGTTTCGTGATAGATGAGAAGGGAAAGGTCCGGGACGTGAAGGTGGTGAAGGGAGTTCATCCTTCCCTGGACGATGAAGCCGTTCGCGTGATCGAAGCGTCCCCGGACTGGAAACCGGGCAAGCTGGGCGGAAAACCCGTGCGCAGTTCCCTGACGCTGAACGTGGAATTCAAGTTGAAAAAAGCAAAGAAATAGAATATATGGACTACGATTTCAGAAGTATCGAGAAGAAATGGCAGAAGCGCTGGGCGGAAAATAAGACCTACAGGACCGTTGAGGACCCTTCCAAGCCGAAGTTCTATGTGTTGGACATGTTCCCTTATCCTTCAGGTGCGGGACTTCACGTAGGGCATCCCCTTGGATACATCGCGAGCGACATCTATGCGCGCTACAAGCGCCTGAAGGGCTTCAACGTACTTCATCCCATGGGCTATGACGCCTTCGGCCTCCCTGCCGAGCAGTATGCCATCCAGACCGGCCAGCATCCCGAGAAGACCACCACCGAGAACGTGGCGCGCTACCGCAGCCAGCTGGACCGCATCGGCTTCTCGTTCGACTGGGACCGTTCCTTCCGCACCTGCGATCCTGGCTACTACAAATGGACGCAGTGGGCATTCATACGCATGTTCAAGAGCTGGTACGACCCCCAGATGGACAAGGCCCGTCCGATCAACGAGCTGATTGCCAAGTTCGAGTCCACCGGTTACGATGACATCACCCCCGAAGCATGGAAGAAGGCGTCCGAGAAGGAGAAATCCGATATCCTGATGCGTTATCGCATTGCCTATCAGGGAGAAACGTCCGTCAACTGGTGCGAAGGCCTGGGTACCGTCCTTGCCAATGACGAGGTGAAGGACGGCCTTTCCGTGCGTGGCGGTTTCCCCGTGGAGCAGAAGAAGATGACCCAGTGGCAGCTTCGCGTTTCGGCTTATGCCGGACGCCTGCTGGACAGCCTCGAGGCTCTGGACTGGTCCGATTCCCTCAAGGAGATGCAGCGCAACTGGATTGGCCGCAGCGAGGGCACCGAGATGGTGTTCGACACCGTCTGCGGCGACGTGCACAAGCCCATCACCATCTTCACTACCCGTGCGGACACCGTTTTCGGAGTGACCTTCATGGTGCTTGCCCCTGAAAGCGAGTTGGTGGATGAACTGACCACACCCGAGCAGAAAGAGGCGGTTGCTGCATATATCAAGGAAGTGAAGAAGAAGACGGAGCGTGAGCGCATCGCGGAAACGAAGACCGTAACCGGCGTATTCTCAGGCTCTTACGGCATCAACCCCCTCACCGGGGAGAAGGTGCCCATCTGGATTTCGGAGTATGTCCTTGCAGGCTACGGCACCGGCGCCATCATGGCGGTTCCCGCCCACGACAGCCGCGACTATGCCTTTGCGAAGAAGTTCGGCCTGCCCATCATCCCCCTCATCGAAGGGGCTGACGTGAGCGAGCAGAGCTTCGATGCCAAGGAAGGCGTCATGATCAATTCCGGATTCCTGAACGGGATGAACGTGAAGGAGGCGATAGAGGCCGCCAAGGACTATGTGGAGGCCCACGGGCTAGGCCGGCGCAAGACCAACTACCGCCTGCGCGATGCCATCTTCAGCCGCCAGCGCTACTGGGGCGAGCCTTTCCCCATCTATTACAAGGATGGCATCGCGACTCCCGTTCCCGACGAAGACCTGCCGCTGCTTCTCCCGGAAATCGAATCCTACAAATCGAAGAACGGAGAACCGCCGCTTGCACGTGCAAAGGACTGGACATACAACGGATATCCCCTCGAGACCAGCACCATGCCGGGATTCGCGGGATCCAGCGCATACTATCTCCGCTACATGGATCCCCACAACGACGAGGCGCTGGTCAGTGCAGAGGCCGATAAGTACTGGAGGAACGTGGACCTTTACGTGGGCGGCACAGAGCACGCTACGGGCCATCTGATTTATTCCCGTTTCTGGAACAAGTTCCTCTACGACCTCGGTTATGTCTGCGAGGACGAACCTTTCCGCAAGCTCGTCAACCAGGGCATGATCCAGGGACGCTCGAACTTCGTATACCGCGTGGTCGGCACCAACAAGTTCGTCTCCCTCGGCCTTAAGGACAAGTACGAAACCACCGAAATCCACGTGGACATAAACATAGTGCGTAACGACAGGCTCGACCTCGAGGCGTTCAAGGCCTGGAGACCCGAGTACAACGATGCCGAATTCATTCTCGAGAACGGCGAATACATCTGCGGATGGGCCGTGGAGAAGATGAGCAAGAGCATGTTCAACGTCGTGAATCCCGACGACATCTGCGAGAGCTACGGTGCCGATACGCTGAGGCTTTACGAGATGTTCCTGGGCCCCGTGGAGCAGAGCAAACCCTGGGATACAAAGGGAATCGACGGCGTGAACAGGTTCCTCCGCAAGTTCTGGAGAATGTTCTACGACAGGGATACCTTCCTGGTTACCGACAAGCCTGCCACTCCGGCGGAACTTAAGGCCCTGCACAAGCTGATCGGCAAGGAGCAGGAAGACATCGAATCCTTCTCCTACAATACCACCATCAGCGCGTTCATGATCGCGCTGAACGAGCTCACGGAGCTGAAGTGCAGTTCCCGCGAGATTCTGGAACCTCTGGTCGTGCTGCTTTCTCCTTTCGCCCCGCACATCGCCGAGGAACTCTGGGAGAAGCTCGGCCACGATACCAGTGTCACCATGGCTGCGTTCCCCGAGTACAAGCCTGAACTGACGGTTGAGAACAATGTGACTTATCCCGTGTCTTTCAACGGTAGGACCCGTTTCATGGTGGATATGCCTAAGAGCGCCTCTCCCGCTGAAGTCGAGGCTCAGGTGCGCTCCATGGAGCAGACGGCCAAGTGGGTAGGCGAGCAGAGTATAGTCAAAGTCATTGTGGTTCCCGGCAGGATAGTCAACATAGTCGTGAAATGAAAAAGAAGAATAAATTAGTTTCGATCCTGACCGATTACCTGGTGATGACGCTGGGCGTGCTGTTCGTCACCGTCGCATGGGAATGCTTTATGATTCCGAACGGGATGTCCGCAGGCGGTCTCATGGGTCTTTGCGCCGTTATCGAATACGCCACCGGCGGAGCAATCATCGCATCCTATTCATTTACCGTGATCAATGCCTTGCTGATTATCCTGGCAGTATTGGTGTTCGGCATAGGATTCGGTTTCCGTACGCTCTATTGCATTGCCATCCAGGCACTTGCACTGAAACTTTTCGCTGGCTTGGGCTTCCTCCAGGCAATTCCGGGCAATTTCCTTTACGTGCCCGAGAAAGTGATGATTCCCGTCATCTCCGGCGTGCTGGAGGCGGTGGGAATAGGCCTTACCATACGCAAGGGCGGCAGCACCGGAGGCACCGATATCGTCGCCCTGATAGTGAACAAATACTGGCCCGTGGCGCTCAGCAGGATGTTCCTCATCACCGACTTCATCATCATCACCTCCATACTCTTCCTTCCCGGAAGGGCTTTCGGCGACATGGTCTACGGATATATCATGATGGCCGCCTATGCCTGCGTGATCGACTTCGTGGTCGTGGGCGACAGGGGAGCGGTGCAGCTGCTGGTGTTCTCATCCAAGCATAAGGAGATTGCGGATTACATTACCGGCAAGATGGAACGCGGAGTGACCGTGCTCAAGGCTATAGGCTGGTATACCAAGCAGGAAAAGGACGTCCTCCTCCTTCTCATGAGGCGCAACGAAGTCCCGGAAGTATCCAAGTTCATCAAGGATCTCGATGACAAGGCGTTCATGACCGTCAACCCGGTAGGTGGCGTGTACGGAGAGGGTTTCGAAGAGATAAAGGCCGGTATTTCGAATTCAAAAAAGAAAAAAGGCGATGGCGATAAACAAAACTAGTGTCGGCCGTACGGTCAAGGAGTATGCGCTGGTCACCTTCGGCATACTGCTGTATGTGCTGGGGTGGAGCATCTTCCTGGTTACCAACAACCTTGTGGGAGGAGGAATCACGGGTCTTTCCGCTATCCTGCAATACGCTACCCACGGGGTCGTCAAGATAGGATATTCCTATTTCGTTATCAACGTCGGCCTTATCGTGGCGGCCCTGTTCGTACTCGGATTCGGCTTCGGATGGAAGACGATCTATGCGACCGTGCTTGCATCCATAGGTCTGAACGTGTTCCAGTCGGTCATCCCCATGGATTTCATCCAGGCGATAGCCCTGGACAACGGCAAGCTGATGAGTACGATCATGGGCGGAATCATGACGGGTGTCGGCATTGGATTCACGATGGTGGCCGGCGGCAGCACCGGCGGCACGGACATCATAGCCCTGATGGTGAACAAGTACCGCAATGTCTCCCCCGGACGCCTCATCCTATATATGGACGTCGTCATCATCCTTTCTTCGCTTCTGGTGCCTTCCTACAAGCCTTCCGGAGAGCTGATGCCCTTCGTGGACAAGCTGACCACGGTAGTTTACGGTTTCATCCTGATAACCATAAACAGCACCGTGCTGGACCTGGTGATATCGGGTTCGCGGCAGAGCGTGCAGCTGTTCATCCTGTCCAAGCATTATGCGGAGATAGCGGATGCGATTACCAAGGATCTCCACAGGGGGGTGACGGTGCTGGACGGTAAGGGCTGGTACACGAAGGAGAACACCGAAGTTCTGATGGTCCTGACACGCAAGGCGGACCTGAACCTTATGCTCCGCTACATCAAGACCATCGATCCGGACGCATTCCTTTCGGTTTCTTCGGTTACCGGCGTTTACGGAAAGGGATTCGACGTGATAAAGAAAAAGATGTAGGTTTTATATGTAGGTCTGAATATTTTCGTATCGAAAACAATTATTTTGGTTTTTACCCCCGTTCCGGACTACCACCGGGGCGGGTTTTTGTTATAACTTGGCCGGCGATAACAAGAAACCGAACCAATGAAAAGAATCTTCACGATCCATCTTGTCCTTCGTGTCATACCAGTGGTCCTGTTCGTGCTGCTCTTCCTGCTGGACCTGGCCTCGAAGGCATCGGAGGGGATGGAAATGCGTCTTTGCTGTTATCTGCTCGCGTCCGCGGTCATTTATGTCGCGTATCCGCTCACGCGCGACGAGCCATCCACTTCCATGCGTTTCAGCGCCGTATGCTCCGTTTTCTATATTGGCGCAGCCTTGATGCTGGACGGTCCGGAGACCATCGTGTACCTGTTTCTGTTGCCTACGGTGTTGTTTACGCTGGTATATGTATCCGCAGGCCTTTCGGTAAAATACAAGGAACCGTCGGCGGTTTTCCGAAAGGATGCAGCCTGGTGCTGCGCGGAAGAGGATTCAAGGAGTTTTTACTCTTTCATCATACTGGCCGCGTGCATTGCGTTGATCTTGCTATGGCAAGAGAATGCAAAACCGGTCGTGACGCTTTCGGCGTCGTTTTTCCTTCTCATACTGGATATTATACTGCATGTGCGCGCCTATACGGGGAGGACCATGCTTATGGGGGAGCGGAAAGAACGCCGTATACAGACCATCCTGCTGGCGAACGGCCGTATGGCGGATGTGGTGCCGGAAGTTAACAGTGCCATACTCTCAAAGTCGTACAGGCGTATAGAACAGTTCATGAGGGAACACAAGCCCTATCTCGACGACAGTTTTACGCTGGAAAAGATGTCGGATATGCTTAAACTCAACAAGGTATATATCAGCCGTGCTATAAACAAGTTCACGGCCAAAAACTTCCGACAGTACGTCAACTGGCACAGGGTGCTCTATTCCGTGGAACTTATGAGGGCCGATCCGTGGCTGAAGGTGATAGAACTGGCCTTCATGTCCGGTTTCCATTCCCAGGTAACCTATAACATGTGCTTCAAGCTGTTCATGGACGAGACGCCGTCCGACATGATTTCCCGGCTCAGACTTCAACAACCCCGGCCGGAACTTTCCAGGATAGAGGTAAATCTGCCTCCAGATGAAGTTGTTCCTTCTTCACGGGATGAAGGAAAGTGATGCCGTGCGCCTGCAGGCAGATGCCCCCGTCCGGATTCGAGCGCGGAGCCCCGTATTTCAGGTCGCCCTTTATGGGGCAGCCGATATGGGAGAGCTGGCAGCGTATCTGGTGGTGTCTTCCGGTGAGAAGCTCCACTTCCAGGAGATGATATCGTTCAGTATCGGCAATGTGGCGATAGCGCAGTTTGGCGAGTTTTGCTTTGGGCCCCGGCTTGCGCGTGATGAAACTCTTGTTCAGCTTTTCGTTACGCTCCATCCAGTCTTCCAGAAGGCCTTCCGGCTCCGCGGGAGCGGCGCAGCATAACGCCATATAGGTCTTGTGAACCTCACCGTCGCGGAACATGGCATTCAGCCTTTCGAGAGCCTTCGATGTCTTGGCAAACACGCATAGTCCGCACACTGGCCTGTCCAGGCGGTGCGGCACGCCCATGAACACGTTTCCGGGTTTGTTGTCCCGTTCCTTTATGAAGGCTTTCAGAATCTCGGAGAGGGGAGTGTCGCCGGTCTTGTCTCCCTGCACTATCTCACCCGCCTTCTTGTCTATGACGAGCAGGTGGTTGTCTTCGTAAACTATGCGGGATGCTATGTCGGCGTAATCCATGGCTGTGCAAAGATAATGACAATTTGTCAGTTTTCGTCCGGTGGCACAGCTTTCGTTATAAAGAAAAGCGTCGCCTTAGGGTGACATAATTGCAGATAATAAGTAAAAAAGGACACATATTATGGGAAAAATCATTGGAATCGACCTCGGAACCACGAACAGTTGCGTGGCGGTCATGGAAGGCAACCAGCCTACCGTAATCATCAATAACGAAGGCCAGCGCACCACCCCTTCGGTGGTCGCCTTCACCGACGACGGCGAGCGCAAGGTGGGCAACCCCGCCAAGCGTCAGGCCATCACCAATCCTAAGAACACCGTATTCAGCATCAAGCGCTTCATGGGCGAGACCTACGACCAGGTCGGCAAGGAAACCGCACGTGTTCCCTACAACGTGGTCAAAGGTGAGAACAACACTCCCCGCGTAGACATCAACGGCCGCATGTATTCTCCTCAGGAAATATCCGCAATCATCCTCCAGAAAATGAAGAAGACCGCGGAAGACTATCTGCGCCAGCCCGTTACGGAAGCGGTCATCACCGTTCCCGCATACTTCTCCGACAGCCAGCGCCAGGCCACCAAGGAGGCCGGCAAGATCGCAGGACTGGATGTGAAGCGTATCATTAACGAGCCCACCGCGGCTGCACTTGCATATGGTCTCGACAAAAAGAACAAGAACATGAAGGTCGCGGTCTACGACCTCGGCGGCGGCACTTTCGATATCTCCATCCTGGAGCTCGGAGACGGCGTTTTCGAAGTCAAGTCCACCAACGGTGACACCCACCTCGGCGGCGACGATTTCGACCAGGTCATCATCGACTGGCTCGCCAGCGAATTCGCTTCCGAGAACAGCGGCATCGACCTCAAGAAAGATCCTATGGCACTCCAGCGCCTCAAGGAGGCTGCCGAAAAGGCCAAGATCGAGCTTTCCAACCAGACCAGCACCGAGATCAACCTGCCTTACATCACCGCGGTCGACGGCGTTCCCCGCCACCTGGTGAAGAGCCTTACCCGCGCCAAGTTCGAAGCTCTCTGCGACAATCTGTTCCAGCGCAGCATCGAACCTTGCCGCAAGGCCCTGCAGGATGCTCACCTGAGCACCTCCGACATCGATGAGGTCCTGCTCGTGGGCGGCTCCACCCGTATCCCCAAGATCCAGGAACTCGTGAAGAGCTTCTTCGGCAAGGAGCCCAACAAGAGCGTCAATCCGGATGAGGTCGTCGCAATCGGCGCCTCCATCCAGGGCGGCGTGCTCGCAGGCGACGTGAAGGATGTCCTCCTTCTCGACGTTACCCCTCTGTCCCTGGGTATCGAGACCCTCGGCGGCGTGATGACCAAGCTGATCGAAAGCAATACCACCATCCCCGTGCATAAGGAGCAGGTCTTCAGCACCGCTGCAGACAACCAGCCTTCGGTTGAGATCCGCGTCCTCCAGGGCGAGCGCCCCATGGCAAAGGACAACAAGCAGATCGGAATCTTCCACCTCGACGGCATCGCACCCGCCCCTCGTGGAATCCCTCAGATCGAGGTTTCCTTCGATATCGACACCAACGGCATCCTCTCCGTCTCAGCTAAGGACAAGAGTACCGGCAAGGAGCAGCACATCCGCATCGAGGCCTCCAGCGGACTCAGCGAAGACGAGATCAAGCGCATGCGCGATGAGGCCAAGGCCAACGAAGACGCCGACAAGGCTGCAAAGGAGCGCGTAGACAAGATCAACAATGCCGACGCCCTCTGCTTCCAGGCCGAGAAGTTCCTGAAGGACAATGGCGACAAGGTCCCTGCCGATGTGAAGGCGGAGGTCGAGAGTAACCTGAATCCTCTCAAGGAAGCGGTCAAGAACCAGAACCTCGAAGACATCGACCGTTATTCAGAGGCTCTCAGCAAGGCATTCGAGAAGATGTACCAGGCTGGCCAGCAGGCCGGTCCTCAGGGGGGCGCAGGTTTCAATCCCGGCCAGGGCGACCCCGGCTTCGGTGGCCAGAGTGGTCCGCAGGGCGGTCCTCAAGGCCCCGGCCCTGACTACGGCGGCGGCAATGCTCCCGACGAACAATAGACAAATAAAACCTCGTGCGTAAAAAGAGCGTTTCTGCGCACGAGGGTATGATTTTAAGAGGTTCCGTGCGCAAAACAGCCTGTTTCGCGCACGGAAACCTATTTATAGCCGTATTACGGATTCCAAAGCAGAAATCGTATGGGCCAGAGGCTGGAGCTCGCCCGGGCCGGGTGCTGCGTCAGGAGCGGGATTGCCGGTATTGGCGGGTACGCCCGCACTTTCGCGGGAGCCGCCTGATGCTGTGGTGGTGGTTCCGCGTGTCGGCTGGCCGCTACGGCTCTGGACGGTTGGACCCTGGTTCTGAGGATTGGACTGGGGCTTTGCCTGTCCCTGCGGCTGGCCGGGCTTGCCCTGCGGCTGACCGGGACCGGCAGCCGGGCCGGGTTTGCGCCCTCGGAAAGGAGATATCATGGCGATTCCAAGAGGCTCGAAGACCAGGATTCCGTCCTGGAAATAATCGGCCCAAGGTGCCGCTGCAAGGGTGCGGAGCCAGGTGCCGTCTTCTTCAAACATGTTCAGAACGAGCATATATGAGTAACCCGTTCCGTGTGAATCATCCGCGGTATATTTTTCAGGGTTATGCGACACTGCCTCGAGGCAGAGCCTGACGGTGCGTGCGTTGTTGGGACCCCAGTAGATCACCTCCTCCCTCTCGGACATTGTATAGGAAGGATCTTCGATCTTGTCTTTATAGATGCAGGTAAGGTCGGGCATCAACTCCAGGACATCCTTGCCGTCCTTATGGCGGACCGCGCAGTTGACCACCTCTCCCATACGGAAATTATAATGGAAGATGTGTGACTTGGAAGCTGCGAACTCCGCCTGTGCATGGACGGAACTTGGCATGCGGGGAATATATGAGCATACTCCGACGTTTTCCGTTTCGTAAATGTCCTTGCATCTTGACGTGTAATTGTAGAGGCTGCTGCGTATCTTGGAGAGTTCCGCAACGCTGAATCCCAGGCCCTCGAATACATCGGCGTGTCCGAAAGGACGATAGTCGTGGATATCGATCGTGTAAGCGGGAAGCCCAAGTGCATTGGGGTTCGCCATGATGGCCCAGCGCTGCTTGCCGTCGGCATTGTAGATGGCTCCTTCGCTGAAGTCACCCTCTATCCATCCGCGGCTGCAGACCTCCTTCACGAACGTTCCGTCGGCTTCGTAGAGTATGGCCTTGAGGGTGTAGTAGCGGTTGCCGCCGCCGTAGCGCATGGCATCGGGAATGCTTCCGGATATCAGGCACGGCTCCAGGCGGATGAAACGTCCGCGTCCCCAGTCGATGTTGAGCATGTTGCAGGCTGCTTTGGTGCTGCCCATGAAGCCCGTGTGGAATTCAACCACGCGCACCATGTTGGCATAGAGCCTTCTTCCGATGGGGCCTTTCTGCCATGCCGCCACGCGGATGGGATCTCCCTGAGGGTCGTAGGGGATGATGGCTCCCGGTTGGCGAAGTTCCTGACCGTCCCTGAGGTCCGGGCTCCATACATAATGCTTCAGGTCCGTACCGAGGGCGTTGAATGCGCCGGAGGAGCGTGTGATGTTCAGGTATTGGAAGGGCTTCAGAATCGATCCGTCGCCGCCGATGATGCCATACAGGCCGGTAAGTTCGGATTTGCCTATGCCTATGCCGTCCCTGAAAGTGGGGGTATAGGACAATTGGGGTTTGAGAAGCTCCCTTCCCTGATTGTCGTAGATTCCCCATAATGCTTCAACACCAAATTCGGGTACTTCAGTATCGTATTTGGCATACATGAACTCGCCGCTGCGGTCCACGTCCACACCGCGGGCTTCCACAGGGATGATGATGCGGCCGTTCCTGTCCGCGATTCCGCGCAGCTTGGTGCCGTTTACCTTGCGCATGAGTTCGCAGTAGCCATGCTTGTCGAATTTGCCGATGTTGTCGTAAATGGCCGGGAAGATCATGTTGCCGTTAAGGTCGATCAAGCCCCAGTGGCCGTCCAGCTCCACTTCTGCAGTGCCGTCGACGAATTTTTTTGCATCGTCGAAACTGGGCGGAATAACCCATGCCTTATTGCCTTTCCCTTGATAACCATACTTTTTGGTGGCTTTATCCTTGGCCGGTTTGAGGTCCTGTGCGGACGCGCTCAAAGAGAAAGCAAGTACAAAACTGCAAAGAAGAAGGAGGAATTGTTGAAAACTCTTGGTGTTTTTGTTCATAAGTCGTAGGAATAATGCTTTCAAAAATACGAATAAATCTGTAATTTTGTATCCTGTTGTTGGTAGATAATCATGAATAAAGTAGCAGTAATCATGGGCAGCGCAAGCGACTGGGACGTGATGGCCCCGGCTTGTACCACCCTGGAAGAATTCGGTATCCCTTACGAGAAGAAAGTTCTCAGTGCACACCGCAACCCGGGCCCCCTGGCCGATTATGTAAAGGCGGCTGAAAGCAACGGTTTCAGCATCATCATCGCCGGAGCCGGTGGCGCTGCGCATCTCCCCGGAGTGATAGCCGCACTCACCACATTGCCAGTAATCGGAGTGCCCGTAAAGAGCAAGGCGCTTAACGGGCTGGATTCCCTCCTGTCCATCGTACAGATGCCCTCCGGAATACCGGTGGCCACCATGGCCATAGACGGAGCCAAAAATGCCGCACTCTACGCAGTCGGCATACTGGCCCTTGGGGACGAGGGCCTCTCCGCCAAACTGCAGGAATTCCGCAAACAGCAGAGCGACAAAGTACTGAATACTATAATCTGAACCTGAATGCCCACCCCCGCAACTGCGCCGGTGGGCATACAATTTAATGATATGAGCAACAAGCGTTTATTCGTAGAGAAGAAGAAAGCTTTCAGCGTGGAGGCGGAGAGCCTGCGCGCGGAACTCGCCGAGAACTTGTCCATAGACCTGGAGTCCCTGCGGCTGATCAACGTATACGACCTGTTCGGATTCTCCGACTCCCTCGTGGAGAAGTGCCGATACAGCGTATTCGGCGAAACGGTGACCGACACGGTTACGGACGGCATGGATCTCTGCGGAAAGAAATACCTGGCAGTGGAATACATCCCCGGCCAGTTCGACCAGAGGGCGTCTTCCGCAGTGGACTGTGTGCATCTGATCGACCCGAAGGCGGACATCCGCATCAAGAGCTCGCGTCTGTTGATATTCGACGATGACCTTCCCCAGGCCGACCTGGACAGGATAGCCCGCTACTACATCAACCCCGTGGAATGCCGCCGCAAGGACCTCTCCGTGCTGAGAGAGAACGAGCAGGCGGACGTGAAGCCCCTCGAGGACCTGACGGGCTTCACGCAGATGCCCGAAAGCGAATTCGCCTCCTTCTGCAAGGATCACGGGCTGGCCATGAACACGGATGATCTCCGCGAGGTGGTGCGCTATTTCAAGGCCGAAGGCCGCGACCCGTTCGAGACGGAACTCCGCATACTGGACACCTACTGGAGCGATCACTGCCGCCATACCACATTTACCTCGGAAATAGAGGAAATCACCATCGACGATTCCTTCCTTAAACCCGAACTGGAGGAGAGTCTGGGCAGGTTTGGCACCATGCGCGAGAAACTCGGCCGCGTAGGGAAGCCCTTCTGCCTGATGGAACTCGCAACCATCGGCGCCCGCTGGCTGAAGGCCAACGGCAAGCTGGACGATCAGGAGCAGAGCGAAGAGAACAACGCCTGCAGCATATTCATAAACGCCACCGTGGACGGCAAGCCCGAGAAGTGGCTGCTGCAGTTCAAGAACGAAACCCATAACCATCCTACCGAGATCGAACCTTTCGGAGGAGCTGCCACCTGTCTCGGAGGGGCTATACGCGACCCTCTGTCCGGCCGTGCCTACGTCTATCAGGCCATGCGCGTGACCGGAGCGGGGGACATCACCGCCAGCGTCGCGGATACGATTCCCGGCAAGCTTCCCCAGCGAATGATCAGCCGCAAGGCTGCCGGAGGATACTCAAGCTATGGCAACCAGATAGGCCTTGCAACCACCCACGTGCGGGAAATCTACGCCGAAGGCTACACTGCCAAACGCATGGAGATAGGCGCCGTGGTGGGAGCCGTCAAGGCATCCGATGTGCGTCGCGAGAGCCCGGCTCCCGGCGATGTGGTGCTGCTGCTCGGCGGACGCACCGGCAGGGATGGAATCGGCGGAGCCACTGGATCTTCCAAGGAACATACCGAAAGCTCGCTCGAGACCTGCGGCAGCGAGGTTCAGAAGGGTAACGCACCCGAAGAGCGCCAGCTGCAGAGGCTTTTCCGCCGTCCAGAAGTCACGCGCCTTATCAAGAAGAGCAACGATTTTGGGGCGGGGGGCGTCAGCGTTGCCATAGGCGAACTCGCCGGCGGCCTGGACATCTGGCTGGACCGCGTGCCCGCCAAGTACGCAGGCCTTAACGCCACGGAACTTGCCATCAGCGAATCTCAGGAAAGGATGGCCGTCGTAGTCGAGGCAAAGGATGTAGACACATTCTGCGCCCTCTGCGCGGCCGACAACATAGAAGTAACCCACGTGGCGGATGTCACCGACCGTGGCAGGATGCGCATGTGGAACGGCGGGGAACTGGTCTGCGACCTTTCCCGCGAGTTCATCGACAGCGCCGGTGCAAAGCATTATGCCAAGGCTGCCATCGCTGCGGTTGAGGAGAAGGATCCCTTCGTGCGCGAGCCCAAGGGTATAGGCCTGGAAGTAAAGATGCTCGCCACCATGGGCTCGCCGAACGTGGCGTCCCAGAAGGGACTGATCGAGATGTTCGACTCCACCATAGGCCGTTCCACGGTGCTGATGCCATTCGGCGGAAAGCGCCAGATGACGGAGACCCAGGTTTCCGTGCAGAAGCTGCCAGTGTCCGGCTACACCGATACTGCAAGCGTGATGGCTTTCGGTTACAACCCGGACATCGCCCTCTGGAGTCCCTATCATTCAGCGGCTTACGCTGTGGTGGAGGCCTGCACCAAGGTGGCCTGCTCGGGCGCCGACTGGAGCCGGATGCGCTTCTCGTATCAGGAATACTTCGAGCGCATGACCAAGGATCCTCACACTTGGGGCAAGCCTTTCAGCGCCCTGCTCGGTGCATTGAAGATGCAGGATGCCCTCGGCCTTCCGTCCATCGGAGGCAAGGACTCCATGTCCGGCACCTTCGAGCACATCCACGTGCCGCCCACCCTCGTGGCCTTCGGCATTACTACCGTGGATGCGGGTGAGGTTATATCTCCCGAATTCAAGACCCTGGGGAACAGGATTTACCTGATCCGCCATACGCCACTCAAAAACTGGATGCCGGATACCGATGCCCTCAAGGCCAACTGGAGTTTCATCCGCAGTCAGGTCCTCGAAGGTAAGATAGTTTCCGCCTGGTCGCTTTCCTACGGCGGCATAGCCGAGGGTCTTGTGAAGATGGCGATGGGCAATGCCTTGGGCGTGAAAGTGAATGTTTCCGAGAAGGATCTTTTCTCGCTGGGATACGGTTCGGTGCTGGTCGAGGCTGCGGGTGAGCTGGATTATCCGGCTGCCGAGCTGCTTGGCACAGTCACCGAAAACGGCATCTGCATAAATGGAGTCAGCATCGCGCTGGATGCCCTGGAAAAGGCTTACGAATCTCGCTATTGGAAATTGTATCCTCCGCGCGTCGAGACTTCTGACCAGGACGCTCCCACAAGGCCATCCGCGCCGGGCAAAGGGCCCGTCTGTGACCCACAAGGGGCCGACAGTACGGGCATTGCCCGTCCGCATGAAACCTGCGCGTCCTGGTCAGGCGGCCCTGTGGAGAATCCAATCGTATGTCTGCCGGTGTTCCCGGGTACGAACTGCGACTACGACACAGCTAAGGCATTCCGCAAGGCAGGTGCCGAAGTTCGGCCCTTCATCTTCCGCAACCTCCATCCCCAGGACGTCCTTGACTCCATCGACGGCCTGGCACGCAGGATAGACGAATGCCACATTCTGGCGTTCTGCGGCGGATTCTCGTCCGGTGACGAGCCCGACGGCAGCGGCAAGTTCATCGCAGATGTCATCAACAATGCGAAGATATCCGCGGCGATTGCGGCCCTGCAGGCCAGCGGGGGACTGATCCTGGGCATATGCAACGGTTTCCAGGCTCTGGTGAAGAGCGGCCTCCTGCCATACGGCAAGACCGGCTGCGTTACCCCGGATTCCCCGACACTGTTCCGCAACGACATCAACCGTCACATATCCCTCATCGCCACCACCGAAGTGGCATCCGTGAATTCTCCATGGCTGTCTTCCTTCAAGCTGGGAGACAGGCATTCGATAGCTTTCAGCCATGGCGAGGGCAAGTTCGTGGTGAACGAGAAACTGGCCAGGGAGCTGTTCGATAACGGCCAGGTGGCCTTCCGCTACATCGACAATCCAAACGGATCGTCCTACGGCATCGAGGGAATCCTCAGCCCGGACGGGCACATACTCGGCAAGATGGGGCACAGCGAGCGTTACGAGGGGAATTTGTTCAAGAACATAGCAGGGGAGTGCAGCCAGCCCATATTTGAAAATGCAGTCAACTATTTCAGAAACAATGGATAAAAAACAACTTCTGTTCGACGGTAACGAGAAACAAGTTTTCGCTACCGAAGATCCTGATAAGGTCATCTTCCGATACAAGGATGTGACCCTTGCCTACAACAGCATCAAGCGTGCCCGATTTGACGGGAAAGGGGTGCTGAACAACCGCATCTCGGCCATCCTGCTGGGATATCTCAACAAAAACGGTGTCCGCACCCACTTCCTGGAGCAGGTGGGTGAGCGGGACCAGCTCTGCCGCAAGATCGAAATCATCCCCATAGAGGTCTTCTGGCGCAAGCGCATCGCGGGCGATCTGGCCACGCGCCTGGGGGTGGAGGACGGCTTCTGCCCCGGCAATACCATCGTGGACCTGGTGTACAACAACGATGAGCTGGAAGATCCTATCATCAACAAGCACCACGCAGTGGCCCTCGGGCTCGCCACTTACGATGAGATCGACATAATGATGGCCGTGGCACGCAAGGCCGGAAGCCTTCTGGAGGCACTCTTCCACAGCATCGGAATAGAACTGGTGGACATGAAACTCGAGTTCGGCCACGCCTCGGACAACGGCGAACTCATCCTTTCGGACGAGATCAGCCCCGACACCTGCCGCCTCTGGGACGAGGCAACGGGGGAGAGGCTCGGCAAGGACCGTTTCCGCCTGGACCTCAGCGACGTCGTCGCATCCTATCAGACCGTTTTGGACAGACTTGAAAAACTTGATATTCAATAGAAAATGGGATTACTTGCAGTTTACGGCGTAAAGGACGCATCCACCTATATTTATTACGGGCTTCATAACCTGCAGCACCGCGGGCAGGAAGGCGGCGGCATAGCCACCTTCGACGAAAACGGCAAATCCTACCGTTACCGCGGGCAGGGACTGCTGAGCGAGATATTCACCAATGGCGAGGTAGGTGAGCTGAAGGGCTCCATGGGCGTGGGCAGCGTGAAGTATGCCAATGCATCCAAGGGCGGCCCCGAGAACGTGGAACCTCTGTTTTTCCGTCACAAGAGCGGCAACTTCGTGGTTGCCGGAGAGGGTAACCTGGTGAATGCCAAGCAGATAGCGGATTATCTCGAGAAGCACGGCACCATCTTCCAGACCGACACCGACAGCGAACTTCTCGCACATCTCATCAAGAAGAACTACAACGAGGATCGCATCGACCGCATAGTCAAGGCCCTGAACATGATGGAGGGAGGATTCTCCTTCATCATCATGACCCGCAGCCGCGTGTATGCCGCCAGGGACAAGTACGGCATCAAGCCCCTCTGCATAGGCAAACTCGGGGACGGCTACGTGGTGAGCAGCGAGTCCTGCGCATTCGAGATCATGGGTGCGGAGTTCATCCGGGACGTGAAGCCCGGAGAGATAGTGTCGTTCGACGGAGGCGGCATGCGCAGCACCATCTGGTCCCGCTTCTCCCGCCACCGCATGTGCGCGATGGAATACATCTACTTCGCCCGTCCGGACAGCGACATCGACGGCTGCAACGTGCATGCGTACCGCAAGGAAGCGGGCAGGCGCCTGTGCCGGGAGAATCCGGTGGAAGCCGACATAGTGGTGGGCGTGCCGGAATCCGGCCTGAGCGCTGCTTTCGGTTATGCCGAGGAGGCCGGAATCCCCTTCGAGATGGGCCTGGTGAAGCATAAATACGTGGGCCGCACCTTCATCCAGCCAGTGCAGAGCATGCGCGAACTGGGCGTGAAGATGAAACTTTCCCCCGTCCGCAGCATAGTGGAAGGCAAGCGCGTGATTCTGGTGGACGATTCCATCGTTCGCGGCACCACCTGCCTCAAGATAGTCAAGCTCCTGCGTTCCGCCGGGGCCAAGGAGGTGCACGTGCGCATCGCCAGCCCCATGATGCGCTTCCCCTGCCATTACGGCGTGGACACCTCCACTGCAGAAGAACTGCTCTGCTCGAAGCGCAACCTGGAGGAAGCCTGCAAGGCCATCGAGGCAGATTCCCTGGGCTACCTGAGCCCGGAATCCACGCGCGAATCCGCTTTCGGCTGCGCGGATCCCTGCCAGGCCTGCTTCACGGGCGAATATCCCACACTCCTTTACGATGATGTTGTAACTGACTGATAATATGGCAAAGACATACGAAAACGCCGGCGTTAACCTCGAAGCCGGATATGAAGTAGTTAGAAGAATCAAGCAGCACGTGGCGTCCACCGCGCGCACCGGTTCCATGGGCAACATAGGCTCCTTCGGAGGCATGTTCGACCTCTCCGCGCTCGGAGTGAAGGAACCCGTGCTGGTGAGTGGAACAGACGGCGTGGGCACCAAACTCAAGATCGCTTTCGCGATGGACAAGCACGATACCATTGGCATCGACGCCGTGGCAATGTGCGTCAACGACGTGCTCGCGCAGGGGGCTGAACCCCTGATTTTCCTGGATTACGTCGCCCTCGGGCACAACGTTCCCGCCAAGGTCGAGGCCATCGTGGCCGGGGTGGCGGAAGGATGCCGGCAGGCAGGATGCGCCCTCGTCGGCGGCGAGACCGCCGAGATGCCCGGCATGTATTCCGACGGCGAATACGACATCGCGGGCTACACCACCGGCGTGGTGGAGAAGAGCAAACTGATAGACGGTTCCAAGGTGAAGGTGGGGGACGTTCTGGTGGGCATCGCCTCCAGCGGCGTGCATTCCAATGGCTTCAGTCTGGTGCGCAAGATAGTGGCCGATGCAGGGCTTTCCTACTTCGATGAGATTCCCGAATTCGGCGGGCGCAAGCTCGGCGAGGTGCTCCTCACTCCCACCAGGATATATGTGAAGCAGATGCTCGAGGTCATACGCAACTGCGACGTGCACGGAGTCGCGCATATCACAGGTGGCGGCTTTGACGAGAACATCCCCCGAGTGCTGCGGCCGGGCCAGGGCCTGGAGATCCGGGAGGGCAGCTGGGAAATTCTGCCGGTGTTCCGCATGCTGGAGAAGTGGGGCGGGGTGCCGCATCGTGAGATGTTCAATATCTTCAATATGGGTATTGGTATGGTTGCCGTCCTGGATGCCTCGGAGGCCGATAAGGTCATTGCCATCCTGGAAGCCGCGGGCGAGAAGGCGAGCGTGATAGGAAAAGTAACAGATAAGGAAGGCGTATGCATAATCTAGCGGTATTTGCGAGCGGCACGGGCTCGAACTTCGAGGCCATAGCGGATGCGTGTGCGGACGGGCGTCTGGATGCGCAGGTGGTGCTGATGGTCTGCGACAAGCCTGGAGCACCCGTGGTGGAAAAAGCAGCTCGGAGGGGCGTCGAGACCTTCGTGTTCAACCCGAAAAGCTATGCGTCCAAGGCGGATTTCGAGACTGAGATCGCTGGCCTGATGGATGTCAAAAAAGTTGAATTGGTATGCCTGGCGGGGTATATGCGCATCATCGGAGACGTGCTGCTCGAAGCCTATGGCGGGCGCATCATCAACATCCATCCTTCGCTGCTACCGGCCTTCAAGGGAGCGCATGCAGTAGAGCAGGCGGTGGCATACGGGGTGAAGGTGTACGGCATCTCCATCCACTGGGTGAACGGCGACCTGGACGGTGGCCGCATCATCGCCCAGAGGGCCTTCGAATACGACGGCAGCGATCCGGAAGAAGTGCACCGCATAGGACAGAAGATAGAACATCAGTTATACGTAGAAACAATAGCAAAGTTGATAAAATGAGAGCATTGGTAAGTGTGAGCGACAAGACCGGTCTGGTGGAGTTCGTGCAGGGCCTGGTTGAGCTCGGATGGGAAATAATCGCAACCGGAGGCACGCAGAAGCTGCTTGAGAGCAAGGGCGTGCACACTATAGGGATAAGTGAGGTCACGGGATTTCCGGAGATTCTGGACGGCCGCGTGAAGACCCTGCACCCAAAGGTGCACGGGGGCATCCTTGCGCGCCGCGACATCCCCGCGCATATGGAAACCCTGGCGGAGCAGGGGATAGACACCATTGACCTGGTTTGCGTCAACCTCTATCCTTTCCGCCAGACCATCGCCAAGGAAGGCGTGACCCTGGAGGAGGCTATCGAGAACATAGACATAGGCGGGCCTTCGATGGTGCGGAGCGCCGCCAAGAACTGGAAGGACGTTACCATCATCTGCGATCCTGCGGATTACGGCACCGTACTGGAGGAACTTCGTGCGAACGGGAAAGCATCTCCCGAAACCCGCCTGAAGCTCTCGGCGAAGGCATATACGCATACCGCCGAATACGACATGTGCATCTCGCGCTACATGCGGGAGAAGGCCGGGCTGCCGGAGAAACTGTTCCTGGAGTTCGACTGGAAGCAAGGCCTGCGCTACGGTGAGAATCCCCATCAGGAAGCCACCTTCTATGCTACTGCGGAAAGCGTTCCCTTCTCGCTGGCGCACGCCACGCAGATCCAGGGTAAGGAGCTGTCGTACAACAACATACAGGATGCTAACGCGGCCCTGAACGTGCTTCGGGATTTCGATGAACCCTTCTGCCTCGCGCTCAAGCACATGAATCCATGCGGCGCTGCCGTAGGAGCCACCATCGAGGAAGCCTGGCAGGCGGCGTACGAAGCCGACAAAGTGAGTATCTACGGAGGAATAGTGGGCGTGAACCGGGAACTCACCGCAGAGGTGGCCCTTGGCATGAAACCCATTTTCCTCGAGATAGTCATCGCTCCTTCCTACACGCCCGAGGCGCTGGAGATTCTTTCGTCGAAGAAGAACCTCCGCGTGCTGCAGGTGGACATGACCCGCACTGGCGCATCCGTGTCGCAGTACGTTGGCGTGAACGGCGGCCTGCTGGTGCAGCAGTTGGATACGCAGGTTGAGGCCGTGACCCCGGAAATGTGTGTGACCAAACTCAAGCCCACCTCCGCAATGCTGAAGGACCTGGAGTTTGGCTGGAAGATAGTCAAGCACGTGAAATCCAATGCGATAGCCGTGGTGAGGGATAATCACACCATAGGCATTGGCGCTGGCCAGACCAACCGTGTGGGCTCCGCTCACATCGCTCTGGAAGAGGCAAAGGCGGCCGGTTTTACCTCCGGCCTGATCCTGGCATCCGACGGCTTCCTGCCCTTCGACGACACCGTCGCCCTGGCGGCTGAATATGGCGTGACCGCGATCGTGCAGCCTGGCGGAAGCATCCGCGACGAGGATGCCGTGAAGAAGGCTGACGAACTGGGCATCTGCATGCTGTTCACCGGAGTAAGACATTTTAAACATTAGTCGAATATGGGCCTTGTATATCCTCTTCCTACCCAGAAATCCACCGTACGCGGCAAGGAGATCAATCTGGAGAATTACTTCGAGAAATCCGTTCTGGTAATCGGCGGAGGCGGCCGCGAGCATGCCATCGTGGATGCGCTGAGCCGCAGCCCCCAGGTGGGTAAGATCTACTGCGCTCCGGGCAATGCAGGGATAGGTCTTCAGGCGGAGAATGTGCCGCTGAAAGACACTGACGTAGAGAGCCTTAAGGCTTTCGCGCTGGATCATGAAATAGACCTAACGGTGGTAGGTCCAGAGGCCTCCCTGGCAGTCGGGATAGTGGATGCTTTCCGCGCCGCCGGCCTGAAGATTTTCGGCCATACGGCATCCGCCACGCGCATAGAATCCTCCAAGGAATTCGCGAAGGAACTGATGGCGAAGTACGGCATCCCCACCGCCGCATACCGCAGTTTCGAGGATTTCAGTGAGGCGCTGGAATATGTGTCCGGCAGGCCGTTCCCGGCTGTCATCAAATACGACGGTCTGGCTGCCGGTAAGGGTGTGGTGATAGCTCAGGATCTGGAGGAAGCCCGCGCAGCCCTGTCCGACATGCTTTTGGACGAGGCCTTCGGCAAGGGCAGGGTGGTGATAGAGGATTATCTCACCGGCCCCGAGTTCTCCTTTCTCTGCTTCGTGGAGGGCTCCAACGTGTATCCTATGCCCCTCTCGCAGGACCACAAGCGCGCTTTCGATGGCGACAAGGGACCGAATACAGGCGGTATGGGTGCATACACCGGCCTGCCTTTCATCACGGCCGACGATTGGGAATTCGCCTTCCGGGAGATAATGTGCAAGGCTGCTGCCGGGATGGTGGCGGAAGGCTGCCCGCTCAGCGGCGTGCTGTACGGAGGCTTGATGAAGACCCCTCAGGGCATCAAGGTGATAGAATTCAACGCCCGTTTCGGAGATCCCGAGACCGAGGTTGTGCTACCTTTGCTCGAGAGCGATATTTTTGATATCTTTGATGCCGTGGCATCCGGCTGCGAGGCCCCGGCCCCCGTTTGGAAAGATGCGGTGACGCTGGGCGTGGTCCTCGCCTCGAAGGGCTATCCGGGCAAATATGAGAAGGGTTTTGCGATTTCAGGCGTGGATGATGTCAAGGGCAGGGTTTACCACATGGGAACGGCCTTCCGCGACGGCTCGCTAGTGACTGCCGGCGGCCGCGTGCTGATGGTTGTCGGCACCGGTGCCGATGTGGCGGATGCACGTGCGAACGTTTACCGCGAGGTGGCTAAGGTCGCATGTGACAATTTGTTTTACAGGAACGATATCGCGCACTGCGCGCTGGAATAATATGGGCAATATACTGGACGGAAAGGCGCTGAGCGCCGTAGTAAAAGACGAAGTCAAGGCTGAGGTCGCAGCAATCGCGGCCCGCGGGGGGCGCATCCCCTGCCTGTGCGTAATAATAGTGGGGGAGAATCCCGCCAGCCAGGTGTACGTGCGCAACAAGGTCAAGGCTGCCGCCTACACCGGCATGGAGTCGCGCCAGATAGAGCTTCCGGAAAGTGTTTCGGAAGATGAACTCCTCGCGCAGATCCATTCATTAAATGAGGATCCTGCCGTGGACGGCATCCTGATGCAGCTGCCCCTGCCCAAGCATATCGACGAAGAGAAAGTGCTGGTGGCCATCGCTCCCGAGAAGGATGTGGACGGATTCCATCCTTCCAATGTTGCGGATCTATGGATAGGGAAGGACTGCATCGTGCCCTGCACTCCTGCCGGGGTTATGCGCCTTCTGGATACTACAGGGGTTGATCTGACAGGAAAGACCGCCGTGGTGGTGGGGCGCAGCAACATAGTCGGCAAGCCGGTGGCAAAGCTACTTCTGGACCGAAACGCCACTGTGGTCATAGCCCATTCACGCACCGCCGACCTGGGTGCCGTATGCCGTCAGGCAGATGTGCTGGTGGCCGCTGTGGGCCGTGCCGGGCTGATTACCGGCGAGATGGTGAAGCCCGGGGCGATAGTGATAGACGTGGGTATCAACCGCATGCCGGACGGCCGGTTGTGCGGGGATGTCGATTTCGCATCCTGCGCTGATGTGGCATCATGGATTACGCCCGTTCCCGGAGGAGTGGGCCCCATGACCATCGCAATGCTGATGAAGAATACCCTTCGCTGCTACCAGCGGTCGTAGTGGATCTTTTCCGGATTCCACTTGTCTTTCGGCTGCTCGTCGTTTGCGGGAACTCCGACAGGAATGGCGCAAAGGGGAAGCACGTTCTCCGGAAGGTTAAGGGCATCCACGTATACTTTCATCCTTTCTTCAGCGGGATAGGCGGCCGTCCAAACGGCCCCCAGCCCTATCGCCTCGGCGGCAAGAAGAAGGTTTTGCGCTGCAGCGGAGCAGTCTTCGAACCAGAAAGGATTATCCCACGGTTCCGGTTCCGCGTCAGGCTTGCCGAACGGCTTGCGCAGGGTCTTCGATTCCCCGCAGATGATTACGACCGCACCTGCGTCTAGGAAAGTCTCCGCCTGGCGGTTCTCTCCCCAGATCATCTGCTTGACCGCATCATCCTGCACGACCACGAAACTCCAGGGCTGGATGTTGATTGCGCTCGGCGCCGCCATTGCCGCCTTGAGCAATGTGGTAATCTGCTCCTCGGAGAGTTTGTCTCCCGTGAAACTGCGCACGCTCTTGCGGTTCATGATGTTGTCGATCGCGGCCTGCCCGGCCTTATCGATACTGCCCTTGCAGCCGTTGTTGCAGCAGCCCGCCAGCATGATGGCCGCCGCCATTATTGTGAATATTGCTTTCTTCATATTGGCAAATATAGTAAAAAGAATGGTCTTTTCGGGTAAGGTCCAATTTCATGCCGTGGACCTTACCGGCATTTCGGCCTCCCAGGTACTTCCAGCGGGTAAGGTGTCGCCCGTAAAATTGGACCTTACCCGAAATCTGGTAAAAATGAGCGCATCAGCGCGAACGGCGTAGGCCGGTCCGAAACGGCCGTGGAGACAATTGCCTAATAATCAATGGAATAGGGTTTTTGCCTTCGGGTGTATGAGGGAAGGTAAAACAGTCAAGTCGCTATAAATAAGTAAGTTAGCCCCACGGGTAAACGAAAATGAGCCCTCAGGCGAACCGCCGGTCCCGGTCTGAGCGGAGCGAAGACGCAAGGAACATAAGGCGGCAGGGTACGTTAGGGGCGGAGCCCCTGACAAGACAAGGGAAGAGCTGCTTGCAGCTCTGCACCCAACAGAAAAAGAGGCATTCACCCGAATGCCTCTTTTTCTGTTGGGTGCGATGTGGGGCTCGAACCCACGACAACCAGAACCACAATCTGGTGCTCTACCAACTGAACTAATCGCACCGTGTTAGGGATTGCAAAGGTACAAAAATATTTTAACCCTGCAAGATTATTTCGTATCTTTGTACTATTATGGCAAGAGAAATCAAATTCTCCCTGGTTTACAGGGATATGTGGCAGTCTTCGGGCAAATATCAGCCCAGAGTTGATCAGCTCGTGAGGGTTGCCCCGGCAATAATAGATATGGGATGCTTCGACCGCGTGGAGACCAACGGAGGGGCATTCGAGCAGGTAAATCTTCTCTACGGAGAGAACCCCAACATCTCCGTCAGGCAGTGGACTGCGCCTTTCCAAAAAGCAGGCATCCAGACCCACATGCTCGAGCGCGGACTGAACGCCCTCCGCATGAATCCGGTGCCCGCCGACGTGCGCGAGTTGATGTTCAAGGTGAAGAAGGCGCAGGGCACCGACATCGCCCGCTCCTTCTGCGGCCTAAACGACCATCGCAACCTTAAGTTGTCAGTAGAATATGCCAAGAAAGCCGGCATGATCTCCCAGGCCGCCCTGTCCATCACCCATTCCCCAGTGCATACCGTAGAATACTACATGGGCGTGGTGGACCATCTGGTGGAATACGGCACAGACGAGATTTGCCTCAAGGATATGGCCGGCATCGGGCGCCCCACCTTCCTGGCGCAGCTGGTGGCCGAAATCAAGAAGAAATATCCGCATATCAAGGTGCAGTACCACGGGCACACCGGCCCAGGCTTCAGCCCCGCATCCATGCTGGAGGTCGCACGCGCCGGCGCCGACTACCTCGACGTGGCTGTGGAACCCCTCTCCTGGGGCAAGGTGCATCCGGACGTGATCACCATCCGGGAAATGATGAAGGCCGACGGCTTCCTGGTGAAAGACATAAACATGGATGCCTACATGCAGGTCCGTGCGCTTACGCAGGAGTTCATCGACGACTTCCTGGGATACTGGATCAATCCGACCAACGCCCAGATGACCTCTTTGCTGGTAGGCTGCGGCCTTCCCGGCGGAATGATGGGTTCGATGATGGCGGACCTCAAGCCTTTCCTCGGTGCGGTGAACGCAGCCGAGCGTGCCGCAGGCCGTCCGGACATGAGCCTGGACACCCTCATGGTCAAGCTCTTCGAAGAGGTGCAGTACGTATGGCCGCGTCTGGGTTATCCGCCCCTCGTGACCCCGTTCAGCCAGTATGTGAAGAATACTGCGCTGATGAACCTGCTGAACGTCATCAAGGGCAACCCCCGCTGGACCACCATAGACAAGGATACCTGGGGCATGATCCTGGGCAAGATGGGCAAGCTCCCCGGCCCCCTCGCTCCCGAAATCATCGAGCTCGCGAAGGAGAAGGGCATGGAATTCTACACCGGCAACCCGCAGGACGAGTATCCCGACGAGCTCCCGAAGTTCCGCCAGATGATGAAGGAGGAAGGATGGGACGAGGGCGAAGACCAGGAAGAGCTCTTCGAGTTCGCCATGCACGAGAGGCAGTACCGCGACTTCCGCTCCGGCCTTGCCAAACAGCGCTTCAACACCGAACTGGAAGACTTCCGCGCCAAGGCCGGAGCCCCTATCAAGGTGGTCCGCCCGGTGGTGGAGATGCCCGAATTCAGCGTTGAGGAATACACCCAGAAGTATACGCATGCAGTGCCCGTGCAGGCTCCCGTCAAGGGCCAGCTGCTCTGGCAGGTGGATGTCGAGGATGATTCCGCCGCGCCCATTGTGGGCACCGCCGTCAAGGCAGGTGAGCCGGTCGGATACGTGCAGACCTACTACGGCCGCGAAGAAATCCCCGCCGCCCGCGACGGCCGCATCGTGGCGGTCCTAGGCAAGCAGGGCAAGAACGTTGTCAAAGGTGAAATAGTAGCATTCGTGGAATAATGAAAAAGATATTGTTGTTGGCGGCCGTCCTTCTTCCGCTGGCCCTCCATGCGGATGGCGTGAACGACGATAAGCCCATCAAACAGAGCAAGATAGTTTATCTCTATCCTGAAGGCCAGGCGGCCGGAAAGGGGATTATGGAGGACGGCGTGGCCATCACCCTCGGTCCCGGGGAAGACAACGGCAAGCACGGCCCCGAAACCGTGAGGCCCGTAGGCATGGTCTACGACATCGGCGACAGCGCCCGCATGGAATTCTACTTCCCGGAGAACCCCAACGGCCTGATGATCATCAACTGCCCCGGCGGCGCCTACTGGTTCGTGGCAGAGGTCAACGAAGGTTACTGCACGGTGGAATGGCTTCTTAGCCAGGGAATTGCGGTATGCAACATGTTCTACCGCCTGCCTTATGGCCACAAGACCGTGCCGCTCACCGACGTTCAGAACGCCTTCCGATACTGCCGTTATCACGCTGCGGAGTGGGGGATAGATAAGATCGGTGTGATGGGATTCAGCGCCGGAGGACATCTAGCCGCAAGCGCATCCACCCTGTTCGTGGACGATATCACCCGCCCGGACTTCTCCGTGCTGATCTATCCAGTGATTACCATGGAACCCGGAATTACCCATCAGGGAAGCAAGGAAAACCTCATCGGCCATACCTGGACGGCGGAAGATGAGGAGTGGTACAGCCTCCACAGGCGTGTGAGCAACCGCACCCCCGTCACCTTCCTCGGGCTGAGCGGAAACGACACTGCCGTGCCTATCCAGAACAGCATAGACTACTACTACGCCCTGCGCCGGCACGGCATCAGCGCCACCATGCACATTTATCCCGACGGTGGCCACGGATGGGGATTCAACCATCCCCCGTACCGCAAGGGTGACGGCCTGGGAAGCTACAGGGAAACCTTCAAGGCGGACCTCGCCAAGTTCCTTAAGGATCAGATAGTCAAATGAAAAAGCTCTATATAGAAACATACGGCTGCCAGATGAACGTGAACGACACGGAAGTGGTGTTCTCGATTCTGGCGAAGCACGGCTACGCACGCACGGAGAACATTGCCGAGGCGGATGTAATAATGGCCAACACTTGTTCCATCCGGGACAACGCCGAGCAGCGCATCTGGGGCCGCATCGACTATTTCAACACCTTCCGTAAGGCGAAGCCCGGGCTGGTGGTTGGAATACTCGGATGCATGGCGGAGCGCCTGAAGGACGCTCTCCTGGATACCGGCAAGGTTGATGTAGTAGCCGGGCCGGATGCCTACAGGAGCCTTCCTGATCTGCTGCAGGCAGTATATGACGGTGCCAAAGGCATCAACGTGGAACTCTCCCGCGAGGAGACCTACGGCGACATCTCCCCGGTGCGCATAGACAAGAACGGAGTATCCGCGTTCATCTCCATAATGCGCGGATGCAACAACGTATGTTCCTACTGTGTAGTGCCTTACACCCGAGGATCTGAGCGCAGCCGAGACTGGCACACCATAGTCCGTGAGGCATGTGAATGTGTGGAGGCTGGATACAAGGAGGTCACCCTGCTTGGGCAGAATGTGGACTCCTACAAGTATGAAGATGTGGACTTTGCGAAGCTGCTGGCGCTGGTGGCAGGAGTGTCGCCTACGCTGCGCGTGCGCTTCTCCACCTCTCATCCGAAAGACATCTCTAATGCGGTGATAGAAACCATGGCCGCCTGGCCGAATATCTGCCACCACATCCATCTGCCCGTGCAGAGCGGTAACGACCGTATCCTTGAAAAGATGCGCCGCCGCTACACTCGGGAGTGGTACCTGGAGCGCGTCGCGAAGATACGCGAGGTCATGCCGGACTGCGGCATCACGACCGATGCAATCGTGGGATTCTGCTCCGAAACCGAGGAGGAATTCCGCGACACGCTTAGCATTTTCGAGGAGGTGGGATACGATGCCGCTTTCATGTTCAATTATTCCGAACGTCCCGGTACCCTGGCATCCCGCAATTATCCCGACGACATCCCTCTGGAAGTGAAAACTCGCCGCCTGAACGAGCTGATCGAACTGCAGAACCGCCTGTCGCTGGAAAGCAACAGACGCGACGTGGGCCGCGAGTTCGAAGTGCTGGTGGAAGGCCCCTCCAAGAAAGGTGAATCCCAGCTCTGCGGCCGCACCGGCTCCAACAAGATGTGCGTCTGGGACGACACCGACCACAAGGCCGGCGATTATGTCCGAGTCCGCGTAATTGACTGCACCTCCGCGACCCTGCTCTGCGAACCCGTCTGATTCAAAAACCAAAAAAGTCGTATCTTTGTAGGTTACATAAAATGAAAACCGCAATCAAAATATCCCTTCTCCTGCTTCTGGCGGCGTTTATGCTGACGGGGTGCGTGAGCAAGTACAAGAAGATAAAGGTGTCTTCGTTCGAGCTGGAGAGCGTGGTGCCGAGCAGCCTGCGGAGCGCCAACGTGGTGGTGGCTGTGGGCATCGACAACCCTGCGCCGTCGTTCCAGGTGCGGGATATAGAGGCAACCGTGAAGCAGAACGGCTCTGTGTTGGGGCTGGTTACCGGCGAGCCGGTGAGCGTGGATGGCAAGTGCGACCGCGTCTACCGAGTTCCGCTGCAGGCGCAACTTGCTGATGGCGTGAGCCTTATGCAGCTTCTCGCTACGTATAAGAACTTCAATCCGGAAGAATTCACCATAGATCTCCATGCCAGGGCCAATGTGGCGGGCAAAGTTGGCAAGGATATTGATTATAAGGATGTGCCACTTTCAAAGTTCATGACGAAATGAAAAGACTCATTATAGCGATACTGATTCTTCTGCCGTTCGCGGCCCGTGCCCAGCAGGCAGTGCCCCCGGGCTACGTGCTTGTGGATTCGCTCATCTTTACGCCGCTTGCGGCGGTGGATTCCACCCTGGAGGGCAGCACCATCTTCAATGTGCTCCCGGAGGGGGTGAACGTGCGCCAGTCCGGCATGATCCGCAACGCCATGGAAACGCGCATCCGCGCCAACCGCAGCAAGATGGTAAGCGGCTATCGCATCCGCATATTCTTCGATAATTCCCAGACAGCCCGCAGCGCCAGCGAAGCGGCCCTTTACCGTTTCAAGGTGCTGAATCCCGGAATGTCGGCCTATAGGAGTTTCAGCAGCCCGTATTTCCGCGTGACGGTAGGGGATTTCCGCAACAAGTCCGAGGCCCTTGCGGCCCTGGGCCCCATCAAGGCACAGTTCCCCTCCGCATTCATCGTGCAGGAGAGGTTCAAATATCCCGCGGTGGAAAACCGCAGCGCGTACCGTGTGGATACGCTCAAGGTGCTGAAGAAAATAGCAGTGGAGTAATATGCAGAAACAGGGGCTCGAGCTTAAGCAGACACAGCGTCTCTCTCCTCTCCAGATCCAGACCATCAAGCTGATAGAGCTGCCGGTGCAGGAGCTGGAGCAGAAGATACGCTCCGAACTCGAAGAGAACCCCGTGCTGGACGATACACCCGATCCCGACAAGCAGCAGGACGACGATCAGCCCAAGGACATCTCCATAGACGAGATCAAGGACGACGGCGAGATTCCCGCCTATAAGACCCGTGTGAACAACTGGGGCAAGGATCCCCGCCCCGAATACAACACCTTCTCCGTCCGCGAGAGCTTCACGGAAAGCCTCATGGACCAGCTCGGCTACCGCAATCTCGACGAGCGCAGCTACCAGATCGGCGCCTTTATCATAGGCAGCCTCGATTCGGACGGCTACCTGCGCAGGGGAGTGGAGTCCCTGGTGGACGACATGGCCTTTCGCGCAGGCATGGAAGTGACTGAAACAGAGGTGGAGAAGATGTTGGAGGTGGTGCAGGAGTTCGACCCAGCTGGCGTGGGTGCAAGGGACCTGCGCGAATGCCTCCTGCTTCAGCTGAAGGCCCGCACACAGACCCAGGATGTGAAGGATGCCTACCGCATTCTGAACGAGCAGTTCCTGGAATTCACCAACCGCCATTTCAACAAGGTCATGAGCCGCCTCGGCCTGGATGAAGCCCGGCTGAAGGCCGCCATTTCGTGCATCACGCGCCTGAATCCAGCCCCCGGCGGCCAGCTGGACGACAGCTATGTGGAGCAGGCCCAGCAGATAGTGCCGGACTTCGTGCTGGAAGAGCACGACGGTGAGCTTTCCTTCTCGATGCCCCGCTTCAACATCCCGGAACTTCGCGTCAACAGCAAGTATGCAAAGATGGTTACCGATGCCAAGGAATCCGGTGACCGCTCGCAGAAGGAAGCCGCCACGTTCATCCGTCAGAAGATAGATTCTGCCAAGTGGTTCATCGAGGCGCTGAAGCAGCGCCAGAACACCCTCCAGCGCACCATGCAGGCCATTCTGGATTTCCAGCACGACTATTTCCTCGATGGTGATGACGCAAAGCTTAAACCTATGGTTCTCAAGGACATAGCTGAGAAGACGGGCTTCGATATCTCCACCATCTCCCGCGTGGTGAACAGCAAATACATCGAGACGCACTTCGGCATCTTCCCCCTCAAATATTTCTTCTCCGAGGGAATGGAAAACAGCGAAGGCGAGGAGGTGTCTACACGCGAACTCAAGAAGGCCCTGCAGGACTGTGTGGATGCCGAAAACAAGAAAAAGCCGCTCACGGATGAG
>JAEEGH010001041.1_pt1 | contig 83473 bp, 61 predicted proteins | sample 9134181 | NCBI WGS metagenome assembly JAEEGH01 (sample SAMN16246544, study PRJNA631951) | gut metagenome | biome: gut microbiome; feature: rumen; material: DP-attached | host: Bos | place: Iran: Karaj | collected 2018-10 | reverse complement strand
GTTACCGAATCCCAGTTCGTCCATCTTGGCCAGCATGGCCTTGACGCGCTTTTTGGCCTCGGCACGTCCTTGGGGCAGCAGCGCAAACTGGCTGACCTTAGCGCTCACGAAGAGCATTGCCGAACCATTCTTGCAAGCAGCCACACAAGCACCACAGCCAATACACGAAGCACTGTCCATAGCCTCATCGGCGGCTACCTTGCTGATGGGGATGGCATTGGCATCCTGTGCGCCACCGGTGTTGAAGCTCACATAACCACCTGCCTGCTGAATTTGATCGAAGGCATTGCGGTTGACCATGAGGTCTTTCAACACAGGGAAGGCGGCACTGCGCCAAGGCTCAACGGTGATGGTCTCGCCATCGTGGAAGCGGCGCATATAAAGCTGGCAAGTGGTTGCTCCCGTGGCGGGGCCGTGGGGGTGACCATTGATATAGAGCGAGCACATGCCGCAGATACCCTCGCGGCAGTCGTGGTCAAAGTGGATGGGCTCCTCGCCCTTCTCGACGAGCTGCTCATTGAGGATGTCTAACATCTCGAGGAAAGAGGTGTCAGTGGGGATGTCCTGCATCTGATAAGTCTCGAAGTGTCCTTGCTCCTTCGGTCCAGCCTGACGCCACACTTTCAGTTTGAAGCTTATGCTATTTTCCATTTTGCTTAGTTTTTATAGTTACGTGTCTGAACCTTAATAGCCTCGTAGTGGAGGGGCTCCTTGAGCAGTGTGGGCTGCTTCTCGTCGTCGCCCTCATACTTCCAGCACTGGACGTAGAAGTAGTTCTCGTCGTCGCGCTTTGCCTCGCCTTCCTCGGTCTGATACTCCTCGCGGAAGTGACCACCGCAGGACTCGTTACGGGAGAGAGCGTCGAAGGCTACGAGCTGACCCATGGTGAAGAAGTCGCGCAGGTGAATGGCCTTGTCGAGCTCGATGTTCAGGCCTTCCTTCGTGCCGGGCACAAAGAGGTTCGTATCGAACTCCTTCTGCAGCTCCTGCATCTTCTTCAGACCCGTCTTCAAGCCCTCAGCGGTGCGGCCCATGCCGACATACTCCCACATGATGTGACCCAGCTCCTTGTGGATAGAGTCAACAGAGCGCTTACCCTTGATGTTGAGCAGACGGTCTTGCTCTGCATCAACAGCCTTCTCAGCCTCGGCAAACTCGGGCAGGTCGGTGCTGATCTTGCCCCAGATTGACTGGTCGGCCAGGTAGTTCTGAATGGTGTAAGGCAGCACGAAGTAACCATCGGCCAGACCCTGCATCAGTGCCGAAGCACCCAGACGGTTGGCACCGTGGTCAGAGAAGTTGCACTCACCGATAGCGAACAGGCCGGGAATAGAGGTCTGCAGCTCGTAGTCAACCCAGATACCACCCATTGTGTAGTGGATGGCGGGATAGATCATCATCGGCTTGTAGTACTTCACGCCGTTGATCTCGTTGGCAACGTCGCCGGGGAACACGTCGGTAATCTCCTCGTACATCTCGAAGAGGTTGCCGTAACGCTGCATGATGACATCAAGGCCCAGACGGTTGATAGACTCAGAGAAGTCGAGGAACACGGCCAGACCGGTGTTGTTCACGCCGAAGCCCTTGTCGCAACGCTCCTTAGCGGCACGCGAAGCAACGTCACGGGGAACGAGGTTACCGAATGCCGGGTAGCGGCGCTCCAGATAGTAGTCGCGGTCCTCCTCGGGAATCTCCCAACCCTGCTTCGTTCCGGCCTGCAGAGCCTTGGCATCCTCAATCTTCTTGGGAACCCAGATACGGCCATCGTTACGCAGCGACTCAGACATCAGCGTCAGCTTCGACTGCTTGTCACCGTGAACGGGGATACAAGTGGGGTGAATCTGCACGTAAGAGGGATTTGCAAAGTAGGCACCCTTACGATAGCACTGAACGGCAGCCGAGCAGTTGCAGCCCATGGCGTTGGTAGAGAGGAAGTAGGTGTTGCCATAACCGCCAGTAGCGATGACAACGGCATTAGCCGAGAAGCGCTCCAGCTTACCAGTGGTCAGGTTCTTGGCAATGATACCACGGGCACGGCCATTGACGATGACCACATCCTCCATCTCGTAGCGGGTGAAGAGCTTCACCTTACCGGCGTTTACCTGGCAGCTCAGCGAGCTATAGGCGCCGAGCAGCAGCTGCTGGCCGGTCTGACCCTTGGCATAGAACGTACGGCTTACCTGGGCACCACCAAACGAACGGTTGGCCAGCATGCCGCCATACTCACGGGCAAAGGGAACGCCCTGAGCCACGCACTGGTCGATGATGTTGTTTGAGACCTCAGCCAGACGATAGACATTGGCCTCGCGGGCACGATAGTCACCGCCCTTCACGGTGTCGTAGAACAGACGATAGACCGAGTCACCATCGTTCTGATAGCACTTGGCGGCGTTGATACCGCCCTGAGCAGCAATAGAGTGAGCACGACGGGGTGAGTCCTGAATGCAGAAATTATACACGTTGAAACCCATCTCGGCGAGAGAAGCTGCTGCCGATGCACCAGCCAAGCCGGTACCAACAACAATGACGTCGAGCTTCAGCTTGTTCTTAGGGTTGACCAGACGCTGATGAGCCTTATATTCCTTCCATTTCTCAGGTACGGGACCTGCGGGAATCTTAGAATCTATTACTTTAGCCATAACTTTAATTTTCGATTTACGGATTTTCGATTTTCAATTTAAGCGCAGCAGCTACCGTCGCAGAGTGAGGGAGCGCAACCGAACCAGAAGGCCAGAACGACAACGGCAAAGCCGAGCATGAGCAGCGTGACGTAGATGAGTCCGATGCAATGCCAGCGCTTCTGCCAGATCTTACCGTTGATGCCTAATGTCTGCATGGCAGACCAGAAGCCGTGAGCCAGATGGAACCAGATGGCAACAAACCAAATCAGGTAGAGGATAGAGAGCACGGGGTTCGAGAACGTGTCCTTGATGTAGGCAAAGCCGTCAGCAGGACTGTGGGTACCGATGACGCCGAAAATCTCGGCAAACATCATGTTGTACCAGAAGTTAGCCAGGTGCAGCAACAGGCCGACGAGGATGATGAGTCCCAGTACGAGCATGTTCTTGGAGTACCACTCCACCTTGCCTGCATTGACCGTTGTTGAAACAGCGTAGCGGTTGTCGCCACGAGCCGTACGGTTCTGTGCTGTCAAGATGAAAGCAAATACGATGTGAATCACTGCCAGGGCAGCCAAGCCAAGTGTTGCCACAATAGCATACCAGTTGGCGCCCAGGAATTCGCAAATCATGTTGTAACCCTCTTCCGAGAATAGCGCGACGATGTTCATGCAGCAGTGGAACGTCAGGAACAAGATCAGCGCAATGCCCGTCACAGACATTACAACTTTTCTACCAATTGATGAATTGATTAACCACATAAGTTGTTGAATTTAAATTATTTAAGTGTTATTGAATAATCAGTATTAGGTACGTGCGCACACGTTGAGGGTACAAAATTAACAAAAAATAATGATATTCGCAAACGTTTGCGAAGAATTTTTCTCATTTTATTCATTTTCGGGAAACGAAGAAGGCGGAACGGGAACGAGAAGCGAGGTTACTCCGACCGCTGACGTACGGCCTCGTACATCAAGATAGCAGCAGAAACGGATACGTTCAGGGAGTCTATGCGTCCCAACATGGGTATTCGGATATGGGCATCGGCAGCCTTGCGCCATTGGTCAGTCAGCCCTGTTGCTTCGGTACCCATAATGATTGCCGTGGCTCCACGCATATCCGTATCATAATAGAGGCTGGAATCCTGCAGTTGGGCAGTAAGGATCTGAATGCCTTGCTGCTTGAGGAACGCAATACATTCCTCAGAGGTGCAAGCCACACAAGGCACCGTAAAGAAAGCACCTACCGAAGAACGGATGAGGTTGGGGTTATAAAGGTCGGTCAATGGGTCGCAGACGATGACGGCATCCACCCCAGCAGCATCAGCCGAACGGAGAATGGCACCAAGATTGCCCGGTTTCTCAATACGCTCCAAAACAACCACCAACGGACGGTCAGGAAGCTTCAAGTCGGCAAGCGTCAACGAACGTTCTCGCACCTCGGCAATGATGCCCTCTGTGCTGCCCCGATAGGCCACCTTCTCATAAACCGTTTTAGAGACTTCAAACACGCGCACACCCTCTGGCAACATTGGCAATGGTTCTGTACCAACCTCGACGGCAGAACACCAGAAGACGCTGTCGACTACGAACCCTGCCTCCAGACAATGCATCAGCTCACGACGTCCTTCAACGATAAAAAGCCCTGCCTTACGACGTTCTGAGGACTTCTGCTGCAATTGCAACAGGAGCTTTATCTTGGGGTTCTGTGCGCTGGTAATTATTTCTATCATGGTTGCAAAGTTACACAATATTTTTGGATTGCGCTTGGTTTTCAGAAACTTTTTGTAATTTTGCAAGCAAAATAGCAAAGACAATGATTCAGAACTACGATGTGATAGTGATTGGCGGCGGACATGCTGGTTGCGAGGCAGCAACGGCAAGCGCCAATATGGGTGCACGGACGCTACTTATCACGATGGACATGAATAAAATAGCGCAGATGTCGTGCAACCCAGCCGTTGGCGGCATTGCTAAAGGTCAGATAGTACGCGAAATAGATGCCTTAGGCGGTCAGATGGGTTTAGTGACTGATGCCACAGCCATCCAATTCCGAATGCTGAACCGCTCAAAGGGTCCCGCCGTATGGAGCCCAAGGGCCCAATGCGACCGTGGAAAATTCATTTGGGAGTGGCGCCGGGTACTGGACCACACACCAAACCTCGACATTTGGCAAGACCAGGTGGAGGAGCTGATTGTCGAGTCTGTTGCTGAGGCGCAGCAACAAACGAAACGAGTGGCGGGTGTAAAGACTATTTGGGGTGCTGAATTCCGGGCGCCCTGCGTGGTGCTGACTGCTGGCACCTTCCTCAACGGCCTGATGCACATCGGGAGGCGGATGGTGAAGGGCGGACGCATAGCTGAGCCTGCTGCCGAACGGTTGACGGAAAGCATTACCCGACACGGCATACACTCCGCACGAATGAAGACGGGCACCCCAGTCCGCATAGACAAACGGAGCGTACACTTTGAGGACATGAATCGCCAAGAGGGGGAGAACGACTACCATTGCTTCTCATATTTTCCGCCGGAAAAACCGGAGCTTCTGGATCATCGGGAATGTCAGGATAATCCGAAAAACAAGTCTGGACGTCCCCTACCCCAACTGCCTTGCTGGGAATGCTACACCAACCCGGAAGTTCACGAGACGCTGCGTTCCGGATTAGCCGACTCTCCACTATACAATGGCCAGATACAGTCGATAGGTCCGCGCTATTGTCCTTCGATAGAGACAAAGCTGGTCACCTTCCCCGAGCGCGAACAGCACTTGCTATTCCTTGAGCCGGAAGGTACAGACACCAACGAAATGTACCTGAACGGATTTTCATCATCGCTGCCGATGGACGTTCAGATAGCTGCGCTGAAGCATATACCAGCATTGCGAGACGTGAAGGTTTACAGGCCAGGCTACGCCATAGAATACGACTTCTTCGACCCCACCCAGCTGAACCACTCGTTGGAATCAAAGATTATCGGTGGACTGTTTATGGCTGGTCAGGTAAACGGCACGACAGGCTACGAAGAAGCAGGAGGACAAGGAACGGTAGCGGGAATAAATGCGGCACTGAAGGCTGGTTCTGCTGGCTGTTGTGGCAAAGCAGCACACACAACGTTTGAGCCCAAGAGAGACGAGGCGTATATCGGCGTGCTCATCGACGATTTGGTAACAAAAGGCGTTGACGAGCCTTACAGGATGTTTACGTCAAGAGCCGAATATCGGATACTGTTAAGACAAGATGATGCCGATGCACGACTGACGGAGCGTGGTTACGAGTTGGGAATCGTAAAAAGAGACCGTTATGACTGGTGGCTTCAGAAGAAGAATTCTACCGAAGAAATCGAGCATTTCTGTAATTCATTTGCCATTAAGCCCCGACTCATCAATGGTGCTTTGGAAGCTCTCGGCTCTACCCCACTCCAATATGGATGCAAGTTAACCGACTTGATTAGTCGTCCGGAGTTGAGCTTTGAGAAATTAGAGGACGCTATACCCGAGCTGAAAGAAATGCTGAATAGGCCGAAAAATCGGAAAGAAGAAATCAGCGAGGCAGCCGAGATACGCATCAAATATAAAGGATACATCGAGCGCGAACGTTTGGTAGCTGAAAAGATGCATCGCTTGGAGAACATCAAGATTCGCGGGCACTTTGACTACGAGAACCTCAATGCCATTTCGACAGAGGCGCGCCAGAAGCTGATGAAGATTCAACCAGAGACGCTGGCGCAAGCAAGCCGAATACCGGGAGTAAGTCCGAGCGATATCAATGCCATGCTGGTGCTGATGGGACGGTAGGCACATTGCTGGTGAAGGTTAAGAGTGAAAAGGCTAATGTTTCACGTGAAACAATATATAATGTGTAACCAATATAACTAACTGAAAATGAACAACAAAGTATTGATTGACAATCTCAGGAGCATTCCTGATTTTCCGAAGAAGGGTATCAACTTTCGTGACGTTACGACGCTCTACAAGAGTGCCGAATGCATGAAGATTATGACCGATGAGCTTTATGAGATTTACAAAGACAAGGGTATAACCAAAATCGTAGGAATCGAGAGCCGTGGTTTTATTTTGGCCGCAGCATTGGCAGTTAGGCTCGGCGCTGGAATGGTGATGGCTCGCAAGCCTGGCAAGCTTCCCTCAACGGTCGTTAAGGAGTCGTTTTCAAAAGAATATGGCGTAGATACTATTGAGATGCATCTCGATTCTATCGACGAGAACGACGTGGTGCTGATTCATGACGACTTGCTGGCAACGGGAGGAACGGCGAAGGCTGCATACAACCTGGTACAGCATTTCAATCCGAAGAAGGTGTATATGAACTTCATCATAGAAATCAGAGACGAAGGTCTGCATGGGCGCGATGAGTTCGAAGGTATTGAATTGACGACTCTGTTGACGCTCTGAAGGGCCGCGGAATAAAAACCGGCGGAGAAGGGCCGAGGGAGAAAGGCCAAGGGAGAAAAACCCGGCGGAGATGCGCCGGGAACGAAACACGTTCCACGTGAAACATTAGACAATGACGAAGGAAGAAAACGAGAAGCGTCTTGAGTATCTGAAGGGAATTGTAAGGCGGTTGCCTGACAAGCCTGGCAGCTACCAGTTCTATGACGAGCATCATACCATTATCTATGTGGGTAAGGCGAAGAACTTGAAGTCAAGAGTATCGTCTTACTTCCACACGGAGGTTGACCGCTATAAGACAAAGGTGCTGGTATCGAAGATTCACGATATCAGCTATACTGTGGTGAATACTGAGGAGGATGCTCTGTTGTTGGAGAATTCGCTCATCAAGAAGTATAATCCGCGATACAATGTGCTGCTGAAGGACGGCAAGACCTATCCTTCGATATGCGTCACCAACGAGTACTTCCCTCGTATCTTCAAAACACGCACGATCAACAAGAGATGGGGCACCTATTATGGTCCCTACGCCAAGGTGAGTACCATGTATGAAGTGCTGAAACTCATCAAGACACTTTATTGTCCACGGACCTGTCGACAACCCCTCACGAAAGAAGGTGTTGAAGGCGGGAAATACCATGTTTGTCTGGACTATCATATCAAGAAATGTATGGGTCCGTGCGTAGGGAAACAGAGCTACGAAGACTATCAGAAAAACATTCTTCAGGCTCGTGAAATTTTAAAGGGAAATACCCGAAAAGTAATTCGCGACCTAAAGGAAGAAATGCTTCGTTTGAGCGAGGAACTGAGGTTTGAGGAGGCTGAAGAAGTGAAGCGTAAATTCCAAACGTTGGAGGGCTTTGAGAGTGCAAGCCAGGTGGTGAGCCACACGATAGACAACGTGGATGTGTTTACCATTACAAGCGATGAAAAGATGGCCTTCATCAACTACATTCACGTGTCGAACGGCAGCATTAACCAATCGTTTACCATTGAATATAAGAAGATGCTGAACGAGACTGACGACGAGCTTTTGCAACTGGGTATTGTCGAACTGAGGGAGCGTTTCAAGAGCGATGCAAAGGAGATTATCGTGCAGCAAGAGGTGGACATTGAGCTCGAAGGAGTAAGGTTTACCGTACCTAAATTAGGCGATAAAAAGAAGCTGCTCGACCTCTCTGAAATGAACTGCAAAGAGTACAAGTTCGACCGCCTGAAACAAGCCGAGAAACTGAACCCCGAGCAGAAGCAAGTAAGGCTAATGAAGGAGCTTCAGGAAAAGCTTCACCTGCCCTCCCTACCCTACCAGATTGAGTGCTTCGACAATTCAAACATATCGGGCACGGATGCCGTAGCAGCCTGCGTGGTTTTCAAGAAAATGAAACCCTCGAAAAGCGACTACAAACGATACAATATCAAGACCGTTGTGGGCCCCGACGACTATGCATCGATGAAGGAAGTGGTGTCGAGGCGATACAGTCGACTCATACAGGAACAACAGTCCCTGCCCGACCTGATTGTTGCTGATGGCGGAAAGGGTCAGATGGAGGTCATCCGCGAGGTTATTCAAGACGAATTAGGGCTCGATATACCCATTGCCGGCCTTGCCAAGAACGACCGTCACCGTACCAACGAACTGCTCTACGGATTCCCGCCCATATCAGTTCAGCTGAAGACCGACTCAGAGCTCTTCCATGTGCTCACTCAACTGCAAGACGAGGTTCACAGGTTCGCTATCACATTCCATCGAGAGAAGCGTTCTAAGCGCGCCTTACACTCCGAGCTTGACAACATACCAGGCATCGGTCCCAAGACGCGTGATGGGCTTCTAAATGGCCTTAAATCGGTTCGTAGGATACGCGAGGCAACCGAGGCCGAACTATCAGCTATTGTCGGTCCCTCAAAGGCAAAAATTGTGTACACTTACTTCCATCAACCCACTAACGAAAAATGACTTTGTGACATGTGACTTTGTGACATTAAGGAGGTTCCCAATGTCGCAAAGAAAAAGGGCAGACTTATACGTTAATATTATATAATATTATAATAATGTGTATTAATAGTATTAATAGTATTAGCTCGTAACCGATGATGTTTGGTAATTCGTCAAGGTGCTTAATGTCACAAAGTCACATGTCACAAAGTAACACTAAAGCGGACGAAATTTGGTGGTTTCAAAAATAGTTCGTATCTTTGCGGCATGAGAGCAGTAATACAACGAGTGAGCCACGCCAGCGTTACCATCAAGGGCATCGTCAAGAGTCGCATCGGACAAGGATTCCTAGTGCTGTTAGGCGTGTGCGATGAAGACACGATGGAGGACGTGGAGTGGCTGGTGAAGAAGATAGCCAACTTAAGGGTGTTCGGCGATGAGAACGACGTGATGAACCGCAGCATCTTAAATGTTAATGGCGAAGTCCTTGTAGTGAGTCAGTTTACGCTCTACGCCAGTTATAAGAAAGGTAACCGTCCGAGCTGGTTCAGGGCAGGCTCTCACGAGCACTCTATCCCGCTCTACGAAGCCTTCTGCGCCCAACTTTCGGAAGCCATAGGGAAACCAGTAGGCACGGGTGAATTCGGCGCTGACATGAAGGTTGAGCTGTTGAACGACGGGCCGGTAACCATTTGCATGGATACGAGGAACAAAGAATAGGGGTTGCGACGGTGTTGCAACATACGAAACAAGGAACAATGAAAAAATACCTCAGGGAAATAGAAGTATCAGGACTGGTACTGGTGATTATCGGCATCGTATTCTCATGGATATGGGGGTCGACGGTTGGCATGTGGCCTTGCTTAATGGGTCTGCTGCTATGGCTCGTCACGTTCCTCTACAAAGCGTTTCACTGGAACGAATATGCGCGTGAGAACAAGCAGAACATCATGATTCTGCTCATTGCCATCGTTATACTGTTCCTGCAAATGATGATGAGACTATGACTATTCGTGAAGCACAAGAACAGGTAGACCGCTGGATCAAAGAATACGGCGTGCGCTACTTCTCCGAACTGACAAATATGGCAGTTCTGACGGAGGAAACAGGTGAATTAGCCCGGGTAATCAGTCGCCGCTATGGTGACCAGTCATGGAAACCCACCGATCCGCGAGCCGCCGACAATGGTCGCGCAGCACTTGGCGAGGAGATGGCCGACGTGCTTTGGGTGCTGCTTTGTCTGGCTAATCAAACAGGAGTAGACCTCACGGAAGAGCTGCTGAAATCGATAGAAAAGAAAACCAGGAGAGACGCTCTGAGGCATATAGAAAATCCGAAACTGAAGGCCTGAAAAAGCATCAAACAACGAAATAAAAAAGCAATAATTATGGAAGAAAAGACAATGTACGAAGAGGCTCTGTCGAAGTATAACCTCGACATCAGCGACCAAGAGGTGCAGGAGGCCGTGAAGGAAATCATAGCCACAAAAGTACACCAGAACGATACACCTGAAGTGAAGAAATTCCTAATGGGAAGCGTAGAACTGACAACGCTGAAGACCACCGACAGCGATGAGAGCGTGATGGCCTTTACCGAGCGCGTCAACGCGTTTGATGAAGCCTACCCTACCCTTCCCCACGTAGCCACCATCTGCGTCTATCCGAGGTTTGCCAAAGTGGTAAGCGAGACGCTGGAGGTAGACGGCGTGGAAATTGCGTGCGTTTCAGGCAGTTTCCCGTCGTCTCAGGCGCTTATCGAGGTGAAGACGGTAGAAACCTCACTGGCCGTGAAAGACGGCGCCACAGAGATTGATATGGTGCTCTCCGTGGGTGCTTTCCTCAGCGGCGACTACGAGACCGTCTGCGACGAAATACGGCAGATGAAAGACGCTTGCGGCGATAAGAAGATGAAGGTTATCCTGGAAACGGGATGCCTGAAGACGGCAAAGAACATCAAGACGGCCTCCATACTGGCCATGTATAGCGGTGCCGACTACATCAAAACCTCAACAGGTAAGCTCGAACCTGCAGCCACTCCCGAGGCGGCCTACGTGATGTGCCAGGCCATTAAGGAATACTACGAGGAAACGGGCATACAGATTGGTTTTAAGCCCGCTGGAGGCCTCAATAGCGTAATGGATGCATTGATCTACTACACCATCGTCAAAGAGGTTCTGGGCGAAAAATGGCTTACCAACCAATGGTTCCGAATGGGTACATCAAGACTAGCCAACTTGCTGTTGAGCGAGGTGGTTGGTGAAGAAACCAAATTCTTCTGATTGAATCTTACAATTTTCGTTGGATTACGTAATCGAGATAGGCTGTCAGCGCATCGCTGATAGCCTTTTCTTTTACATAGCGTTCGATAAATACACGGGCTTCAACGGCAATCTCCTCCATTTTCTGCTCAGCATACTCAATGCCACCGCATCGCTTAGTAAACTCTACCAAAACAGCGATTTCATCGGCATTTACCGTGCCAGCCTTCACCTTGCGTGCCAAGGTTTGCATCGACTCCAGGTTAGAGTTGTTCATTGCATAGAGAACCGGAAGCGTAAGCTTTCCTTCTACCATATCATTGCCTGTTGGCTTACCTATCTCCTTGGAATCAAAGTAGTCGAAAATATCGTCACGAATCTGGAATATCATGCCGATATTTTGTCCGAATTTTGCAGCGGCAATTATCTCCTCTTCCGAAGCTCCTGCTGAGATGGCACCAATCTTGGCACAGGCTTCAAACAAGGCGGCGGTTTTGTTGTTAATAATCTGATAATAAACGTCTTCCGAGAAGTCTTGATTCTGGATATTCGACAACTGAAGAATCTCTCCGGCAGCCAACGTTCGTCCGAGTTCAGCCAACAATTGTATGATTTTCTGATTATCGGTTAGCGACACTCTTAGCAATGCCGTAGACAGAATATAATCGCCTACTAATACTGCCACCTTATTATCATAGGTAGCATTCACCGAAGCTTGTCCGCGACGCTCACTACTCTCATCTACCACATCGTCGTGAACCAACGAAGCCGTGTGCAACAGTTCAAGTCCTACCGCAGCATTCTGTGTTACATGAGACACCTTTCCAAAGTTATTGGCGGTCAGCAATATCAGCATCGGGCGCATACGCTTTCCACCACGCTGGCGAATATGAGAAAGCGCAGATCCCAGAAGTCCGTCAGAATGCGTCAGCGACTCGTTGAACAACGCGATAAAGTCATTCAAATCCTGCTCAATTGGCTGTTTGATGAGTGATAAATAATCCATTGCGAAAGAATTTTGTTACAAAATTAGTGAAAATCTTCGGATAATGAGAATTTTTTTAGTAATTTTACGCGAAAATTCTCACTTGTTATGGATAAACTATTCCTTTTAGACGCTTATGCGCTCATTTATCGTTCGTATTATGCGTTCATCAAGAACCCAAGAATCAACTCCAAGGGGCAGAACACGAGTGCTATCATCGGCTTTTGCAACACGTTGAACGAAGTGCTGCAGAAAGAGCAGCCTACCCATATCGGCGTGGCCTTCGATCCTCACGGGCCCACCTTCCGTAGCGAGGCTTTTCCTGAGTATAAAGCCCAGCGCGATGCAACGCCTGAGGACATCCACGCTGCCGTTCCTATCATCAAGAACATCCTCAATGCCTACCGCATTCCAGTGCTCCAAGTCGATGGCTATGAGGCAGATGACGTTATTGGAACATTAGCAAAAAAAGCCGATTCCATCGGAGTAAAATGCTATATGCTCACCCCCGATAAGGACTACGGACAACTGGTTACTGAGCATGCAAACATCTTCCGTCCCCGACACGGAGGCGGCTATGAGGTAATGGGCCCCAAGGAAGTTTGTCAGAAATACAGCATCTCCTCTCCTACTCAAGTCATCGACCTCCTGGCACTCATGGGCGACTCAGCCGACAACTTCCCGGGGTGTCCGGGCGTTGGTGAAAAAACTGCTGCAAAGTTGATTGCTGACTTCGGAAGTGTTGAGCAACTTCTGGCTCGTTCGTCAGAAATCAAAGGCAAGCTTCGCGAAAAAGTGGAGGAGCATGTAGAGGATATCAAGATGAGTTATTTCTTGGCAACCATCAAAACCGACGTTCCCATCGAACTCAACATGGACGAACTTCGCGTGGTGGAACCTGACAACGAAAAATTGCGCCAGCTCTTCACCGAACTGGAGTTCAAGCAGCTGGCAGACAAGATTCTTAAAAAACCTCAAAAACCACAAATTCCCGTTAACGGACAACTCGATTTGTTTGCAGAATTTCCGGCCGACGGTGAGAATTTGAGTGAAAACACGAGTTTTGAGACGCTAAAAACGATAGCTCACGACTACAAACTCGTTGAAAATGAGGAAGAAATACTGAAACTTCGTGATTATTTCTTGACAAACGAAATTCTCAGCCTAGATACAGAAACCACTTCAACCTCACCAATCGATGCCGAATTGGTAGGTTTAAGCTTCGCCGTGAAGGAATTTGAGGCATTTTACGTCCCCATTCCTGCCGAACATGAAAAGGCGTTGCAAATTGTTAATATCTTTAAAGAGGTGTACGAGAACCCCAAAATCATCAAGATAGGACAGAACATAAAGTACGACTTAGAAGTTTTAAGAAACTATAACATTCAGTTGCAAGGCCCGATGTGGGACACCATGATAGCCCACTATCTCATACAACCCGAGCTTCGTCATAACATGGACTACATGGCTGAGATATACCTTAATTATAAAACTATCCATATCGATGAGCTCATTGGTGCTAAGGGTAAGAACCAGCGTTCAATGCGCGACCTATCTCCTAACCAAGTCTACGAATATGCTTGCGAGGATGCCGACGTCACCCTGCGCCTGAAGAATAAACTGGAGCCCGAACTGAAGAAGTTTGAATGTGAAAAGCTGTTCTATGACATCGAAATGCCGCTGATGCCTGTGCTGGCAGAAATGGAGATGAACGGCGTTTGCCTGGATACGGAATCGTTGAAAGAAACGTCAAAGATTTTCACAGAGCGAATGAATGAAATCGAACAACGGATCTACGAGCTTGCCGGGCAGTCGTTCAATATTGCTTCTCCCAAGCAGGTTGGCGAAATACTGTTCGACAAGCTGAAGATTGTAGAGAAAGCCAAGAAGACCAAGACAGGTCAGTATGTCACTAGCGAAGAAGTGCTACAGCAATTGCGCAACAAGCATGAGATTGTATCAGACATCTTGGAACACAGAGGATTAAAGAAGCTTATCGGCACCTATATCGATGCCCTTCCGAAGCTGATTAATCCGCGCACAGGACACATACACACTTCGTTCAACCAAACCATTACCGCCACCGGACGCCTATCATCATCTGATCCAAACCTACAAAACATTCCTATCAGAGGCGAAGACGGAAAGGAGATTCGAAAGGCATTCATTCCCGAACCTGGTTGTCTGTTTTTTTCAGCCGACTATAGTCAGATTGAACTGCGTGTGATGGCCCATCTTTCCAACGATCCTCAGATGATAGAAGTTTTCCGCGAAGGAAAAGATTTGCATGCTGCTACTGCTGCCAACATCTACAAAAAACCCATAGAAGAAGTAACGCGCGACGAACGAACCAAATCGAAGCGTGCCAACTTCGGCATTATCTACGGCATCACCGTCTTCGGATTAGCCGAGCGGCTGGATATCAGTCGCGAGGAAGCCAAGCAGCTCATCGACGGCTATTTTACCACCTTCCCCGACGTTCACGACTATATGGAACAAGCCAAGCAGAAGGCTCGTCAGCAGGGTTACGTCACTACCCTATTCGGTCGCCGCCGCTATCTGCCAGACATCAACTCAGCCAATGCCACCGTCCGCGGATTTGCTGAACGCAACGCCATCAACGCCCCCATTCAAGGCACCGCTGCGGATATTATCAAAGTGGCGATGATTCGCATTCACCAGCGCTTCAAGGCAGAGGGCATCCGTTCGAAAATGATACTTCAGGTGCACGACGAACTCAACTTCAGCGTCTATCCCGAAGAGAAAGAAAAGGTGGAGCAAATCGTCATTGAAGAAATGCAGCACGCCTTCCCGCTCAACGTTCCTCTCGTGGCCGATTCCGGCTTTGGCGACAACTGGTTGGAGGCGCACTAAGCAACATTTTCATAGAAAATGACTTACAATTCATAAATAATTGCTACCTTTGCAGGCTGAAAACTAGTTTTAAACGAAAAAATGAAAAAGTTATTTCTTTACATGATGGTAATTGCCGCCGTTGCAATGACAACGAGCTGCAAGGACGATGACGACAGCATCAGCGCAGAAGACGCTGTCAAGTATTTAGTAAGCGGCAACTGGCAAGGCTACAGTATTGAACAGCGCAAACAAATTGGCGGTTTTGTTGACAACGATGACAGAACCTGGAATATAGTACGCTTCGAGCGTGCTGCCACCAATGCCTTCAACGGTACTGGCTGTCAGCTGGGTTTCAGCAACGAATACATGAGCGGAACCCCCGAAATGAGCAATTTCCGTTGGAGTCTCGAAGGCAATATCATCACTATCGCCTATGAGAAATGGGGCACCGCCACATTTAACTTCAAGGAGATGACCATCAACAACGACAAGTTCAGCGGATTCATCTACCAGAATGACAACCTCCGCTACCAGATAAACTACAACAAAAGGTCTTTTGCCGACTGGGATAAATACAAGAACTAATACACCTATCAGCAGAATTGAAAAATGGCATTAAAGTGTGGTATTGTAGGCTTGCCGAACGTTGGTAAGTCAACGCTTTTTAACTGTCTGTCGAGCGCAAAAGCTCAGGCAGCAAACTTCCCTTTTTGTACGATTGAGCCCAACGTTGGCGTCATTACCGTTCCTGATGAGCGACTGACAAAGCTCGCCGAGTTGGTTCACCCGGGACGCATTGTTCCCGCTACCTGTGAAATCGTTGACATTGCAGGCCTCGTAAAGGGTGCTTCTAAAGGTGAAGGACTTGGAAATAAGTTCCTCGGAAACATTCGCGAAACGGATGCCATCATCCACGTGCTTCGCTGCTTCGAGGACGAGAACATCACTCACGTCGACGGTACTATCGATCCTATTCGCGACAAGGAAATCATCGATACCGAACTGCAGCTGAAGGACCTGGAGACCATCGAGGGACGACTGGCGAAGACGGAGAAAGCTGCCGCTGCCGGCAATAAGGAGGCCAAGGTGGAGGTGACTGTGCTGAAGGCCTACAAAGAGGTGCTGGAGCAAGGTAAGAACGCCCGTATCGTAGAGTTCGAATCGAAAGAAGAACAAGATTGTGCCCGCAACCTTTTCCTGCTCACTTCAAAGCCCGTGCTCTATGTCTGTAACGTTGGCGAAGCCGATGCCAAGAGCGGCAATGCATTTACTCAAAAGGTAGAAGCGCTGGCTAAAGAAGAAGGTGCCGAGGCGATGATTATTGCTGCCAAGACAGAAGAAGACATTGCCGAGCTGGAAAGTTACGAAGACAAGCAGCTCTTCTTGGAGGAGCTGGGCTTGGAGGAAAGTGGTGTGAACCGCCTCATCAAGAAGGCCTATGCCCTGCTGAACCTCGAGACATTCATTACCGCTGGCGAGATGGAGGTGAAAGCCTGGACGTATAAGAAAGGTTGGAAGGCACCGCAGTGTGCCGGCGTCATCCACACCGACTTCGAAAAGGGCTTTATCCGTGCCGAGGTAATCAAGTACGACGACTATATCCAATACGGTTCCGAAGCTGCTGTCCGCGAGGCAGGCAAGATGGGCGTCGAGGGTAAGGACTATGTGGTTCAAGACGGCGACATCATGCACTTCCGCTTCAATGTATAGACTACGATTATTACTGCTACTGCTGCTGCCTCTGACGGCGCTGGCTTCCACTTGCCCTGAAGTGAAACTGCAGCTAAAGCAGTTGCCCAATCTCAACGTTCCCCGTTCAGGCCACGCAGTATTCGTGGTTAACGGTGAACCGACGGTGGTTGGCGGCCACACTACCAGTTTTGTGCCGACAGCCACCGCCGAATACTTTCGTGACGGACAATGGCATCTTGTAGAGACAGCCTATCCGCACGACCAGGGTTTTTGCGTTCCACTCCATTCTGGTCAGGTACTCATTGGCGGTGGCCATGCAGAACCGTTGGGAATAGGCCATATCTTCTCCGTTGAGATGTATGACCCAACCCATCACTCTTTCAAGGGCTTTGGATGTTTGGACTATAAGCGATGCTTTGCTACCGGCACAGAGATTGACAGCGGACGCGTTGTCGTTACTGGTAACTGGTATCGGGATTCTGACATCATTGAACTCTTTGACGGCCAGAAATATTTCAAATACGTTAAGCAAGTATCCCAAAAACGCTCACGGCCCAACGTGCTGCGCATCGCGAAGGACGATGTCATCATCTTCAGTAGCCACGATGAGCATGCCAATCCATTCGATACTATTGTCGTTGACCGCCTGAAGGGGGAACCGTTTCGTGTACCCTTGTTCAACGAGTGGAAACCCCTTGGCTGTTTGGATTATATCAACAGCAGCAACTGCTTTATCGGCAATGAGCAGCAGGGAATCTATTCCTATCTTATTCCCGTTGTCAACAAGGATGGACAAGTGGCCATCTGTCGCGTTGACAGCACCCAGTTTTCATTGCTGCCAACCAATGGTCCCGTTCCTACAACCTGCAAAGGCAGGCTTGTCAACTATTTCTTTTCCTTCCATGTAGACCACCAGGCACAACGCGCCTATCTCTTAGGTTATGACAAGCTTGACGGACGCCAATATGTGCTTGCTGTCGACCTTGCCAAGACTCCGGCTGACCTGACCCTTTACTATACAGATCCCACCGCATACACCCTTTACGGTTGCCCTATGCTGACACCAGAAGGCGACCTGTTGCTTGCTGGCGGTATGGAACTGAACCGCGACACCACCGTTGACAACTTTACACCCCACTCCACCGTCCTATTGTTGCCCGTTGGCCAGCATTCCAACGAACTGGCAGGAATAGAGACACAAGGCAACACTTGGCTTTGGATTGCCTTCGCCGCGCTGGTGGTCATTGTCCTGGGAGGCTTCATTTACTATCGAAAAGCCCGTAGACGCCAGGTATCCCACGAAACGCCTGAGACGGCACAAGCTGGACAACAAACGTCTGAGACTACACAAGCTGAACAACAAACGACAGAGACACCATCAGCACCTGCCTCCGAACTGATGCAGCGCCTCAACCTGTTGATGGACGAGCAAAAACCTTTCCTCAACAGCAACCTGAAGGTGGCTGACGTAGCACGAATGCTGGGTACCAACAGCGCCTATGTTTCCAACTGCATCAACTCTCAGAAAGGCTACACGTTCAACCAGTATGTCAATGTCTACCGCATAGAGCACGCCAAAAGGCTGCTCAGGCATAGCCCAGATAAGAAAGTGGCTGAGGTATGGTCTGCCTCTGGTTTCAATACCGAGACCTCTTTCTTCCGTACTTTCAAACTACTGACGGGACAGACACCCACAGAATGGAAACAGCAAAACGACTAACAAAATAGAAATTGTTAGTCGTTTTTTATATTTTGTTAGTCCCTTTCCGCCTTTCTTGTTTATCTTTGCACATAGTAACAAACATTTAACATCTTTATTATGAAAACAAGAAACAAGATCTTTAATCTGCTTGTGATGCTTAGCATGCTTAGCTTCACGGCATGTAGTAGTGGAGGCGACGGCGATGAGCCGGGCGGTGGTAATAACTCGGGCTTTTCGGGTTCTGATTTTGGCGAGGTAGGCAAAAACAGCTCCTTTGTCAGTGACTTCAATATAAGCGACATTGACCTGCTCGTTGACTTTGCCATCAACTGCGATCTGCTCGACCTGGAGTGGATCAAGTATATGAGTAACGGCTTCAAGGGCGAACTGATGTCTGGCCCTGGCGAGTACAGCGACGCAACCGACTACTTTCAAATTGAGTATGATATTTTGGCCAACAGCGAAGCCTATCTGAATGCTATGGAACGTCTGGCCAACGACGGTATCTGCGACAATACCACTACGCGTGGTTTGAAGGATGCTGCCAAAGAGACAGGCTTGTGGGTTCTTGACATATTTACCAATGTTAAGAAAGATAACGAAAATTTGAAAGCTACCTTGAGAGACATGGGTGCCTTCGGTAACAAGCAGATGCAGGAAGATGTTTACAAGAGTACCGACAACCATGGAGGTTATAAGGACGCTCATTCGTTCTTCGTGGCTCTCAATAATGGTGAATTGGTCATGGCTTCACCTCAGATAATGTCTGATTTAGATGATCACTTAGCCGATCATATGGAAAATGGCTCACACACTTATGAAGCTTGGTTGAAATCAAAAGAGAAACTGGGAATCAAAGACAAATATAACCGATTTGTAGACCGAGGCAAAGACTTAGGCAACAAGGCCATCAAAGTTGAGGAGGCAATGGTGGATGTAGTAACTGGAGGCGGCTACAGTACAGCTCAGAAGGCAGACCAGTGGGCTAAGGATACCGAGGAAACCGTCAAAAAGGTTTTTAACGGCAAGCTCGACAAGATTACCACTGAAGATGTCAAAGAGGTTGCTAAGAAGTATACTGTTGACTATCTGAAAGGGAAGATGCCCAAAACGGGAAATGACAATATTGACAATGCTTTGGAGTTCGCTACCGACAAATTAGGAGAAGTGGCGCTCAAAAAAGATCCCACTGGCGATGCAGCGAAAGATAAAGGCAAGACCATATTGAATATCAAGAACAATACGGGCGAGAATCTGAAGGCCATTATCGTGACTGGCGACGACGGAAAATTGAGCGTCATCATTCCCGACAAGGATGGCAACGGAACGTCAGTTACTGACCCCGGCAACAAGAAGATTACTGCTGTTACTGAGGGCGGCAAGCGCTCTACAAAAGCTACCACAGCCAAGAAAGACGGCGGCAAGCAGGAAGAGAAAATCGATCCTGAGCCTACGGGCGACCCGAAAATTACGGCCAGCGTCAGCAAGGTGCCCTTCACGGCTAATCCAAAAGATAATGAGAAGACTGCCACCTTTACCGTTACTACCAATTGTAAATACTTCGGTGTTAAAGCCAAAGACGATCCCAAATGGCTGACCCTGAAGAAAGATACTAAGGCTGGTACGGTCACAGTTACCGTAACACCCAATTCTGACCAAGAACCGCGCGAAGCCAAGATTATTATCGCTGGCTCGAACGACAAGAAAACGACTGTAATCCAAACCGAAGTGCTGGTCACGCAGGAGGCACCGAAGCCAGGCAAGCTGTCTGTTTCGTCAGATCTTATTGAGTTTGATTACGAGGGCGGCAGCAACTTTACCATTATTACCTGCGAAGGCTATGAGAAAATGGCTCTTAGTGTACCATCCGACTGCAAGGATTGGCTTTCTGCCAGCATCAAGAGTACTGCTGCAGGCAATGAAATCGTTTCGATAACTGCCAAACCCAACGAGTCGTTTAAACGTACAGCCGTCATCACCCTCAGGGCCGGAAATGCTGACAAGCTGACGAAAGACAATTCGGAAGCTATCGAGATTACCGTTGAGCAAGCAGGTAAACCGGTAGGAAAGATGGAACTCGAGTCATCCTACGTGGAATTCGAAGACTACAAGGCTGGTCGTCAGACCATTGGTGTAATAGGTGCTGACGAGGTGAGTGTCAAGAGCAGCGTTCCTGACTGGCTTACTGTCTCTGCTACAAAGACTGCCATCGACATCAAAGTTAAAGAAAACACAACCCCACAGGAACGCGTAACAGAAATAGCTATCATCTACAAACGTACTGTCCAAACGTCAGCTACCTCTAGCTACACTCAGGAGGTTGAAGAAACGATTATGGTGGTTCAGCCTGGTAACAATGATTATCCCATCAACGGCACTTGGGAATATCGACAACTCGTTGCTGGCCAGACAACAACCTATAGGATTGAGTTTAATAAGAACAAATACGAATACACAGTCATCGAAGGTAAAACGGTGACAGACGAAGATAGCGGAAACTTTACGATAACCGATTATAGTGAGCGCAAGAACACAACGTTCAACTATACCGAAATTCATGGTAAGATTACGCTCGGCTCGGGTAAAGCACAGACGTTCTATACCGCGAAGTTCGAGAAGAACGGACCGCTCTACCTTATTATAGGATCAACACGCTACGAGAAGAAATAAACCAAAAGAAGCGTAAACTAAAAAAGCGGGTGAATCGTTTGGCGGTTCGCTCGCTTTTTCGTACTTTGGCTTCGCCGAAGGTACTAGCACTCGGAAATAAAAAGAAAAACTTGTTTTTCCTTTTGTATTTCTCTCGTTTTTTCGTACCTTTGCCCCCGCAGAAAAAAGAAGACAATGATGAACATATTAAATTACATCAACTGGAACCCGTCATTAGAGGCTTTTTCCATCGGGCCGATGACCTTCCGCTGGTACTCCCTGTGCTGGCTCGTCGGACTGTTGCTGGCCTACCTTGTGGTGAAACGCCTGTATAAAGAACAAAAGATAAAGGATGAGTTGTTCGACCCCCTGTTCGTCTACTGCTTCATCGGCATCCTTGTGGGCGCCCGTCTGGGGCATTGCATCTTCTACCAGCCCGACTACTTCCTGACTTCGTTCAAGGGCTTTGTGGAGATGCTGCTGCCCATTCATTTCACGGCTGACGGCAGTTGGAAGATGACGGGCTACGCAGGATTGGCCTCTCATGGCGGTACGGCTGGCCTGATGCTCGCCCTTTGGCTTTACACCAAGCGCACGAAGCTCAGCATCTGGACGGTGCTCGACAACATCGCCATCGCTACAGGCACTACCGCCTGCTTCATCCGCCTGGGCAACTTGATGAACAGCGAGATTATCGGTAAGGCAACGGATGTGCCCTGGGCCTTCATCTTCGAGAAGGTTGACCCCCTACCCCGCCATCCGGGTCAGCTTTACGAGGCTATCGCCTACGCCCTGCTCTTTGTCATTATGTGGGTGATCTACAGGAACAGCCAAAAGCCAACAACCGGCAGCCAAATGCCCCAGGTAGGCACTGGCTGGTACTTCGGTTTCTGCCTGACGTATATCTTCACCTTCCGCTTCCTCATCGAATACACCAAGGAGATTCAGGAAGCCTTCGAGGCCTCGTTGCCTATCGATATGGGACAGATACTTTCGATTCCCTTCATCGTCCTCGGTGTCTATTGTATGATACGGGCAAAGAAAAAGGTATAACAATGCCTTTGTTTTATCAAACAAAGCCTTTGATTTAATAAACCACGTCACTGTTTTAACAAACAATGACGTGGTTTTAACTTTTAGCCGTACCTTACAACTATTGCGGACGGCACTTTCTGACTTTTTGCAGGGGCTTTAGTTATTTTCCGCTGACTATCTTCTTGATGTCATTCAGCTTGTTAAGGGCTTCGAGTGGCGTTAGGTTGTTGACGTCAAGGCCAAGTATCTCGTCGCGCACCTGGCAGAGTACTGGATCATCGAGCTGGAAGAACGACAACTGCATACCTTCGCGTGAGGCGGCGATTTCTGCCGTAGGCTTACCAACAGAGCCAACGGAGGCGTTCTCGGCCTCCAGCTGCTTTAAAATAACGTTGGCGCGCTTCACAATGCTGCGGGGCATACCAGCAATCTCCGCCACATGGATACCGAAGCTATGCTCGCTCCCACCCTTTTCGAGCTTGCGCAGGAAGATGACCTTACCGTCGACTTCCTTCACCGATACGTTATAGTTCTTGATGCGCGAGAAGTTTTTCTCCATCTCGTTCAGCTCGTGGTAGTGGGTGGCAAAGAGCGTTCGCGGATGTCCCGCCTTTACGTTCTCGTGCAGGTATTCCACAATGGCCCAGGCTATTGAGATGCCGTCGTAGGTAGAGGTGCCGCGCCCCAATTCGTCGAAGAGCACCAACGAGCGCGACGACACGTTGTTGAGGATGTTCGAAGCCTCAGTCATCTCCACCATAAACGTTGATTCGCCCAGGGAGATATTGTCGCTGGCACCCACACGGGTGAATATCTTGTCCACCAAGCCTATTTTCGCGGCCTCTGCGGGCACGAAGCATCCTACTTGGGCCAGTAGCACTATCAGCGCCGTTTGGCGCAGCAGCGCCGATTTACCAGCCATATTCGGGCCAGTGATGATGATAATCTGCTGTCGCTCGTTGTCGAGCATAATGTCGTTGGGTATGTATTGCTCGCCAAGCGGCAGTTCCTGTTCGATAACGGGATGGCGCCCTTGCTTGATCTCAAGCACTTCGCTATTGTCTATCACAGGGCGCACGTAGCGGTTCTCTTCTGATGTCTTGGCAAAGCTCAGCAGGCAGTCGAGGTGGGCAAGGATATTGGCGTTGATCTGTATCTGCGGTATAAACTCCTGCATGGCCATTACCAGCTCGCCAAAGAGTTTGCTTTCCAGCGACAGAATCTTGTCTTCTGCCCCAAGTATCTTCTCCTCATACTCCTTCAGTTCCTGGGTAATGTAGCGCTCAGCCTGCGCCAGCGTCTGTTTGCGCACCCATTCCTGTGGCACCAGTTCCTTATACGTGTTGCGCACTTCGAGGTAGTAGCCAAAGACGTTGTTGTAACCTATCTTCAACGACTGTATGCCCGTGAGCTCAGCCTCGCGCTGCTGAATCTGCAACAGGTAGTCCTTCCCGCTATAGGCAATGTGGCGCAGGTCGTCGAGCTCAGCGTTCACACCATCGCGGATCACCCCACCCTTCTGCACCAGCTGTGGCGGGTCGTTCTGTATCTCTCGTTCAATACGATCGCGCAAGGATTCACAGAGGTTCAGCCGTTCCCCTACCCGCTTCAGGGCTTCGTTCGAGGCATAGAGGCAAGCGGTCTTGATAGGCTGAATGGCTTGCAGGGCAATCTTCAGCTGCACAACTTCGCGAGGCGATACGCGCCCCACGGCCACCTTCGAGATAATACGCTCCAGATCGCCTACGCGATGCAGCTGCTCGTCAATGCATTGGCGGAAGTCGGGTTCACGGTAATAGTACTCCACAATGTCCAGGCGCTCGTTGATGGGCCGTTCGTCCTTCAGGGGGAACACCAGCCAGCGGCGCAGCAAACGGCCTCCCATAGGAGACACCGTGCGGTCAACCACATCCAGCAACGACTTGCCGTCGTCCTGCATGGGCTGAATGAGCTCCAGCGAACGGATGGTGAACTTGTCGAGACGAACGTATTTCTCCTCCTCTATGCGCTGCAACGAGGTAATATGTGCTATCTGGGTGTGCTGCGTCTGTTCCAGGTATTGCAGTATGGCGCCAGCGGCTATCATGCCGTTCTTCAAGTGGTCGACGCCAAATCCCTTCATGTTTTTCACCTTGAAGTGCTTCAACAGCTTCTGCACAGCCGTCTGCTCGGTAAACACCCAGTCGTCTAACTCAAAGGTAAAGAACTTCGAGCCATAATGCAGCTCAAAATCCTTCTTGCGGGCACGGTCTACCAGCACCTCCTTAGGCTGCAGGTTGCCCAGCATCTTCTCCACATAGTCGTGGGTGCCCTCGCCCGTCAGGAACTCACCCGTAGAGATATCGAGGAAGCTGACACCGCAGGCTGACTTGCCGAAATGGACGGCACAGAGGAAGTTGTTCTCCTTGTAGTTCAACACATTGTCGCTCAATGCCACGCCAGGCGTCACCAGTTCAGTAATGCCTCGCTTCACCAGTTTCTTCGTCAGCTTGGGGTCTTCTAATTGGTCGCAGATGGCCACGCGCTTGCCAGCACGTATGAGCTTGGGCAAATACGTGTCGAGGGCGTGATGGGGAAAACCAGCCATCTCGTCGCCCTTCACGCCTGCACCGTTGTTCCTGTGCGTCAAGGTAATACCGAGTATCTTTGCTGCCGTTACAGCATCCTCGCAATAAGTCTCGTAGAAGTCACCACAACGGAACAGTAACACCGCATCGGGGTGCTTCGCCTTCAAGTCGAAAAACTGCTTCATCATCGGGGTCAACTCCCCGTCTTTCTTTGCCATCTTTACGTTCTTATTTGTCTGATTAGTCTGCAAAGTTACTACTTTTTCCTCAAAATCATGCGGACTTCAGCAGTTTTTATTCCTGAACCTGAAAATAGTCGAACTGAGCTTGTCCGTCAGAGCCGTAGCAGTAGAGGCCCGTACGGATGCCTTTCCAATAGCCGGCACGCATGGGGAAAGGATTACCCACGGGGATAAACTGCTGGCCGTCGGTGCTATACCAGAACTGGTGACGGTTCTGCACACAGTCATTGGTGACACGCAGGTAGAGTTGGTTGTATTGACCAGGCTTGATGATTTCCTTCCGTCCCCCAAACTCAGTATAGATACCCTGTGGGCACAAGCCAATGGCATTGAATTGCTTGCCAATGCAGAAGAGGCCGGCATAGCAGTTGCCTTTGGAGGAGAGTAGGGTAGTGGACACGCTCTTGTAGCCAACTATCTTCTGCGTCAGCATGTTCCTGCTGTCCTTCAAGCTATCGGCAGGCAAGGCGTGGAGTGTCATCCAACCCTTGCGCTCAGTAAGGCTACAGCTGGAGTTTACGGGGTTGTGGTTCCATTGCCATTGGAGTCCGAGTGTGGAGCCTGAAAAGTCATCGTTCATCTGTAGCTCAACAGGACGAGAGGGTAGGGGAGACTTCCATTCTGCCACAGGCTCGCCCACGCCGTTGCCGTCGTAGTCAACACCCATCAGTGGCCAGTCATCTTGCCAATGGACAGGTTGCAGATGAACGACACGTCCTAAGATGGGGGTTTCCTGAAAATGATAGAACCACCATTGACCATCAGGTGTATCAACCAACGCACCCTGATGGGGACCATTGACGTTGGTCGTTCCCTGCTCCAATACGATGCGACGTTCGTAAGGCCCATAGATGCTGCGCGAACGGAGCACCGTCTGCCAGCCTTGTCCTACGCCTCCCTCAGGAATAACCAGGTAGTAGTAGCCGTTACGCTTCAAGAACTTCGTGCCCTCAGCCACAGGTCCCGTATAAACCGTCACACCCTCGTCAAGTAACTGGCGACCATCTGCCGACATCTTATGAATGATGATTGGCCCGGCGCCCCATTGGCTGCGTCCCAAATAGGCATTCCCGTCATCATCCCACAGCGGACAAGGGTCTTCCCACTTTTTTACACGCTTCACCAAGTGGAGTGGGCTCCATGGGCCTCGTGCGTCTTTAGCTATCGACATGTATAGTCCTTCATCTGGCGTACAGAAATAGACGTAGAACAGTCCTTTGTGATAACGGATGGCTGGTGCCCACGAGCCACCTGCGTAGTGGTTGTTTTTGTCCCATCCCGGCTCATCAAAGCGCGAGTAAATCTGACTGACGTAGCGCCAGTTTACCATATCGTCGCTCTCCAACACTTGCATACCAATAAAATGAAAGTCGGAAGCCACCATATAATACTTCGTACCCACACGAATGATGTCAGGATCGGAAAAGTCGGCATTCAGCACAGGATTTCGGTAGGTACCGTCGCCTTGATCTCCCCAACGCAGGTCCTCCGTATCCTCACGTATGAAGTCCGGTCGCACATCGGGTTGGATGGTCTGAATCCGGACGTTATCGAACTGCACATTCCGCGCATGCCGAATGAAAAAGCCCTTGGCTGGCAGCACTCCCCACATCGTTGCTTCAGGATATTCCTTCTCTTTCTCGTCCTTCACTGCCTCATCCATCTTCTGAAGATCATCGTAAGCAACGCCACCCTGCTGCTCAATGGTGATATTCGAAAGCCAGACGTCTTCTACGGGGTGGCCAGGCAATCCTGTGATGCTGCAACCCGTTTTACCAGCACCCTTCACGGTAATATTTGAAAGGTGAACGCCCTTGATGCTGCCTACGTGGTCAATGGGAATGAGTTCGGTAATCGTGTCATCGTTGCCTTTGCCACTCAATGTGCCTGTTCCACCTCTCAACTTATAGCCTCGCCCTCGATTGCCCAAACGGATAAAGATGGGCGACTCGGTACCCTCTGCCACAATGTTCGACACGTTGACGTTCTCCATCGTACCACCATCTACGATTTCAAGCGATAGGGTAGAGGTGCCCCGCTTCGAGGGATCACCAAAGAATTGGCTCGACTGGTCCTCAGAAGGCTTGACTATGCAGTTGGCGATGTTGATATTGCGGAAGCCGCCATTCGTCTCGGTTCCCAGCTTGATGGCGTTGCAATGACTGCTGACAATGCAGTCGTGAATACTAACGTTCTCACACAGACGGGGTGAGGTTGACTTCAGCGTAATGGCATCATCGTCGCTGTCGGCTATCATGCCGCTGACTACTACATCGTGGCAACCGTCAATATCGAGCGCATCGTTATTGTAGTTGTTGCGATTGAAGACCTTTATGCCTCGTATCTGCACACGGTCGCAGGCCAGATAATGCTGCATCCAGCAACCAGAGTTCTTCAGCGTCACGTCGCTCACGACAATGTCCTTGCTCTGAATGAAGCGTAGCAGGTGGGGGCGCGTGATGCCCTCATCGTTCCACGACAGCTTCTTGAAAGCCGCACCTCGTCCGTCGATAGTGCCAAAACCGGTGATGCTGACATCCTCTACGGCATCAGCATAGATGAGCTGGATGGTGGTGGTCTGGGTACGCAACGACACATAGTCAGACTTCATCGCACGATAGTCTTTCAGGTCAGTACTACCATAGAGCGTTGCGCCCGTTTCCAGATGCAACTCCACATGACTGCGCATCACCAACGTACCTATCTTATAATTACCTGCAGGTATCACCACGCGTCCGCCTCCAGCCTCCGAACAGGCATCTACTGCTTGCTGGATAGCCTTCGTACTAAGACGCGTCGTGTCACTCACAGCACCATAGTCCACTACGTTATAGTCTTTCGCTATAGACACAACGGCCAATGGGGCCAACAACAGCACAGTCCAAAGTCTTCTCATTATCAAAGGTTGTTAAAAGGGGAAAACAGGAAGATAGAAGAAAGAGGAAGATAACACTACCTTCCTCTTTCTGAATATTACTCGCTAAATAGTTTATGCGAAAGGATTCTCGGTGGGGTAGAAGTTACCCTTCGGGAAGTTGTAGTCAATCTCATCCACGGGGATGCCCATGTACTTCAGCACCTCCCACAGGTACTTGCCCTGGTGGCCGAACATAACGGCGCAGTGGTGCGGGTAGTGCTTCTCGATGAGGACGTGACGATAGAAGCGGCTCATGTTCTTGATACCGAAGATACCAATAGAACCGAATGAGCGGGTAGCCACAGGAATAACCTCACCCTGAGCGATGTAAGCGCGGAGCTTGGTGTCGGCTGTTGACTGCAGACGATATACAGTAGCCAGACCAGGCTGGATGTCACCCTCGAGGGTACCGTTGGTCACCTCAACAGGCAGAGCGCGAGCCATAATGCGCTGGAAGCACATCTGGCAGTTGCAAACCTTAGAAGAAGCGGTGTTACCACAGTGGAAGCCCATGAAGATTTCCTTCTCAGTATAGGTATCGCAAGCAAACTTCTTGCCCTTGATGCTCTCCTCGTACATGTCGGTAGGAACGGTGTTGTTGATGTCGAGCAGGGTAACAGCATCCTGAGAGATGCAGGTTCCGATGTACTCTGACAGAGCGCCATAGATATCTACCTCACAAGCTACGGGAATACCACGACCTGTCAGACGGCTGTTAACGTAGCAGGGAACGAAACCGAACATGGTCTGGAATGCAGGCCAGCACTTGTTGGCCATAGCTACGAACTGACGTGAGCCCTTGTGACCATCGATCCAGTCGAGCAGAGTGAGCTCGTACTGAGCGAGCTTAGGCAGAACAGAAGGAATCTTGTTACCTGTACCGAGCTCAGCAGCCATATCCTTCACAACATCGTCGATGCGGGGATCGCCCTGGTGCTTCTGGAAGGCCTCGAGCAGGTCGAGCTCAGAGTTCTCCTCAATCTCCACGTCGAGGTCATACAGGGCGCGGATAGGAGCGTTACAAGCCAGGAAGTTATTGGGACGGGGACCGAAGCTGATGATCTTCAGGTTCTGCAAACCCACGATAGCACGAGCGATAGGCAGGAACTCGTGAATCATCTCAGCGCACTGGCCAGCGTCGCCAACGGGCTCCTCAGGGATATAAGCGCGAGTCTTGCGCAGGCTCAGAGCCTGGCTGGCGTTCAGCATACCGCAGTAAGCGTCGCCACGACCATCAATCAGGTCCTTCTGAGTCTCCTCAGCAGCAGCGCAGAACATGGTGGGACCCTGGAACCAGTCAGCAATCATGGTCTCAGAAATCTCGGGACCGAAGTTGCCCAGGTAAACGCAGAGGGCGTTACATCCAGCCTTCTGGACATCAGCCAGTGCCTGCTGAGCGTGAATCTCGCTCTCAACAATACAGATGGGGCACTCGTAAATGCCTTCCTTACCAAACTTCTTCTCATACTCGGCGATAACGGCCTTGCGGCGGTTAACGGCTAATGACTCGGGGAAACAGTCGCGGCTCACAGCCACGATACCAATCTTAATTACAGGAATGTTGTTCATTTAAATAAAGGTATTTGTTAGTAATGAATATAATTTCAAGCCACAAAGTTATTGCTTTATTGGTAAAACACCAAAACTTTTAAGTATTTTTTCCCTTAAAAGATTGTAATAGGCTGTTTTGGTACGCTGCATTGCCCAAAAAACAGGTGTGACACCTAATATTTCTTAAGCAACCGATGGATGGCGCGGTCCAATGACTCTGTTGGTTCAATAATGTTATAATCCTGCCAGAAGGTTGGGTCACGGAAATAATCCACCTTATCAAAGAAAGCATCGCGCTGGTCAAACGACTCACGGCCACGTATTGGCTGAGAGTCCTGTGCAGACGTGCTGGTTACTGCCATCTCGCAAAAAGCAGTAAATGCCGTAGAGAAAAGCCTGCGTTTCCAGTCGCAGTTGAAACGGAACGTGGTGCGAATATAACTGATACGCGTTACCCCGTCTGCGCCTTGCCTATAGTCAACCAACAACGAAAGCTCCTTGGGCTTGAAACGCACGCCAAACGGTTTCTTGATAAGCATCACCCGAGTAGCTTTCTCACGATTACTCATATCGAGCGACAATTCCATGCGGGTAAAAGCCTGCGTTTCCTGGTCAATAAACAGTCTACCATTATATAATGCGTAAGGCAGTACCTTGCGAGGCGATATGCTGACAACATATTGCTGGCGGTCGCCAATAGAGGTTGGCGTTTCCATTTTCAGGTCGTAACAATCAAGATCTTCCTCGTTCAGCAACAAACCGGTGTTCTTCACAATATCAAGCTGAACAGGAGCTACTGGTCCTCCTAACACCTTTACGCTGAGCGTGTCAGAAAGCTTGGGGCTCAACAGTCGACGGCCCTTCCGAATAGCTACCCTGTCTCTGTCAATCCCTTGCTCATAGTCAGTCTTGTACATATCAACCACACCCTCAGCCACACAAATATAGTGCTGACGCTTCATCGCCGTTTCGCGATAGAAACAATGATAGAGCTCTGGATGCTGACTGTAATTCTGGGGAATCTTGCTGATGGCCAGTTGCACCAGTTCTCGCGGATTGTCTGCCATTACAATGACCTCCCGCAACTGAACAGTCGTTGGCTGAAGATGTATTTTCAGGTTCTCTGCCAATTTCCCGTCTAAGTCAATATGCTCCGGACGGAAACCAACATGCGTCACCGTAATCTTCTTTGGCTGTTTCTCGCATTTCAGCATGAAGAAACCGTCATCGTTGGTTACCACCGACAAGCCTTCTGCGGTTACGCTTGCCCCCGACACTACCTGGCCAGTAGTCTTGTTGACAACTGTTCCGCTGACAACGGCTTTCTGAGCCATTGTCGTCATGGCCACCAGCAATGTGAGCCATACAAAAATACCTCTTTTCATCCCCCAGTTCATTCTTGTGCCTAATCTATGTTGCAAAGATAGGAACTATTTCCATAACTTCCAAATAATTCCGCAGTTTTTCTCTCTTCTTATTCGGAATTCTCGTTTACAACAACATTTCTTCGTCCTTCGGACTACAACTCCTTGGGGCTGATAATAAAGGTGGTAGCACCATTGGCAAGCAGGAAATCTTTGTCGCGAAAGCCCCAAAGCACGCTGATACAAGGCAGTCCGGCGTTGCGGGCCGTTTGCAAGTCAACGTCGCTGTCGCCAACATAAACAGCATCGAGGCGGTCAACGCCCAACTGGCTCAGGGCCTCGTTCACAGTATCTGGCGCAGGTTTCTTACGGATACCCTCTGCCTCATGCTCGCCAACAGCCACCTCGATGGTATCAGCAAAGAAATGGCGACAGAGCTCCTTGGTAGCAGCATCAAACTTATTGCTGACCACGGCCAGTCGGCAACCTCGTTGTTTCAGCCTCGCAAGCATTTCAGGAATACCGTCATAAGGTCGAGTCCTGTCTAAGGAATGTTCAAGATAATATTGACGGAAAGTGCTGAACACCTCCTCAAACTGAGGGTTCCGTTCACCATCGGGAATAGCGCGTATCATCAGCATTCGCACCCCATTGCCCACAAACCGTCGTACCTCTTCGCGAGAATGCTCAGGCATCCCATAGCTGCGAAGGGCATAGTTCACCGCTGATGCCAAATCGTCGAGCGTATCAAGCAGCGTCCCGTCAAGGTCGAATATATAAGTATGGTATTGTTGCATCATGAAGCATTACTCGTAGTCGTCGATGACCTCGTTCATATAGTCCATCATTGGCTTGGCGGCACGAAACATTTTTTCCATCTCGTCAAGCCACGCATCGCCCTCAAAGAAATCATCATCGACAGCATGCCAAGCGCAATAGTCTTTCAGTCGCAGATAACGGACATACTCCCAATCCTTGGGAAAGCCTGAAGGACAAGTCTTCAGTTTCTCCAACCCAAAGCCTTGCGGCTGATCCCAGCTCGAAACGTTTGTTGGCTCACTAAATGAACTGGCAATACCGCTACCGTAATACTTCAGGAAATATTTGTTCTCCACACAACGCAGCCACTCGTCAGTCTCTGTCATTATCTTATTGCGACAAGAGGTCAGGATATTCGTTGGCAACCAATAGTTACCAACAGCCAGCAGACAATGACCAGGTTCCAAGTGCATATAATATCCGCCGCGCAGGGCCTTCTTGCCTTTTGCGTTGATGTAAGCCCCTAAATGATTCTTGTAGGGTGACTTGTCGTTCGAGAAACGGGTATCGCGGTAAAAGCGATAGGTACAGTCCTTCACTTGCTGATGTACAATCTCCTCATCGAAGGTGCGTATCCGTTCCAACGCCTGGCCAACACCCCGTTCAAACTCCTGCCTGATGGCCTCATACTCTGCCTTGTGTTCCTGAAACCAAACACGGTTATTATTGGCTATCAGTTGGCGAAGGAAACCAAGTATTCTCTTTGCATCCATAATATCCTTTTTGCTGCAAAGATACAACTTTTAGTCAATACGGGCAAGAATTGAACAATTTATTTCCCATTTTATGCTGCTTCATGAGAAAAGTAAAAAGGGAAAAAACAACATATCTCAGGGCATAAATATCATAACTTTTGTAAAGAAAAGTTGCTGAAAAAAGGGGTATTGAAAGTGGTCAATCTAGAAGAAGGTTGGGGGAGAAGAAGGGCATTTTGTAAAGAAAGAGGAGGAAAACGGAGTTTACCCGGGGTAAAAGGTAGATTTAGCAGGACTAAGTCATGCTTTTAGTCGGGGTAAAATCAGCACTTAGGAGTCGTAAAAACAGGCAATTTTGGGGCGAAAATGAGGGTTTTGGAGTAGTTTTCAAGAGTCTTTTTCGTGCTACTTTTTATAACTGGTTGTATATCATGGAATTGCAAAACGGGGCAAAACTTCGGTATTTGAGGGCCACAGGCTGGTTGGGCTTCGGCACGCGAGTATTGAACGTTATTTTGTAAAAAAGAATGATTTTTTGAAAAAGTTTACATAGTAAAGGCTGAAGGTTTGAAAAAATATTGGGGTTGTCGTTAAACCATCAGCTTTGTCGAGCGTCAAAAAGACAGAACGCAGGTTATTTGAGCTGTCCCGAACAACGGGAAACCGGCACAGGCCAAAAGGTTCATTCAGGATAACAATCAGGATAACGAAACGAATTAACAAACAGGATAACAAACTAAAAACGAAATTGACATGAAAAAGATTGTATTGACAATGGTTGCCGCAATGGCATTTACGTTTAGCTTTGCTGAGACAAAGAGTGACAAGGCAGATAAGGGTGCTGAGAACTTCTTCAGGAGTTTTGTCATCAACGACGACACGCGCTTTGACATGAGCTGCGATATGCACCGCCTTGCAGCAGTACTCGACTTGGACGAGTGGCAGATGGAAGCAGTAGAGGCTGCTCAGAATTGCCTCAACAACGAGATCCAGTCGTTGGCCTCGGTAAGAGGACCTCAGCTCAGACATTTGGTTCACCAGGCTGTCATGAAGGACGCTCAACAGATGAAGCGCGTGCTCAACGACAAGCAGTTTGCTACTTACATGATGCTGCTGGGAACCACGCTACACAACAAACATCTCTAAACAAAAAGGCTTTAAGCAAATAGCGGGGGAACGAGGGTTCTCCCGCTATTGCTTTTTATTGCGTTTATCGAAAATACAATCAACCGATTACAAAAATAAATCGGGAATTATTTTGCATTCTTCTCACTTATTTGTATCTTTGCAGCCCAATAATTAAGGTACGCAAACAATAATAAAAGCAAAATACGACAATGGATTACAATTTCAGAGAGATTGAACAGAAATGGCAGAAGCGGTGGGTAGAGCAGAAGACCTACCGCGTGGTGGAGGACAATAACAAGAAGAAGTTCTATGTGCTAAACATGTTCCCTTACCCCAGCGGAGCAGGTCTTCACGTGGGTCATCCCTTAGGATATATTGCCTCCGACATCTATGCCCGCTACAAGCGCCAGCAGGGCTTCAACGTGCTGAACCCTATGGGCTACGATGCCTATGGACTGCCTGCTGAGCAGTATGCCATCCAGACAGGTCAGCACCCTGAGAAGACGACGTTCGAGAACATCGACCGCTATCGTTCACAGTTGGATAAGATTGGTTTCTGCTTCGACTGGGAGCGCGAGGTCCGCACCTGCGACCCTATCTACTACAAGTGGACGCAATGGGCTTTCCAGCGCATGTTCAAGAGTTACTTCTCTACTTCGTCACACAAGGCTCAGCCTACCATCAAGCTCATTGAGCATTTTGAGCTGATGGGTACTGAGAACTGCAACGCCCTGGGTACTGAGGAGCTGCACTTCACGGCTTCCGACTGGGCTGGCTTCTCGGAGAAGAAGAAGCAGGAGGTGCTGATGAACTACCGTATTGCCTATCTGGCTGACACGATGGTGAACTGGTGCCCGAAGCTGGGAACCGTCTTGGCCAACGACGAGGTGGTTGATGGCGTCAGCGTTCGTGGCGGCTATCCCGTGGTGCAGAAGAAGATGCGCCAGTGGTGCCTGCGTGTTTCTGCCTATGCCCAGCGTTTGCTCGACGGTCTCGAAGAAATCGATTGGACGGACTCGCTGAAGGAGACCCAGCGCAACTGGATAGGTCGCTCAGAGGGTACTGAGGTGGAGTTCAAGGTGGCTGACAGCGACAAGCACTTCACCATCTTCACTACCCGTGCCGATACCATGTTTGGCGTGACGTTCATGGTGCTCGCTCCTGAGTCAGACCTCGTAGCCGAACTGACTACTCCTGAGCAGAAGGAAGAGGTTGAAAAGTATCTCGACTACGTGAAGAAGCGCACAGAGCGCGATCGTCAGATGGACCACAAGGTGACGGGCGTATTCTCTGGAAGCTATGCCATCAATCCTTTCACAGACGAGAAGATACCCATTTGGATTGCAGAATACGTGTTGGCTGGTTATGGTACTGGTGCTATCATGGCCGTACCTGCTCACGACTCTCGTGACTATGCCTTCGCCAAGCACTTCAACCTGCCCATCATTCCGTTGATCGAGGGTGCCGACGTGAGCGAAGAGAGCTATGATGCCAAGGAAGGTATCATGTGCAACTCAGCAAGTAGTAAGTTCTCGCTGAATGGCCTTACCGTCAAGGAGGCTATTGCTGCCACGAAGAAGTTCGTGACTGAGCAGGGCCTTGGACGTGTGAAGGTAAACTACCGTTTGCGCGATGCCATCTTCAGTCGTCAGCGCTACTGGGGCGAGCCGTTCCCCGTTTACTACAAGGACGATATGCCCTACATGATTCCCAAGGAGTGCCTGCCGCTGGAGTTGCCTGAGATTGACAAGTACCAGCCTACCGAGACGGGCGAGCCCCCATTGGGACGCGCCAAGAAATGGGCTTGGGATACCAAGACAGACACGGTGGTCGACAAGTCGCTTATCGACAACAAGACCGTCTTCCCCTTGGAGCTGAACACCATGCCTGGCTTCGCTGGCTCTTCAGCATACTATCTCCGCTATATGGACCCCAAGAACGAGAAGGCTCTGGTAAGCCGCGATGCTGACGAGTACTGGCGCAACGTCGACCTCTACGTAGGTGGTACGGAGCACGCTACGGGTCACTTGATCTATTCTCGTTTCTGGAACAAGTTCCTCTATGACTCAGGTTACTCTTGCGAGGACGAGCCCTTCAAGAAGCTGGTTAACCAGGGAATGATTCAGGGCCGCTCCAACTTCGTCTACCGTATCAATACTAGTGAGACTAGTGACGCTAGTAAAACTAGTAATCCTGTCTTCGTCAGCTTTGGCCTGAAGGACCAATACGACGTGACGCCTATCCACGTCGATGTGAACATCGTTTCTGCTGACGTGCTCGACATCGAGGCCTTCAAGGCTTGGCGTCCTGAATACAATAATGCCGAGTTCATTTTGGAGAATGGTCAGTACAAGTGCGGCTGGGCCATCGAAAAGATGTCGAAGTCAATGTTCAACGTGGTCAACCCCGATATGATTGTCGAGAAGTATGGTGCCGACACGCTGCGTCTCTACGAAATGTTCCTGGGTCCTGTGGAGCAGTCGAAGCCTTGGGACACCAACGGCATCGATGGCTGCCACCGCTTCCTGAAGAAGTTCTGGAACCTCTGTTCAGCAGGCTGCGACTCAGTCGCAGCAAACGAGACGGCTACGCCCGACAACCTGAAGAGCGTACACAAGCTCATTAAGAAGGTAAGCCAGGACATCGAGAACTTCTCGTACAACACCTCCATCTCTGCCTTCATGATCTGCGTCAACGAACTGTCGCAGCAGAAGTGTAAGAACAAGGAGATGCTGAAGACCCTCGTGGTACTCATCGCTCCGTTTGCTCCCCATATCGCTGAAGAGTTGTGGGAACAGATGGGTGGCGAAGGCAGCGTCTGCGATGCCAAGTGGCCTACTTGGAACGAAGAGTATCTTGTTGAGAACTCTGTCAAGCTGGGTGTGGCCTTCAATGGCAAGACCCGCCTGGAAATGGAGTTCCCTGCCGATGCTGACAACAAGACCATCGAAGAGGCTGTGCTCAACGACGAGCGTGCCAAGAAATATCTCGAGGGCTTCCAGGTTGCAAAGGTTATCATCGTCCCTAAGCGTATGGTGAATATCGTGCTGAAGAAATAAATGACAATAGACCACAGGTTAATACTCAAAGAGGTCGGGGATTATGTCGGCATAACCCTCGGCCTCTTATTGTACACCGTTGGCTTCACGGCCTTCCTCATGCCCTACGAAATCGTCACGGGCGGAGTAGCAGGTATAGGAGCCATCATCTACTACACTACCCACTTCCCCATCAGCTACACCTATTTCCTTATCAATGGTGTGCTGCTGATTGTTGGTCTTAGAATACTGGGGTGGAAGTTCCTCACGAAGACCATCTTCGCCATCTTGATGGTAACGTTCATGTTGGGCGTGGCCCAGCAAATCATCCCCAAGGACGAAGCGGGTAACTTCGTCAAGATACTGGGCGAGGGACAGGACTTCATGTCGCTGGTCATTGGCTGTATGATGACTGGCTCAGCCTTGGCTATCGTCTTCCTGAACAATGGTTCCACAGGCGGTACCGATATCATAGCGGCCTCCGTCAATAAGTTCCGCAACATCTCGTTGGGAACGGTATTAACCTTCGTCGACCTGATTATCATCGGTTCCTGTCTGTTTATTCCTCAGTTTGGGGACATGCTGGAACGCATCCACAAGATTGTGTTCGGATTCTGCACGATGGTTATCGAGAACTTCATGCTCGACTACGTGATGAACCGTCGTCGCCAGTCGGTACAGTTCTTTATCTTCAGCCAAAAGTGGCAGGAGATAGCCAACGCCTTAGGTACGAAGACTGATCACGGTGTCACCATCCTCGATGGTCATGGCTGGTATACCGGACAGGAGCGAAAGGTACTTTGTCTGCTGGCTCGAAAGAGTGAAAGTACCTACATCTTCCGTCTTATCAAGATGATCGACCCCAATGCCTTCGTGTCGCAGAGTGCCGTTATCGGTGTTTATGGCGAAGGTTTTGACGAAATGAAAGTGAAGTTGAAGAAGGAGGTAAAGGAGTTCTTTGCAAGCAAAGCGAGCAAGCTCGAGCGAAGGAGTTAAGGAGTTCTTTGCAAGCAAAGCGAGCAAGCTCGAGCGAAGGAGTTAAGGAGTTAAGACAATACTAGAAGTGATAATATGAAGATTGTATTTGCAACCAACAACCAGCATAAGCTGAGTGAGATTCGCCAAATATTGGGGAATAGTATAGAGGTGCTCTCCCTGAAGGACATTGGCTGCGACGTCGACATTCCTGAAACGGGAACGACCCTCGAACAGAATGCCCTGCAGAAGGCACAGTACATCTACGACCACTACCACTACGACTGCTTTGCTGACGATACTGGCCTTGAGGTTGAGGCTCTTGGTGGTGCGCCAGGCGTCTACTCAGCCAGGTATGCAGCAATGGGGCCTATAAGTCCTATAGGGCCCATTAGCCCCATAAACCCTATTAGCCCCATTGGCCCTACCCACGATTCTGAGGCCAATATGACCCGCCTATTGAGCGAATTAGGAGAAAATAACAATCGTCGTGCAAGATTCCGCACCATTATTGCGTTAATACAACAAGGTGAGGTGCACGAGTTCGAAGGTATCGTCACGGGCCAGATTATCCGCGAGCGTAGGGGAGGGGAGGGCTTCGGCTACGATCCCATATTCCAGCCCGACGGCTACGACCAGACATTTGCTGAAATGGGAATTGAAGAAAAGAACCAAATCAGCCATCGTGCCCGAGCTACTGCGAAACTTGCAGAGTTTTTGCGAGCTGCGCTCTAGTTTTTTTATGACAACATACATGAAGCAGATAACCAAAAATCGTCTGAATAGGGTAGTGCTTGCAGCGCTATTCTCTATTTACTTTTCACTATTCGCAAGCCCTACAAGAGCACAGGTCGGCACTTGGCGCGCCTATATGTCCTACGCTGAACCCCAGCAGATAATCAAGGGTGGCAACTCGTTGTTTGTCAAAGCATCCAACGACCTGTACCAATATCATCTGAACGACCACTCCATTACCGTCTACGACAGGATGAATGGCCTCAACGATTCCTACATCAACCTCATTGCCTGGAATCAACAAGCCAAGCGCCTGCTGATTATCTATCAGAACGCTAACATCGACCTGATGGATCAAAACGGTAATGTCACCAATATCTCCGCCCTTTACCGTAAGACCATGACGGAGGACAAAACCATCGACAGCCTCACCATTGATGGCGTCTATGCCTATCTCTATGCCCGCTTCGGTATTGTGAAGGTGAACATGCAACGGGGTGAAATCAGCGATACCTACACCAAGAACCATCCGGAATACCCCACACAGCTGCCTGCTTCGACTATCAATAGCGACTGGGACCAATATATCGACTTGGTAAAGACGCTGAAGCCTGACGGTCCGAAATACAACTACTTCTCTGAATTGAAGTTCACCAACGGAAAGCTTTATACCGTGGGCGGCTATTTCCTCTCAGGAGGAGCCGACCTGAACCGCCCGGGCATCGTACAAGTTTGGGACGGCAACGAATGGGATATCTATCAGGAACGGCTGGACACCATTACGGGCTATACCTACGTAGACAACAACTGCATAGACGTTGATCCTACAGACTTCACCCACGTGGCTGTAGGAGGACGTTGCGGACTCTATGAGTTCAAGAACGGTAAACTGCTGAAATACCACAATCAACAGAATAGTCCGCTGGGAGGAGCCATCGATCGTGGTAATATGTTAGGCAACGACTATAACCTTATCAACGGATTGAAATACGACAGCAAGGGTAATCTCTGGATACTTAACTCTCAGACAAAGAACACCAATATCCTTGAACTGACGAAAGACGGTGAATGGGTAAAACATTACCAGAAAGACCTTACCGACAACGATGGCGTTGGCTTGAGGGCTATGCAGTCAGCCGTTATCGACAGCCGCAGTAACCTGTGGTTTGTCAACAACCATTGGGAGCATAGCACCTATTACTTTTACAATCAGAACAACAGTACGCTCTTCTGTGGTCCCACCCAACTGGTGAACCAGGACGGTACCGCCTATGCAGCCTTTACGCCCCAATGTGTGGCTGAAGACATAGAAGGTAATATATGGTTGGGTACCACTATCGGTCCCTTCATGATAGACAAAGACAACCTGACCTCAACCACCATCAACCAGATAAAGGTTCCCCGCAACGATGGTAGCGACTATGCCGACTACCTGCTTTCAGGAGTCATTATCCGCAGTATGGCTATCGATGGTGGCGGACGCAAGTGGTTTGGCACACAGGGAAACGGTGTCTATCTTATTAGCGCTGATAACATGACGCAAATCCATCATTTTACCAGCGAAAACAGTCCGTTGCTTGACAACACTATAGGATCGATAGCTATCAATAACAACACAGGAGAAGTATTCTTTGGTACAGACAACGGCCTCTGTTCCTTTATCAGCGATGCTACCACCACTTCTACGGAAATGACAAAGGATAATGTCTATGCCTATCCTAACCCGGTTACTCCCGACTATACGGGCCTGATTACTATTGTAGGACTGACATTGAATGCTGACATCAAAATCGTTTCCTCCAGTGGCAAGCTGGTGGCTGAAGGACGTTCCAATGGTGGAACCTTTACCTGGGACGGTTGCGACCGTAATGGCGACCGCGTGGCCAGCGGCGTCTATATGGTTGTGACTGCTACTAACGACGGAAACAAAGGAACCGTATGCAAGATAGCTATCATCAAGTAAAGAACCATACACTCTACCTGCTGACAGCCATCTACTTTCTTTGGTTGCTGGCTGTGCTGCTCATTTTCGGATATACACCAACAAACGACGGTGAAGGATATATTGAATTCGCAGAACATTGTCTCGCCCAAGGGCAGCCTTATCCTACAATAACCGTCTACCAGACAGCACCTTTCATCTGGAATATAGGCATCATCAACCTGGTGGAACTCTCCCTGTGGTTAACCAACGCCATCTGGCCCGTCCTGCTGCTGTTGTGCTTCCTAAAAAGCTTGATTTGCTTGCTAACTGGATTGATTACCAAGCAACTGTTCAACCACCGCACAGCCATTATCGCCATGCTGCTGTTTATGCTCTATCCTAACAACTGGGGACAGAGCACTATGATATCCAGCGAAATACCCTCTACCTGCCTGGCTTTGGCAATGGTATGGATAACTGTCAGCCAGCGTAACCTTTTCTTTGGAGGCATCCTGCTGGCATTAGCCAATTGGTTTCGTCCTACCGCCACCATCTTCCTCATCAGCATCATCCTATACCTTATTATAATAGGTCGTCAGCATCGGTTACAGAATATTGTCAAGACCATTGCAGGCTATGTGGTCTTTATCATGATAGTAGGTACTTCCTGCTTGATAAGGACAGGCCATTTCGTCTATCAGTCGCGTAGCTATTGGTTCTCTATGGTCGACGAATGCTACGATGGTGCTGAGGTGGCTCCTCATTGGAATCAGCCTATATGGCCTGAAGGAACACCACGCTATATTGAGAACCATGAGAAAATGAACTGTTTCGACTTTGAACGCATCTGGCGCCAGCGCAGTATCAGCTGGCTCAAAGACCATCCGCTGGAATACTTCAGCAAGATTCCCGGACGACTCTACTATATGTATCAAAGTGACTACGACAATATGACAGTCTTCCTGAAAGACAAGTCACAGCCTGAGAATAATTTCATTACCATCCCCTTCAAACATCTGCTGAGCGAGGCTTCAACCCTGAATGTTGCCCAATGGCTTTCGTTGTTGTGCCTGCTGCTATATGTTTGCCTGCTTCTAATGGCATTTACAGGTACTTTACAGTTGATTACCCAAGCTCGGTATGATGCGTTGTTCCTGCCCTTGCTAATAGCTGTAGGCGGCTCCTTATTACTTGTACTCATCATGCATGGAGAAACGCGCTTCAAAGATCCGCTGATGCCATTCATATTCATGCTGGCAGCCGTTGGGGTAGACAATATGCTATACAAACTAAGATTGCTGAATAATGGAAAATAAAATGGTTGTACGTGATTCAAACATGGAACTTTACCGCATCGTTGCCATGTTGCTGGTCATGCTTTTCCATGTGTTTGGAGAAGTTGATCAGATGGGTAATCAACTGTTCCCTGACAGTTTGGAACCTTATCACGTCATCAATCTGTTGTTAACCTCTGCCACCTTCGTCTGCGTCGATATGTTTGTATTGCTTTCTGGTTGGTATGGCATCAACACCCGATGGAGTAAAGTCAGGGCTTTCATCTTCCAGGTGCTCTTCTATTCAGTATCTATCTACCTCATCATGCTGCTCTGCTGTCCGAGTATTCAGTTTTCATGGAATTTCCTTATCCATGTATTCATACTCGACGACTATTGGTTTGTGCCTGTCTATCTGATGCTTTATCTCTTTGCACCAGCTATTAATCCTTTCATCAAGAAAAGCAGCAACAAGGAATTTCTTACTCTCCTGCTATCCGTCTTCATCATGCAATGCATTTACGGATGGCTTAACTACCGCGAATCAGGATACATGGAAGGATGCTCACCCATATCCTTTCTCATCCTTTATCTGTTAGGAGCATATTTGCGCAGAATAGAATCGTCTGTCAGTACGGAGTCAAGCAACGTCTCGCTGATAAAGAATCTCTCTAAAAAACAACTATTCCTTTGCTATTCTTCACTCATCACCTTCAACTGGATCATTGCAGTCATAGCAAAGCATTTCCATCATGAGCTCTTATTGCAGATAGCCTGGCAGTTCTCTTCACCTATTATAATAATAGCAGCTGCTTGCCTGTTGTTGCTGTTCAGTAAAGTCAATATAGGCTACAACAAAACCATCAACTGGATTGCTGCCTCCAGCTTTGCAGCATTCCTGATACATTGTTTCCCGCTATTCTATGAGGAAGTGTATAGCAAGACGGTTGTAAGCATAGCTTCATCGCTTCCCTATGCAGCAGCGTTGCCGCTACTACTATTGTTGGTGCTGGTCTTCTATGCTGTCAGCATCATTATCGACCAAGTAAGAATCTACATTTACAGGAAAATCAGCTCAACGCCAGCATCCGCTCAATAGGCTTTACAGCCTCCTTTGCTATCTCAGGGTCTACCTCAACGGCAGGCCATTCATACTTCAGCGTGTTGTAAATCTTCAGCAGCGTGTTCATCTTCATATACTGACACTCGTTACAGCCACAAGAAACTGTTCCGTTAGCTTCTTCCAACGGCACCTCTGGCGGTACAGGAATAAACTCCTTGTCAGGACAAGTACGCTGCATCTCATGCAATATACCAGCCTCTGTAGCCACGATAAATTGCTTCTTATCACTTTTTTGCGTATACTGCAACATCGTTGCAGTACTACCCTTTACATCAGCCAACGCCAATACAGGACCCTTACACTCCAAATGGGCCATCACCACAGCATCAGGATATTGTTTCTTCAGCTCAACAATCTTTGAAACCGAGAAACGCTCATGCACATGACAACCACCATTCCAGAGCAACATATTCCTGCCCGTTACCTCGTTGATATAGTTACCAAGATTATAGTCAGGACCAAAAATGAACTTGCCATCCATAGGCAGCTGGTCAACCACCTTCTTCGCATTACCGCTGGTAACCACCACATCAGTCAGCGCCTTAACGGCAGCTGTGGTGTTGACATAGCTGATTACCTGATAGCCAGGATGCTCGTCCTTGAATTTCTTCAAGTCCTCAGCCTTACAACTGTCAGCCAACGAACAACCTGCATTCAGGTCAGGACAGAGCACCGTCTTCTCAGGCGACAGCAGCTTACAGGTTTCAGCCATGAAGTGTACTCCACACATTACCATCATCTTCGCATCCGTCTCTGCAGCCTTGCGAGCCAGAGCCAATGAGTCGCCTACGAAGTCAGCCACATCCTGAATATCACCTATTGTATAATAGTGAGCCAGGATAATAGCATCCTTTTCCTTACACATGCTGCGAATCTCAGCTTTAAGATCAATACCCTTAGCTGCGGCTTCATCAATAAAGCCTTGCTCAATCCATTCCTTTTTCAACATCACATTATTATTTTATTCTTTTTCTTTTCTTTTTTAAAAAAACAGAATGAATAAGATGATGTGCCGTTCATAAGTTCAAAACTTTTCTGGCTTTTTCTTGCCAGATTGTTTATCCCCTTGTGAATGTGTAGTTTTCACACTTTTGGTGAATTCTAACTCTCTGACTTCTTGACTACTTCATCAGTTATCCACAATTTCTGATTTTGGTGCAAAATTAATAAGTTTATATCTTTTTCCTGCAAAAAAGCGTGGAAAACTTGCGAAAAACCTGTAAATAACCCTGTGGATATCCCTTACTCTTCCTTCTTCGTTTCAAAAATCAATAGTTATTCCATCGTTTTCCACACACTTATCCACATAGTTATCCACAGTTATCAACCCTCATTATCGCACCCAAAGGAAAAAGAATTCTTAAAATGCATTGCATTTTCTGATTTTCTTTGTATCTTTGCCCACAAAATCAAACAATATGAAGAAGGTATTATTGCTGACGCTGGCCGTCATTTTCTTGGGAACTATATATAATAAGGTGAATGCTGCTGACGACAAAGCCAAGTCTTCAGACGAAATAGAGGCTGTCGACTTAGGACTGAGCGTGAAGTGGGCGAATATGAATGTGGGTGCAAAGACACCTTCAGGCTTTGGTTTGTACTTTGCATGGGGTGAGACCAAGACCAAGCAATTCTTTTCGTGGAATACCTATACGTGGAGCAAGGGAGACTCTCCTTCCTTGACCAAGTATTCTACCCTCGATAGAAGAACTCAGTTGGCTCTCTCCGACGATGCTGCCCGTGCCAATATGGGTGGTGATTGGCGCATGCCTACCGTTGATGAATACGATGAGTTGATAGACAACTGCAAATGGGAATGGACCAACAAAGATGGTGTCAACGGCTATAAGGTAACCAGTAAGAAGAATGGCAACTCCATCTTCCTGCCCATTACGGGTTTCCGCTTCTATGGCGATGTACAGTTCCGCGCTATCAATGGTATTTATTGGACATCATCCCTCTATACCGCAAATCCCTACAAGGCCTGGTGCCTGGAATTCAACTTCTCTGATGTAAAAGTCCATTACGGCGACCTTACCAGCAATCGTTTCAGCGGTCGTTGTATCCGTGCTGTGAAGTAATAGCATATTCGAAAAAGTGAGGTGTTGAGTGAGGTGTTAGGTGAGGTGTTTGACAAACACCTCACTATTCTCAAACCCTTTACAGATGGGCGTTTCAGCGATGTTGAGTGAGGTGTTGAGGTGTTTTTTGAAAAACACTTTTTTTGTGACTCTCCCATCATCTTTTTGTAAATTTTCAAACCCTATGAGTTAGCATACCTAAGTCTATGAGTTAGCATACCTAAGTGATACAGTTAGCAGTTAAAAAACAGTGGTACTTTACCCAGACTAAACTCTCCCTTTACTCCGGGCAAACTCCCAGTTTACCCCGGGTAAACACAAGCGGAGCTTGCGAAAGTTGAGTTAAATATTAAATAACAAACTTAAAACGAATAAATATGATGGAACTACGAGAAAACTACAAAAAGTGAATAGACTGGCAAATCAACAAATACTTTCAATTATTTTTGGCACTTTCATTTTTATTCCCTATCTTTGCACCACAAACTCAAAAAGATTCAATGAATGGAGATCATATTGAACGATTATCACAAGAAAGTGAATGCCGAAATGAGGCAGAAAGTAGCATTTTGGAGAGCGCATCCGCTTTCGCGCAGCGAGTCGTTGAGGAGATTGAAGCTCTTGCGGGAACAACGACTTGCAAGACAGTCCAACTGGTAAGGCTCAAGAAATGGGCCCAGGAACAGGGCTGTTGGTACGAAGATCGTAGCCAGTTTGGCGATTTCTTTGATCGTGGTTCCGAAAATGAAGTATATCTTTCGCCTGACCAAATGGAAATCATCAAGTTAAATGATTTCCGTTATTCTGATGACAATCTCACCTCCTTTTTCGAACGTATTAAGGCGCACAATAAATACTTTGACGCTTGTCCATATCGCATGATTGGATTCGCAGAGAATCGTGATGGCAAGATTTGTGCAGTTCTTGCACAGCCGTTTATCTCTGAGGCGCGTCTCGCTACAAAGGAAGAAATTCATGATGAATTCATTCGCTTAGGTTTTCATCCAGAGTATGATGGGGAGTACTATACCAATGGCCAGCACGATATTTTCGATGCTGTAGATGGTAATGTATTGGCGGATGATGAAGGGCATCTGTTCTTTATCGATACCATTATCTATGAATCAGGCACAGGAGGAATAGACACCTATAACAGTCTTTCGCCAAGGGCAAGCTTAAAAAAGCAGAAGTAACAAAACCCTTGTTGAACTCTATGACTCTCCGAAGCAGCAGAAGCAGCTTCGGATTTTTTTGTCGCTTTTTCTTGGAAGTTTCATTTTTATTCCCTATCTTTGCACCTAATCAGCCGCAGGAACCTCAGCGGAGGCGGCGACTGGGACTTTTGTGGGTAAAAACAAAGCATCAGCTATTATTTCGCGTATAGCCAAAAGCGTAGGAAACTGTTTGGAAATATAATATCGCATAAGGTGTACCACACTTTTTGCGTCTTGGCGTGATTGATAGTTGAGTGCCTTAAAACTTAAAGCATGATATGAACCAATCACAATATAATCAATTATTCTCGTTCATCTGGAACATAGCGACAGATGTACTTGTCTATGCCTTTGAGAAGGGCGATTATAAGAAGATTATCTTGCCCATGATGGTGCTTCGCCGTATTGATGTGTTGTTGGAGCCGACTAAGCAGCAGTTGTTGACACAGAAAGAGTTGCTGGATAAAAACAATATTCAGAACCAGGACCCCATCCTATATACCATCACAGGTTATCCGTTCTATAACACCTCGAAGTTTACCATGAAGACGCTGAAGAGCGAAACGGACCCTTTGCGTCTGAAAATGAACTTCACAGACTATCTGAATGGTTTCAGTAAGGATGTGCAGGACATCATCGACAAGTTTAAACTTCGTCAGATGGTGGATAACCTGACTGAGGCTGAGCGATTGGGAAGCATCATCGAGAAGTTTACTGACGATAAGATCAACCTCTCGAACAAGCCCGTTATGGATGATGAAGGCAATGTGCGATTGCCAGCGCTTGACAACCACACGATGGGAACTATCTTCGAAGAGTTGCTTCGCCGATTCAATGAGGAAAACAACGTGACTGAGGCTGGTGAGCACTTCACACCTCGCGACTATGTGAAGCTGTTGGCCGACCTTGCAGTATTGCCTATTGCAGATAAGATTACGGACAACACCTACCACATCTACGACGGCGCGTGTGGCACGGGTGGCATTCTTACTATTGCTCAAGACCGCATTCAGGAGATAGCAGAGAAACATGGTAAACAAGTTACAATCAACATCTTCGGACAAGAGCTGGAGCCTCATACCTTTGCCACTTGTAAGGCCGACCTCATGATTAGTGGCAACATCAAGGCTTTCCAATATCAGTATGGTGCAGAACAGCGTGAGTATATTGCTTACGACAGCACAATCTCTCGTGACGGACATGCTGGCGAGACCTTCGACTTCTGCATCTCCAATCCTCCCTTTGGCACACCTTGGAAAGAAGACTTGAAGAAGCGCGGCTTAGGTGAGAACGAGAAGAAGAAGTTTACCGATAGCCGTTTTACGGTACTTGATAGTGAGGGCAAGGAACTTTCTTTCATTCCAGATATTGGCGATGCCCAGATGATGTTCCTGGCTAACAACCTGTCTCGAATGCGTGAAGACACTCAGTTGGGTACACGTATTGTTGAGGTTCATAATGGCAGCAGCCTCTTTACAGGTGATGCTGGCTCTGGTGCCAGCAATCTTCGCCAGTATATTATTGAGAATGATTTGCTGGAGGCCATTATTGCTATGCCTGAGAACGACTTTTATAATACCGGTATCGGCACCTATATCTGGGTGGTCACCAATCGTAAGGAAGAACGTCGCAAGGGATATGTACAATTGATAGATGCTACAGAGATTAAGTCACCATTGCGCAAAAATCTGGGTGATAAGAACTGCGAGACCTCTGAAGCAGATTGTGAGCAGATTATCAAGTTGCTGATGGACTTTGAAGAAACGCCACAAAGCAAGATATTCCCCAACAACGAGTTTGGCTATTGGAGCGTGAAGGTCTATCAGCCACAGCGTGACGAACAAGGCAACATTATCTGTAAGAAGGGTGTACCTGTCATCGATAAGAAGAGTAAGGATACAGAAATTATTCCTTTCCGCTATGAGGGAGGCATCGAAAGCTTCTTCCAGAACGAAATCCTGCCATATTCTCCTGATGCAATACTCGACAAGAGCAGTATTGAGACTGGCTATGAACTTTCGTTCACCAAATATTTCTATAAGCCAAAAGAACTGCGCAGCCTTAGCGAAATCAGTAGCGATATTCGCGCCATCGAGGAGCGCACAGATGGATTGTTAGACGAAATCTTAAACTAAGGCATCTATGAGTGAAATAAAGTATATAGAACCTCAACAGGAGGTACAACTTTATAACGATGTGTGCCAGATTATTGATGGTGCACGAGGCAGGATTGCTACCTATGTGAACACAGAAGCCTGCATGACAAACTGGCATGTTGGCAAGCGTATCAAGGAAGATGTGCTCTTTAATAGGCGTGCAGAATATGGCAAACAGGTGGTGATAAACCTGTCTATAAAGTTGACAGAACGCTATGGCAGCGGATGGAGTGAAAAAACTCTGCGACATTGTCTCCGCGCTGCGGAGACTTTCTCCGAGGATGACATTCTCTCCGCAACGCAGAGACAATTGACATGGACCCATCTGAAAAGTCTGATGTATATTAAAGACCCGCTCGAACGCCAGTTCTATGCCCAGATGTGCAGTTCTGAACATTGGGACACACGTACCCTGGATGAGAAGATTGACAAACAACTGTATATCACGACAGCGTTAAGTCGTAAGCCAGAAGAGGTGATTAAAAAAGAATTGGAAGAAGCGAAAGAGAAGAATCAATTGTTGCCCGATATGGTATTCCGCAGCAGTTATTTCCTCGATATTCTTGGACTTCCAGATATCTTCTCAGAGAAAGACCTTGAAAATGCCATTTTGAGTCAGGTTGAGGAATTCCTAACAGAACTTGGCTCTGACTTTACCTTCGTGAAGCGCCAGAAACGAATCACCGTTGATGCAGTCGATTATTATATCGATTTGCTTTTCTTCCATCGTGAACTTCGCAGGCTGGTAGCGATAGACTTGAAGCTTGGCAAATTCAAGCCAGAGCATGAGGGGCAAATGCGTTTGTATCTGCGCTATCTGAATCAGAATGATCGTAAGCCTTGGGAAGAGTCGCCCATAGGATTGATACTTTGTTCTGAGGGTAATACGGAACACATAGAATATCTGATGCTCGACGAAGAGAGCCCCATTAAAGTGGCTCAGTACTATACCAAGTTGCCAGACAAGAAGCTGTTGTCGGAAAAACTCCGCAAGGCCATAGCTATTGCCCGAGAGCATTATCAAAGAGAAAAGGAGGAATAGGGATGGAGAGGTATGGTGAATATAGGAATTGTCCTTTGTCTGGCATTAAAGAAATACCGAGACACTGGGAGATGCATAGGATAAAATGGCTTTTGTCAGAAAGGATTGAGAAGTCTAAGGATGGCTTGGGAGAACCCCTGTCAATGAGCCAGAAGTTGGGTGTTGTTCCTACAAAAGAGATGGATATTATACCAAATATGGCATCATCATATATTGGAGCAAAGAAAGTTCAGCAAGGTGATTTGGTCTTTAATAAGCTGAAAGCCCACCTTGGAGTTTTTGCTGTTTCAAATTATGATGGACTTGTTAGTCCTGACTATGCTGTGTATATACCTACGGAAAGGATACATTTGCCATATCTTGAACTTCTTCTTCGAACACAATATTATATTACAGAATTCCGAAAGAAGACTACAGGAGTTGCAATTGGCTTAACTCGGCTTTATACTGATGGACTGTTCGGAATATCTGCCATCTATCCCCCAATAGCCGAGCAAGAGAAGATTGTAAGCTATTTGGAAAGCAAAACCTCGAAGATAGATGCATATGTAGCAGATAAAGAGAAAGAGATACAACTTCTTCAAGAACTCAAACAGAAAACAATTGCTGAAGCCGTCACAAAAGGCTTGAATCCTTATGCGAAGATGAAGGATAGTGGCATCTCGTGGATCGGGGAAATACCAGAGCATTGGGAAACTCGTAGAGCAAAATTTATGTTCAAAAAGAATAAACGAGAACGTCGCCCAGAAGACGAAGTAATTACTTGCTTTCGAGATGGGCAAGTTACTTTACGTAAGAACCGTCGATTAACAGGTTTTACGGAGTCTGAGAAATTTGATGGTTATCAAGGTATAAGGAAAGGCGACCTTGTAATTCATCAGATGGATGCATTTGCAGGTTCAATAGGCGTTTCAGACTCAGATGGAATGGGAACTTCTGTGTATCATTGCTGCACACCTACTGGTGATTACAATGTTTATTACTATGCGAACCTTATCCGTCAAATGGCATTAAGTGGTTTTATCCAATCACTTTACAAGGGAATACGTGAAAGGTCATCTGATTTTTCTTTTCCTGTGTTTGGAAATCAGTATTTAACAATCCCACCTCTGGACGAGCAACAAGCCATTGTTGCCTATATTGAAGAGAAGTGTAAAAAGATAGATAAACTTGCTTCTGAGCTACAATCAGAAATAGATTATTTGAAAGAGTATAAGCAGCGACTCATCGCCGACTGCGTAACAGGACAAGTGAAAGTATAATATAAATATATGGGAACAACAACAAATAACTGGCTAAAAAGAATATTTAGCGTAACAACATTAACTACTGTCTTAACAATAGTAGGTACATGTATTGCAATTATTCAATATGTAGAGAGTAATGGTGGCTCTTTTGTAGCATTCTTAAATGGAAAAGAAGTAACACCTCCTGTTAAAAATACAATTTTAGTCTATTTGGATAAAGATTCTGCAGATTTATCTCAGATTGGCATTTTTCCACAAATATCAAATCCTTCCAAATATTCTTTGCAAGATGTCTTGCTGACATATAAGATTGCATCAGAGAATGCCAATGTTTCATTTACAGATTATTTCTCTGTTCATAGAGTAGCAAATGGAAGTCAAGTCACTAATAATGATAAGACGTTATATGCAAAAACAGATATGCCAGAACCTTTCTATTATTTCGTGATGAAAGATAAAGGTGAAGCCTCTATTGATTTAAAAGCAACATACAAAGGGGTAGAGCAACCATTTACTTTTCAAGCAGATGTATATGCTCGGAAATTATATAGAGCAGATAGGGAGCAAAGGAAAAAAGAAATTTTTAATGATGCTTACGAGTTTGCGAACTACAAGAATCTAAGCGATGTTGACTTATATATTCTCGAAGATGATAAAATAGAATCATTTAAGGATATATCTTTGAAAAAGCCGTATATAGAAAATACGATCTCTGTTCAGCCTACAAACATAGATAGCAATAATGAGATAAAGACAATAGAGCAGGTAAAAACTGATAATGCAAAAATTATAAAGGAGACAAAAGAAAATCAAGGAACACCTTGGTATATGGAATTAGTAGCTGTAATTCTTATGCTTATTACAATTCTTTGTTTGTTTGCTCTAGCATTTGCTTCTTTCGTATTTGCTGATGAAAAACCAGAAAAGAATGATAGAATTCCATACTATATTTTTTTTATTGTGGGGCCCATTTTAACATATGTGGGATTTTATTATTCGTATTTGCTAATCGGAGATCCTATTCTAAAATTTGTAGCGGGTTTTATTAACTATATAATAATTATATCAGCTTTGATTTGTGGACTAAATATTTTAATAAAAATTGATGGTCGCCAAGAATTAGACGTTTTTAATCCAAAATCTTATTTTATAGCTTTTATTGTGGTTTTGGTAGCTGCTTTCATATATTTTCTTTGCTTGTATATTTATGATATAGTACCGTTTTAAAGTTCAAGTATAAGTTTTCAACTAAATAACCATGCCAACAAATGTAAGTGAAATGAACCTCGAAGACATGATTCTTGCTTACCTGAGAGACAAGCAGGGATACGAAGAGGGAACAACCAATGACTACGTAAAAGACTACGCTCTGGATACGGAGCGAGTAAAGCGGTTCTTACTTTCTACTCAGAAGAAGAAAGTGGAGAATACGGCATGCTTTAGTAATGAGATATCGGAACGCAGGTTCTTCACGGAGTTGGCAAAGCAGTTGGCTAATCGTGGTGTGACAGATGTGATGCGAAAGGGATTCCGCTTTATATCGGAACTCTTCGATATGTACTATCCATTGCCGTCAGAACTGAATCCAACGGCTCAGGAGCTATATAAGAAGAACATCTTCTGCGTAACGAAGGAATTGGCATATAGCAAGGAGAATGATAATCGCATAGATCTGATGGTGTCGTTGAATGGTCTGCCTCTCATCACGATGGAACTGAAGAACCACTATACAGGGCAGACGGTGGAGAATGCCGTGAAACAGTACCAGACAGACCGCGACCCAAAGGATCCCTTGCTGGCTCCAAAGCGTTGTGCCGTACACTTTGCTGTGGATGATGACGACATCAAGATGTGTACCTGGCTCTGCGGAAAAGGGTCGTGGTTCCTGCCATTTAATAAAGGTGTAAATGGAGGGGCAGGCAATCCTGTCAATCCGAATGGTGTTCGTACGGCTTATCTATGGGAAGAGATATTGCAAAAGGAATCGCTGAGTGATATCATCGAGAACTATGCACAGGTAGTAAAGCGACTTGACCCCAAGACGAATACAGAGAAACAAAGTGTGGTGTGGCCTCGCTATCATCAGCTGGATTGTGTTCGAAAATTGTTGGCAGAGACCAAGGCTAAAGGGGTAGGGCAGAGGTTCTTGATTCAGCATTCCGCAGGTTCAGGGAAGTCAAATTCCATTACGTGGCTGGCTTATCAGTTGGTGGGTCTGTTGGATGGAACACAAGCGTTGTTGGATAGTGTCATCGTGGTGACAGACCGCGTCAATCTGGATACTCAGATCAAGAACAATATCGTGGCTTTCAAACGCCTGCAGAACTTGGTGGCTTGGGCAGATAGTGCCCAGTCGTTGAGAGAGCATCTGGAAAGTGGCAAGAAGATAATCATCACCATAGTACACAAGTTCCCATTTATCTTGGAGGCTATAGGCACGGAACTGAAGCACAAGCGATTTGGTATTATTATCGACGAGGCGCATTCGAGTCAGAATGGTTCGCTGAGTGCCAAGATGAATATAGCGCTGAGTGGTAATGCGGGCGACGATGAAGAAGATTTGGAAGACCGTCTGACGAAAATCATTGAGGGCAGGGAAATGGTGAAGAATGCCAACTACTACGCATTCACAGCCACACCCAAGAACAAGACGCTACAGATGTTTGGCACAGCCTATCCAAAGCCTGATGGAGAGATAGAGCATCGCCCGTTCCATGAATACACCATGAAACAGGCTATCGAAGAAGGCTTTATCATGGATGTGCTGGCACACTATACCACTTATAACAGCTTTTACAAGATTATCAAGTCAGTAGAAGATGACCCTGAGTTTGACAAGAAACAGGCCTCAAAGAAACTGCGTGCTTTTGTGGAATCTCAGCCTGAGACGATACAGCAGAAAGCCAGCATCATTGTAGAGCATTTCCATACGCAGGTAATAGATAAAGGTAAGGTTGGTGGTCAGGCCAGAGCTATGGTGGTGACGAGTAGTATCTTGCGAGCTATCGAATTCTATTACGAGATTAAGCGTTTATTGGAAGAGCGCAAGAGTCCATACAAGGCCATTGTAGCTTTCTCAGGAGCGAAAGAGTATGGAGGTAAGAGCGTCACGGAGGCTGACATTAACGGATTCCCCTCAAAAGATATTGAGGAAAATATGGAGCACGATCCATATCGCATATTGGTGGTGGCTGACAAGTTCCAGACTGGCTATGATCAACCTTTGCTGCATACGATGTATGTTGATAAGGTGCTGACAGACGTGAAAGCCGTTCAGACATTATCTCGTCTGAATCGTTGTCACCCCAAGAAACGAGATACCTTTGTGCTGGATTTCTGTAACGATGCTGACAGCATTCAGCAGAGTTTCCAACGTTTCTATAAAACAACCATTCTTTCTAAAGAAACAGATCCCAACAAACTGAACGACCTGATCGCAGAGGTAGAGGATGCTAATATCTATACGGAAGAAGAGGTCCAAGAACTGAATGAGAAGTATTGGTCTGGAGCATCAAGAGAATCGATAGATCCTATTATCAATTTGGCTGTTGAGAGATTCAGAAAGCTGGATGATAATGCGAAGATACGCTGTAAGAGTAGCATGAAGAGTTTCTGTCGTACCTATCCGTTCATTGCTGCAGTTATGCCATTCAAGAGTATTGAGTGGGAAATGCTGAACACCTATTATTCTTTGTTGGTCACAAAGCTACCCAAGCTGAAGAATGAAGACTTTACAGAGGGATTAATAGAAGCCATTGACTTTGACCAATATCGCATTATCAAGAATGAAGAGCAGAAGATAGAACTGGAGAATAGGAATTCTGAAATAGACCCCATTCCTGTGGGTGGTCCCAAAGCTCCACAACAGCCAGATATGGCTAAACTCAGCGATATCTTGGACGAGTTTAACAGCATTAACTGGCAGAATATTGAACTGGCTAAGAAACAACTCGACGAGTTGCCTGAACGATTGGCTACTGATGTGACCTTTGTTAATGCAGCCAAAAACAGCAACAAGGAAACTGCCATGCAGCAATGTGCAAGTTCGCTGATGATGATTGTGGCACAGATGCTGAGTGAGAATACGGAGTTCTGCAGGAACTATCTAGATAATCCTGATTTCATGAACTTCATCAATCAGCGGGTGTTTGAGACCGTTTACAAAGGTCTTACCTCCAAGCTTCGTCATGTGGAAGATGACAAAGATGTACGCAATTTGATATTTGATTTGCTACACATGGATCGTGATATGAGCGATTTGAGCATTCAGGAAGAAGTCATCAAGAAGTTTGGCGAGAGATATGGAGGAATGACGCTCAATGACTGGCGTCATGTAATTGAAGATTATACTCCTATGATACGTGCAAACGTTAAGGATTTCGCTTCAGAAGAAAAAGCAAAATCAATCCAAATGAATTATCCGATGGCAGCAGAAGAATGATGGAAACCGTAAATATTTATCTGTTTTCTAATAGAAAATGCGTCAAAAAGTGAAGAAAAATCATTCTGTTTGCTCTGACTGAACAGATAATGATTATCTTTGCACCGTCAACTTAAAAACATGAGCGTATGAATACATTTATAATGATGTGGAATCCTGACATCTCGAATTGGAACGTGGCAGGGGGACGGGTGGCTGGCATCTAGCACAGAGCGGGTTCATTGCTTCACCTTATTTGCAGTTTTCTTTTTCTTTGTATTCAAACATTAGCTCTTCAGCCAGATATTCATCACTACGACAATGGAGGTCGGCAACGCCCTCACTTATGAGTTCATAGGTGGTGGAATTATAGAAGAAGGATAGTGCATCTTCCAGCGTCATACCAGACTCTTTGGCAAAGAGATTCACTATTCTTGCATATTTCATTTGAAGGTGACCCGAAATCTTTTATACCTTTGACTTCATCGAAAGTACTCCCGTTCTTGCGTCCCTATGGTAGCAAGCGCTTCGCGATTACGGAAAATTGCATATAAATTTGCATTTTCGCTCACTTATTCGTACCTTTGCAGCCCACATGATATGAGTGACGATGGAAAGGAATAAGGAAATATATCGGGTAACGATTGTGGGAGGAGTGGTCAACGTGGTGTTGCTGCTCTTTAAATTTGTGGCGGGCATATTAGGACATAGCGCCGCTATGGTGGCCGATGCCGTTCATTCGCTGTCTGACTTTGTTACTGACATCATTGTGTTGGCCTTTGTCCACATCAGCGGGAAGCCTCAGGACAAATCGCATGACTATGGTCACGGAAAATACGAAACGCTGGCCACAACGCTGATAGGGGCTGCCTTGCTATTGGTGGCAATAGGCATTCTTTATAGTGGTGCGACAAAGATTGTAGCATGGATAGGTGGCGAACAGCTTCAGGCGCCTGGCATGCTGGCCTTGTGGGCTGCCTTGCTTTCCATCGTACTAAAGGAGGGTGTTTTCCGTTACTCCATGGTGAAAGCCCGCCAGCTAAAATCGCAGGCTGTTGAGGCTAACGCCTGGCATCATCGTAGTGATGCGCTCTCGTCTGTAGGAACGGCCATTGGTATTGGCGGAGCCATCTTCTTTGGTCAGCGCTGGACGGTGCTCGACCCTGTTGCTTCGGTTATTGTGGGTATCTTTATTATAAAGGTAGCTTTGGAATTACTCCGCAATGGCATTGGCGACCTGATGGAGCAGTCGTTGCCTGATGCCATAGAGAACGAGATATTGCAGTCGGTTGAGGCATTGCCGGGTTTGGCAAAGCCCCACGATTTGCGTACGCGTCGCATAGGCAATCATTATGCCATTGAACTCCATATTCTGATGGATGGCGACATGACGTTGCGCGAGGCTCACGACAAGGCTTCAGAGGTGGAAGAGCTATTGAAGTCGCGCTATGGCGAAGAGACCCACGTGGCTGTACACATGGAACCCCAATAACAATAATTCAAGTTACAGCACTTTCCAGACGTTGAGGACAATACCTTTGAAGTCGGAGGTGAACGTTGGTGCGCAGACAAAGAGCGCATTGTTCAGCCAGCCGTACTTGCTGTCGGCAGGAGCCTCAAACTGAGGGGCTGCACGGAAATAGAAGGTGGGATTGCCATTGGCATCTTTTCCGTTGGCGATGATTCCGCGATTGCGCACATGGATGTAAACGCCGTCGTCGGTCTTGATGCAGTAGATGGCTTCCAACTCGGTGCGTCCGTCAGCATTGGCCAACTGATAGTCAGCGCCTCCGTTGATGATGGTTCCTTTGATGTTTGGTCCTTCAAAGGTTCCTCCGGTAATGGGAATAACGGTACGGCGTCCGTGCTGAGTGTTGTTGATACCAAAGGTTTCGCCAAGGGTTACTTTCAGTTGCAGGGCAAACTCCAGCTGTGGCGTTTCCTTGGGAGGAGTGACTTGTGCGCTGACATTCATGGTAAGGGCTGTCAACAGCGCCGTAAAGAATAGTTTTCTGAACATAACTGTTAGGTTTTAGTTGTTAATGGGTTATCCCAGCACTTGGTATTATTTCAGCTGCCTGACGGGGAATGTAAAATAGGTGTCGGGGAAGGGCTCGTTGTTCAGCGTGAAGTGCCACCATTCGGTGCGGAAGGGATTGAATCCGTGGCGCATCATCGCCTTGCGCAGTATCATGCGGTTGTTGAACTGCTCGGCTGTGAGACTGTCGCTGGGGGTATATTCGTAGGTCTCCGGATTTCCGCAGAAGGTAGGATGGCTTTCGTGACCAAACCAGTCGAAGGTACCACCCATATCAAGTTCCTTTTCTGTGTTCATGTCGAAGAGCGTCAGGTCGACGGTAGAGCCGCGGGTATGGCCGCTACGTTCGCAGATATACTCCTGCGGGAAAAGCACGCTTTTGTCGAGGTCGGGGTAGAAGTAAGGCTTCATCAGCGTATCGTTGATGTCCTTTGCCCAGCGCACGAAGTGGTCGACGGCTTTCTGCGGGCGGTAGGCATCATATATCTTCAGTCTGTAGCCTTGTGCCTTGACGTCGTCGCTTACGGCACGCAGACTGTCGGCTGCCTCACGAGTCAACAGGGCAGTAGGTTCCTCATAGCCGTCGATGCGTTGTCCCACGAAATTGTAGGTGCTGAAATAGCGTATCTCTAAAATGGCATCGGGAACCGCGTCTGTAAGGGTAACAAACTGGCTGCTATCGTCGGTGGCGGCAAGCTTGGGTTCTGTCTTGGCTTTGCATGAAGCCAGCAGAATAGTTGCAAGCATCAAGAATAAAGCATTCTTTGTCATAGCTCTTGGTATCTTTTATGTTAAACATGTCGTGTTACTGATTGCAAAAGTACTACTTTCTTTTGAATAATGTATCATGATTGCAGGGAAATCTTTTGTTTTTAAAAAGATTGTTGTATCTTTGCAGGTAAAATCTCACATACAAAGAAGAAATGATATGAAGAAGTGTTTAGTTTTCTTAGTGTTGTTGACCAGTTTGGCGCTGCAGGCACAGACAGATAGTGTAAAAACCCAGAAAAAGGTGTGGCCGTCGTTCCTGAACAAAGAGCAGGTGCCCGATGGTTCTTTATATCTTCCCGCCCCTCCTGCCTTCGACAGCCAGGAGTTTGTGGGCGATGTCGTTAGCTATCATTGGGGAAAGTCTCTGCGAGACACTCCACGCGGCAAGCAGGCTCGCTTTGAAGCAGGACTGGATGTTCCTACCATTTTCAGCGTATTCTCTGAACCGATGGGATTGAAGCTTTCCGAAGAGGCATTTCCGGAACTCACCTATCTTGTTACTCGTATTATGACTGATGGTGTTACTGCCACCCGCAAAGTCAAGGCCCATTATAATCGCCTGCGCCCGTTCCTTTATTTCAACGAAGGAACGCTGGTTCCCGAGGATGAGGCCTCCCACCATACTCCCAGCTACCCGTCAAGTCATGCTTCATCGGGCTGGACGGTGGCATTGGTTCTTTCAGAGCTTTGTCCTGAGCGTGCCGAACTGATTCTGAAGGCTGGTTATGAGTATGGACAAAGTCGCGTCATCGCTGGCTATCACTACCAGAGTGATGTGGATGTTGCCCGCCTGGCAGCCAGCGCCTGTGTGGCTCGCCTTCATGCTGATGAAGCTTTTCAGCAACAGCTCTCTAAGGTAAAGAAGGAATTACAGAAGCAGAAGAAGTGACATGGTGTTGTGGTAAATGTCTCACATCTTTTCACTTACGTACCATATTTGTACCTTTTTATAAAAAAGGTAGGAAGAAATCAAGAACATTCAAATATTTTTAACTACCTTTGCTGCACAGATGAAATAACTAAAAACAAAATGCGCTATGAAGAAACTATTATTCAGCCTTACCATGCTATTGACGGCAACTGCCGCCAGTGCGCAACCGAAATGCAATGGTGACGGGACAGTAACGTTCCAGTATAAGAACGACTCGGCAAAGACCGTTCAGGTAGATGTGCAGTTTGCTGGCCGTAATCCGATGACCCGCAATGCTGACGGAATATGGACTGCCACGCTTGGTCCGGCAGCCCCCGATATGTATCCCTATTGCTTTATTGTGGACGGAGTGAGCGTCATGGATCCAGAGAATCCACAGTACTTCCCCAACGAGGGCTTCAAGAACAGCCTGCTGGAGATTCCTGGAAACGGCTCGCTGCCTCATGATATCCGTCAGGTACCTCACGGACGCCTGGAGTATGTTCACTATTACTCCAAAAGTCTGGGCGGAACAAACAACGCAATAGTCTATCTGCCTCCCCGCTATATGGAGGACCAGCAGAAGCGCTATCCCGTGTTCTACCTCATCAGCGGAACGACTGACACCGAAGAGGTTTACTACAAGGTAGGTCGCGTGAACTATATCCTCGACAACTTGCTGGCCGACAAGGCTGCCAAGGAAATGATTGTGGTGCTGCCCTATGGCAACCCCAGCAAACTAAAAGCCCCCTCCCGCTCGCAAGGCGAGAACCTCCCCCCACTGGGGGAGGCTTCTGGTGCCCCGCAGACGCGCTTTGGCGGTGATGTGTTCAGCAAGGACCTCATCAATGACCTGATGCCTTACATCGAAAAGACCTACCGCACCATCAACAACAGCGACCATCGTGCTATCGGCGGTTTCTCGCGTGGTGGCAACCAAGCATTGTTCAACGGCTTGACCAACCTTGACAAGTTTTCTTACCTTTGCAGCTATAGCTCCTTTACGTCGACAGATATCAAGGACGTCTACGACAATGCTGCTGAGACCAATAAGAAGATTCACCTCTTCTGGTTGGGCGTGGGTACCGACGATTTCCTTTATGGCAATGCTCGCGACTATATGGAGTTCCTTGACAAGAAAGGCATTACCTCGGTGAAGGAATTCACTACCGACAAGTTTGGTCATACGTGGATGAATGCCAAGTATTTCCTGTCGAAGACCCTGCCCTTGCTATTCAACAAGAAGGCAGCTTCAGCAGCCATGAAGGCTGCGCAGCCTACTCCTGCCGCCACAGGCAAGGAACAGCAGTTTACGCCCGGCGTGATGGCGCGCTTGTTCCCCAAGCCCATCATTTCGCCTGAGTATGGCGAGCTCGGCATCACCTTCCGTCTGAAGGCCCCCGAGGCCCGCTTGGTAGAACTGGAGTGTGAGATGCTGCCAATGAAAATGGCGATGGTGCGCGATTCCGACGGTGTGTGGTCTGCCACGTTGAACGACTATCAGTTTGAAACCTTCGAATATTGTTTCGTGGTCGATGGTACAAAAGTGGCCGATCCCAGCAATATGCTGTTGTCGCCTAATCAAGGTTTCAAGTATAGCATTGCCGACAATCCCCGCTCTATCTTCAACTTTGCCTCGATGGGCGAAATGGAACATGGCCGTGTTGGCTATGATGTAGAGCGTCAGGAAGCATGGTATATGTCAGCAATGCCCCAAACGCCCACATTCCCCTCGTTCATACAGCTTGTTCCTGGCAAGGATGATACGATGGAAAGTTGGTTTAAGGTGGGTGGCGCCGATGCCATCGCCGACCGATTGGTGGCTGACGGAAAGACAAAGCCCTGCGTCATCACGACCAGTACGCTGGAGTTCATGGGTCAGAGCGGTATGCCTCAGATGCCTGGCTTTAATGTAAGGACGCTACGTGCCGATGACTTCCAGACGTGGCCTCAGCGCCGTCGTGCCCTGTTTAAGCTGCTGCTGGATATCGGCAAGGAACCAGCACCTAACTTCGGTGGCTTTGGCGGTGGCCGTCCTGGCGGTGGCCGACCTGGTGGTGGTACCTTCCCTGCATTTCCCGCTGGCGGAGGCTTCGGTGGTGGACAACCAGGTGGAGGCTTCTGAATACAACACGTAGAACTAAACATTAAAGATTCAACCATTCAATGATGAAAAAAACAGTTTTGGCGGTGATGACCGCCCTGCTGGCAACGACAAGTGTGTCGGCTCAAGAGAAGTATCCTTGGCAGAATCCAAAACTGCCAACAGCTGACCGTGTGGAAAACCTGCTTGGCATGTTGAAGCCCGATGAGAAAGTTGGGCTGATGATGAACAAGTCAGCCTCGGTAGACCGCCTCGGCATCCCTTCCTACAACTGGTGGAGCGAGGCCTGCCACGGCGTGCGCCAAGGAGGCTATACTGTCTATCCGCAGCCTATCGGTATGGCGGCTGCCTTCAATGCACAGTTGGTCTACGACGTATTCTCACAGGTGAGCGACGAAGCCCGTGCCAACTGGAACCGTTCCGACCATAATCAGTTTAATGTGCCACAGGGTGTCACTTATTATCCCGGTAATCCTGAGCTGACGTTCTGGTGCCCGAACGTAAACATCTTCCGCGATCCACGCTGGGGACGCGGACAGGAGACCTGCGGCGAAGACCCATATATGAACGCTATCCTTGGTTTGCAGACCGTACTCGGTATGCAGGGCAACGACTCACACTACCTGAAGACCCACGCCTGTGCCAAGCACTATGCCGTACACAGCGGTCCGGAACCCCTGCGACACTCGATGAACGTGGAGCCCACGAACCGCGACCTGTGGGAGACCTATCTGCCTGCCTTCAAGACGCTGGTCAAGAAAGGTAATGTCCGTGAGGTGATGTGTGCCTACCAACGCTTTGAAGGAAAGCCCTGCTGCACCAGCGACCGCCTGCTCATCGACATCTTGCGCAACAAGTGGGGCTACGATGGACTGGTAGTCACCGACTGCGACGCCATCAACAACTTCTTCAACCGTGGTCAGCATGAGACCCATAAGGATCCGCTTTCTGCCTCTGTCGACGCAGTGCTCAATGGTACCGACTTGGAGTGCGGTAAGGTGTTTATGAGCCTGGCAGAAGGTTTGCAGAAGGGGCTCATCAAGGAAAGCGACCTCGATGGTCATCTGCGCCGTACTTTGGCTGGCCGCTTCGAACTTGGAATGTTCGACCCTGCTGATATGCTGCCCTGGGCCAAGCTCGGTCCTGAGGTCATCAGCAGCGAGAAGCACGACCAGTTAGCTACTCAGGCTGCCCGCGAGTCGATGGTGCTGCTGGAAAATTCAAAAATTAAAAAATTAAATAATGAATACGAAGCCGTATTGCCGCTCTCGAAGAACATCAAGACGCTGGCCGTCCTCGGTCCTAATGCAGACGATGTGGAGTTACTAAATGGTAACTATGGTGGCACGCCTACTGAGGCTCACCAGCATTCGCTGCTCAGCGGTATCAAGGCTGCCCTGCCCAACACCAAGATTATTTACCAGAAAGCTTGCGAGCTTAACGACGAGTTTACCACCATTCACCACCTGCAGGAGTTCAATGGTGGAAAGGGTGTGCTTGTAGAGTTCTGGAACGACAGGGAAACGAACTTTGAAAAGCCCGATAAATCTGGCTATTATAACGAGCTGAACTTCTCAACCTTTGGTGCATGGGGCTTTGCCGAGGGTATCAACAACGACAATCTTGCCGTCCGCATCAGCGGTAAGTACACCGCAACGTTTACGGGTGAGATGAAGTACACTTTGAGTACTGACAACGGCTACATCCTGAAAGTCAACGGTGAGGTCGTCGAGGAAAACAAGGGAGGTGGACCGCGCCGTGGTTTCGGCTTCGGACGCCGTGGTGTAGAATACAAGTCGTTCAACGTTGAGCAGGGTAAGGACTATGACGTGGTCATCGAGTATCGTCGCGGTAATGGGCAGTTCGCCATGCTGCGCGGCGACATCTGCGAGCGTAAGCTGGCCGACTTCACCGACCTTTCCAACGAGGTAAAGGCGGCCGATGCCATTATTATTATCGGCGGTATCTCTGCCCGTATGGAGGGTGAGGGCGGCGACAAGCAGACCATCGAACTGCCGAAGGTGCAGCAGCTGTTGCTTCAGGCTATGCATAAGACAGGCAAGCCCGTCATCTTCGTCAACTGCTCTGGTTCGGCGATTGCCTTTGGTGCAGTCGAGGGTCAGTACGACGCCCTGCTGCAGGCTTGGTATCCTGGTCAGGGTGGCGCCAAGGCTTTGGCAGAGGTGCTCTTCGGTGACTACAACCCAGGTGGCAAGCTGCCCGTTACGTTCTATCGTTCAAATGACGACCTGCCCGACTTCATGGACTACTCGATGAAGAATCGCACCTACCGCTATTTCACAGGTCAGCCTCAGTATGCCTTTGGGTATGGTCTGAGTTACACTACTTTTAGTGTGGGTAAAGGAAAAATCTCAAACCTCAAAACTCAAACCTCAAAACCCATGGTGACCATTACAGTCCCCGTTACCAATACGGGTAAGTGTGAAGGCACCGAGACCGTGCAGGTCTACGTAAAGCGCCTCAATGACGAGGGTGCTCCTATCAAGGCATTGAAAGGATTCCAGAAGCTCAGCCTGAAGCCAGGCGAGACAAAGACGGCAACCATCTCTCTTGATGGCGAAGCATTTGAGTATTACGACGAGGCTATCGACGAACTCTCCGTCATGCCCGGACAGTATAAAATCCTCTATGGAACGTCGTCGCTCGACAAGGACTTGCAGAGCTTTGACTTCACGGTAAATTGATGTAAAGAATGTTTTCTGCATTACTATCGGTCATCCTGATTATCAACGAACTGATGGCTAGCAACGCAGGCATCGTGATGAGCCCTGCAACCAACTTCGACAGTTGGATAGAATTGTATAACCCTTCCGGTCAGGCCGTCAGCCTGGCCGGAATGTATCTTATTGACGGCTATGACAATCGTTGGCAAATGCCGAAAGATATTGGTAGTGTTCCCGCAAAAGGCTACAAGGTTGTTTGGCTTGGCTCTAATGAGATTAAGTCCACGCAAGCCCCTTTCAAGCTTGACTGTGATGGCGGTTTCATTAGTTTGAGCGATGCTCAGGGTAATCGTATTACCAGTCTGTCTTACCCCAAGGCCATAAGTCGCACCTCCTATGCCCGTAAGAGCATAGATGGTGAGGAATGGGGATGGACGGCAGACGCCACCCCGGGGGCCAGCAACGCTACGGCCCAGTTTGCTACTGAACGTTTGGCAGCTCCTGAGGTTAGCGTAGGCAGCCGGTTGTTTACCAGCAGTCTGGATATTCAGGTCACTATCCCTGAGGGCACCAAGCTCTACTATACCACCGATGGCAGTCTGCCTGCACCTTCGGCCAGCGGCAGTAAGCAGAGCACCAACGGACGTTTCAGTATATCCCAGACTACGGGTTATACGTTCCGACTCTTCCGCGATGGCTATCTACCCAGCGTGCCTGTCACCCGCAGCTATATCAAGACGAGTAACAAGTACACGATGCCCATCATCTCTATCGTTGGCGACAAGAGTTTCTTTACCGATCCCAAGATAGGATTTGACTGTGATGGTGACGGAACAAACGGCAAGATAGGCAATGGCCAGAATTCGCCCAAGAACTATAACCAGCCGTGGGATCGTCCTGCAAACTTCAGCTACCTTAGTCCCGATGGTGAGATGCTTTTCAATCAGGATGTTAACATTGCCGTCTCTGGCGGTTGGACGCGTTCACAGAGTCGCCGCTCATTCAAGCTGAAAGCTAGTAAGGTGTTCGATGGTCAGAACCGTTTCGACTATTCTTTCTTCCCCCAGAAGCCTTATATTCGCAACAAGAACCTATTGGTGCGAAATGGCGGTAACGATGTGTGGACGCACAATGCCCGATTCATGGATCCAGCTTTGGAGACCATCATCCAGCGGTCTGGTATCGACCTGGATGTGCAGTCGTACGTACCTATTATAGAATATGTGAACGGACAGTTGCGTGGTGTGCTCAATCTTCGTGAACCCAACAACGATAAATTTGCTTATGCCAATTGGGGATACGACGATGAGGAGCTTGATGCCTTCGAGAACCTGGAGATGAAAAACGGAAACGACTCTGTTATCAAACGCATATTCACCTTAGGCCAGAGAGTTGCTACTGATGATGAAGCTTATGAGGAACTGAAGACATTGCTTGATATTGACGAGTTTACCAACTACATGGCCGTCACTATGTTCCTCGACAACGATGACTGGCCAAATAACAACATCAAGGCATACCGCAGTCAGAACGGTGGCCGCTACCGTTTCGTCAGCTTCGACCTCGACTATGCCTTTACCTTGCGTAATTTTAATAAGAACGGTGACAATCCTTTCGCCTATTTCCTTCTGTTTAAGGATGCCAGCACAGTGCAGGGTGAGGCCAATCGCAACCGTGAAATTGTCCGCCTCTTCTTCAACCTTTTAGCACGCGAAGATTTCCGTCGCCGTTTCATCGATACTTTCTGCATTGTTGGCGGAAGTGTCTTCGAGCCTTCCATCGCTGGTGATATTGTCGACGAATTGCTGGCAAAGGTACAGCCTATGTGCCAGCTCATGAGAAATCAAGGTATCAGCGAAGGCCATCAGCCCGACCGTGCTGCCAGCACCATTAAGACCAAGTTGAACGGACGTTCGAAGAAAATGGCAGGTCATTTGAAGGACTTCTCGTATGCAAAGCTCAGCAAGACGGCACAAGCCGTTACATTGATGACTGAAACCAAGGACTCCCCAAACAAAGAAGTAGAAGGTGCCCACCTCTACATCAATGACCTGGATGTGCCTTATGCCTATTTCAACGGTCATCTCTTCGCGCCCGTTACGTTACGTGCTGAGGCTCCTGTCGGCTATCGTTTCGTTAATTGGAAGAAGGGCAGCACCGTGCTGAGCAATGAAGAGCAGATTGCCTTGCCTACAGGTAGTACCGTTAACCTTACAGCAGTGTTTGAGAAGCTCGACGACTCCGTCACACAGGACATTCCCCCCGTGCGTATCAATGAGGTAAGTGCCGATGATGGCATCTACGTCAATGAATACTTCAAACGAAAGGACTGGGTGGAACTTTACAACACTACAGACAAGCCTATCGACGTAGCAGGTATGTATCTTACCGACAATTTGGAGAAGCCTACAAAGTACCAGATAACCGAAGCCTCCTCCGCCACTTCTTCTACCATCATCCCAGCCCACGGCTACCTCGTTGTATGGTGCGATGGTGAGAAGCCGTTGTCACAGCTCCATGCCTCGTTTAAGATCAGCAACGATGGCGACGAGCTGCAGTTGATGGCTGCCGACAATTCTTGGACAGACCGCATCACCTATCCTGCTCATAAGTCAGACCAGACCGTTGGCCGCTATCCCGATGGCAGCAACAAGGTATACGTCATGAACGTGCCCACCATCGCCAAAGCCAATATCAAGTCGAGCTATGCTGAGCCTGTCATCATCGATATTGATCCCTCAGGGGTCAGCGACCTGATGGCTGACCAGACTCTAAGCATCGCTTACGTTTCAGGACGATTGGTGGTTAATGCTATAGCCGACAACCTGCAGTTGACCATTAGTCGTCTTACAGGACAGACCGCCCTCAGCACCACATTGCAGTCTGCGGGCGGTGTTGCCGAGCTATCTTTAGCCCAACTGCGTGAAGGTGCCTATGTAGCTGTTGTTACCGACGGCAACGGCAACAAAGCCGTTTGCAAATTCATCAAACGTTAATACCTATTATGATAGAACAGTTAGCATCGTTGACCATAAAGGTCTGCGACATAGCCCGTCGGGCTGGCGCATATATAGCAGAGGAACGTAAGCGCTTTCAGGACGAGCGCATAGAGCGGAAGCATGCCCATGACTATGTGTCGTATGTCGACAAAGGCTCTGAACAGCTTATCGTTGCTGCCCTCCGCGAACTGTTGCCCGAGGCTGGGTTCATTACCGAAGAGGGAACGGCCACCTATACTGCTGAGCAGTATTGTTGGGTGGTCGACCCCCTGGATGGTACCACCAACTTCCTTCACCAGTTTCCACCCTATTGCGTCAGTATCGCCCTTTGTCAGGGTCATCATATATTAATAGGTGTAGTCTATGAGATTACCACCAGCGAATGTTACTATGCGTGGCAGGGTGGGGGAGCTTGGCTCGATGGTCGTCAGCTTCAAGTGGCTGCCCATACACTTACCGATGCCCTGCTCTGTCTGCAACTGCCCTACAACAGCGATGCCTATCGTCCCGTTATTCATCAGCTCATCGATACCTTTTATGGCCGTGCCGCCAGCGTGCGTATGATGGGATCTGCTGCGATGGCCCTCTGTTACGTTGCCGCAGGTCGTCTCGACGGTTATGTGGAGAAATACATAGGACGTTGGGACTATATGGCTGGTGCCCTCATCGTTCAGGAAGCAGGTGGTAGTGTTACCGATTTCGAAGGACAATCTGATTTTACTCAAGGTAACAGCATTGTAGCTACAAACGGAGTCATTCATCAGGATATGCTGCAACCATTATCAGGAAGAAATAATCATTTTTGATGTTCGAATTTGCTTAAATGGTGCTCTATTTCCGTTCTTTTTGGCAAATAGTGAGCAAAGGGACACTTTTCGGGATATATCGAATAGTAAAATTCGGTTATTTTTAGCGAAATTTGCAGCCAGAAGAGCAAAAAACGAACATTATGGAGATTAAAAACCTCATTCCTCGAGGAGGTAACGACACCCTGCGTATAGGTGATAGCAACGATTTGGTGGTGATGGAGAACTTTGGAGCGTTGCCCAAAGGCAAACTTCGGCTTAACAATCAGGGACTCATTGTGATTTGTACGGATGGCATGGCGCAGTTCGACTACGACGGTCAGCAGATTCTCCTCCGCAAGAATGATCTTTTTCTCTACATGGCGCATAGCGTTGCCTCGAATTTCATGTCCTCGCCGGACTTCAACTGTCGTCAGATTTGGTTTACCAGAAGCGAATTATGGAACATCAATATGTATGGTGAGGTAAGTCTGGCTGATTTGACTTATCTGAAGCAGCATCCCATGGTGCATCTTACTCCTGACGACGTTCAGCTACTTGATGATTACTTCCAGTTGCTGTGTCGCCGGATGCGAGACTGTTCGCCGATGCTGTATAAGGATATTGTGAGGTCGCTCGTCAGCACCATGATGCTGGAAATGCTCTGCATGATGCGGCGCGACAAACAACAGGATGCTGTGTCGAACAATCCTAAGAGCACGAGTCAGGGTGTTCACAAACGGCTGCTGGCCGACAAGTTCTTACAAATGGTTGAGCAGAGCGACGGGCGTATCCGTAAGGTGGATGACTTCGCTAAGCAGTTGAACGTCACGCCCAAATACCTGTCGACCATCCTGAAGGAGACCATCAATCGCCGGCCAAGCATGATGATAGAACACTTCACGATGGGAGCCATCGAGCGGCGGCTGCGCTACACCGACATGACGATGCAGGAGATTGCCAACGACCTGAATTTCCCCCATGCCTCGTTCTTCGGTAAATACGTGAAGGAACATCTGGGTATGACGCCGTTGGAGTATCGTAGGAAATTCCAGAAGTAAGTGATAAATGAATAGTAGATAAACCATAAATATAAAATATGTACATGAAAATTGTAAGGACTTTGATGGCTGCGGTGGTGCTGATGGCACTGTGCGGCTGCGGAGAGAAGAAACAGGCTGCTGCAGAGCAGACGGTGAGAGTGAAGGTTCAGCAGATTCAGGCTGAAGCCGTGAACGGAGAACAGGGTTTCTCAGGAACGATTGAGGAGGCGAGTGGGGCATCGCTGTCGTTTGCCAGTACGGGTACGATCAAACGTATCTATGTCAGCGCCGGACAGACCGTCGGTGCCGGACAACTGATTGCCGAGTTGGACCCCACGACGATGCAGAACGCCTATACCATCTCGAAGACCGCTCTGGAGCAGGCTCAGGACACCTACAATCGTATGAAGGAGCTGCACGACAGCGGTTCGCTGCCCGAGATGCAGTGGATTTCGATAGAGAACCAGCTGAAGTCGGCTGTAGCCTCAGAGGCGATGGCTAAGAAGTCGCTGGCCGATACCAAGCTCTATGCGCCCTTCAGCGGTTATATCGCCAGCAAGGACGCAGAGATTGGTCAGAATGCAATACCAGGCATGTCGATCGTGAAACTGGTGAGCATCGGCAGTGTGAAAGTGAAGATCTCTGTGCCCGAGGATGATATTCAGCGTATCAGCAAGGGTTCGTCGATGAAGATTATCGTTCCTGCACTGGGCAACCGTCAGTTCGAAGGTCGCGTTTCAGAGCGCGGCGTGAGTGCCGATCCCCGTTCACGTACTTACGAGGTGAAGGCCACCATCAACAATCACGACGGCCAGCTGCTGCCGGGTATGATCTGTCAGGCATTCACCAACTATATGCAAGGTGCCACAGGTGTGTTTGTGCCCGCCAATCTGGTACAGCTTGACTCGGACAACAAGACCTTTGTTTGGGTGGTCAATGGCGGCAAGGCCCTGAAACGCGAGATCTTTATCAGCGGTGAGACGGCTCAGGGTGCACAAGTCAGCGGCGGCTTGAGCGACGGTGACCAGCTCATCGTGGCCGGACAGCAGAAGGTGAGCAACGGGATGAAGGTGGAGATTGTAAAGTGAAAAGTGAATAGTGAAAAGTGAATAATTTCTTGCTAAGGCAAGCGTACTAAAGAAACGATTAGCTACCGCTTTAGAATTATGGAAGAGAAGAAAGAAAAAAAGATGAGCCTGCAGGAGTGGTCGATGCACTACCGGCAGATAGTCATACTGCTCGTGAGCTGCTTGGTGGCTCTGGGTATCTATGGCTTGGCGAACATCAACAAGAATGAGTTCCCCGATATTGTCATCCGTCAGGGTATCGTTGTTGCTGTCTATCCAGGTGTAACGGCTCAGGAGATGGAGGAACAAGTGACCAAGCCATTGGAGAAGTACATCTTTACGTATAGAGAAGTCAAGAAGGAGAAGACCGTCTCCTATTCGAAAGACGGACTCTGTATCATTCAGGTGGAGCTGAACGACGACTTGATGAACAAGGATGAGTTCTGGTCGAAGTTCAAGCACGGCGTGCAGGACTTCAAGGACCAATTACCCGAGGGCGTGCTGGCCATTCAGGTGAACGATGACTTCGGCGACACCTCGGCCCTGCTGCTGGCGATGGAGTCGGAGGACAAGACCTACCGCGAACTGAACGACTACATGAACACCCTGATCGACTCGCTGCGCATGATTCCCAGTGTGGGTAAGATGAGCGTATTCGGACTGCAGCACGACCAGATCAGTATCTATCTTGACAGCGACAAGCTGTCACACTACGGCATCGGCTACCTGACCATTGCACAAATGCTGAGAGGCAAGGGATTCGTGACGACAGCCGGCCGTGTGAAGAACAATGGCTATAAGTCGCCCATCTACGTGGATCATGCTCTCAACAAGATATACGATATTGAGAACACCTTGATCTATACAGACGGTGAGGGCAACAATGTGCGGCTGAAGGATGTAGCTACCATCAAGCGCGAATATCCCAAGAAGACGTCCTTTATCACCAGCAACGGCACGAAGTGCCTCCTCCTGTCGGTGGAAATCAAGAAAGGACAGGACGTGTCGAAGATGGGTGCAGATATCAACGAGAAGCTGGCTAACATCAAGCAGGACATTCCCGCTGACGTCAAGCTGACGACCATCACCGACCAGAAGAAGGTGGTGGACGACTCGATCGATAACTTCCTGCACGAGCTGCTGATAGCCATCGCGACGGTGATTCTGGTGGTGATCCTCATCATGCCTATGCGAGTGGCGATGGTGGCTGCAGGCACTATGCCCATCACCATCTTCATCTCGTTAGGAGCCTTCTACATGTTCGGCATCGAGCTGAACACCGTGACGCTGGCCGCGCTGATTGTGACCTTGGGAATGATAGTCGATGACTCCATCGTGATTATCGACTCCTATATGGAGATGATGGCCGAGGGCAAGCCGCGATTGCAGGCCAGCATCGATGCTACCGTCCACTTCCTGAAGTCCATCTTCACCGCTACGCTGTGTATCTCGGTGACGTTCTTCCCGTTCCTCGTCGTGATGACGGGCGAGACCCACGACTTCCTGCTCTCCTTCCCCTGGGCCATCAGCATCGTGCTCTTCATCTCAATGATCATCGCACAGACGCTGCTGCCCATCCTGCAGTACTACTTCATCAGGAAGCCCATTGAGGCCGCCAAGCCCAAGAACGGCAAGCAGCCCTTCAACCTGCTCGACGTGATGGACAAGTATTACAAGATTCTGCTGGCCTGGTGCTTCCGCCATCCGTGGGCAACTATCGGCATGGGCGCCGCCGGGTTCGTCATCGGTTGTCTGATGTTCCTTAAGATACCCCAGAGGATGATGCCTTTCGCCGACCGCGACCAGTTTGCCGTAGAGATTTACATGCCCATCGGCACCACTATCGAGCGTACCACCGCCGTGGCCGACTCGCTGGAGCAAATGATCAGCAAGGACGAGCGCGTGGTGGGTATCGCATCCTTCAAAGGCTGTGCGTCGCCCCGATTCCATACGTCGTACGCCCCGCAGTTCGCTGACGAGAGCTATGCGCAGTTCATAGTCAACACCACGAGCAACGATGCCACCGTACAGCTGGTCAACGAGTGTACGGAGAAATACACTCAGATGTTCCCTGAGGCTTACGTGAAGATTAAGCAGCTGAGTTTCAGCAGTTGCCCCGTACCCATCGAGGTGCGTCTGAAGAGCGACAACCTCAGCGAACTGAAAACCTACTCCGACAGCGTTGTCCAGATGCTTCGCCAGATGCCGGAGCTATTGCTTGTACGCAGCAACATGCTGGAGCCGTTGGCTACCACCCGTATCAAGATAGATGATGAGAAGGCCAGCCGGCTGGGCATCACCAATGAGGATGTAGAGCTGCAGATGGCCTTCCGCTATGGCGACGGACTCACCGTCAGCACGGCTTGGGAGGGCGACTACGACATCAACGTGAAGATGAAGACCGAGGATGCCGACCAGGCCACGAAGCAGGATGTAATGAACGAGCTGATACCTATCGGCATCTCTGCCGCCCTTCCCACCAATTTGGAAGCCCTGCGGAGTGTCGCCGATGGCGGCAGTTTCCTGCCCAGCATCCCCCTGCGTCAGTTCGCCGAAGTCGTTCCCAACTGGCAGTATGGCCAGATTTGCCACCGCAACGGTCTGCGTACAGTTACTGTGATGGCCGAAGTGGCCCGTGGAGAGAACGACGGCATCGTGACCGGGAAGATCATGGAACGTCTGGCCGACTTCAAGCTGCCCGACGGTATGCAGCTTGAGTATGGCGGACAGTATGAGGACGACAACGAGACTGGCCCTCAGATAGCCAGTGCCCTCATCATGTCTATCATGATTATCTTCTTCGTACTGCTGTGGCACTTCAAGAAGGTCAGCGAGGCCGTGCTCATCATGGTCTGCCTCACGCTCTGCGTGTTCGGTATGGCCGTTGGCTTGATGATACAGGGTGTGGAGTTCTCAATGACCAGTGTCTTGGGCTTCGTCTCCCTTATGGGTATCCTGGTGCGCAACGGCGTCATCCTCTTCGACTATGCGGCAGAGGTGAAGGAGCTTGAGAAACTCTCGCTCAAGGATGCCATCCATGTGGCAGCCGAGCGCCGTATGCGTCCTATCTTCCTGACATCGGCTGCAGCCTCGATGGGTGTGGTTCCTATGATTCTTGGCGGCAGCGCACTTTGGGTGCCTATGGGTGCCGTCATCTGTTATGGTACGCTGATTACCATGTTCTTCATCCTGACAGTGATGCCTGTCGCTTACTGGAAGGTCATGGGGGAAAAGACCCACCCCCAAACCCCTCCCTGTGAGGGAGGGGAGTAATTAGACTCCTATACATTAATTATAAATAAAGCGACAATGAAAAAGTATATCATATCTTTAGCCCTCGTTACCTCGTCATTATCAGTGCATGCCCAGGTAACCACTCCCCTCTCTTTGGGAGAGGGGTCGGGGGTGAGGCTTTCTTTGGACCAGCTCAAGCAGCTGGCCGTAGAGAATAACTACAACCTGCGCTCGGCCCGCAACGCCATCCAACAGTCGAAGGAGGTGAAGAGCGAGGCGTTCACCAAGTACTTCCCACAGGTATCGGCTTTGGGTTTGGGTTTCCAGAACAACAAGCCGATGATAGACTATGACATCGAACTGCCCGACGTGCTTGCTGCCATCGTACCGCAGGACCTGATTCCTGCCAACATCAGTCTGATGAAGAAGGGTGTCTACGGCTCGGTTTCTGCCATTCAGCCCGTCTTCATGGGTGGTCAGATTATCAATGGCAACAAGCTGGCGAAGGTTGGCGTCGAGGCCAGCGAACTGCAACTGGAGGCCTCGGAGGATCAGGTGGAGCTCACCACCGAGCAATACTACTGGCAGATGGTCTCGCTGAAGGAGAAACAGCAGACGCTCAAGGCCGTGCTCGACATGCTCACCCAGCTTGAGAAGGACGTTAATAATATGGTACGCGTGGGAGCTGTCAACCGCAACGACCTGTTGCAGGTGCAGTTGCGCAAGGGCGAGATAGAGACCGCTCAGCTGGAGTTGGAGAACGGTCTCACTACCGTCTCGCAGCTTCTGGCGCAGCATGTGGGCAAGCCCGGCGAGCCCGTCGACGTCATTGTGCCCGAAAGGCTACGGGTAGGCGAGCAAGGCTCGGGAATCGGCTTCTCCGTCGGGAATGTCCCCGCGCTCCCCGTCGCCCTGCGTCAGGATCATCAGACTGCCCTCGCCGCCACGCCGCAGTACCGACTGCTGGAGAAGAATGTCGAGAGCCATCGGCTGCAGCATAAGATGAAGATTGGCCAGAACATGCCCTCCGTGGGCGTCGGTGCCAGCTACAGTTACAACGACTTCTTTGAAAAGAGTTCCAGTGCGATGGTTTTTGCGGCCGTCCAGGTGCCCATCAGCGGCTGGTGGGGCGGCTCGCATGCCATCAAGAAGCAGAAGCTCGCCCTCCAGGATGCCCAGGAGCAGATGGAGGACAATGGCCAGAAGCTCATTATCCGAATGAACAATGCGTGGGCGGCCGTCGAGACCAGTCATAAGAAGCTGCTCATCGCCCACGACGCCATCGAGCAGGCCGAAGAGAACCTGCGCCTGAACCGCGACTACTACCGCGTCGGCTCGACCAAGATGAGCGACCTGCTCCTCGCCCAGCAGCAGTATCAGCAGGCCCGCGACCGCTACACCGACGCCTACGCCGACTTCCAGACCAAGCAGCTGGAGTATCGTCAGGCCACGGGACAAGAATAATGTTCGAAAATCTCACTTTTTAAGAAAAAAAACAATGAATAGCCATTGTTTCATGGCTATTTTTTGTATCTTTGCACCATAAAGGTAACAATAATTCAAAAACTATGGGAAAGATTAAGACTATTGGTATCCTGACGTCGGGTGGCGATGCTCCCGGCATGAACGCAGCCATCCGCGCCGTGACGCGCGCAGGTATCTACAACGGATTCAACATTAAGGGAATTTACCGCGGTTACGACGGACTGATTAAGGGCGAGGTAAAACAGTTCACGACAGAGAACGTGAGCGGCATCATTACTCGTGGCGGCACCATTCTGAAGACTGCTCGCTCGAAGGACTTTATGACGCCCGAGGGTCGGCAGAAGGCCTACGAGACGTGTCAGAAGGAGGAGATTGACGCCCTCGTCGTTATCGGCGGTAACGGTTCGTTGACCGGTGCCTGGAGCTTCGGCGTGGAGTATGACTTCCCCGTCATCGGACTGCCCGGCACCATCGACAACGACCTGTACGGCACGGACTCCACCATCGGCTACGACACGACGATGAACACCATCATGGAGTGCGTGGACCGCATCCGCGACACGGCTAACTCGCACGAGCGCATCTTCTTTGTCGAGGTGATGGGCCGCGACGCCGGCTTCCTGGCTCAGAACTGTGCCATCGCCTGCGGTGCTGAGGCCGCCATCGTACCTGAGGAGGTGACCGACGTTGACCAGCTGGCCGCCTTCATGGGCCGCGGCATCCGCAAGTCGAAGAAGTCGTGCATCGTCATCGTGTCGGAGAGTCCCAAGTGTGGTGCCCTGTTCTATGCCGACCGCGTGAAGCATGAGTTCCCCGGCTTCGACGTGCGCGTCTCCATCCTGGGTCACCTGCAGCGCGGCGGTACGCCCTCGGCCCGCGACCGCATCCTGGCATCGATTACCGGTGTCGGCGCCATTCAGGCCATCATGCAGGGCCAGCGCAATATCATGGTTGGCGTGCGCAACAACGACGTGGTCTACGTTCCTTTCTCTGAGTGCATCCGTACTGACAAGCGCTTCGACAAACGCCTGATTACCGTGCTCGACGAACTGAGCATATAATCGAGAAAGAGAGAAAGGACATAATTAGGGAAAATCCGCATCCGTTGGGAAAAGAATTCTCTAATTCTCTAATTTTTGACATAAACTTTATGTTGGGAATAGTTTTTTTAGCTCAGATGACGTGAGTTTGAAATTATTTTCGTATCTTTGTGCCCAGTAATTCCTAAACTGCAGAATATGTCTATCTGGGTTATTTTCAAGCTGCTCGGCTCGCTCGCCCTTCTCATGTTTGGTATGAAGGCTATGAGTGAGGCCTTGCAGAAGATGGCCGGACCGCAATTGCGCCACGTCCTCGGAGCCATGACCACCAATCGCTTTACAGGTATGTTGACGGGTACGCTGGTGACAGCTTCCGTCCAGTCTTCAACGGCAACGACGGTAATGACCGTGTCGTTTGTGAATGCCGGCTTGCTCACATTGGCCCAGGCCATCTCGGTCATCATGGGTGCCAATATCGGTACCACGCTGACGGCATGGATTATGGCGATAGGTACCTCAGGCAGCGAGGCCTCGCCGTTCGACATCAGCATCGTGTCGTATATAGGTTTCTTCATAGGCATTGTGCTCATCTATATGAAGAAGCACCGCTATATTGGCGACTTCCTGTTTGGTATCGGCTTGCTGCTGCTGGGTTTGACCACCCTGAAGGCAACGGGTATGTCCATGGATCTGGCCAATAATGAGGTAGTCACCTCGTTCTTCAAGTCGTTCGACCCGGATTCCTTCCTCACTACCCTCTTGTTCCTGCTGTTGGGTGGTATAATGACTTTCTGTGTACAGTCGTCGGCAGCGGTGATGGCCATCACCATGCTGCTGTGTTCAACGGGAGCAATGCCCATCTACCAAGGTATCGCATTGGTGCTGGGCGAGAATATCGGAACAACGGTAACCTCTAACCTGGCTGCCCTTTCTGCCAATACCCAGGCTCGTCGTGCAGCACTTGCCCACATGTTCTTCAACGTGTTTGGCGTACTCTGGATACTCTTCATCTTCCGTCCTTTTATAGATATGGTGTGCGGATGGGTGCACTATGATGTCAACATGACCAAGGACAGTGCCGGTGGCAGCGCTTTTCTCGCCAATGCCGCTAAATTGAACTACGTGCTGGCAGCTTTCCACACCACGTTCAATGTGGTGAACACCATGATATTAATCTGGTTCATTCCCCTGATTGAGCGCTTTGTATGCTGGGTCATCAAGCCGAAGAAGGTGGACGAGGAAGAGGACTTCCGCCTGCACTTCATTACTGCGGGCTTCATGAAGACCCCGGAACTTTCCGTGCTCGAGGCCCAGAAGGAAATCCGCTCCTTCTCAGAGCGTATGCAGCGCATGTTCGGTATGGTGACTGAACTGCTGACGCTGTCGAGCAGCGAGAACGCCAAGAAGAAAGGAGCCAACGAAACGGAGTTCAACAAGCTTTATTCGCGTATTGAGAAGTATGAGGGCATCTCCGATAATATGGAACTGGAGATTGCCAAGTACCTCGATACGGTCAGCGATGCCCATCTTTCTGACGACACTAAGGCCAAGATCCGTTCCATGCTGCGTGAAATCTCTGAACTGGAGTCTATTGGTGATGCCTGCTACAATATGGCCCGTACCATTAATCGCAAGTATAACGGCAAGCAAGACCACTTTACCGAGCGCCAGTATGAGCATATCCACCAGATGATGGGACTCACCGATCAGTCGCTCACAGAGATGAACCACCTGATGGGTGGTCGCAAGGAGTCGTACGATATCAACCGCTCATTCAACATCGAGAACGAAATCAACAACTTCCGCAATCAGTTGAAGGCACAGAATATTGCCGACATCAACAACCACGAGTACACCTATGCCGTGGGTACCATCTATATGGATCTCATCAACGAGTGCGAGAAGCTGGGCGACTATGTTGTCAACGTTGTCGAGGCTCGTATGGGTCTCAGATGATGCCCCGCGTCGTCTATACTTTATTCTTGAACATCTGACTTACGGTATTCAGATAGTCCGTTGGCGTGATGCCGAAGGAGAATTTGAAAGCACTGTTGAAGGCTGCGGTATCCTTGAATCCGCACTTGCTGGCAATGTTTTCCATGGAGTCGTCCGAGTGCTCCATAAGCAACTTTGCTGCGTACTCCGCCCGTAGGGAGTTGATATAGTCCTTCGTTCTCTCGGAATCCGTGTAGCGCGGCACAAGTCTGCAGAACTCATCGCGACTGACTCCCATGAACTCTATCAGCGCGTAATAGTCGAAATCAGGGTTCGTAAATGGTTTCTCCTTATTGACACGGGCATCCATCTTCACGAAGAAGGCATGCTCCTCATCCACTTGGGCGACCTTGGGCATCTTCGTCTTCGTCGCCAACTTCTGCCTCTCCACCAACTCCTCTTGCTCGTCCAACGTCAGTTCTGCGTCGCCGACGATAGCGCGGTAGTCATCCAGGGCATTAAGAATACGACGTAGCTGCTCATTTCGCTGACGGATAATCCTGCTTTGACGCAGGCCCAAACCTCCCAGCACGAGGAGCACTATCACAATGAAAATCAGTATTAAGATGATGCCATCGGCCTCAGCCAGCGTGTGAACATGGGCATGGCAGAACTGTGTTGTTAGTAATAACAACAATGTAATGGCGGCAATTCTCCTCCTCATAATTACAATCTATAAAATAGGTTTATAGCTCCTTGGCGCCAAAGATACTGCTTTTTTGTGGTATTTACAACAGTTTACAACTTAAAAATACTACCAATTTTTGACTTTCTGTTATCAAAATGTGTGATTTTGTGGTTGCTATTCAAAGAAAAGTTGTAACTTTGCAGCCATAAAAGCCAAGAAATGATACAGATTGACGCAACATTAGCCCAATTGATGCAGTCCGTTGAACAGAACGGAGTGTGTGTGGAAAAAGAGATACACGGTTCCCCCATAACTGGCGTAGATGTGTTGTTCCCGCACGTCATTGTTATTATGTGTATGCGCGGCAGCGCACGCGTCATGTTCGACATGCAGGAATTGTCGATAGAAAAGAACGATTTCGGAGTACTCTTGCCCGGCCATGTCCTGCGACGCATAGCGTGTTCGGAGGATTATGCCTATTCATGCCTTCTCATTTCGGCGGAGATGTACAACGAGCTGAAGACGCATATCTTCAGCCATGACTATGATAAGTTTGCAACCGTGCCGAAATGCCATCTGACCGACGTACAAGCCAAGCGCATGATGGCGCTGAACGAGCTGTTGGGAGCGATTGCCTCGCACGACGTCTATGACCTGCAACTGCGTCGGCAGATGTTGCTCTCACAGTTGGCGGTGGGCTATGAGTTTATCAATTACTACCGTCGTGAGCAGGACAGGCAATGGGCCGAGAGTCATTCGGCGACGCTATACACGCAGTTCTGCGACCTGGTGGTGAAGCATTATAAGGAGAACCGCAATGTCAATTTCTATGCCGGGCTGATGCACTACGACCCGCGGTATTTCTCAAAAGTATTCCGCCAGTTCAGCAAAGGACTCTCGCCCTTGGAATGGATTCAGCAGTATGTAGCGACTCAGGCGAAGCTTATCATGGATGCGCATCCTAAGCAGACCGTCAAGGAGACCGCCTACCAACTCGGTTTCCCCACCACTGCTAATTTCTGCCGTTATTTCAAGCATGCCACCGGCATCTATCCGCTGGAGTATAAGAAAAGGGCTTAGCATTACTTTATAAATAAAGGGCACCCTTCAGGATGCCCTTTATTCATTCAAGGAGAATGTCGCCTTGATCAGTCTGTGCTGATAGCGACGATGGCATCGCCATTGTCGAAGGCTGCCTTGATGTCCTTGCCTCCCTTTTGTACCTTACAGAGTGAGATGTCATCGCCTAAAGTCTCACGGACGCGGATACGACCGATATGCTTGCGTGTCTCACGTCCGGCCACCTGTCCGATGATAAAGACATCGAAATGCACATCCTCGCCGATAAACCTGCTGCCCACATCGATGTAGAGTTCCTTGGTCTTGTCTTTCTTCTCTCTGCCGCGTTCGATGATGTTGGCGCGGATCGGATAGGCCTCGTTGTAATACTCATAGATGTTCTCTGCGAGTTCGCCCAGTGCGGTGCGGATGGCTTCGTCGGCCGATTTTGCCAGAGAGTATTCAGAGCAGCGTCCGGAGATGGTGCTGGTGGTGACCTCACCGGTCTGCAGGTTCTTGAAATTAAATGCTGCGGTGACGACTGCCCCGTAGTAGGTCTTCGTCTCCGTATATTCACGACCCTTACTGTCCTTGCGGTCGTAGGTCTTGACCTTACGCGAGGCAGCGATATCGGTCAGCGTGGCGGTCACCAGATACTTGGCATCAGCAGCCTCGTCGGCATCGACCGTCTGGAAGCGACGCACATGGGTCAGTCCTTCCTTGACGCAGTTGGCTGCCAACGGTATGTACTCTTCATTGTGGATGTCGGTAACTCTGCCTTCCACCACATCGGCCACTACGCCGAGCACCTTGCTGGCTGTCAGTTTCTTACTGGCCTCTCCTTTCTCATAGGTGATATCTCCGATCTGTACCTTATAGACGGGATTCAGTCCGTTGTCCTGTGCGCTGACGTTGATCGTTGTCAGCACTGCCAATAGGCTGGCGAATAGATATTTTACTTTCAGCATCGTTTTATCTGTTTTTTTAGTTCGACTTATTTATCCAACAGGAACTCAAGCAGGTCCTTTGCCAGGCTCTTGTGGAAGAGCAGTGTGCGGCGATGGAAGGTGGGAATCTTGATATCAAGGCCTCTCGTTGAGAAACCTCTGTAACGGTTGATGTTCATCTTGCAGAGGCTGTTGCCTGAGGCATCGAGGACCTCCAACGTACCGGAGATCATGATACCGCCGCCGCGCTTGTTCCAACTCCAGGTGGCTGCACCTGAATTGCCTGGATCCAACTGGGTGGCTTTTATTTTAATAATGTACGCGGGCGTATCTTTCTCGGAGAGTTTGATCACCTTCTTCTTCTCATCGTTCCAACGATCCATAAAGGTCTCTTTGGCTTCTTCCTGATACTCATTCCACTTCTTGTAGACTTTCTGGTCGTTTTCCTTCAGATAGTCGATGAAGGATTGATCCGTCATTTCCATTGTGGAGAGGTTTCCCACTTTGGCTTGGGTGAAATCCACTTCCAACCTACCGATCTTACCTGGCTGCCTGACAACATTGAAGTCGCCACTGGTTACCACAAACTCGTCTTCATCTGCCTGAGCAGTGAAACTCATCATTGCGAACAATGCGCAAAATAGCAATTTAACTTTCAGCATAGTTTTTCTGTTTGTATGACGTTTATATTATTCCAACGGGATCTCAGGATGTTGTACGGCGAGAGGGAGGTCCTTCTGGGAAAGATAGAACATATAGAGGATGGCATCCTTCTTGCCGAGGTTCTCACCATGATGGATGGTGCCTACCATCTCAACGACAGCCTCACCTTCATGCACTACCTTTGTCTTTCCATCGAGTCCGATGATGGTCAGTTCGCCCTGTACGAGCACACCGTAGTTCATCACGGGATGATGATGCCAACCCAGTTTCTTGCCTGCGGGGAATACATATTTCACGGAGACCAGTTCTGGACGTCCCTGCAGATAGTCGGGCAGTTCTACACCGTCCCAACTCTGTGAGGTACGGATCAGTTCGTTGGCTTCTACCTTCGATGCAGACTTTTCGACGGTCTTACAGGAGGTCAGTCCTACTGTTGTTACACCGCAGATGAGGGCGGCGGCGAGCACCCATTTCCTAATTGTCTTCATACTTTTCATTCTGTCTTTATGATACTTATGGTTGCAAAAGTACAAAACATTTCTGAATCCTGCAAGCCGATGGGATAAAAAAGTGATTCTGCGACAGTTTTTAGACCGCAGTCAGGCATTTGTCGCGTTTTTGTTTCTGAGTCGCAACAAGCTCAGAAGAAACTGTGCGAGAAATTTGGAAATAGCCTGAAAAGCGTCGTATTTTTGCACCAGAATTCAATCGCAATGTATAACTAATAAAAATATAAAGTAATGAAAAGGATTAAGACATCGGCACTTTTGATACTCAGTTGTATCTTAGTAGTCATCAGTTTCTCAGCGTGTTCAAACGATTTGGATCTTCCAATTAAGGAACCCCAAGCACCTAGTAGTATTTATCCTCTTAAGGATGTCCATGTGACAGCATCTGGTCTGGTAAGCACCAAACTCAACAAGAATGCAAACCTTCATGCCGCCAGAGGGTTTAAGGCAGAGGACTTCGTGATCACTCCGATCTCTGAAGAGGAAGCAAAAGCCAGGACAAGCGGTTTAAAGACTGGCGAGGCCGGCGATGACGGCTCTACTCTGGGAATCTATTATTGGGTGACACTGCTCTATCGTTGCAAGACTGCCGACGGCACTGAGAAAGACCTCTCCGAACTGATCGTATGGCCTTATTTCTCTACCCCCAGTCAGTTGGTCATTGGCTGTCACAGCACCATTACAAGCGACGCACAGCGTCCCACCAACTTCAGTAACATGTCGAATCTGAGCGAGGTCAACATGCTGGCACTGTTTGCCTCTGCACTCAGCCAGAATGCCCTGGTGATCGTGCCCGACTACGAGGGTTACGGTATCACCGCAGACATCCCCCACCCTTATTGCAACCGCGACCTCACTGCCCTTCAGGTGGTAACAGGTGTGAAGGCTGGTCTCAGTTGGTTTGAGGAAAATCAGATGAAGATGGCCGACGGCTGGTCGGGTGTATCTATCGGCTACTCTCAGGGTGGTGCCGTCTCTGCAGGCGTGCTGCGCTACTGCCAGGAGAACAATGACAACTCACTCCGCCTGAAAGGTGCCGTATGCGGTGACGGTCCTTACGACCCGCTGGCCACACTGAAGCGCTATATCGACATGGATCACCTCTATATGCCCGTGGCTCCTGCCATGCTGCTGAAGGGTGCCGTGGATACCGACCCTGACATGATGGCCTTACAATGCCACTATGAGGACTTCGTGACTGATAAGTTCAGCGCCACTGGTATCTTCAACATGATTGGGAGCAAGCAGAGTACGACCGACGATATTCAGGCAGCCCTGCTGGATTACTCTAAGAACAATGGCGATGGCGGCGGCTTCACGATGATGGCACAGTGCAGCGAAGGTTTCCTGCCCTACACAAAGAGCAACCTGGTTGATGACAGTGGTAAACCTCGCGACTTTGAGCTCGAGAACGGCAAGGGTTACAACTACTGCACCGTGGACCAGTGTCTGAAGCCTGGTGTGATTGCCTACTTCCGCGACGGCACCATCACAGGCGAGGTGCCTGAGGCTAAACTGAAGGCGCTGGAGAAGTCGCTGGCAAAGAATGCGCTGACAGCCGACGGTTTCATGCCGGGCAATGGCTTTACCTTCTTCCACTCCACAGGCGACGAGGTGGTGCCCTACTGCAACCTCGAGAGCGTACGTAACACTTGGGGAACCGGTGGTATCAAGACCGTCACATTAGAATCCTACGTACAACTGCACGTAGCAACAGGCACCCTGTTCTTCACCTTGAAATGTGGCAGTCTGGTCGACGAGATCCTCGATGGCAGCTGGGCACCTGGTGAGTATATTGTAGGAATCTAATAGACGAAATCTACCTTTTTGACTTCAGGACCGTAAATGGTCTTATATTTATAACATAATAAGATCCTTGCGCCTATCTCTCATCTTACAGGGGAACCAGAAGGTGGCAACGGTCTTCGAGTTGGCCTCCGTCTCCATGTAGAACTCACCGCCGAGCACTTCGACAATGGCCTTACAGGTGGCCAGTCCGAGGGCAGACGACTCGTTGACATCCGCCAGCGCATTCTCCTTCTGCAGGAATGAATAGATATCGGCACCGACCAGTTCTGCCTGTCCGATACCCATGTAGGTGATGGTGACCTTAATACCCTTGCGCTCATAGCCGTACTTGATGACAATGTCGCCCTGGGTGGTATGCATGGCAGCATTCTTCAGCAGATGCATCATCAGTTGGTGCATGAAGTTCGTGTCGAGTGTACCCTTACAGTGGGGCGACAAGTCGGTTCTGACTTGCACGGCCACATCGGGTTTCGTGTAGTTCAATGCCTCACGACGATAAGAAGCCATCAGTTCGGTGAGGTTGACCTCAATGAACGTGAAGGACGGTGTGATGCCCTCAAACTTCGACAGTTCAACAAGCTGGTCAACGAAGCCGAGCAGTTGCTTACTGTTTTTCTCAATGTTACCAGCCAATTCTCTCACATGTTCTGGCTGCATCATCGTGTCGGGTGTTTCAAGAATCATGGTACTGTAACCAGAAATGGCATTCAGCGGTGTACGAAGAGTGTGACAGGCATTGTCGATAAAAACCGCCTTGAGCTGCTCGCTCTTCTGTGCACGGCGCATGGCCATCTTCAACAGCAGCTGATAGTGACGACGGAAGAGGAAAAAGCCCACGCCTGCACCCACCAGCAACACGACTATTACAATCACCAAAACTACTTCCATAATGTTAACCTTATTAAAATTAATTAATTGAGTTTTTATTCAAAAGATCGTTATTGTGAATGCAAAGATATGATAAAAAAATAAAACCACCAAATTTTTTCATCAAAAAAAAAAAACCGAGTGTCTCACGACAATCGGTTTCAAAAACAAACTACTTAAAAACTAATCTACT